>Ga0126312_10000940_pt1 | contig 18485 bp, 16 predicted proteins | sample Plot104A_FD_92537 | JGI IMG/M metagenome (GOLD analysis project Ga0126312, IMG submission 92537) | Serpentine soil microbial communities from UC McLaughlin Reserve, CA, USA - Plot104A | ecosystem: Environmental > Terrestrial > Soil > Grasslands | place: USA: UC McLaughlin Reserve, Lake County... | reverse complement strand
CGTGTGGCGGTTGCGCTCACCCGGCCAATCTACCCCTAGAACCCAGGTAGCCGAACCTCTTCGCGCCGCTCGCGCTGGAAGAAGTGGATGCCCTCCTCGAAGCGCACCCAGTTGCAGCGGGTGCACATCACGAGCGTGTGTGTCCAGGCGCTGTCCGCTCGGAAGCGGACGCCCCGAAGCAGGTCGCCGTTGGACACGCCCGTCGCGGCGACGATCGCCTGCTTCGGCGCGAGATCCTCGGTGGTGAAGACGCGCTCGACGTCGCCGATGCCATGCTCGCGAGCTTCGTCGATCTCCCGGCGGGAGACCGGCCAGAGCTGCGCCTGCAGGTCGCCGCCGAGGCAGCGGAGCGCCGCCGCCGCCAGGACCGCCTGGCGCGTCCCTCCGATGCCGATCGCGAGGTGGTCGTTCGTCCCGCGGATCGCGGCCGAGACGGACGCCGTGACGTCACCGTCCTGGATCAGCTTGATCCGGGCGCCTGCGGCGCGGATCTCCTCGATCAGGTCATGGTGGCGTGGACGGTCGAGGACGATCGTCGTGATGTCCGCGACCCGTCGGCCGAACGCTTCGGCGATCGCCTCGATGTTCTCGGCCACCGGGCGGAGCAGGTCGATCTTCCCCCGGGGCACGGGCCCGACGGCCATCTTGCGCATGTACATGTCCGGGAGGGTCTGGAGTGAGCCGGGCTCGCCGACGGCGATCATCGACATCGCGCCGCTCCCGCCGCGCGCAACGATGCCGCTGCCCTCGAGCGGGTCGACGGCGAGGTCGACCCTCTCACCGCCGCTCCCGATGCTGTCGCCGGTCTGCAGGGTCTCGACGTCGCCGGGACTGCCCACGACGATCCGCCCGTCGATCGGCAGCAGCTCGAGCTCATGGCGCATGCCCGACGCCGCAGCCTCCTGCGCTGCGGCTTCGTCGGCCCGCCCGAGCCAGCGGGCGCCGGCCAGCGCAGCGCGCTCCGTCGTCCGCGCGTAGCTCTCGCAGAGGCAGCGCGTCGGCGAGTCGGCTCCGGGCTCCGCGGTCTTGGGCTCGGCGGCGACGTCCGTCATGCCGGCACCTTCCGCGCGTTGTCGGCCGCCGTCAGTACGAGCTCCATCACTGCCGCGATCGAGCGCTCGCGGTCGCTGTTCTCGATCACCGGAACCTGCTCGACCTGTGCGCGCTCGACGATGAAGTCCTGGAGGTAGCGGATGTCACCCATCCGCTCGAGGTACTTGTCGAGCGGGCGCATGCCGTCGGAGGACATGTCCCGGATCCAGAAGTGGCCGGCGTGCGTCTCCTCGTTCTCGATCGCGACCACACATTCGACGACGAGAGCACCCGCGATCTGACGGGGCAGCATCCCGGGCACGATGTGAACGCCCTCGAGCACCATCGACCAGCCCTCCTCGAGCGAGCGGTCGATCGCGGCCTGGACACCGACGAGGACATACCGGGTCTGCTCCAGGAACCCGTGCAGCAGCGGGTCGATCTCTTGTTCCTGCGCCGTCGGCAGCGCCTTGCCGGCGTCGAAGCTGGACATGTGGATCGCCGGTAGGAACTCCGCTGTGAAGAGCGCGCGCATCGTCTGCCGCACGAAGTCCGTCGACGTCACTCGCGTGATCCCCAGCCGGTAGGCCACCTCCGTCGCGACGGTCGATTTGCCGGTGCCCGTCGCGCCGCCGATCAGCACGATCAGCGGCATCTCGAGCTCCGTCAGCTCGTGGTATCGGCGTAGGTGGTTGATCACGCGCTCACCTGTGGCGTCCCCGAGGACGTCGCAGGCGAGCTCGCGGAGCCGGTCCAGGTCGGCGATGTGCTTCCCGCGCTCGGACAGATCCTGCTCGACCCGGCGCGCAAGCTCGACCGCGCGCTCGGCCGTGACGCCGGCGCGAATGAGGGCGCGCGCCATGAGCCCCTTCGAGTAGGGCTGTTCGTCGCTGCCGAGCGGCAGCGGATCCGTGTACCGCCGCTCCGCCATCAGGCGACCGCCTCGGCCGCGGGAAGCAGGTCGCGCAACGCCTCGTCGAGGTCAGGCTGACCGGGAACCGGGATCACCTCGTTGTCGGCGAAGACCACGTCGATGCCGCCTTCCTTCGCCGCCTCGCAGACGACGTCGATCGCCGCGGCCTTGATCTCGACGAGGTAGACGTCGGCGTCGGCCTGCGCCAGATCGGCGCGGAGGTTCTCGCGGTCCGAGAGGTTGCACGAGACCGTGACCTCCGCTGCGCCATGCTCGTCCCGGAGATGCCGTTCGAGGCGTTCGGCGGCTGAGGGCGCCGCGGTCGTGAAGAACGCCACGCGCTTGCGTTCGATCGACTCCACGGGCCGCGGGCGCAGCACCGTCGCCACCACCGGGACGTCCTTGACTTGGCGAATCGCACGGCTGACGGCCCCATGGTCGGTGCCGTGCTCGGCCATCGTCAGGACGACGAGATCCGAGAGCAGGATCCGGTAGGCGTTGAGGTAACCGGTGACGAGACCCGGATCCTGGTGCGCGCCGGCGACGAGGCTGCGGCGATCCGCCGCGACCGGCGGGATCGCGGCGCCGCTGCCGTCGAAGACGACGAGGTCCGGGTCGCGCTCGAGCGCCAAGCGCATCCCGGCCTCGAGGTTCGTCGTCCACGGCGCTCCGGCGAGGCCGCCGCCCGCTCGGCGGCAGCCGATCGTCGGCACGCCCGCCAGCGCCGCCGTCTCGAGGTAATCGGACGCGGCGTGCGCACCGCCGCGTGAAAGCGCGAGCAGGTCGTCGACTGTCGGCGCCACCTCGGCGACCTCGGGCTCCGCCGGCCCGCCTCGTCCCATCGACACGACGATCACGTCGCGATCCTGCGCCAGCAGCCGCGCCGCATAGCCCGTCACGGCGGTCTTCCCCATCCGCTTCCCGGTGCCGATGATCGCGATCGACGGCGGCTCGAACGGCGCGAACACGGGCGGGCGGAGCGAGAAGTCGGCGCCTTCGTAGGCGATCCCGTGCGCGAGGAACCGGCTCGCGAGGCGGAAGCGCTCGCGCGGCCCCAGCACGGGCTCGTCGGAGATGTCGACGGCGACGTCGGGGTCGAACCGTGCGATCGCCTCCGCGAGCTCGCGTACTACAGGGACTCCGTACTCGTCCTCCCCGCGCAGCTTCTCCGTGCCGCCGACGAGGAGTGCGCCGACGACATCGTGCGGCAGCTCGGCGAGCGCGTCGCGCACGACCGGCGCGTAGTGCTCGCCGTCGATCAGCGCAACCGCCCTCACCGCGTGGTCACCTCGGTCTCGATTCGAGCCGTGTACTTCTCGAACGCGCGGGTCTCGAGGGAGAACTGGATGATCTTCTCCTGCCCGTGGAAGGGGTACTTCCGCCAGACGTCGACGTGGTTGCCGGAGAGCTCGACGACGTTGTAACAGGGCCGCGTGTTCCCCCGGAGGCGCAGCGACGAGACCGTCCCAGTGTTGACGACGAACATCTCCTCGAGCTTCCACGCGTAGGGCACGTGCTTGTGGCCGGAGAGCACGAGGTCGACGCCGCAGCGCTGCAGGCACTCGATCACGTCGCCCGCGTCGTAGACGATGTTGCGCTCGCGCCCCGTGCCCGGGACGGGCAGCAAGTGGTGGTGCATGACGAAGATCCGCATGCTCGCCGGCACCGCGAACTGCTCCTCGATCCAGGAGTAGCGGCCGCGCCCGATCTGGCCGTTGTCGAGGTCGGGCTCGCTCGAGTCGACGGCGACGACGGAAACTCCCTCGACGTGCAGCACGGAGTGGCGCTCGCCGAAGAGCTCCTCGAAGTGGATGTAGCCGACGTTCCGTGAGTCGTGGTTGCCGGGAATCACGACCAACCGCTCGGAGTTGAGCTTGTCCAGGTACTCGCGCGCCTGCAGGTATTCCCCTTTGAACCCGAAAGTCGTCAGGTCGCCGGAACAGATGACGATGTCCGGCTCCAGTTCGTTGATCTCGGCGATCGCCCGGTCCATCAAGCTTGGCACGAAGTTCGGGTCGCCGCAGTGGATGTCGGAGAGGTGCGCGATCGTGAATGTTCCCTTGGCACCGTCGCGCCCCATGAATGAAGTGTAGGCGCTGCTTAGCCATCCGAGCTCGTGGGTACTCTGTGGCGAGGTGGCCGAAAAAGTCCACGATTTCCAGGCATATCTCGGAGAGGGAGAACCGCGCTTCGCGAATGATGTCGAGCTCGAGTGCGCGAAGCTCCTGGACTACTACGGCATCCCTTGGGCGTACGAGCCGCACACCTTCGTGCTCGAGGAAGACGAGGAAGGGCGCGTGGTCGAGGCGTTCACCCCCGACTTCTTCCTGCCCGAGCAGAACCTCTACCTCGAGCTGACGGTGATGAAGCAGTCGCTCGTGACCCGGAAGAACCGAAAGCTGCGGAAGCTTCGCGAGCGCTACCCGAACGTCAACGCCAAGCTCTTCTATCGGCGCGACATCGAGCGCCTGGCCCAGCGATACAGACTCGACCTGGCCTCTTAGCCGATCCGAGAGTCGGGGAGATTTACCTCTCGGCCGAGGAGATTCGGGCCAGGGTGGAGGAGCTCGGTGCCGAGGTCGCCCGCGAGTACGACGGTCTGGAGCCCGTGCTCGTGGCGTCGCTCAAGACCGCCGTCGTTTTCGCATCAGACCTCTCGCGCGCGATCCCGATCGTGCACGGCCTGGACTTCATCGCCCTCGCGGGCTACGAGGGGAACGGCGCGAGCGGCCGCCAGGTACGGCTGCTGAAGGACCTGACGACGAGCATCAACGGGCGCCACGTGCTGCTCGTCGAGGACGTCGTCGACACGGGCATGACGCTCAACTACCTCGTGAAGACGCTGCAGCTACGGGAGCCTGAGTCGCTCGCCGCGGTGACGCTGCTCGATCGCCCGTACCGCCGGCTCGTCGAGGACCTGCCGGTGCGCTACGTCGGCTTCACCGTCCCCGACGAGTTCTTCGTCGGCTACGGCTTCGACCTCGACGAGCGCTGCCGCAACCTCCCGGACCTGAGGCTGCTGCAGCCCGCCGCCTAGAGCGGCCCGCCGAAGCCCCGCACGGTGTCGTACCTTCGCCGAAAGTCGTCAGACTTTCGGCGACACACAAACGACCGGCCGCCCCGTGGAGGACGGCCGGCGCCGTCGGGAGACGACATGCCGCAAGCAGAAGCGCGCGAAGCTTGCGGCGTAGAAACTATAGAGGCATTCGTTGAAAGCTGGTGGCACTTCTTACATGTTGCGGCTGCTCGCTTCGTTCGGGTCAGGTCTTGCATTGCGACAACGGCGTCGTCGCGCGCGGATGCCTTCGTGCAAGACCTGACCCCACCTCGCGCCGCCTGAGCGGCGGTCGTTGTTACAGGTAACCCAGCGGATCTACGGGCGACCCGTTGATCCGAACCTCGAAGTGCAGGTGCGGCCCGAAGCAGTGGCCGGTGCAGCCGACGTAGCCGATCGTCTGCCCCTGCGAGACCGAACCACCTCCCACCGCGAAGCTCGACTGGTGGCCGTACGCGGTCGCCAGCCCGCCGCCGTGGTCGATGATGATCAGGTTGCCGTACCCGCCCATCCAGCCGGCGTAGATCACGACGCCTGACGCGGCGGCCACGATCGGCGTCCCGTAGCCGACGGCGATGTCGATGCCCTCGTGCATCCGGCCCCAGCGCATGCCGAATGGGCTGACCACCGGGCCGCTCACCGGCCAGATCAGCCCGGACGCAGAGGGCGTCGAGTCGCTGCTCGAGTAGGTGACCGTCGCCCGCGACGCGTGGATCTGCGCGGCGAGGTTCGCGCTCTGAGCCTGCAGCGCCGCGGCCTCGCTCGCGAAGTGGCGGGCGTCTTCGCGTACCTCTGCGAGGCTCTGCTTGCGCGCCGTTCGGGCCACCGACAGCCCCTGTTGACGCGCCACGAGCTGGTTCTTCAGCGCGCGCTGCTGCTCCGTGCGGACCTTGACGACTCGGGTGATCGCGGCGACGCGCGCCTTCGTCTTGCCCGTGCGCGTCCGCAGGTCGCGCATGTGGTCACGTGCGCCCTCGACGTCGTTGACGATCCCGCGATCCTGTGCCGCGATCGAGTTGAGGTAGTCGAGCTGGTCGAGGACGTCGCCGAAGTCGTGGGCGTCGAGCAGGACGTCCATCGTCGACGGCTCGCCGCCCTCGTAGACGGCCACGAGGCGCGCGCTCAGCCGGTCGACCGCGACCTTGTACTGGGCGCGGAGGAACGCGAGGCGCTCCGACTGGAGATCGAAGAGCTCCTGGAGGCGGTCGAGCTTGCGCTGGTGCAGCGCGAGGTCCTCCTCGAGCACGGCCAGGCGGCTCGAGACGTCCCCGACTTCCGACTCGAGCGCCTGGATCTTCTCCGAGACCGAAGCGATCTCCGCGCTCAGCGACGCTTCTCGCTCGCGCGCCTGCGCGAGCTTCGACTGGAGCCCCGAAAGCTGGTCGTCGATGTCCTGCTTGCGGTCGTAGATGCCGCCCGACGCGGGAGCCACGATGAGCAGGACGAGCACGAGGCTGCAGATGATTCGGCGAGCCATGGGAGCGATTTCGGGGGCTGTGGAGGCCTCCCTCCAAACCCTTCGGCGCGGGATCCTACCGATCGCGTCGGCCAGACGAACCCGAACGCTCGAAAAACCGCTGCTCCGCCCGTGCTTGTGGCGTCCCTTTTGACAACGGCCCACCGTTCGCCAGGGTCTGCGCCGCACGCCGTCGAAGCGGTTGGACGAGGGCGCGGTAGTCCTCGTCGGTGATCTTCCCGGTCCGGTGGTCGAACTCGAGCTCCTTCAGCTCGGCGAGCGCGCGGTCGCGCTCCTCCGCCGCGACGAGCGCCGCTTCGGCCGGCTCCACGTCGGGCGCCGGGGGCTGCGCGCGGAGGAACGGAATCGCCACGAAGACGACCACGGCCGCGGCCAGCACCGCGGCGAGGACGAGCTCGATCATGCCCGCGCGAGTGCGTCGCGCCGCCCGTAGCGCACCGCCAGGCGCCGCTGCTCGCGCGCGTCCGGCCACAGCGCGATCAGTGAGCCCGCGAGAAACACCAACCCCGCGAGCCAGACGAGGTTCACGAGCGGCTTGACGAGCACCTTCAGGAAGACCGCGTTCGGGGCGATCTGCTCCGCGATCAGGAACAGATCCTCGCCGTTCGCGCGATCAGAGCGAATCGCGGCCTCGTTCGAGACCTGCTGCTCCGCGAAGTAGCGGTTCTTTCCAGGGCGCATCGTGCCGAGGTGCTTGCCGTTGCGCTCGACGTCGACCACCGCTCGCAGCTCGAGTGCATTCGCGGCGCGCTCGGTCGTCGTCGTGCGATACGTGAGCCGATAGCCGCCTACCGCCATCGTCTCCCCCGCCCTGAGGCGCTGTTCACGCGTCGTGTCGTAGGCACTCGAGCCGATCACGCCGATCGCGAGCAGGACGATCGCCGCGTGGACGACGTAGCCGCCGTAGCGGCGGCGGTTGCGGCCGACCAACTGGGCGAGCGCGCCCGCCCACGATCCTCCCGAGAGTGCGTGTCGTGCCCGCGTCCCGCGCACGAACTCGAGCGCGATCGACGCGAGCACGAACGCGCAGAACGTGTAGCCGATCAGGCCGGGAACGGAGGAGCGTGCTCCCAGCGCGAGCAGCGTGATCCCACTCGCCAGCGCCACGCCCAGCGGCCACGCGAAGGTTCTTCCCAGGCCCCGCAGCGACGCACGACGCCACGCGATCAGCGGCCCGATCCCCATCAGGACGAGGAGCGGCAGCCCGAAGGCCTTGAGGAAGAAGTTGTAGTACGGCGGGCCGACCGTGATGGGTTCGCCGCGGAGCGCCTCCGTCAGGATGGGGTAGGCGACGCCCCAAAGGATCGTGAGGCAGAAGGCGACGAGCAGCAGGTTGTTGTAGAGGAAGGTCGCCTCGCGCGAGACCGGCGACTCCAGCCGCGTCTTCGAGCGCAGCAGCGGGAGCCGCGAGACGACGAGCGCGAGGGATGCGGCGAGGACGAACGCGATGAAGCCGAGGAACCAGGGCCCGATCGAGCTTTCCGTGAACGAGTGGATCGAGCTGAGGATCCCCGAGCGCGTGAGGAAGGTCCCGAAGAGCGCGAGCGCGAATGCCCCGATCACGAGCACGACGTTCCAGATCTTCAGCATCCCGCGCTTCTCCTGAATCATCACGGAGTGCAGGAACGCCGTAGCGGCGAGCCACGGCATCAATGCGGCGTTCTCCACCGGATCCCAGGCGAAGTAGCCGCCCCACCCCACTTCCACGTACGCCCAGTGCGCCCCGAGCAGCTGGCCGAAGCCGAGGAACGTCCACGCGACGAGCGTCCAGCGCCGCGTGACGACGACCCAGAGCTCGTCCGCTCTGCGGGCGATCAACGCACCCATCGCGAACGCGAACGGGATCGTCAGCCCGACGAAGCCGAGGTAGAGCATCGGCGGGTGGGCGAGCATGTAGGGGTTCTGGAGGCTGGGGTTCAGGCCCAGGCCGTCGGACGGCGCGGCCTGCGTCGCGAACGGGCTCGCCACCGCCACGAGCAGGAACGAGAAGAAGAGGATCACGCCCGCCAGGACGGGCGCCGTCCAGTCGAGCAGGCTCCGCGCCGAGCGGCGCGCGAGCAGCACGGCCACGGCGGAGAAGCCCGTCAGGATCAGGAGCCACAGCAGCAGCGAGCCCTCCTGGCCGCCCCAGAACGCCGAGACGACGTACGCATCGGGGAGCGCCCGGCTCGTGTGCTGCCAGACGTACGTGAAGCTAAAGTCGTGCCGGAGCAGCGCGGTGAGCAGGACGATCGAGGCAACGAGCGCAGCGGCGAACGACGAGAGGATCGCGTTCTCCGCCGACTCCGAGAGGCGCCGCCGCCGTGTCCGCGCGCCGATGCTCCCCGCGACGACCGCGTACACAGCCAGCCCGAGGCAGACGATGAGCGCTGCGCGCCCGAGCTCCGGCACTTAGCTTGCTTTCTTCTCGGCGACGTACTTCGAGGGGCACTTCGTGCTCAGTGTGTTTGGCGTGCCCACGAAGGTTCCGCTCTCCAACCGGCCCTTGACGACGACGTCGCGGCCCGACTTGAAGAGGTCCGGGACGGAGCCGCGGTAGACGACGCGGATGCTCTTGCCTCCCTCGACGTCCCGCAGTCGGAAGCGAAGGCCCGAGCCGCGAGCGTCGCCCGAGACGGCGCCGACCACTTTTCCGACCAGCGAGACCTCGCCCGTCCTCCCCTTCAGCTCGCTGGGGCGCAGCTGCGGTGTTCCGCCTGCGATCGCCGTGTAGACGAGGAAGATCGCGAGCATGGCAGCGACCCCGAGCGCGATGACGAGGCGAGCAGGAGAGGCACGGCGCGCCATGCCGGAAAGTGTAGAGCGAGCTCGCTAGGACGCTTCGCGCGAAGGGGCCTCGCGCCGTGCCGGGATGCGATAGCCGTGCTCCTCGCACAGCGTGCCCGGCTGATCCTCCGTCAGCGCGTCGCAGTACCCCTTGCCGTACGCGGCCCGCATGAAGGCCGCGACGATGTCGAGGTTCCACTCCGAGACGTCGGCCGCCTCGCGCCAGAGGTCCATCAGGCGCATGTCGATGTCGAGCTCGAGCAGATCGATTCGGGATGGGCGCTTGGCCATGGAACAAGCGTAGGTAGGGGATCGGACAGCTACGGTCCCGCGCATGGGTGAGCTTCGCTTTGGGCCTGCGCGCGTGCCCTCGCGGGAGTCGCCGGAAGCAGCGATCCAACTGCTCTTGGAGCGCGGTCACAGCGCCTGCGAGATCGACTTTGAGGGCAAGTTCTGGATGGACTACGAGTGGGCCGAGCGCTTCGGTCAGCTCGCGCGCGAGAACGCGATCGTCCTTTCCGCACACGCACCGATCGCCGGGTTCGTCGGCCACGCGGAACGAGGCAAGAAGCTGAACATGGCGATCGGCATGCTCGACCACTCCGCCGGGATCGCTATGGCCGCAGGGGCCGAGCTCGTCGTCTTCCACCCCGGCTTCCTCCTCGAGCGGACGCGGGAGCAGGCACTCGACGACGTCGTCGAGCAGGCCGGGGAGTTACGTGAGCGGCTGGAGAAGAAGGGGCGGGCGGTCCCCTTCGGCGTCGAGGTCATGGGCCGCGTCCGCGAGCTGGGATCGATCGACGATGTGCTCGAGATCGCGTCACGCGTCTCGTGGATTCGACCGGTGCTCGACTTCGCCCACATGCACGCGACCTCCGACGGTGCCTTCACGGACGTCGAGGCGTTTGCGTCGGTCCTAGAGCGGGCGGACGAGGTGATCGAGCCCGACGCGCCGTTCCACATCCACTTCTCGGACATCGCGTACGCCAACCGGAACGAGACGAAGCACCTCTCCTACGGCGAGGGCACGTTACGGGCTGAGCCTCTTGCCGAAGCCCTGGCGCGATTCGATCGACCGGCGACCGTGATTAGCGAGTCGCCCGATGAGGCCAGCCACCAGGCGATCCGGGAAGTCCTGTCCCGATCGGCCAGACTGACGGCCTAACGCTGAACCACGCTCCGCGCCGGGCTATCAGAGCCGGGAGGGCTGTCCGATGCCCAAAGCCGTCTGGCGCATCCACCTGATCAAGACTCGCCGACCAGCAGGCCTCGTGCGCTTCGACTTCGTCGTCGGCTAACTCAGGCGATTCTGGCTGCGGTCTCTTCGGAGATCGCACCCGCGCGGAGCTCCGCGAGCCGCTGCTCGTACGCGACGACCTCCGCCACGCGCTCGCGCTCCTCGAGGAACCGGATCATCGCCTTCAGCGGCTCGCTGAGGAACCGCGTGTACTCGCTGCGCTCGAGGATGTCGATCGACTCGAGCAGAAGCGCCTCCGCCTCGTCGTCCCTCCCCTGCGCCGCGCGCACGAGGCCGAGTGTCTTACGCGTCGTGGCCAGCGAGCTGACGTCCTGCGGACCCACCGTCTCCATCGCCTTGAGCGCGTAAGCCTCCGCCGCATCGACCTTGCCCTGGTCGAGCAGAACCTCGGCCAGGCTCCGCTGAACCTCGCAGAGCGTCCCGCGGTCCTCGAGCGGCTGCAGGATCCGGATCCCCTCGCGGAACAGCCGCTCGCCTTCGGCGACGTCTCCCCGCTGCGCAACGAGGCGGCCGATCCGCAGCATCGATTTCGCGACGTTTCCGGCGGCGCCGACCTCGAGGAACAGATCCCGCGCCCGGCCGAACTCGGCCAGCGCCTCTTCGTGCCGCCCGCGGAACGCGTGCATCTCGCCGAGCTGCATCAGCGCGTGGGCCTTGACCGTCAACGACCCGCTCTCTTCCGCCAACTCGATCGCCCGCTGGATCATCGGCTCGGCGCGCTCGCCCTCGCGCCGCGCCACGTAGATGCCGGCGAGCTGGATGAGCGCGTCGCTCTCGAGGTCGTCGCGCTCCAACCGGCGAGCGATCTCGAGCTGCTCTTCCGCATAGGCCTCGGCTTTGCCGAGCTGCCCACGCCACCACGCTGCAGTCTCGAGGATCCCGAGGGCGTCGATGCGGCTTTCGTCGCTCTCCGACACGTCGACGGCCCTCTGCGCGAGCTGCTCCGCGCGGAGGACGTCGCCCTCGCGGAGGACGGCGACGTCGGCGAGCGCCGTCAGCGCACGGGCCTCGAGTTCCTTGTCCCCCTCCTCGCGCGCCAGAAGGAGCACGTCTTCCATTTCGTTCGAGACGACCGGGAAGTCATGCATCCGCCACGCCGCACGGGCAGCAGCGAACCGACGCTTCAGCGTCGGCTCGAGCTCGACGGAGCGATGGAGCAGCCGGCGCGCGGTTGCGTTCGCCTCGCGTGCAAGCGCACGCTTCCCGGCCTCGGCCAGCGCTGCGGCCGCCTCTTGCGCAAGCTCCTCGGGCGGAGCACCGTCGAGCTCGGCGAGGAGCGCCGTTGCCTGGTCGAGGTGGTACGCCCGCACCTCCAGCAACTCGTCGGGCGCCCGATCTCCGAGCCATTCCGCGAAGCGGCGGTGGTGCCGCGCGCGCGCCGTCTTCGACAGCCCGCCGTAGGCGACCTCGCGGATCAGGACGTGCTTGAAGCGGTAGGCGTCCTCGCCGCTGATCGTCGAGCGAGGCTCCTTGAGCACGAACTCTCGCAGGAGGAGATCGTCGAGCAGCGGCTCGAGCTCCCCGTCGGAATCGCCACCGAGATATTCGACGGCGCCCGCCCAGAAGGTGCGCCCGATCACGGCGGCACGCTGAAGCACGGACTTCTCGCCTTGCGGAAGGTGGTCGATCCTCGCGGCGATCAAAGCCTGGAGCGTGTCGGGGATCCGCTCGATCCCGGAACCGTTGGCCTCAGAGAGCATCCGGAGCGTCTCCTCGACGAACAGCGGATTGCCCTCGGTCTTCTCGAAGAGCGCGACGCGCGACTCTGGCGGCAACTCGCCGTCGTCGAGGAGAGCCGTAATGAGCGCCTCGCTGTCGTCCTCGCTCAACGGCTCGAGCTCGATCGCGGTCGCTCGGACCCGCCCACCGCCCCAGCCGGGGCGGATGTCGAGCAGGTCCGGCCGCGCGAGGCAGAGCAGGAGCAGCGGCTGGTCGCGTACCCAGGTCCCGAGGTGCTCGATCAGCTCGAGCAGCGGCTCCTCGCCCCAGTGGATGTCTTCGAAGACGAGCACGAGCGGCTGCGGCTCGGCGAGCTTCTCGGCCCACGCACGTGCGGCCCAGGCGATCTCCTGCTGGTTGCGCTCCGCCTGGACGGCCTGCAGGACGCCGGAGGCGAGCCCCATCAGGTCGGCGACCGCTTCGTCGGGACAGCAGTCGCGGAGCTTCTCGATCGCCTCGTCGAGCGGATCGTCGTCGGCGATGCCGGCGGCGACCTTGACCATGTCGGCCAGCGCCGAGTACGTAACACCCTCGCCGTACGGCAGCGCCCGGCCGAAGAGGATGGTGGCGGATTCGAGCCCGTCGATGAACTCCCGCGCCAGGCGGCTCTTGCCTACCCCGGGGTCACCGAAGATCGTGAACAGGTGGGCGCGCCGGTCACGGACTGCACGCGAATACGTGTTCTGGAGCAGGTCGAGCTCGGCGTCGCGCCCCACGAGCGGTGCCGTGAACTGGCGCCCGGCCTGGGTGCGCTCGACGCAGACGACGCGCCACGTCCAGACCGGTTCGACGAAACCCTTCGCCTCGATCGGCCCCTCGTCGTCGACCTGGAAGCAGCCGAGTGTGAGCCGGTGCGTAGCAGGACCGATCAGGATCGCGTTCGGGGACGCGGCCTGCTGCAGGCGCGCGGCAATGTTGACGGCCTCCCCGGTCGCGAACGTCGAGTCCGCGGAGTCGACGACGACCTCACCGGACTCAATGCCGACCCGCGCCTCGAGGCCGAGTTCCTTGACCGAGTCCATGATCGAGAGCGCGGCACGAACCGCGCGCTCTGCGTCGTCCTCATGCGACGTCGGGACGCCGAACGCCGCCATGACGGCGTCGCCGGCGAACTTCTCGACGATCCCGCCGTGCGAGATGACGCACTGCTGGACGCGGTCGAAGTACTGCTGCACGCGGCGGCGCGCCACCTCTGGATCGGTGCCGGAAACAAGTGCCGTCGACCCGACGAGGTCGACGAACAGGACCGTCGCAAGCTTGCGCTCCACTCCCACAAGTGTAGAAACGACGCGGGACCGCGAAAACGTCCCGCTTTACCAGCCGGAAAAGCTGGAATCGAGCAGGCGCGGCAGCGCGCGCCGCGTGCCGAGGACGCGGCCGGTGGACGCATCGATGACGTGCAGCGGCTTGTGGTCGAAGGCGACGAACGCGCGCGAGCCGTACGTTGCGACGACGCCAAGTGCATCTGCGCCGAAGAGGTGGTACCGCTCCGCGCCGTCTACCGAGTATCCGTTCAGACCGCCCTTCTGGTACCACGCCAGCAGGGTCGAGCCGGCGAAGCGCGCGCCCCACGCGTTCTCGTCAAGCGTCCTCGTCGTCCAATCGCTCGTGTCGATTACGGAGAGGCCGATCTGCTTCGTCTCGACGCGGTCTGTCCCCACTCGGATCGACTCGTGGCCAAAGACGGCGACCTTCCCGTCGCCGAGCCAGAGCCCGTCGCGGAAGCTGCCGGTGAGCGGAAGCTTCGCCGACGCCGCCGGCTCGAACCACTTGCCGAACCTGGCGAGGAGCGACTGAGCACGGTGTGGCTCGTGGTACGTCACGGCCAGTCGAGCCAGGTCCACCTCGGCCACCGCATCGCCACCGGCGCCCAGGACGAAGACGCGGCCGACCTGGTCGTAGACGACTGCCGGCCGATAGCTCTCTCCCATCCCGTTGTCCTCCGGACGCATGCCGGCGCGGATGCGATCGAGTGACACCGTCCGCACCATGGCGTCGGCTCCCACGACCGCCAGTTGCGCGGGGCCGATCTGCTGGATCGGCGCCATCAGCAGGACAAGCTGGTTGCCCGCACGCTGCGCGGAGACGACCTCGCCGGATGCCCGCGGCGACGCGAGCCGCTTCCGGCCGATCGGATCCAGCATGAACAATCCCGCCGGCTCCCATCCCACCAGGCGGCGCGGGCTCAGCCACGCGATCGCGCTGATCCCGCCGCTCCACGTCCGGACGTGACCGAGCCTTTTCAGTCGGCGGGCATCGAAGACCCGGACGCCGTTGGCCCGGTCGACGGCGAGGGCGAGCCGGCGGCCGTCGGGTGAGAGCGACCAGGCGTAGGCGTGGCCGCCGACGGCGACGCGCTTCGAGACCGCGCGGAGCGACTCGCGGTCGACCCGGACGAGATAGTCCTGTCCCCGCGAGCTCTCGATCGCGAGCACCGTCCCCGCGGGCTTCTCGCGAGCAGCGAGATCACCGGTCGCGGTGACCGGCGCCGCCAGGGCGACGGCTGCGAAGGCGAGAACGGCGAGCCTCATTGCTCCTCCTACACCGGTCATTCTAGAAAGGTTCCCGTAGCATCCCGCCGTGCTCGACCCCAAGGTCTTCAAGGCCTACGACGTCCGCGGGATGTACCCGTCCGAGCTGGACGAGGAGGGCGCCTACGCGATCGGAAGAGCCTACGTGGAGGAGTTCGCGGCGAACCGGATCGCCGTCGGCAGGGACATGCGGCTCTCGTCGCCTCCAATGGCTGCGGCAGCCACTCGAGGAGCGGTTGACGCCGGCGCCCATGTCTTCGACCTCGGCCTCGTCGGCACCGAGATGCTCTATTTCGCCGTCGGCGACCTCGAGCTGGACGGGGGAATTGCGGTCACGGCATCCCACAACCCCAAGGAGTACACGGGGATGAAGATCGTCCGCGAGGGGGCGCTGCCCGTCGGCGGCGAGTCGGGACTGGCCGAAGTCCGCGATCGCGCCCTACGGGGGTTCGGCGACCCGAGCGGCGCCGGACGCGTGGAGGAAGCGGACATCTGGCCGGCGTTCGTCGACCGCGTGCTCTCCTTCGTCGACGTCGCCGCGATCAAACCGCTCAAGGTGGTGATCGACGCGGCGAACGGGATGGCGGGCGTGATGCTGCCGCCGGTGCTCCAGCGCCTCGCCGGGGTGGAAACGGTGCGGTACTACTTCGAACCGGACGGCAGCTTCCCGAATCACGAGCCGAATCCCCTGCTGGCCGAGAACCGCGAATTCATCGTCGAGCGCACCAAATCGGAGGCCGCCGACTTCGGCGTGGCGTTCGACGGGGACGCCGATCGCTGCTTCTTCGTCGACGACAGCGGAAAGTTCGTCCCGGGCGATTTCGTCACCGCGCTGCTCGCCGAGTCGATCCTGGAGAAGCACCCCGGCGTCAAGATCATCTACGACGTCCGCGCCAGCTGGGCGGTTCCGGACACGATCGGACGTGCGGGCGGCATCCCGCTCGTCAACCGCGTCGGCCACGCCTACATCAAGCACCGCATGCGCGAGGAGGGCGCCGTCTTCGGCGGCGAGGTCTCGGGGCACTACTACTTCCGCGACTTCTCGCAGGCCGATTCGGGCGTGATCCCGTTCCTGCTCATGCTCGAGCTCGTCTCACGGAAGGGCCAGAAGCTGTCCGAGATCCTGCAGCCCTTCCGGGCGCGCTACTTCATCACGGGCGAGCTGAACACGCCGGTCCCTGACGTCGAGCGGAAGCTCGCGGAGCTCGAGCAGCGGTTTTCGTCGGAGGGGACGGTCTCCCACTTGGACGGCGTCTCGGTGGACGCGGAGGATTGGCACTTCAACGTCCGCCCGTCGAACACGGAACCGCTGTTGCGGCTGAATCTCGAAGCGCGCTCTGAAGAGCTGATGGAGGAGAAGCGCGACGAGGTGCTCGATGTGATCCGCTCGTGACGGGCGGCCAGGAGCTCATGCTCGAGCTCGGCCGCGTCACACAACGCAAGCCGCCGTTCAAGTACTCGTCGCTGACACGTGTCGGCTTCTCCGACACGGACGCGCAGGGCATCGTCTACTACGGCCGATACCTGCCGTACTTCGACCAGGCCCGGGTCGAGTACTTCCGCCACCTCGGGTTGCTCATGCGCAGGCCCGACGACAACGAGTTCGTGATGCGGGCGAGCACGATCGAATACCACGCGCCCGCCCGCTTCGATGACCTGCTCGAAGTCTTCATCCGGGTCTCGCGGATCGGGAGAACCAGCGCCACCTGCCTCTACGACGCCTTCCGGGTCGAGGACGACGCCCTGATGGTGACCGCGAGCCAGACCCTCGTGCTCGTCGATCTGGCGGAGCGAAAGGCGTGCACGATTCCGGACTCGTTCCGACAGACGATCCGCGAGCTCGAGGGCGACGACCTCGACGCGTAGAGGGGTGGGCGGAACCCGGCTCATCGCAGGAGTTCGAGGCAAGGAGGCCGGAGGCCTCCTACTTAGCCGCGCGGCCATCCTCCCGGATGGCCGCCGCAGGCTTGCCTCCCCCTCCCTACGTTGTAGTCAACGTCGGCGTCGCGTCTATCCCTCGAACGAGGTAGCCCGCTCGTTCGGGGGATGATCCCTAGAACGGGTGATCAGTCGATTTGCAGGGATTTCCGCCGCGGAGGCCGCGCGCGTGTTCCCCCGAAGGAGGTACTACGAGGGCGTGACTCTGTAGGCGTCGAAGACGGCGTCGACGTTGCGCAGCGAGCTGAGCAGCGCCCGCAGCGACTTCACGTCGCCGATTTCCGCCGTATACCAGTTCTTCGCGAGCTGGTCCTCGACGGTGCCTCCGTAGGAGACGATATTCGCGCCGTGCTCCGCAAACGTGCGGGCGACGTCCTCGAGAAGGCGAGGCCGATCCCACGCGTCGACGGCGATCTGGACACGGAAACTCTGCGTCGTCCCGCCGTCCCAACTGACCGGCGTGAACCGCTCCGGGTTCCGGCGCAGCGTTTTGACGTTGGGGCAGTCCTCCCGGTGGATGGTGATGCCCTTGCCGAGCGAGATGTAGCCGACGATGTTGTCGCTCGGCACCGGCGTGCAGCACTTCGCCAGGCGCACGAGCACGTCCTCGACGCCCTCGACGGTGATCCCGACTGCACCGCTCGGGGCGGTGGTCTTCGGCTTGAGTGGGACGACCTCTTCCTCGGCGACGTCGGTCGTCTTCAGGCGCTGGATGACCTTGTTGACGATGTGCCCGGAGGGCAGCTTCCCGGAGCCGAGCGCGAGGTAGAAGTCCTCGGCCTTCTTGAACCCGGCCTCGCGGATCACTTGCGCGAGCACGGCGGAGCCCGCCACCCTCCGGTACGGGAGCTTCTGGGCCTTCAGCGCCTGCTCGAGCGCCTCTCGGCCCTTCTGCTCCGTGTCCTCGCGCGTCTCGCGCGAGAACCACTGGCGGATCTTGTTCCGCGCCCGGGACGACTTCGCCAGCTTGAGCCAGTCGCGCGAGGGGCCACGGCCACTCGCCTTCGTCGTCAGCACCTCGACGAAGTCGCCGCTCTGGAGCTGGTAGTGGAGCGGCACGATGCGCCCGTTGACGCGGGCGCCCACCGTCCGGTGACCCACGTCGGTGTGCACGGCGTAGGCGAAGTCGATCGGCGTCGAGCCGGCAGGAAGCGTCTTCACCTCCCCCTTCGGCGTAAACACGTAGACCTCGTCCGCGAAGAGGTCGCCGAGCATCTGCCGCTTGTACTCCCGCGGGTCGGCCTCGTCCTGCCACTCCATCATCTGGCGAACACGCGCGATCCACTGCCCGTCGGGCGCACGTCCCTTGCCGCCGCGCTTGTAGAGCCAGTGCGCGGCAACGCCGAGCTCGGCCGTCTCGTGCATCTCCTTCGTCCGGACCTGAATCTCGAGCGGGCGGCCCTGCGGCCCGATCACCGTCGTGTGCAGCGCGCGGTAGCCGTTCAGCTTCGGCATCGCGATGTAGTCCTTGAAGCGCCCGGGCATCGGCTTCCAGAGCGAGTGGATCAGGCCGAGCGCGCCGTAGCAGTCGCGCGTCCCCTCCTCGCCTGAGCGCTCCGCAATCACGCGCATCGCGGTGAGGTCGTAGATCTCGTTGAACTCCTTGCCCTTCTTGGCCATCTTGTCGTAGATGGAGTAGAAGTGCTTCGCCCGCCCGGAGATGTCGGCCGGGATGTCGACCTTGTCGAGCTCGCGCTGGAGCACGTAGGCCGCCTCGCCGACGAGCTCCTCGCGGTCAGCGCGGCGCTCGTTGACCATCGCCTTGATCTCCGTGTACTTGCGCGGGTGCAGGGTCT
>Ga0126312_10000939_pt1 | contig 18488 bp, 13 predicted proteins | sample Plot104A_FD_92537 | JGI IMG/M metagenome (GOLD analysis project Ga0126312, IMG submission 92537) | Serpentine soil microbial communities from UC McLaughlin Reserve, CA, USA - Plot104A | ecosystem: Environmental > Terrestrial > Soil > Grasslands | place: USA: UC McLaughlin Reserve, Lake County... | reverse complement strand
TGGACGGCGCGTTCGGGGTGTCGTACCATCCACGCCGTGCCTGCGACGGGGCGCCGTTTCGCGCTCATCACCGCGTCCGTAGCTGTGGTCATCGCGCTGCACGGGGCCTCCGCGCCCGCACACGCCTTCACGTGGCGTGCGGACGACGACCCGGTCACGACCGAAAAGATCCTTGACGCAGGCCCCCTCAAGTTGTTCGCGTCGTGCTTCCAAGGCGGTGTGCCCGGCGGCGCCGGCGACGTACAGCTCTCCGCCCGCTCGGCCCGCGACGGCGCGATGATCCACGTCGCGGTGCAAAACGACGCCGGGCCGGGATCGATCGCCGGATACGGGGAGGACGACTTCTTCAATGCCGGGGAGGCCGACGAGTTTGATCTGGAGAGTGAGGTCTACGGCGGCCTGGACGCGACGACGGACGCCACCGGTCAGATCGTCTATCGGACGCACGGCGGCAGGGTGGTAACCGTGGACTTCATGAGCGAGGACAAGCAGCTGCCGGGGAGTAAGGAGTGCCTGGTCGCCGGCACTGCCGCGGCGCCCAAGCCAAGTGCCGAACGCAACGTCTACTACCGGGGCCTGAGTGGCGCCTCCGACCCCAAGCGGATCTTCAAAGGGGGCGGCATGAGGCTCAAGGCTCGCTGCTTCGCCGGGCCTGACCTCGAGGTATTCCTCTACGGGAAGGATGCCGACACGCTTCACGCCAACTCGCAGTCCGACGTGGATCACAACGGGGCGGACGAGGCGGCGTTCTTCTCCAATCCGCTCTTCATCGGCGGGGTCGCCGGTCCGTTCAACGGCGGGGTGCAGGACACCGATTCGGCCGGCCAGATGATCTACACGAACGGCAAGGTCGTGATCACGATCGACTACCTGGCGGAGACCAGCGACGTTTTCGATCCCAGCGGCTGCGAGTTCGCGGCCACCGTCCGGGTCGCCGGCGAGCACTCGAAGAATCGCGTGCTCTACAAGCGGAACGCTTCCGACAGCAATTTCCCCTTCACGAAGTTCTTCTCCGGAGGCGGGCTCCGCCTCAAGGGCCGCTGCGCCTACCCCTCCCTCAATACCGCGGTGAGCGCCTCCACGTCGAGCGCGCACTCCACCCTCCACTTCGATGCGCAGGGGGACTTCGACGAGGATGGCACCGACGAGCGGGCATACGGGGAGGTGGACGACTTCGGCTCGCCGGGCTCGAGCATTCAATTCATGTTGTATCTCGATTCGTTCGGCCTCGAGGCGGGGGACAACTCGTCGGGCCTGCTGTTCCTCGCTACGCGTGGAGGCAGGGTTGTCTCGCTCGACTACCTGGTGGACACGGCAGGGTCGCTCGGGAAGGACTGCCTCTTCGCTGGAGTGGCCGTCCCCGCGGGCTGATCGTCCCCCGGTACCCTCGACCCGCTCATGGACGTTCGCATGCTCACCGTTGGGCCGGTGGCCGAGAACTGCTTCATCGCTCGCCTCGACGACGGCGACCGCGGCCTGATAGTCGACCCCGGCGACGAGGCCGACCGCATCCTGCACGTCGTCGACGAGCTCGGCATCGGGATCGACGCCATCCTGCTCACCCACACGCACTTCGACCACGTCGGTGCCGTCGCCCCGGTGGCGAAGGCGACCGGCGCGCCGGTGTGGTGCCCGGAGCTCGAGGTTCCCGTGCTCGCGGACATCATGGCCTTCGTGCCCTGGCCTGGGTTCGGCCCCTACGAGAGCTACGACGCGGACCACACGCTGGCCGGCGGCGAGCACCTCGAGCTGGCTGGAATGGAGATCGACGTCCTGCATACGCCCGGTCACAGCCCCGGCCACGTGACGTACTCGATTCCCAGCGAGGCGGCGCTCTTCTCGGGCGACGTCCTCTTCCAGGGCTCGGTCGGCCGCGTCGATCTGCCCGGTGGCGACGGCCCGACCCTAATTGAGTCGCTCCGAGCGCTGGTCGAGAGCTTCCCGGAGGAGACGACGGTGTACCCGGGCCACATGGGGATCACGACGCTGGGGGCCGAGCGGGCCACCAACCCGTTCCTCGCGCAGCTGAAGGCGCCCGGCTAGGCACCGGCGCCGGCGCTCAGCGCCCGCGCAGGAATAAGCTCCGCTGCAGGAGGAGATGCCGTGGAGGAATGGCTCATCTGGTTTCTGATCGGGGTCGGGCTGATCGCGGTCGAGGCGGTGGTCGCCTTCACGCTCTACGCGGGGGCGGTATCGCTGGGTGCTTTCCCGGCGGCGATCGTCGCGGCGGCGGGTGCGTCGCTGGAGGTCCAGGTCGCGGTGTTCGCGGCCGGGGCCGCCTTCTCGCTGATCGTGTTGCGCCCCGTGGCCCGTCGTCAGCTTCAGACGGCGCAGTCAATTCGAACCGGCACCGACACGCTGATCGGCGCCCGCGCCGCCGTGCTCGAAGTCGTCGACGAGGACAGCGGGCTGGTGAAGATTCGCGGTGGCGACGTGTGGACGGCGCGCTCCCTGGAGCCCGGTCGCAGCTACGCGGAGGGCAGCGAGGTCATCGTGCGCAGGATCAAGGGAGTAGCCGCACTGGTGAGCGACTCGGCTGGGCCCGAAGCCGGGGATCGGATAGGTTCGGACTGACATGAGCCCCGGCCTGATCGCCCTGATCGCCGTTGCCGTCCTCGTGCTGATCGTGGTCGCACGGGCGGTACGGATCGTCCCCCAGGCACGGGCCGGAATCGTCGAGCGCCTCGGGCGATACCACCGCACCCTCTCACCGGGGCTCGCGCTGGTCATCCCCGTGATCGATCGGGTGTTGCCGCATATCGACCTGCGCGACCAGGTCGTCTCATTTCCTCCCCAGTCGGTTATCACCGAGGACAACATCGTCGTCTCGATCGACACGGTCGTCTACTACGAGGTCACCGACCCGAAGGCCTACACGTACGAGGTCGCGGAGCCGATCATCGCGATTGAGCAGCTCTCCGTGACGACGCTGCGAAACCTAATCGGCGGCTTGGACATGGAGAAAGCGCTGACCAGCCGCGATGAGATCAACGGCCGGCTTCGCACGATTCTGGACGAGGCGACCGGGGAGTGGGGGATCCGCGTCATCCGGGTGGAGCTGAAGGCGATTGATCCGCCGACGACCGTCCAGAACGCGATGGAGTCGCAGATGAAGGCGGAGCGGGAAAAGCGGGCGGCCATCCTCACCGCGGAGGGCCAAAAGCAGTCGCAGATCCTGAACGCCGACGGCCAGAAGCAGTCGCAGATCCTCGATGCCGAGGGCGGTCGCCAGGCTGCAATCCTGGAGGCAGAGGGGGAGCGCGAGGCCGCGATCCTTCGTGCGCAGGGCGAGGCCCAGGCAGTGGAGATCACCTTCAAGGCAATTCACGAAGGCAAGCCGAGCCCCGATCTCCTCAACTACCTGTACCTGACCGAGACGCTTCCCAACGTCGCGGATGGGGAGGCATCGAAGGTGTGGATCGTCCCGTCGAGCGTGATCGACGCCGCGCGCCGGCTCGGCGATGCCGCCGAGGGGCTCGCTGACCGTGGGGGCGAGGGGCCCTAGCGGCGCTCAGGGCCCGCGGGTGCCGCCTGGGCCTTAATCAGTCATCATCGGCCGGCCATGCCCGCCGACTTCCAAGCCCCTCGCGGAACGCTTGACGTGCTGCCGGGCGACTCCTCTTCGCGGGCCGCCATCAAGGGCGCGGCCGCCGACGCCTTCGAGCGGGCTGGCTATGGCCGGATCGAGACGCCAATCTTCGAGGACACGGGCCTATTCGCCCGGGGCGTCGGTGGCTCGACCGACATCGTTCGCAAGGAGATGTTCACGTTCTCCGACCAGGGGGGCCGGAGCCTCACCCTGCGCCCCGAGGCCACGGCTGCGATCTGCCGCGCCTACCTGGAGCGCGGGATGCAGACGCTCCCCCAGCCGGTGAAGCTGTGGTGCTGGGGCCCCTTCTTCCGGCACGAGCGCCCACAGGCCGGCCGCTACCGGCAGTTCACGCAGCTCGACGCGGAGGTGATCGGCTCCGACTCGCCGCTATGCGACGCCGAGCTGATCGTCCTCCTCAACGACCTCCTGCACGATCTGGCCGTCCCGGCCCTGAGGTTGAAAATCGGCAGCCTCGGCTCGCCGGAGTCGCGGGCCGAGTACCGAAGGGAGCTCCAGGACCACCTGCGCAAGCACGAGGGTGACCTGGCGGAAGACGTCCGCGAGCGCATCGACGAGAACCCGCTGCGCGCCTTCGATGCGAAGGACGAGGGCACCCGGGCCGTGATGGCCTCGGCGCCGAGAATGCTCGACCGCCTCTCCGGCGAGGACGCCGAGCATTTCGGCGAGGTGCGTCGCCTGCTCGAGCACGCGGGCGTCCACTACGAGCTCGACGGGACGCTGGTCCGCGGCCTCGACTACTACACGCGCACGGTGTTCGCCTTCGACTGCGAGAACCTGGGGGCGCAGTCCGAGATCGCGGGCGGCGGCCGCTACGACGGGCTGATCGAGTTGCTCGGCGGCCCGGCGACACCGGCGGTCGGCTGGGCGTGCGGAATCGAGCGCGTCCTGCTTGCCCTCGACCACGAGGGCGGGACCCCGCCCGTCCAGGTCTTCGTGGCCGCGGCCGACGGCAAGCGCGAGACTGCGCTCGGCCTCGTCTTCGAGCTTCGCCGCGCGGGGATCTCCGCCGACCTCGATCTAGGAGGCCGCGGCGCCAAGGGCCAGATGAAGCAGGCCGACCGCTCCGGCGCCGACATCACGCTGATCCTCGACACCGACGGCTCGGCCATCGTCCGCGACATGGATACGGGCGAGCAGCGCCCCGTCCAGATGAACCAGATCGTCAGCGAGCTCGCGGGCCGCTAGGCGGCCCTCGCCCGCCGCTTGCGAGACTGCCGCACCGATGGCCACACCCGCCTTTCCCGCCCTGCGCCCGAACGCCTACCGCGACACGTGGTGCGGACAGGTGCTCGCGGACCGCGTGGACTCCCCGGCGCGGGTGGCCGGGTGGGTGCACCGCCGGCGTGACCACGGCGGGCTGATCTTCATCGACCTGCGCGACCGCACCGGGATCGTGCAGCTCGTCTTCAACCCGGACGAGGCGGGGGCGGCGCAGGAGCTTGGGCACCGCTTGCGCGCGGAGGACGTCGTGAGCGTCGCGGGCCAGGTGGTCCGCCGCTCTACCGAGACCGTGAACCCGGATCTGCCGACCGGCGAGTTCGAGGTGCGTGTGGCGGAGGCCGAGCTTCTCGCGGACGCCGAGACCCCGCCGTTTGAGATCGAGGGGTTCTCCGGCGAAGTCGGGGAGGAGGCCCGGCTGCGCTACCGCTACCTCGATCTGCGCCGCGAGCGGATGCGCGAGGCACTCGAGCTGCGCCACGCCGTAACGGGCCAGATGCGCGAATTCCTCGACGGCGAGGGGTTCCTCGACATCGAGACGCCGGTCCTCACCCGCTCGACCCCCGAGGGCGCGCGCGACTTCCTCGTGCCGAGCCGCCTCCAGCAGGGCTCCTTCTACGCGCTCCCGCAGTCGCCGCAGCTCTTCAAGCAGCTGCTGATGATCGGCGGCTTCGAGCGCTACTACCAAATCGCCCGCTGCTTCCGCGACGAGGACCTGCGGGCCGACCGCCAGCTGGACTTCACCCAGCTCGACATCGAGATGTCCTTCGTCGCCGTCGACGACGTGATCGAGCTGAACGAGCGCCTGCTGGCCCACATCCTCGGCGCCAACGGGATCGACGTCGAGCTGCCCCTCCAGCGGCTTCCCTACGACGAGGCGATCGAGCGCTTCGGCACCGACCGTCCCGATCTGCGCTACGGCCTCGAGCTCGCCGACGTCTCGGATCACCTGCGGGGAACGGAGTTCAAGGCGTTCGGCGGCGTGCTGGAGGGCGGCGGGGCCGTGAAGGGGATGAACGTCGGCGCGCGCGAGCTCTCGCGCGCCGAGCTCGACGGCCTGGTCGACGAGGCGAAGGAGCTGGGGGCGAAGGGCCTCGTGTGGGCGGTGGTCGAGGAGGATGGCTGGCGCTCGCCGGTTGCCAAGTTCCTCTCGGCGGAGGAGACCGGGGCGATTGGCCACGCGCTCGATGCGTCCGAGGGCGACCTGCTGCTGCTCGCAGCGGACGATCCGAAGCTTGCCGCGGGTGTCCTCGGGGGGCTCCGCACACGTTTGGCCGCCCGATACGACCTCATCCCCGCGGATGTGAACGAGCTCACTTGGATCGTGGATTGGCCGCTGTTCGAGTGGAGCGCTGAGGAGGAGCGGTGGGATCCGCTGCACCACCCCTTCACCTCGCCCGACGGCGAGCTCGATCCGGGCGACCCCGGCGCGGCTCGCGCGCTCGCCTACGACGTCGTGTGGAACGGCGTCGAGCTGGGCGGCGGCTCGATCCGCATCAGCCGCCCCGAGGTGCAGCGGGCGGTGTTCGCCGCGCTGGGCATCTCCGATGACGAGGCGGAGGCGCGCTTCGGCTTCCTGCTCGAGGCGCTGCACTACGGCGCGCCGCCGCACGGCGGGATCGCCTATGGGCTCGATCGCATCGTTGCGCTACTGCACGGGACCGACTCGATCCGCGACGTGATCGCTTTCCCGAAGGCGGCATCGGGCGGCGATCCACTGACCGGCGCGCCCGCTCCGGTGCCCGCCGAGCAGCTTCGCGAGCTGGGAATCTCGGCCCGGACGAAGCCCCCTGGCGCCCCCTAGGCGGCCACGCGGCTCAAGCCCGAGCGCCCTCCCGTCGAATACGGGGGTGATTGCTATGGTGCATTCAGGCCCGAGTCTGTTCGTCAGCCGCTCCAATTGTGAGCCAACACAATTGCCTTGGGAGTCGCTTTCCGGACGACCCGTGGGTCGTTCGGTAGACACCCACCTGTTCATTCAGGTTCTCAGGCCGAGCGGTAGCGGCAGACTGGGGCCTCTTTCTATCCCGCTTCCTACTCAGGGAGCCGCGGCATGAGGAAAGCCCTGAACGACAACCCGGTCGTCCAGATCGTTGCCCTGGGCATCCTCGCCGTGATCGTCGGCTTCCTGCTTTTGACGCGCGTGATGAAGAGCGACTCGGGCGCCGAGCCCGCGGCCTCCACGACGGCGACTCCCACGGCAACCACGGCCGCGCCCACCGACACTTCCACGACGACGCCCACCGGCACCGAGACGGCACCGGTGACGCCGTCCACGCCCGCGGTGCCGGTCGACGGGGCCACCGCCGCCACGGGCGAGTTCGCCGCCGGGCCGGGCCTGCCGAAGCCGGTTGTGAGCGCGTATGAGGACGGCGACACCGTCGCCCTCTTCGTCTATCGCCGCGGCGGGCTCGACGACGCGGCGCTCGCGAGCTCGATCGAGCGGCTGCGCGGCGTCAGCGGCGTCGCCGTATTTGAAACGCGGGCGAAGAACGTCGCGCACTACTCGCGGATCGTGGGCGGGGTGGACATCGATCGCGTGCCGGCGCTCGTGGTGGTGACGCCGAAGGGCGCGTCGAGTGGAGGCCTGCCGAGCGCCTCCATCAGCTACGGCTTCCGCGACTTCGAGAGCGTTGCCCAGACGGTCCACGACGCCGGGTACGACGGCAAGGACCTGCCCTACTACCCGAACTAGCCCCCCTCCTCAGCGAACGTCCCGGGGTGGGCGCTATGACGACCATAGAGGGACGTTCGACGGGTTGGGAGGCGCGGTAGCCTCGGTGGCGTGTCCGCCGAGGAGCTTCAGCACTACCTGAGCGACGACTCGCGTCGCGGCCCGGCCCCGCCCGGCGCCTTCGACGGTGCCGCCGGCGGCGCGCCGTGCGGTGATCTGGTTCGGATCTCCGTTGCAATCGCGGACGGGCGCATCGGCGCGGTGAAGTTTGACGCCGAGGGGTGCGCGGCGGCGCGCGCCGCCGCAGCGGCGACGGCCGAGCTGGTGGAGGATCAGCCGGTCCTTGCCGTCGCCCGCATCGGTCCAGAGGCGATCAGCCGCGCGCTCGGCGGGCTAAGCGCCCAGGGGCGCCACGCCGCCGAGCTTGCCTCGGATGCCCTCCACCGGGCGCTCAGCGCCGCGGCGTCCTCGGGTGCCCGCCTCGCAGTAGCGCCGCACGATGGCGAGCGGACGCTCGTCGCGGTGAGCGGCGGGGTCGACTCCACGGTGGCCGCCCTGCTCGAGCGCGAGCGCGGCGCGGACGTTGTCGCGGTGACGGTGAAGCTCTGGGCCGACGAGCAAAACGACGGCGAGCGAAGCTGCTGCTCGCCGCAGGCGGTGCTCTCCGCCCGCGGTATCTCGCATTCCCTTGGCATCCCGCATCTCACCCTGGATCTTCGGGACGAATTCCGCATCGGTGTGGTCGATGAGTTCCTCGGTGGCCACGCAGCCGGTCGGACCCCCAACCCGTGCGTGCTGTGCAACGGGGAGGTGCGGATCGATGCAATGGTCGCCCTTGCGGAGCGGGTGGGGGCGAGCCACCTCGCCACCGGCCACTATGCCCGCCTTGCCGACGACGGCGACGGCCCGCTGCTGGCGGCGCCGGCCGATTCCGCGAAGGATCAGACCTACATGCTGTCGGGCATCCGCGCGCGGACGCTCTCGAGGCTTCGCTTTCCCCTGGCGGACCTATGCAAGCCGGAGGTGCGGCGGCTGGCGGCGGACGCCGGGCTTCCCGTCGCGCGCAAGCCGGAGAGCCAGGATCTGTGCTTCCTCGCGGGCGAGGGCAAGCGCGGCTTCCTCGGGCGCCACGGCGGGCTCGGGGCGCGCGTGGGCGACGTGGTCGACTCGCGCGGCCGCGTGCTCGGCGAACACGAGGGACACCACAACTTCACCGTTGGCCAGCGCCGCGGGATCGGAGTCGGCGCGCCGGAGCCGCTCTACGTGCTGGCCACCGAGGCGGAGTCGAACCGCATCGTCGTCGGGCCTCGCGAGGAGCTCGCCACGACCCGAGTGCGCGTGCGCGATGCGCGGCTGCACCGCGAGGGGCGCCGCGTCGACCGGGTAAAGCTCCGCTACCGCTCCAAGCCGATCGAGTGCCGCCTCGAGGGCGAGCTGAACGGGCCCGGGAGCTACCAGGAGCTGACGGTCGCGCTGGCCGAGCCCGCCTACGGGGTTGCGCCGGGGCAGACGGCCTGCCTCATGGACGGCGACCTCGTCCTCGGCCGGGGCACGATCGCCGCTTAGCGCGCCCCGCGTAGAGTTCGCATCGCCCATGAAGGTCAGCGAGATCCGCGAGAGCTACCAGGCGTTCTTCGAGGCGCGCGGGCACCTGCGTGTGCCGTCCGCGTCGCTCATCCCGGCCCCCGAGGACACCTCGACCCTGCTCACGATCGCCGGGATGCAGCCGTTCAAGCCCTACTTCCGCGGCGACGCGACGCCGCCGAGCCCGCGCATCGTCGATTCGCAGAAGTGCTTCCGGACCCCGGACATCGAGCAGGTCGGCAACACGCTGCGGCACCTCACGTTCTTCGAGATGCTCGGCAACTGGAGCTTTGGCGACTACTTCAAGGAGGAGTCGATCGCGTGGGGACTGGAGCTCTCGGTGGACGTGTTCGGCCTCGACCGCGAGCTGATCTGGGTGAGCGTGTTCGGCGGCGACGACGAGCTCGGCCTCGGCCCGGACGAGGAAGCGATCGAGATCTGGAGGTCGATCGGCATCCCGGATGAGCGGATCGTGCGCCTGCCGCGCTCGGAGAACTTCTGGCAGGCCGGGGAGACCGGACCCTGCGGCCCGTGCGCCGAGATGTACCTCGACCGTGGTCCGGACTTCGGCGGTGACGATGAGCGCCCCGGGGACGACACCGATCGCTACTTGGAGTACTGGAACCACGTGTTCATGAGCTACGAGCTCCACGAGGACGGCTCGCTCACACCGCTGCCGAGGAACAACATCGACACCGGCATGGGGCTGGAGCGGATGGCGGCAATCCTTCAGGACGTCGAGTCGGTTTTCGACACCGACGCGTACAGGCCCCTGATCGACCTCGCCGAGGAGCTATCGGGATCCACGTATGGCGAGGATCGCGCGACCACGAGATCGATGCGAATCGTCGCCGACCACGCGAAGGGCGCGACCTTTCTCATCGCGGACGGGGTCGTGCCCTCGAACGAGGAGCGGGGGTACGTGCTGCGGCGGGTGCTGCGCCGCGCGATCCAGCAGGGACGGACCCTCGGGCTGGAGTCGCCCTGGCTGGGTCAGTTCGCCGAGCGGACGATCGAGATGATGTCCGATGCCTACCCGGAGCTGGCCACCGAGCGCGAGACCGTGATGCGGTGGATCCGCGCCGAGGAGGAAGCCTTCGGGCGGGCGCTCGAGCGGGGGACGCAGATGCTCGAGGAGCTCGTCGCCGACGCGAAGGATGCCGGCACGTCTTGGGTCGACGCGGCCGACGCGTTCAAGCTCCATGACACCTACGGCTTCCCATACGACCTGACCAAGGAGCTCCTCGCGGAGGAGGGCCTGGCCGTTGACGACGAGGGATTCGAGGCGCTGATGGAGAAGCAGCGCATCCGCGCCCGGACGGGGGCGGAGCGCGAAGTGGCCGACCATCACGCGAGCGTGATCGAGTTCGCGAGCTCGGCGCCGCCGAGCGAATTCGTCGGCTACGAGAGCCTGCGCGCCCGCACCAGCGTGCTCGCCGCGGCCCCCTTCGACGGCGACGGCGCGGTTCTACTGAAGCTCGAGGAGAGCCCGTTTTACGCCGAGGGCGGCGGGCAGGTCGCCGACTCCGGGACGCTTCGCTGGGACGGCGGGGAGGCGATCGTCGAGGACGTCTACCGGCTGGGCGACGACCAGGCGATCCGCGCCAAGGGTGGCGGGCCCGATGCCGGTGTGCCGGTGGAGGCGTCGGTGGACCACTCCACGCGCCACGCGACGATGCGAAACCACACCGCGACGCATCTGCTCCACGCCGCGCTGCGGGAGCGGCTGGGCACCCATGTCCGCCAGGCGGGCTCCGCGGTACGCCCGGACAAGCTGCGCTTCGACTTCACCCACGGCGCGGCGCTCACGCCGCAGGAGCTGCGCGAGATCGAGGACCGGGTGAACGACTGGATCAAGGCGAGCGAGCCGGTGCGAGCCCTCCAAATGGAGCGCACGGAGGCCGAGGCGTTGGGCGCCATGGCCCTGTTCGGCGAGAAGTACGGCGATTGGGTGCGGGTCGTCGAGGTCGAGGAGGTCTCGCGCGAGCTGTGCGGCGGAACCCACGTCGCGAATACCGCGGAGATCGGGATCTTCGCGGTGGTGGGGGAGGGCTCCAGCGCCGCCAACGTCCGGAGGATCGAGGCGCTCACCGGGCCTGCGGCGATCGACTGGTTCCGGCAGAGGAGCGACGAGTTGGACGAGCTCGGAGGACTTCTCGGGTCACCGCGCGATCCCCTCGCGGGGGCGAGGCGCGCGGCCGACCGCCTCGCCGAGCTGGAGCGCGGAGCGGCCGAAGCCGGCCGCAGGCAGGCGGGCGAGCTCGCCGAGGAGCTTGTCGCCCAGGCGGGCGAGCTCGATGGGCTCAAGGTCGTCGCCGCGCGCCACGACGGCGTCGACGGCAAGGCGCTGCTCGAGGTGGCCGACCGCGTGAAGTCGAAGCTGGGCGACGGGGCGGTCGTGCTCGGGGGCGTCGATGGCGAGAAGGTCGGCCTGGCGGCGAGCTTCGCGCCGGCGGCGATCGAGCGTGGGGTTCGAGCCGGCGAGATCCTGCGCGAGGTGGCTCCGCTCGTCGGCGGCGGTGGCGGCGGCCGCGATGACGCCGCCCAGGCGGGCGGGCGCGACGCATCGAAGCTGGACGAGGCGCTGAGCGCAGCGCGCGCCGCGATCGAGCGGGCGCTCTCGTAGCGTTCGGGCCCAATGCGAGTCCTCGCAATCGATCACGGGAACGCGCGCGCCGGCTACGCCGTGTGCGATCCGACCGAGACCATCGTCCGCCCGCTCGGGGCCATCGAGCCGCCCGATCCCGCCGGGTTGCGCGCCCTCGCCCAGGACGAGGAGGCCGAGCTCATCGTCGTCGGGGTCCCTGTCTCGCTCGACGGCACCGAGGGGGAACAGGCGCGGATCGCGCGCGAGTTTGCCGGAGAGCTTGCCGAGGTAGTGGATGTGCCTGTGGAGACCTACGACGAGCGATTGACGACGCGGATGGCTGACGCCTCGGCCCGCGGGGGGGCAAGCGCCCCGCCCGACGCGCTCGCGGCCGCCCATCTGCTCGAGGGTTACCTGGCCGCTCGCAAGGAGCTCGGGTGAGGGGCTTTGCCCCGAGAGCAGCATGTAAGGGCGGCAAAGCCGCCCGCAAGGTGTTCGCGTGACAGCAGACTCGAACTGGGACGACCCCTTCCTCAGGGAAGACGAAGCGGCTCGCGAGCGCGCTCGGCGCCGCGCCGAGCGCGAGGCGCGCCGAGCCAAGCGCCGGGGAAAGCTCGGCGAGCAGGTGAGGGAGGCACGGGCCGAGGGGGTGCCCCAGGGCGCCACGCGCGAACCGGAGGTTGCGGTTCCACCACCGGCTCAAAGCCCACCGTCGCCCCCCATCGCGGACCGAGCCGCGGCGACGGCCGTCGCGGAGAAGCCGCGGATCGCGACACAGAACGTGCCCACCGAGTCCGCTCCGCCCACCGACGGCGCCCCACCGCCCACCGACCCTCACCCGCGGACCACCGCCGCCCAGGGCGGCCGCCCCCCACGCGAGGTCGTCCACCGCCGTCGCTGGGCGGCCCTGCTCGGGCTCGCGGCGCTCGCCTTCGCCGCCCTCGTGATCGTGGTCGGGGTCAAGAAGCTCGGAGGCGACGATCCCGCGCCGGACGTCTCGGCGAAGGTGGCGAAGACCGAAAACATCACGATTCCCGAGGGGTATCGGCGAGATCAAATCGCCGAGGTGGCCAAGAAGGCGGGCATCAAGGGCGACTACCTGGCCGCGTCGAAGTCCGCGAAGGGCTTCAACCCGGGCAAGTACGGGGCCGAGAGCCCCGAGAGTCTCGAGGGCTTCCTCTTCCCGGCCACCTACGAGGAGTTCAAGAACAAGGCGACGGCCGATGACCTGGTACAGGACCAACTCGACGCCTTCAAGCAGAACATCGCGGGCGTTGACATGGGCTACGCCAAGTCGAAGAACCTCACGACCTACGACGTGCTGATCATCGCGTCGATGGTTCAGGCGGAGGCCGCGAACACCGAGGAGATGCCTCAGATCGCGGAGGTGATCTACAACCGGCTCTCGGCGGGCGACACTCTGGGAATCGACGCCACCACGCGCTACGCGGTCAACAACTGGACGAAGCCGCTGACCCCCGAGGAGTTGGCCTCGACGTCGCCATACAACACGCGCGTCGTCGCCGGGCTGCCCCCGGGCCCGATCGGCAACCCGGGGCTTGCCGCGATCGAGGCGGCGGCGAAGCCGGCTCAGGGCGACCTCTATTACTTCGTCGTGAAGCCGGGCACCTGCGGCCACGCCTTCTTCGAGACCGACGCGGAGTTCCAGCAGGCCGTCGCCGAGTACAACTCTGCCCGCGCGGCCGCCGGCGGCAAGTCTCCCGACGCCTGCTGAATCCGACAAGCTAGGGGCATGCCGCGTCTAGCCGTCCTCGGCCAGCCCGTCGCCCACTCACGCTCCCCGGCGATGCAGAACGCCGCCCTGGAGGAGCTCGGCCTCGCGCCCGAGTGGGCCTACGAGGCGATCGAGGTCTCGCCAAACGACTTCGAGGACCGGGTCCGGGCTATGCCCGGCGAGGGGTTTGCGGGCGCGAACGTGACGATCCCGCACAAGCTCGCGGCCCTCGCCGTCGCCGACGAAGCCAGCGAGGCGGCGAAGGAGATCGGCGCGGCGAACACCCTCGCCTTCACCGAGGGCCGGATCGCCGCGGAGAACACCGACGCCACCGGAATCCTCGACGCCCTGGCGCCTTGTATGGAACCTGTCCATATAAGGCGCCGCGAGAAGGGAGAACCGCGGGGCGACGGCGGCGCGGCGGGTTGGCTTGCGGGCACGCGGGCGCTCGTCCTCGGTGCCGGCGGTTCGGCGCGCGCAGCGGTTTGGGCCCTGAAGCAGGGCGGAGCCGAGGTCTCGATCTGGAACCGAACGGCCGAGAAGGCCGCTGCGCTCGCGCGGGAGCTGAACGCGCTCTCGGTCGCCCTCAATGACTCGGAGAACCTCCCCCTGGAGGACTTCAATATCGTGCTGAACGCCACAAGCGTTGGCCTGGAAGGCGGCAAGCGCACGAACGACCGCCTAGGTGCTGACCCTGATAGCGGTCACTCCGACCTCAAGGCGCTTCGCCTAGATGCCGATTCCCTGAGCACAACACAAGTCGTGGTGGACCTGGTCTACGGAGCCGCCGAGACGCAACTCGCGGCTGCTGCGCGGAGCCGCGGGGCACGCGTCGTTGACGGCCTCGAGATCCTCGTTCACCAGGGAGCCGCCTCGCTGCGACTCTGGACCGGGCTCGAGCCTCCGGTCGAGACGATGCGCAGGGCGGCGCGAGACATCGAATGGCCCAGCAAAACCGCCCCGGATACCTGAAGCCAGTTCCCGGCCCCCACGCCGCGGAGGCCGCGGCGCAGCAATCCGACGAACAGCAGGGGACCCCGGGCCTCACGCCGCCGATGCACCGCGGCTACTCGGGCCGCTTCATCTCCGACGTGATCGTCGAGCTGGGCTACGCCAGCAGCGAGCGCGTGAACGAGGCAATCAACGAGGCCCGCCTGGCCGGTCGCGCGCCGGAGGCCCTGCTCGCCGAGCAGAACGTGATCGACGCCGATCAGCTCGCGCGCGCGACGGCAGAGCGCTACGGGCTCGACCATGTTGACCTCGGGACCTACCACGTGGACATGGGCGCGGCGAACCTCCTTTCGGTGAGCGCCGCCCGTCGCTATCGGGCGCTGCCCGTGGGCTACGTCGATCCCGAGACACTGGTGCTCGCGATGGCCGACCCGGCGAACGTCCTCGCCGTCGACGACATCCAGCTGATGACGGGCCTCACCTGTCAGGTCGCCGTCGCCGCCGACGACGACATCGAGGCCCTGATCGGCCGCCTCAACCGGCTCGAGCACGCGGTCAGCGAGGCCGTGGAGGAAGAGGAGGAGGCCGAGGGCGAGGCGGAGGTCACCGATCTTCGCGAGTCCGCCGAGGACGCGCCGGTCATCAAGCTCGTCTATTCGATCCTGGGTCAGGCTGTGAACGACGGGGCGTCCGACATCCACTTCGAGCCCGAGGAGGGCGACATGCGCGTCCGCTTCCGCGTCGACGGCGTCCTCGACGAGGCGGCCCGGGTCCCGAAGCGGATGATCTCCGGCGTGGTGTCGCGCATCAAGATCATGAGCGACCTGGACATCGCCGAGAAGCGCGTCCCGCAGGACGGCCGCGTCTCGGTGAACGTGGAGGACCGCCGCGTGGACCTCCGCGTCACGACGCTCCCGACGCAGCGGGGCGAGGGCGCGACGGTCCGCATCCTGGATAAGTCGCAGGCGCTGCGCACACTCGACGAGCTGGGGATGGACGGCGACGGACGGGAGAAGTTCCAGGCCGCGTTCGGACAGGCCTACGGCGCTGTGCTGGTCACCGGGCCGACCGGGTCTGGTAAGTCCACGACGCTCTACGCGGCGCTCACCGAGCTGAACGACGTCGAGAGGAACGTCGTCACGATCGAGGACCCGGTCGAGTACCGGATCGACGGGATCAATCAGATCCAGGTGAACCGCAAGGCCGGGCTCGACTTCGCGACCGGACTGCGCTCCATCCTGCGCGCCGATCCCGACGTGATCATGGTCGGCGAGATCCGCGACAGCGAGACCGCGCGGATTGCCATCGAGGCTGCCCTCACCGGGCACATGGTCCTCTCGACCCTGCACACGAACGACGCCCCCGGGGCGCTCGCCCGGCTCCACGAGATGGGCATCGAGACCTTCCTCACCACCTCGGCGCTCGACTGCGTTGTTGCGCAGCGGCTGGCCCGAAAGCTCTGCATCCACTGCAAGGCGCGTACCGTGCTGCCGGCCACCTCCCTTGCCGAGGCCGGCTTCCGGGTCGGAGGGGACGTTGAGGCCTACGAGCCGGTGGGCTGCTCGCGCTGCAACCGCAGCGGGTACAAGGGACGGATCGGCCTCTACTCGGTGATGGGGATGAGCGACCGCATCAAGGGTATGACGATCGCGGGAGCATCGGAGGCAGAGATCGCAACCGTGGCGCGCGAGGAGGGCATGCTCACCCTGCGCGAGGACGGCCTACTCAAGGTGCGGGGCGGGGTCACCTCGATCGAGGAAGTCGCGCGCGTCTCCTCGTAGGCGTCCGCACGGCTAAAGGCCGCCGCCTCCCCGGACGATTAGGAACCCGATGAGCCTGGACTTCGCTGCCGTCCTCACGAAGATGGTCGAGGCGCGGGCGTCGGATGTGCACCTGACGCCCGGTTTCCCGCCCGCCATCCGCGTGCGCGGACGGATCACCCCGCTGGATGACCATCCGCCCCTGTCCCCGCAGGAGACGCGCGAGATCGTCTACTCGCTGCTGAACGACGCGCAGCGCAAGAAGTTCGAGAACAACATGCAGCTCGACTTCGCCTACGCGATCCCCGGCGTCGCCCGCTACCGCGTCAACTGCTTCTTCCAGCGCGGTGCGATCTCGGCGGCCTTCCGCCTCATCCCCGAGCAGATCGTCACCCTCGAGGAGCTCGGGCTCCCCCTCGTGATGGAGGACTTCTGTCGCAAGCCGCGCGGCTTCGTGCTCGTCACCGGGCCGACCGGGTCCGGGAAGTCCACCAGCCTGGCCTCGATGGTCGACCTCATCAACCAGGAGCGCGAGGAACACATCCTCACGATCGAGGACCCGATCGAGTTCCTCCACACGCACAAGAAGTGCATCGTCAATCAGCGCGAGATCGGAGCCGACGCGGTCGACTTCTCCAGCGCGCTGAAGTCCGCCCTTCGCGAGGACCCGGACGTGATCCTGGTTGGCGAGATGCGCGACCTGGAGACGATCTCCACGGCGCTCACCGCCGCCGAGACCGGCCACCTCGTGTTCGCCACGCTGCACACCCAGTCCACCTCCCAGACGGTGGACCGGATCATCGACGTGTTCCCGCCGCACCAGCAGCAGCAGGTCCGGATGCAGCTCTCGATCGCGCTTCAGGGGATCGTCACGCAGCAGCTTCTACCGACCGCCGACGGCTCGGCTCGGGTCGTCGGGTGCGAGGTGCTCGTCCCGACGCCCGCCGTGCGCAACCTGATCCGTGAGGGGAAGACCCACCAGATCTACTCCGCGCTTCAGACCTCGGGTGCGGTCGGGATGCAGACCATGGACGCCCACCTCGCCCAGCTCGTGCGGATGGGGAAGATCACACGCTCGCTCGCCGAGCAGCGCGCCTCGGTCCCGGAGGAGCTGAAGCGCCTCCTCGCCGGCGCGGGTGGCTACGCGAACGCGAACCCGGCTCCGACGAAGGCTCCGGTCGGAGCCCCCGCGTAGGAGCTAGCGCGTGAGCACGTTCGCATTCCGAGCCGTCGACGTCGCAGGCGTCCCCTCGCGGGGCGAGGTCGAGGCTTCGTCGAAGGCCCAGGTCGCTGAGCAGCTTCGCCAGCGCGGGCTGATCGTCCTCGACGTATCGGAGAACCGCGAGGCCTTGAAGCTCGAGTCCATCTTCCAGCGCTTCAAGAGCGTCAAGCTGCGCAATCTCTCGATCTTCAGCCGCCAGTTCGCGACACTTATCGCCTCGGGGATGCCGATGCTGCGCTCCCTGTACACGCTGGAGGACCAGACCGAGGACGAGATGCTGAAGGGAGCGATCGTCGGCGTTCGCCAGGACATCGAGGCGGGCAGCTCGGTCGCGGGGGCGATGGAGCGCCAGCCCGGCGTCTTCGATCCACTGTATCGCTCGATGGTGCACGCTGGAGAGGGCGCCGGCCGCCTGGAGGAGGCGCTCGACCGCGTCGCCTATCAGCTGGAGAAGCTCGACGCCCTGCGGCGCCAGGTGCGCTCGGCGATGACCTATCCGGCGGTCGTGCTGGGCCTCGCCGCGTTGGTCATGATCGCCGTGGTCGGGCTGATCGTCCCCGTGTTCGTCGGCATCTACGAAGAGCTCGCAGAGGACTACCCGGGAAGCGACTCCTCGCTCCCGGTGCCCACCCAGATCACGGTCGGCACGTCGAAGATCGTCACCGGCTCGTGGTACATCGCTCTACCGGTTCTCGCGGCGCTCATCTACGTCTTCCTGCGGTGGAAGAAGACCGAGCGAGGGCGTCACCAATGGGATCAGTTCAAGCTCAAGATCCCGCGCATCGGCGACATCGTGCGGAAGGTCGCGCTGGCGCGGTGGTCGCGCACGTTCTCGGGGACGATCTCCTCCGGGGTGCCCATCCTCCAGGCGATCAAGATCTCCGGCGACACCGCGGGGAACGCGGTCGTCGAGGAGGCGATGGAGGACGTTTACGCATCGGTAAAGAAGGGCGGGACGATCGCGGGGCCGATGATGGAGCACCCGGTGTTCCCGGCTATGGTCACCCACATGACCTCGGTCGGCGAGGAGTCCGGCCAACTCGAGACGATGCTGGAGAAGATCGCAGACTTCTACGAGGCCGAGGTGGACGCCAAGGTGAAGGCGCTGACGGCGATCCTCGAGCCGCTGCTGATCTGTGTGGTC
>Ga0126312_10000938_pt1 | contig 18495 bp, 17 predicted proteins | sample Plot104A_FD_92537 | JGI IMG/M metagenome (GOLD analysis project Ga0126312, IMG submission 92537) | Serpentine soil microbial communities from UC McLaughlin Reserve, CA, USA - Plot104A | ecosystem: Environmental > Terrestrial > Soil > Grasslands | place: USA: UC McLaughlin Reserve, Lake County... | reverse complement strand
CGCCGCCCTCGCGCGCGCAGCGACCGAACTCGGCCAGCTCCTCGGCCAGCATGTCGCGCTCCTCGAACGCGATCGCCTCGCCGCCGAGCGTGAGCGTCGTCGCGCCGTCGAGCGCGCGCGCGTCCGGCCAGACGGAGAAGTCGGTGCGGTACTCGAGCACCGCCGCCGTGCCTTGCAGTCGCAGCGACAGCGTCTTCGGCGACACGTAGCTGCCGGTGACGACGCCGAGCGCCCCGGAGGCGAACTCGAGCGTCACGACGCCGACGTCGTCGATGTCGGCGTCGGTCGCGACGTGCGCAAAGCGCCCGGTCGCGCGCTCGATCGGCCCGAGCCACGACGCCAGCGTGTCGACGTGGTGGATGCCCAGCTGCATGAGCGGCCCGCCGCGGTTGCGCGCGCGGTGCGCGCGCCAGGCCTCGGGCGGGAAGCTGCCGGGGAGTGAGAAGGTCGCCTCCGCGAGCACGACGTCGCCGAGCGCGCCCCCACCGATCAGCTGTCCCACCCTGCGGGCGGCGCCAAGGCGGCGGAACGCGTGCCCGACGGCGAGCGCCACGCCGGCGCTCGCGCACGCGTCCTGCATCCGCTCCGCGGCCTCGATCGTGTCGGCGATCGGCTTCTCGACGAACACGTGGCGGCCCCTATCGGCCGCGGCGATCGCCTGCTGCGCGTGCGTGTCGTTCGGCGTCACGAGCAGCACGCCCTCGACTTCGGGGTGCTCGATCGCGGCCTCGAGGCTCGATGCCGCCTCGCAGCCGGCGCGCGCGGCGAACGCCCTGCGCTTGTCGGCGTCGCGGGCGAAGCACGTGACGAGCCGCAGGCTGGCGCGCTCCGCGGCCGCGGCGATGCGCGCTCCCCACATGCCCGTGCCGATGAGGGCGACGCCGACGCTCATGCCGCGAGCTGGCCGACCCGCGCGAGCTGGTCCGCCATCCAGTCGCCGACCAGCGGCCGGTAGCGGAACGGGACGTTGTTGCAGACGTGCGTGCCGTCCTCGTAGAGCACCCACTCGGAGTTCGGCATCTCGTCGGCGATCCGCTTGGTGGCCTGCCACGGGATCAGCCGGTCGAGCTTGCCGGTGACGATCAGCGCCGGTTGCTCGACTCGCTCCGCCACGCCGGCCAGATTCAGCTCCGCCGCCTTGGCGCGCGCCTCCTGCGGCGACGCCGCACCGGTGTGATGGCGAAGCGTCTCCCGCGTGAGCTCGGGCAGGGCGTCCCAGTTCGCGCTCATGTCATACGGGCCGCTGACGCCTGCGACCGCCCGGATCCGCGGCTCGAACGCGGCCGCACGCGGCGCGTAGTAGCCGCCCATGCTGACGCCCGCGGCCCCGATGCGGTCGAGATCGACGTGCGAGCGGCTGCAGAGCGCGTCGAGCATCGCCGCCACGGCGACCTCGTAGTCCGGCCGGATGTTCAGCTCGAACCCGCACTCGCCCTGGCCCGGGCCGTCCATCGACAGCGTCGCCATGCCGCGCGCGAGGAAGACCTGCTCCCAGTGGAAGAACTCCTCCTTCGTGGAATCGAGCCCGGGGATCAGGACTATCAGCGGCGGGCGCTCGACGTCCGGCGGGCGGCGCAGGTTCGCGGCGATGCGGGCACCGTCGAGCGGCGCCTCGATGCGCTCGGCGGTCGGGTCCAGCAGCTCGTGCGCCGCCGCCAGGGCCGCGATCGCCTGCTCGGTCGCCGCCCGGTTGCGCTCGACGTCGAGCACCCAGACGAACTTCGCGAAGTGGTAGGCGACGGCGGCGCGGACGTAGGCCTCGCCGGCGCTGAGATCGTGGCCGGCGTCGCGCGCGCGCTCGGCCTGCTCGCGGTGCCCGTCGGCCGTCGCGGTCCAGGCGTCCAGCCAGTCGTCCCAGCGCTCGAGCGACGACGTCACGCGGCGGAAGTCGTTGTAGTCGACGCCGTTGGCGATCAGGCGCGAGCCCCAGTTGTCAATGGCGGCCTGCACGCGGGAGTCCGGCACCCGACACCACCTCCTCGATCGTCGTTCCCAGGTCTCCGAGCAGCACGACGGCGGCGTTCCGGCCGGGCCCGCCGGTGATCGACCCGCCGGGGTGGGTGGTACCGCCGGTCTGGTACAGGCCCGGGATCGGCATCCGGTGCTGGGCCCAGCCGGGCACGGGCCGCAGCGCGCCGGTCTGGGGCAGCGTGCGGTCGCCGCCGTGGAACGTGCCGCGGATCATGTGCTCGTTCTGGCGCTCGATGTCCTCGGGCATCTTCACCAGACGCTCGAGCACGACGTCGGCCGTGAAGCCGGGACAGACCGACTGCAGCCGGCGCATCAGGCGGTCCGCGTGCTGCTCGCGCCGTTCCTCGAAGCCGTACGCCTGCGGCGCCAGCAGCTTCACGGTGTGGTGACCCGCGGGCGCGCGCGAGGGGTCGCAGAGCGTCGGGGTCGCCACGAGCACCCACTCGGGGTCGTCGACCCAGCGCCCGTCGCGCAGCGCACGCCCGAAGTCGACCATGTCCTGCGGCCAGCCGGCGAGCCCGGCAGACACCGCGCTGCGCGGGCCGCCGGGCGTCGCGAACTCGGGCGCCGCAGTCGTGGCCAGGTACGTCGCGCTGCAGGGCACGCCGACGTCGAACGTCTCGACGCCGTAGACGAAGTCGTCGCCCCACGCGTCCGCGGGCGCCATGTCGACGAGGTGCTTGACGTGGATCGTCGAGACGACCGCGTCGCGGGCCAGGAACCGCTCGCCGGCCTCCGTCTCGACGCCGGCGCAGCGGCCGTGCTCGAGCACGAGCCGGTTCACGCGCCGCGAGCACAGCACCGTGCCGCCGTGATCCTCGATGCAGTCCACGAGCGCATCGGTGAGCCGGCCCGAGCCGCCGCGCGGGAGCGTCCAGCTGCGCCGCTGACGCCCGAAGACGATCGAATAAGCCAGCGGCCCGGAGCCCGGAGCGTCGACCGGCACGAGCGTCTGGTAGGCCTGCCAGAGCAGGAACGCCTGGACGTGCGGATCCCCGAACTCGCGCCGCACGATGTCCCACGCCGACAGGACCGCGCGACGGCGCCAGATGTTGCCCTTCGGGTGCTCGCGCAGGCGCTCGTCCAGCGACGGGCCGAACCCGACCGGCGTGAACGTCGCCGCGCCGAAGATGTGCTTGACCTCGTCGTAGTCCGCAAGCAGCCGCCGGTACGCGAGTGCGTCGGACGTCGAGAAGCGGGCGATCTCATCCGTCGTCCGGTCCACGTCGAGCCAGGCCGTGAGCTGCTCGCCGTCCGGGAAGGCGACATGCGCGAACGGGTCCGGCATCAGGTACTCCAGCCCGTACTCGCCGCGCAGCCCCAGCTCGTCGTCGAGCAGCAGCGGGTTGGTCTGGATGAGCGTGTGGCCGGTCGAGCAGGAGTCGAGCAGGTAGCCGGGGCCGAGCAGCTCCTCGGACGCCGCGCCGCCGCCGGGGACCGCGCGCGAGTCGAGGACCACGACCTCGCGTCCGGCGCGCGCGAGATAGGCGGCGGTGATGAGCGAGTTGTGGCCGGCGCCGGCGACCACCACGTCGGCGGTGGTCGTGGTCATGCCGCGGCCACCTCGAGCCCCAGCAGCCGCGCCGCGTTGCCCCCGAGCACGGCCGCCTCGTCGCTCGGGGCGAGCGCGGCGAAGCGGACCGTATCGGCGGGACGGAGGTCGCCCATGTCGAACGGGTGGTCGGAGCCGAGTACGACCCGGTCGGCGCCGACGGCCTCGACGAGGCCGCGCAGGAGCTCGGGATCGTGCACGACCGTGTCGTAGTAGAAGCGCCGCAGCGACTCCTCCGGCGACTCCCGCAGCCGTGAGCGCGCCTGCGGCTGGAACGAGTGCGCGTGGCGCAGGCGGCCGCGCAGCGTGAGGATCGCTCCGCCGCCGTGTGCCAGCACGACCTTCAACCCCGGATGGCGCTCCATCGTGCCGGTCATCACGAGGTGCGCCGCCGTCACGGTCGTCTCGAGCGGGTTGCCCACGGCGTTCCAGAGATAGTGCTCGCCGAACACGGGCGCGTCGAAGCCGCGCGTGGTCGGGTGGACGAAGACGACCGCGCCGGTCTCCTCCGCCGCGGCCCAGAACGGCTCGAACGCGGCGTCGCCGAGATAGCGGCCACCCACGTTCGCCGCCACCTCGACGCCGCCCAGCACGCCGCCGGCCATGAGCGCGCGCAGCTCCGCCGCGGCCGGCCGCGGGTCCTGGAGCGGGACCGTCCCGAGCGCTCCGACGCGTCCGCCGCCGGCGGCGACCATGCGTGCGAGCCCCTCGTTCTGGATCCGGCAGCGCCTTACTCCCTCCTCGGGCGGCGCGTCGTACGAGAGCAGCAGCACGAGTGGCGACAGCACCACGACGTCCGTCCCCGCCGCGTCCTGGTCGGCGACGATGCGGTCGAGATCCGTCCACTCGCGCACCGCTGAGCGCACCTCGCGGCGACCGACCTCGAACGCCTGCCGGCCGCCCTCGCGCCAGACGCGGGGACGCCACGACTCCTCGGGCGCCGCGTCGCGCAGCAGCTCGGGCACGATCACGTGGGCGTGCATGTCGATCACCATGCTCATGCCGCGATCAGGATCAGCGCGCCCGAGACGACCAGCCCGGCGCCGGCCCACAGCCCGGTCGTCACGCGTTCGATGTGGCGCCCGGCGACGACGGGCGCGAAGAACAGCACCACCGGGACCGACAGGAGGTTCAGCGCGAGCACGGCGCCGACGGTCGCGTCCTCGAGCGCCGCCCAGCGCCACCAGGTCGAGACGGCGACGAGCACGCCGGCGAGCAGCTTGAGCTTGCCGATCGACCCCTTCAGGGTTGCCCAGGCGCGTTCGCGACCGCGCCACAGCGCGTACAGGGGCGCGAACACGGCCACGGAGACGATCAGCCCGACCGTCAGCCCTGCGACGGGAGAGTCGAAGCCCTCCAGGCCGCGGAGGATGAAGATCGGGCTCAGTGCCCACAGAAACGCGCAGCCGAGGCCGGGGAGCGCGTCGGCGGGGCGCGGCGACTCGAGCCCGCCTCGCATCGCGACGACGTAGGCGCCGGCGCACATGAGGGCGATCGCCGCCAGCGCGATCGCTCCGGGCAGCTGACCGATCGTGACCGCGGCGATCACGATGCCGAAGACCGGGACCGTCGTCAGCAGCGGGCTCGTCCGCGCCGCGCCGATCCTCTGCTGGCTCAGGTTCAACAGCGACCAGCCGGCGAGGAAGTGCAGCAGCCCGGCCAGCGCGAAGTCGCCGATAGCCCACAGCGGCGCGTCGAGCACTCCGTCGAGCTGGCCGGCCGCGAGCGAGGCCGCGGCGAGCACCGCGGCGGCGACCGACACCTGCACGAACGTCGACGCGTAGGAGTCCTCGGCGGCGCGCAGAGCGCGGACGTTCACGCTCTGGAAGAGGCCGAACCCGATACCGGAGGCCGCCGCCAGCAACGCCCCGTTCATCCGTCAGCCGCTGGCGGGCGCAGGGGCCTGCGCCGGTGTCGGTGTGGGCAGACTGCCGCGCTGCGCCTCCTGCACCGAGCCACCGAAGTACAGCGCCGCCATCTCCGGGTTGTTGAGCACCTCGTCGGCCTTGCCCGTGAGCAGCACGCGACCGCTCTCCATGACGATGCCGTCCGTTGCCAGGCGCAGCCCGAAGCGCACGTTCTGCTCGACGAGAAGCAGTGTCTTGCCGGCCTCCCGCAGCGTCTCGACCGTGTTGAACACGAGCTTGAGCGCCTTCGGATCCAGACCGAGCGACGGCTCGTCCAACAGGACGAGCTTCGGGTCGAGCATCAGCGACCGCGCCACTTCGACGATGCGCCGCTGGCCGCCCGAGAGATTGCCGCCCTTCTCGTCGGCGCGCTCGCGAACCACGGCGAACATCTCGGCGATCTCGGCGTAGCGCCTGCGCAGGAGCGCCTTGTCGCCGCGCCGGATGTAGCCGCCCATCAGCACGTTCTCGCGCACGGTGATGTTCGGGAACAGCCCGTTGGACTGCGGTACCTGGGCGATGCCGAGGTCGAGGATCTCGGCCGGATGCCGGCCCGTGATCTCGTCGCCCTCCAGGTGGATCCGACCCTTGCGCGGGCGCAGCAGGCCGCTGACCGCGCGCAGCACGGTGGACTTGCCGGCGCCGTTCGGGCCGACGATGCACCCGATCGCGCCCGGCTCGAGCTCGATATCGACGCCCTGGAGGACGTCCCCGCCGCCGTAACCGGCGATGACGCCCTCGATCCGCAGCAGCGTCATCGCGCCACCTCCACCGTCCGCTCGACCACGAAGTCGTCGCCGAGGTAGGCGTCGAGCACGCGCGAGTCCTTCTGCACGTGCTCCGGCGTGCCCTCGCAGATGCACGTGCCGCGGGCGAGCACGAGCACCGGATCGCACAGCCCGAGCACGAACGGCATGTTGTGCTCGACGATCAGGAACGTGGTTCCCTGGCGGTTGAGCGCGCGGATCATCTCGCCCATGCGGTCGATCAGCGTCGGGTTGATCCCGCCCGCCGGCTCGTCGAGCAGGATGAGCTTCGGGTCGAGCATCAGGACCTGCGCGAGCTCGACGAGCTTCTGCTGCCCGTAGGACAGCGCCGCCGCCTTCTGGTCGACGAACCGCTCCATGCCGACGAACGTCAGCACCTCCTCCGCGCGCGCCGCCTCGTCGCCGCGCATCGCGCTCGCGTTCAGCTGTCGCCAGGAGAACGAGCGCAGCGGCGCCACGACGTTCTCCAGCACGGTCATGTCGCGGAAGAGGCGCGTGATCTGGAAGGTCCGCGCGAGCCCGCGATGGGCGCGCCGGTACGGCGGCAGGCGGTCGATGCGGCGGCCGTCGAACCAGACCTCCCCCGCCGACGCGGTCATGGTCCCGTCGATGAGGTTGAAGGCGGTCGTCTTCCCGGAGCCGTTCGGCCCGATCAGCGCGGTGATCGATCCCTGCGGAACGACGAAGGAGGCGTCGTCGACCGCCTTCACGCCTCCGAAGTGCTTCGAAAGGCCCTTGACCTCGAGCAGCGGTGCGCCGGGATCGACGGTCGTCTCGGTGGGGGCGGTGCGCTCGCCGATCACGAGCGGGCCGTCGATCCGGGCACCGACCAGCCCGGCGTGCCCGCGCGCCCGGCGGGCGATCAGGCGCTCGTGCACGGTGGGCAGGATGCCCTTCGGGAGGAAGAGCACGACCAGCGCCATGAGCCCGCCGAAGATCAGCAGCCGCGAGTTGCCGCCGCCCATCTGCTGGTTGGCGAGCTCGTTGAGCGGCTCGATCAGGAACGCGCCCAGGACGGGGCCCCAGAGCGTCGCGCGGCCGCCGAGCAGCATGCAGAGGATGATCTGCACGCTGATCACGATGTCGAACATGCCGCGCGGGTCGATGAATGCCAGGTAGTAGGCGTAGACCCCGCCGGCCATCCCCAGGAACACGCCGCTCGCGACGAACCCGAGCATCTTGTACACGGGCGTGTTGACGCCCACCGTCGCGGCCTTGTCCTCGTCCTCGCGCATCGCGATCAGGCCCGTGCCGAACTTCGTCCGCCGGATCCTCCACGCGGACAGCAGCGAGAGCCCGAGAATGGCGACCAGCGCGTAGTAGAACGGCCAGTACTGGTACGCCACGTCCCACATCGGGATCGGCAGCGACAGCCCCTGGGTTCCATTCGTGAGCTCGTCCCAGTTGATCGCGATCAGCTGCAGCAGGAACAGGAACCCGATCGTGAGGATCACGAAGGAGTGCCCGCGCGTGCGCATCGCGATCAGGCCCAGCAGCATCGCCAGGAGCCCGGCCACGACCCCGGCCACCGGCACCCAGACGAACGGATCACCGCCGACCTTGAGCGCGCCGAGGCCGACGGTGTAGGCGCCGACGCCGACGAACGCGCTCTGGCCGAGCGAGATGTAGCCGCCCCAGCCCGAGATGATGTTCAGGCCGACCGCGCCGATCGCGAACAGCATCGACAGGATGATCATGTTCTGCCAGAACAGGTCGTCGGACGCGAACGGGAACCCGATCAGGGCGACAGCGCCGGCGAGCGGCAGCAGCGCCCAGCCGCCGAATGGCAGCCGCCGCCGGGGCGGCGCGCCCGCGGCGGTGTCGGGGGCGGATGAGGAGGAAGCCGTCGTCACAGCGCGACGTCCTCGCGGAGGCGCGCGCCCATGAGTCCCTGCGGTCGCGCGAGCAGCACGACGAAGATCACGATGAACGGCACCGCCGTCGCCCATTCCGGACCTATGTAGGTGGTTGTCATCGTCTCGCCTAGGCCGATCAGCAGCGCGCCGAGGACGGCGCCGGGCAGGCTTCCCATGCCGCCCAGCACGATGATCCCGAGCAGGCGCGAGATCCACACGTAGTGGGATCCCGGCAGGAACGGGTAGAGCACGCTGACGATCGAGCCGCCGGCGCCGCAGACGGCGACGCCGACCGCGAACGTCATCGCCGCGACGGCCGCGACGTTGACGCCGACGAGCTCGGCGCCCTGCGGGTTGACCGCGCTCGCGCGGATCGCGCGACCGGTCCACGTCTTGGTGAGGAACGCCCACAGGCCGGCCAGCACGCCGATCGCGAGCAGGCATCCGTACACCTGCGACTTCGGCAGGAAGATGTCGCCGACCGCGAAGGACTGGTCGAAGTACGGCGTGCGCACGGCGTGCGAGGTGTTGCCCCAGACGAGGCCCATGACGCCCTCGATGACCAGCGCCAGCGAGAACGTCAGCAGCACGGAGGCGGATGGCGCGGCCTCGCGGATCGGCCGGATCGTGGCGTTGTAGAGCAACCAGCCGAAGCCGAACATCAGCGGAGTCGTGACCAGCACCGACAGCAACGGGTCGAGACCCGTCGCGTCCCACAGCGTCCAGGTGACGAACGCGGCCAGGATCAGGAACGCGCCGTGCGCGACGTTGATCACGTTCATGACGCCGAAGATCAACGTCAGGCCCGCGGCCAGCAGCGCATAGACGCCGCCGACCAGGAGGCCCAGGATGACGGTCTGCAAGAACTCGGTCATGGCGTGGTTCGACGCGGCCGGCGCCGCGCGCTCAGCCGCCGTACCTCTCGACGATCTTGTCGGTCGTGGCCACGTCCTCGGGGAGCACGACCTCGGGCTTGCCGTCCTGCCACTGGCCGATCAGGAACTCGCCCTCGGGGCGCCCGGCCTCGTCCCAGCTCAGCGGACCGAGGATCGTGTCCACCTGGTTGTCGCGCAGCCAGTCGGCGAGCTTGGTCTGCTGATCTCGCTCCACCGATCCGACCGCCTTCACCGCCGCCTCCATGACCTGCGCCGTGGCGAAGGCGTCGGCCGCGTCTTCGGGGACCTCGGTGCCGCCGTACAGCTCCTTGTACTTGGCGACGAACTCCTGGTTGCCCGGCGTCTCGGCCTCCGGGGTGTGGCTCACGGCGTAGAAGACGCCCTCGGTCGATTCCTTGCCGACGCCCTTGATGTACTGGTCGCCGAACGAGGGGGCGCTCGTCTCGAAGAACAGCTTCGGCTTGAAGCCGACCTTCTTCATGGCGCGGACGAAGCCGACCCCGTCGGCGAAGGTCGCGCCGTGCACGACGACGTCGGGATTCTTCGCCTTCACCGCGTTGGCGATCGAGTCGAAGTTGCTGGTGTCAGCCGGATAGGTGCTCTTCTGGACCGTCTCGATGCCGCCCGCCTCGAACTTCTCACGGATCCCTTCGAGGACCGGCACCGCGAACGGGTCGTCGAGCGTGGGGTACGCCGCCGTCTTCGGGCGCTTGTCCTCCGGGAGGTTGAGTACCCATTCCGCCCACAGGTCGCCCTGCTTGTCGGCCGTCGCCTGCTGTGCGAAGAACAGGTGCTTGTAGCCGCGGTCGAAGATCTCGGGCGCGCCGCCGGCGGGCTCGACGTAGAGCATCCGGTTGCGCTCGGCGACCGTCGAAGCCGGGATGTTGAGCAGCGAGGAGAAGGTGCCGGCGAGCAGGTCGACCTTGTCGCGGCTGATCAGGGACGTGTAGTCGGACACGACCGTGTTCTGGTCGCTGGCGTCGTCGCGGAAGATGAACTTGACCTGGCGGTCGAGCAGGCCGCCGTTCTCGTTGGTCATCGCCTCCCAGACCTTGTAGCCCTGCTGCGCCGCCTTGCCGGGCTCCGAGAACTCGCCCGTCAACGGCAGCGAGGCACCGATCTTGATCGGCGCGCCGCCCCCGTCGCCGTTGCCGCCACCCCCGCCACTCGAACCGCCGCCGTCATCCGACCCACAGCCGCCGACTATCAGCGCCAGCAGGGCGGCGATGACGCACACGGCAAACGTATTGCGCTGCACTCCCATTCCTCCTCGTGCCATTCCCCCGTGCAAACGTTTGCGGAAACGGCGCTGCAAACGTTTGCGGCTATAGCAGGAGGCTAGTGCGGCATGCAGCGACCGTCAAGTGGGAGCCGGGTCACGCATCCCGCGGCGCAGCGGTCGAGCCGCGGCCGACCAGCTCGACCGGCAGCACGACGTGCCGGACCGGGGCGTCCCGGTCGCTGAGCCGCTCGAGGAGCAGATCGGCGGCCGCGATGCCGAGGCGGTGATGCGGCACCCGCACCGTCGTGAGCGGCGGAGAGAAGCGCGCGCTCCAGTCCATGTCGTTGAAGCCGACGACCGAGACGTCGCGCGGGCAGTCGAGTCCGGCCTCGCGGAGCGCGTCCAGGCAACCGAGCGCGAGCAGGTCGTTGCCGGCGAGCACGGCGGTGAACTCGCGCCCGCGCGCGAGCAGCTCGCGGCATTGCCGTGCACCTTCGGCCTCGGTGAACAGGCTCCCGGCGACGACGAGATCGGGGTCGACCGTGAGCCCCGCCGCCCGCATGCCGCCAACGAAGCCCTCGTGGCGGTGGACCCCGGTCGTGAGCTCGAACGGGCCCGCCAGGTGGGCGACGCGGCGGTGCCCGAGCGCTGCGACGTGCTCGACCGCCTGGCGCATGCCGTCGCTGTCGTCGGGCACGACCGACGGCACGTTCGCATCGTCGGTCGCGCGATTGACGAGTACGAGCGGGCGGGCGTTGGCGGCGAGCTCCTCGAGCAGCGGGTGCCTGCGCCGCGCCGACGCGGTGATGTAGCCGTCGACCTGGCGCGCGCGCAGCGCGTCGAAGCTCAACTGCTCGCGTTCCGGGTCGTTGTCCGTGTTGGCGAGCAGCGACGTGTAGCCGGCGGGCTCGAGGCGCTCCTCGATGCCGCGCGCGATCGGCGGGAAGAGCGGGTTGCGCAGATCCGGGACGACGACGCCGACGGTGTACGACCGGCTCGTCTTGAGGCCGCGCGCGATCGGGTTGGGGCGGTAGCCGAGATCGGTGGCGACGTCCAGCACCCGCTGTGCGGTGTCCGAGTTGACGAGCTTGCGGGTGTCAGGATTCAACGCCCGCGACGCCGTGGCAGTGTGCACGCCGGCCGCCGCCGCCACATCGCGCAGCGTGACGGGCTCGCGAGCGCGGACTCGGTGGGCCTCCACGGTGGTCATGATGGCGCGCCTCCCGGCGCACGGCCAACGCGGCGGGCGGTCGGTCGCCCTCCGCTTGACTGTCGCATCGCCCACGATACGCTGACTTCGCAATCGTTTGCAAGACCCGCGCCGGGAGGACGACGACCATGGGCGATCAGCAGCGCATCAGCTACGTCCCGCTCGAAGATATGACGCCGGAGATGCGCGTCGAGATGGAGCGCTGCGCGCGCGAGGGCACGCCGCGGCCGGAGAGCTCGGCGATCCGCGCCCACGTGCCGGCCGCGTTCTGGTTCTTCGCCAACAGCTGGAACGACCTGTTCCGCAAGGGTGTCGTCGATCACGACATCAAGGAGCTGTGCCGCGTCTACATCTCGCGGTCGGTCAAGTGCGAGTACTGCGGCAACCAGCGCTCCGAGCAGGGCCGTGGCCTCGGCCTGATCGAGGGCCAGTACGACGAGCTGATGAACTTCGAGAGCTCGCCCTCGTTCACCGACCGCCGGAAGGCCGCGCTGGCCTACGCCGAGGCGATCGCGTGGCACCTCGACACCGACGACGACTTCTGGTCGCGCATGCACGACCACTTCACCGAGCCGGAGCTGGTCGAGCTCGGCTGCATGATCGGGCTGACGCTGGGGCAGCAGAGCTGGCTGCGGCTGCTCAACATCGAGCATCACCAGATCCTCGCCGGCACCGACGCCTCGATGGCGCCGGGGTTCGAGGACGCGGACGCGCTGGCGCAGAGCAAGGCGTCGGACGACTACTGGGCCCGCCGCTCGCCGGCGTGACGACGGAGCCGCCCCGATGGGCGGCTCCTCTCGTGGATCCTGCCTTCGATCGACCCGGCGGTCAGCCGCCGAAGCCCGAGAACATGCCGTCGGCATGCACGATGCGCCCGTCGACGATCGTCAGGTTTGAGCGCAGGTCCTTGATCGCGTCGTCGGGAACCGTGAAGTAATCGTCGCTGAGGACGATCAGATCCGCGTGCTTGCCGGGCTCCAGCGAGCCGAGCCTGCCGTCCTGATCGAGGAACCAGGCGCACTCCACCGTCGCGTGCCGGAGCGCCTCGGCGCGGGAGAGCCGCTGGTTCTCGGGGACCCCGGGCACACCGGGGAGCAGCGTATGACCGGTCGTGACGTACCAGAGGTTCTGGAACGGCGCCCACGGGGCCACGTTCATCGCGTCCGATGCCAGGCACATGTGCGCGCTGTTCTGCATGGTGGAGCGGTAGCGGGGACCGGTACCGCCGTTCCTGACCGACGAGAACGTCAGCGCCCATCCGATACCCAGCGCCTTGGCGCGGTCGAGCTGCGCGTCGCTCGGCTGGCCGTCCTCGGGATGGGCGATGCGCCACTTGAGCGTGCCCACCGGGTACACGGCGTTCGCGGCCTCGAACCCGTTGAGAATCGCGTCAAGCCCTCCGACGTGCGTCTCGACGCTCAGGCGCTTGCCGGCGGCGTACGTTGCGTACTCGTTGTAGCTCGGCTGCGTGGCCATCATGTCCTCGCCCTGCCCGAGGTAGCGGAACATGTCGTCGCCGAGAAAGCCGACGGCGTTCTCGGTCAGCGCCTTCTCGCGCGGGAGCGGGTCAGCGCCATACGCGTTCGCCATGTCGTGGTAAGCGATCCGCGCGTTGAGGCCCTGGCTGCGATACCGCTGCATCGCCGGCTCCTGGCTGTGGAGGCCCTCGTTGATGGCGCCGATCGTCGACCACGGGGCCGTGTTGCCGCCGGCGTCCTTCCAGGCCGTCAACCCGCGGCTGTTCGCCTCCGCGATGAAGGCGCCGAGGCACTTGGCCTCTTCATCGATCCCGAGCGCGTCGAGCTGGTCGAGGATGGCCTTGTTCGCCGCGGCGGTCGCCGGCGCGGTCAGCAGTCCGGTCGGCTTGCCGTCCGCTCCGACCTGGACGCCCGGCGACTGGGCGGTCAGGCCGAGCGCGTCGAGCGCTGCCTGGTTGACGCGCGGTCCGCTGAAGCCGCTCGCGGTGATCCACAGCGGGTTGTGGGGAGCCACGGCTGTGAGCTCGGCGAACGTGAAGATCGTCGGATTGTCGAGCTGGCCAGGTTCCACCCGCCGAACGTCGTCCAGATCCACCGCCCGTCCGGCAGCGCGTCAGCCTTCTCGCCGTAGGCGGCCAATGCCGCGGCCCGGCTCGTGACCAAGTCGAGACGGACGCCCTGGTTCCAGCAGTGATAGCCCTCGCGCATGCCGTGCAAGTGGCCGTCGATGAGCCCGGGAAGCACCCGCCGCCCGTGCAGGTTGACGACGGTGGTCCCCCGGCCGATCAACTTCATGACGCTCTGATTGCGGCCGGTGGCCAGGATCTCGCCGTCGCGGATCGCGATCGCCTCGACCGTCGAGTTCCGCGAGTCGACCGTCGAGATCTTGCCGTGGTGGAGAACCAGGTCCGCCGCCCCGAGCGGCCGGACGGGGAAGGCGACGGCCCACCCTGTCCGCCCCAGAACGCATCGGCGAACACGGCAGTCGAGACGACGGCAGCCAGCGTGGCCGCCCCGATCGTGATGAGCCGCCAGAACCTGCGCCCCGTAGCCCGCGAGCGCTGTTCCCCCGAGCGTCCGCTGCCTGATCCGTCGAACATGGGCCCTCCCCCTCCTCCACTCGTCCGCGGGAGACGCTCCAGCGGAACGCTCGAGTGTGTGTCGCAAACGTTTGCGAGCCTCCCTCGCGGCGATCGTAACGACGTGTGACAGCCCGGGTCAAGAAGTCATGTTGCTCGCGGCTGTCCTCGGCTGACGACCGCTGATCGCACGCCAGCTTCCTCAGCGCAGGCGCGCGAGAAGGGCTCGCTGCCGGCGCCCACCGAGCAGCACCGGCGCGTTGTCGCCGCGCACCTCGAGCGGACCGAGGATCCCGAACCGCATGTCCGCCCGCCCCGCGACCAGCGCGGTTGACGGCCGTTTACCCGGCGACTACCCGGCGTTGGGGAAGGGCGCGCAGGCTCTGTCAATCCCCAACTCCCCAGGAGACACGCCCCAATGCACCGCAGTAACGTCACGATCCGCCTGGCGCAGAGCGCCGACGCCGCAGTCATTGCCCGCCTCGTCGAGCTCGAGGAGGCGCCGCCGCTGACCGGAGACACGCTCGTCGCCGAGCTGGACGGGACGATCATCGCGGCCCTCTCGATGTCCGACGACCGCGCCGTCGCGGACCCGTTCCGACCCACCGCCGCAACCGTCCGCATGCTCCGCCACTGGCGCACCGAGCTCGTCGAGGCGCGCCACGTCCGTCAGCTCCCGGCGGTCCGCCGCTCGCTCCGACCCCGGCGCATCGCGGTCCTGCGCCGCTCCGAGGCCTGGTCATGATCACAAAGGGCGTACGCGCATGAGCCAGCCCTCCAGCGCCCGAGCGCTGCTCGACCCGGATCGCCTCGCGCTCCACCTGCCGCGACTGACCCGTGTCGCCACCAGCATGTGCGGGTCGCGCGAGGCCGGCGAGGATCTCGTGCAGGAGACGCTCGAGCGTGTCCTACGCTCGCCCCGTCGCATCTCGGGCGACGAGTTCCCGTATCTGATGCGCGCCGTGCGCAACAAGTACGTCGAGCGGGTGCGCTGGCAGGCGCGGCAGGTGGCCACCACGGCCATGACCGAGGCGCTCGAGACTGTGCTGGCGGCCCCGGAGCGCACGTCCGCCGTGATCGAAGCACGCGAGGTGTTGACCACGGTGGCCGATCTGCCCAAGCCCTACCGCGACGTCGTGCTCGCCGTCGACGTGGCGGGATGCTCCTACACCGAAGCCGCCGAGGCGCTCGGCGTCCCGATCGGGACCGTCATGAGCCGGCTCTACCGCGGCCGGCGACGCGTGATCGAGGCGATCGACGGCGAAAGCGCCGCGAGGCCGCCGGCCTAGCGCGCCGGAGCAGAGCCCGACAGCAGGATGCGCTGATTACCGCGAAACGACGGTCGCCGTACCCGAGCTGATTCTCGGCGCCAGCGAGCACAGCGACTGACCCCTTCGGTTCATGGGCGATCGTCGTCGCCGCCCTGTTGCTCACGCCCACGCCCTAGGCAGGATTTGAACCTGCGGACGAAAAGAGGATCGAGTAGATACGGCGTGCCGTCCTGGCCGGCGCTGGACCTGTCGTCCGTCTGACAGGAGTCGCTCGGAGCGCGTCCTGGAGGGTCGACCGCGGGACGCGATGTTGGTCAGCTACGCGCGTTCCGGTTGGCGCCTGGCCGTCGGCGAGCGCGACGCATACGATGCGCTCGACGCGCGCGAGCGCGTCCCATAGCGCCTGCTGGGCGTCATGCGTCTCGCGCAGTCCACGGCTCGATCGCCTCGAGCGCGGGATCATCGATCGGCTCGTCGGCGTCGACGATCTCGTAAAGGTGATGGGCGAGGAGGATCGTGCGCTGAGGGTGTCCCGCGGTGAACGCGATCAGGTCATCCACCGCGGCCCCGGGGCGCTCCAGCAAGCCGTGCGCGTCGAACAGCCGGCCGATGTCGCGCGCCGCTTCGTCGGGCGGCAGCGGCGGCAGTTTCGAGCGGCCGTGCCTGTCCGTAGAACGGGCGTTCGCCCTCGCTGAACAACGCCCGCATCAACGATGGTTGGCTGCCGGCGAACACGTAGGCCGCCGCGCCGCCGTGATGCTGGATGACCGAACGGACCAACCGGTCGAGCGCGTCGTCCGCCACCAGCAGATCCTGGAACTCGTCGAAGCAGACGATCGTCAAGTCACCGTCGGACTCGGCGAGTGCATGCGGCACGTCGAGCAGTTCGAACAAGGCCGCGCGGGCGTCCTCGCTGCGCCGCTGCGGTTGCGGAGCGATCTGAGCGGCGACCGGTCCCAGCCTCGCGCCGATCGCCAGTCGACTGGCCCAGCGCGCGACGCTGCGCCGGGGATCGGCCGGCAGACCGGCGTATGCAGCGGCGACCCGCGCCGCGGCGTCGGCGACCGTCGCCACCCTGGAGAACTCGACCCGCACGGCGCGATGTCCCCACCTCTCGCATGGCTTCTACGTGCGCGTCGAGGAGCGTCGTCTTGCCAAAGCGCCGCGGCGCCGCCAGTCAGATAGCGCTGCGGTTCGCCGCCGCGCGCTGCAACTGATCCAGCTCGGCGCGACGATCGATCAGCCGTGCCGGCGCGACCGGATCCGGTAATCGAAAGGGTTCAGGCCCCCCGTGTACGGAAGAACCGGACATATGTGTGCGGAGATAGCGCACAGCGCCAGCGGCCGCGCGTCCTCTTGCGACGATGCTCCCGCCGTCCCGCGAACGCGCCGTTCTCTTCGTCCGGTGCGGGGACGGTCCGACTCCAGCGCCGTCGCGTCGAACGAGACCGAGTGGGCGGCGCTCGAGCGTCAGGGAAATGCGAGTCGCGCGAGGGGCCGGTTCAGTTCAGCGGGCGGCGTGGATCCGTGTGCTCGACGATCTCCGCCTCTGGATCGCCGGCCTTCTCGACGACGACGTAGCGGTCGTGTCGTTCGACGATCTTCTCCGCCTCGGGGACCTCATGGCCATCGAGGATGGCGAACCGCCGGGGGTCGTCGCGGACCGCCTCGTATTCCGCGCGGGTGAGCTGGAGCAGGTCGCTGCATCCCAGCCGGCCGCATTCGCAGATGAACGTCAAGAGGCCCGCGGGATCTTGGCCCACCTCCATTCCCTCGTTGACCTTGCGGAAGGTCGCCTCGTTCATCGCGACGCGCTGCCGGTACTCACGCTCCATGCTCTACAACAGTAGAACGATCTGGGCGGGAGCTGGTACGGCGTCGGCCCCGCATACGGTCGCCGCGTAAACCAGACCACGCGAGGGCCGTCGAGCAGACGGCCCCCGGGTCGCGGTAGAACCTAGCCGCGCGCCGTGTCCTGGTCGATGTCGAGCTGCTCCTTGCGCACCGTCTCGGCGACCTGGCGCTCGTCCGTCTGGACGTCCTTGTCGAGGCGCACGCGCTCCTTCGGGATGACGCGCTTCTCGGCGACGGGCTCCTCCTCGTGCAGCACGACCTTCGTGCTCCTCGGCGAGATCTCCGGACCGGAGGTCGCGTCATCGACGTTGGCGCCCGTGATCGGCTCGCGCTCGACACGGACCTCCTCCCGGCGCACGGGTGCCGTCTGGCTGACCTCGTCCTCGACCACGTACTTGCGCAGCCGCACGCGCCCGCTCTCGCGTTCTCTCGTGCCGACGCGCAGTTCCTCCTCTGAGCGCGTCATCGCGTCATCGGTGGTCGGGCCCGACACGTCGCGCCCGATGGTGTCCGTGACGTCCTCGTCGCGATCGTCGCCCATCGCGTCAGGGGTCAGGCCCCGCTCGGGCAGGCCGCTACCCGACTGGCTCTCGCTGTAGTGGAGGCCGTAGTGGCGATAGAGCTCGGCCTCCTCGTGCTGCGAGAGCTCCCCGTCGGGATGCACCCTAGGCGCGTCCTTGACCGTCGCCTTGTCGTAGGGCACGCTGACGCCGCCGCTCGAGCGCGACGCCTCCCGCAGCGGCACGAATGACTGCTTGGTGCCGAACAGTCCGGTGGTGATCAGAGCCCACTCGGGCTCGCGGGTCTCGGCATCGAGGTAGATCTCCTCGATCGTTCCCAGCTTCTCGTCGTCGCTGGTGCGCAGCTCCTGTCCGCGCCAGGTGAGCACTTCTTCGGTAGTAGGCATGAGCCCCCGCGAACCGCATCGACGGCGCAGAGCAACATCGCGGCGATGGAACGACGTCATCCGGCACCGCTTGGTACCCGCGCGGACCGTGGCGATGTTCGTCACGTACTGAGGGGGTTCTTCGGCGAATGCCGGGCCCGACCATCGGGCATCCCCGGCCTGAGGCGTGCACGACCAGGAGGGAGCGACGACATGGCGCTGGACGACTACCTGGAATCTGAGGTCGCGGTCGCTGTGGCGGCGACCGCAGCGGCGCTATCGCCCGGGTTCCGCCGGGTGCTGCGGCGAGGTGCCGTCTACGGGGTCGCCGGCGTGCTGAAGGCCACCGACGTCGCGACCGCCGCCGCGCGCGGCGTCGCGCGCGGGGCAAGCTCGGCGAGCGACAAGGTCCAGACGGGCGACGGTCGGACGGACCGCTCGCAGGCGGCTCCCGGCACAGCTACCCCATGACCACCGAGCGCACGACGCCACGCGACGGTGAACCTGGACACGAAGAGTCGCCGCGCCAAGAGCGACCCGTCGAGG
>Ga0126312_10000937_pt1 | contig 18495 bp, 16 predicted proteins | sample Plot104A_FD_92537 | JGI IMG/M metagenome (GOLD analysis project Ga0126312, IMG submission 92537) | Serpentine soil microbial communities from UC McLaughlin Reserve, CA, USA - Plot104A | ecosystem: Environmental > Terrestrial > Soil > Grasslands | place: USA: UC McLaughlin Reserve, Lake County... | reverse complement strand
TGTCTCCGGGGCTCACCCGCGTCACGTCCGGTCCGACTGACTCGACGGTGCCGGAGAATTCGTGACCCAAAGTAATCGGCGGCTGAACCCACTCGAAGCCGGCGTCCGACCTGAAGGCGTGAACGTCGCTGCCACAGACGCCGCAGGAGTGCACCCGGAGCGACACCTCTCCGGCTCCGGGCGCGACGAAGGCGATGTCCTCGACGCCGGCTTCTGCGGGCTGGTTGCCCGTTTTCACGAAAGCTTTCACCTGCGTACCTCCAGGGTTCCGTTACTTTCAGGCGTTCGACTGTTTAAGGATGTACCCGACGGCGGTCTCGTAGCCGTAAGGACCCATCCAAGCCACCACGGCGTCCACCGCAGGCGAGATCACCGAGTGCCGCCGCCAGGGCTCCCTGGCATGAACGTTGGAGAGATGAGTCTCCACCTTGAGCACGCCCTCGACCGACTCGAGGGCGTCGTGGATGGCGTAGGAATAGTGGGTCCAGGCACCTGGGTTGAAAACGATCCCATGACTCCCCCTTGCCTCCCGGACGTAACCGACCATCTTTCCCTCGTAGTCCGTCTGCCTGAACTCGAACTCCACCTCAGGGAAGCTCTCGTGCAAGGAGGTGCAGCCTCTAAATTTGTAACTTCAGGTTTGCAGCAACGTCACAGAAGGTTGCAAACGGTGCCTAGTGCCGGACCACCAGGACCGGGCAGTGAGCGTGCCTGACCACAGAGTCGGAGACGCTCCCCATGAGCACCCTCCGCATGCCGCCAAGGCCCCTGCTCCCCATGACGATAAGCCCTGCGTCTATCTCCTCGCTGATATGTACCAGCTCTCTGTCCGGCTGCCCTCTCACGAGGTGGGTGTCAGCTACTTCAGCTCCCTCGCCCTTGACTTGCTCCACCTCCCGATCCAGGAACGACTGAGCCTGTCCCATGGCTTCCTCGAGCTCGTGTTCCATCTCATCGGCTGGCCGCGCCAATATGGGATTCGGGAAAGGCCTCCCAACGGCCGTTGGGAACACATAGGCGATGTGCAGCTCTGAGTTGGTGCTCTTCGCCAGATCAGCGCCGGTCGTAAGGGCCAGTTTCGCCTCTTCTGAGCCGTCGGTGGCCACCAGTATCCTCGTCGGAAAGATGCTCATCTCTTCGTGCCTCCTCGTTCGCCTTTTCCCTGCGTGTTTATTAGCATAGTCTGTAGGACGGCGCCAGCCATTAGGACCCCCAAGCCGTCCAAAGTAGAGAGTCAGAGTAGATGCCCATGTAGCTACACGCCTACGAGAGCAGCCCGAGCAGGTAGGCTATGGTGATCAACACGCAGAAGATCACCATGGCCAGCAGAATGGTCAGCCGGAGCCGCTTAAGCACTCCGGCTACACCATCTCCTCAGGCTCTGACCCTTCCTACGTCAGAGCGCCGACGGTCCCGCGGTCACCAACAGGTAGATTATGTAGAGCGAGAAGGAGGCGTAGAGCAGAAACGCCAGGCTCATCCCCACCAGCCGCCAGCTGCGCAGCTTGATCTGCGCCGGCAGGAAGCGGCGGTTGAGCAGGATGAGCAGCCCCGAGTAGAAGAACATCATGAACCCGCCCCCCGTCGCGGAGAGGACCAGCAGTACGAGCGGCTCGATGCCCGTCCATATAATCACTGAGCCCCCGATGGCCATGATCCACACGACAGTGATGTAGATCTTGCTCTCACTCCAGAACTCATTCGTCTTCAGGAAGTTAATCTTCAGCGCGTCGGCCGTGAGCCTGCTGACCCAGTCCATGACGCCTACGTTGGTCGAGAAGAGGACCGCGAAGCCGGCAAAGTAGAAGAAGTACTCGAACCAGGTCCCCAGCTGATTGGAGAGGGTCTGCGCCTCCGTCTGGAGGAAGGTGATACTACCAGCCTGGTCCTCCGGGACATTCACGATGCCCAGGGCCGAGTAGAGTAGCACCGAGAGCCCAATGAGCGTAGCCAGCCCTAGGATGTAGAAGGTGAGGAGCTGCTCCTGGTTCGCCACCTTCCACCAGTTCCTCCAGCGGTGCATGTTCTCTTCGTTCACCGGGAACTTGTAGCCAAGCGATGGCCTCGCTTCCTCCTCGCCGGTCACCGGAGAGACGATCTTGGGCATGAGTATCCCCATACCTAAGCCCTTGTCGCGAATGTAGTTGCTCTGCACAAGGTTGTTGCAGCCCCCAGCACCAGCGAAGACTATCGCCCCGAATATCGTCGTGGTACCGATCTCAGCCAGGTACCTGGGCAAGTTCGTCACGCCCTGGGGAGCCTTCGTGATGATGCCCGTCCAGGCGGACAGGTCGGTGGCGATGGCTATGGCCACAAGCAGGAAGACTACTATGATGGCGACCAGCCCTAGCTCGACCTTCTCGAGGGTGTTATAGACCACCGGAGAGAGGGTTATCGATAGGGCGATGGCGATCAGGAATATAGTGGTGATGATAGGTACGGCACCTTCGCTCATGCGGAAGAGGTAGGTGAACATCGTAGCTGCACTCGACGCCCAGCCGGGAATAGTATTCGGCAGGACCGATCCGAGAATGAAAATTAGACCCCACCACCGCCACATGCGGCTGAAGCCGGTTACGGCGGTCTCGCCGGTCGCTAAAGTGTAGCGCTCGACCTCCATGTTGATGAAGTACTGCATCGAGAACCCGACGAACGCAAGCCACAGCAACCCTACTCCCGCCTGCGAGGTGATATAGGGCCAGATAATGAGCTCGCCGGACCCGAGCGCCGTGGCAAGCAGTATCACGCTCGCCCCTAGGTATTTCCTTAGCGGCTGGGGATCCGGCAGATCTTTGTACTCATCTATCGCTGGTAGGTACTTGCTCGGGATGTTCCAGCCGTCGCCGGCTACGTCGCGGGCTGTGGTCTCGGCCATGCCTGTCCCTCCTTGTCCCCAGATTCTCCCTCTACCTTGCTGCATGTTATTGGGGTGGCTACCGTATGTCAAACAGGGAGCGAGTCCCTATCTACGGAGCCGTAATGGTGCTATTTTTAGCCCGTACCGAGCTTTCGAGTGGTGGGTTCCATGCAAGCGGCCATAATATCCGACGATCTCACCGGCGCCGCGGACACCGGGGTGCAGTTCGCCCGCGCCGGATACCGAACCGCGGTCGCCTTCCGCGGCGCCCCCATACCACCGGCGGAAGACCTCCACGCCGTGGCGCTGGATACCGACTCCAGGGCGATGCCGGCGGGCTTCGCCGCGAAGCGGGTGCTGGAGGCCGGGCGCGGCGTGCGGGGTGCGCGTATCGTCTACAAGAAGATCGACTCGACCCTGCGAGGTCCCGTCGCCGCCGAGCTAGCCGCCGCCCTGGCTGCCGTGGGCCGCGAGCGCGCGGTAGTGGCGCCGGCCTTCCCCTCGGCCGGACGCACTACCGTGGACGGCGTGCAGCTGGTGCGCGGCGTGCCCGTCCACGAGACCGAGGCGAGCGACGACCCGCGCACCCCCGTACGCGAGGGGCACATCCCCACGCTGCTCGCCGCTTCGTTTCCGTCCGTTCGCTCGCTGAGCGCCGAGAACCTCGCCGACCCCGCGACGGTCCGCAGGGCGCTCGAAGATACGACGTGCATAGTCGCCGACGCGGCGCGCGACGGGGACCTCGAAGCCCTCGTGCGGGCCGTGCCGGATCCTCGCGAAGTGCTCTGGGCCGGGTCTGCAGGGCTCGCCCACGCCCTCGGCAGCGTGTACCCTGGTCCTTGCGCCGGAACGAAGCCCCCGGCGCCCACCCCGGCCAGCAGGGTTCTGGTCGTGGTGGGGAGCCTGAGCAGGGTGTCAAGGGGGCAGCTGCGTACTCTCTCGGAGAGGTACGGGTGCGAGGCCGTACCCGTCGCCGGTGAGTCCGGCGTAGACGGAGAGGTCCTCGATGCATTGCGGGCCGCTCTATCGGGGAGTGTATGCGCGGCGGTTTGCTCGGCGGAGGAGAGGAGCCCGTCGAGCGCGGGCAAGATCACCGAGACCCTGGCCGAGGTCGTCGCCGGTCTCTCAGAGGAGGGGCACTTCGACGCGCTGGTTCTCACCGGAGGGGAGACGGCGGTAGGGGTGGCGCGGCGGCTCGGGGCGGCGGGGATCCTGCTCGAGGGCGAGGTGGAGCCGGGCATCCCCCTAGGTTCCCTGATCGGCAGGAGCCCGTATCGCGTCGTCACCAAAGCGGGAGCCTTCGGAGAACCGGATACACTTATAGCGGCCGTGGAGACGCTCCTGCAGAGCGGAGAGGATCGAGGCTGATGAACGCGCCCATTATAGCCGTCACCATGGGAGACCCGGCGGGGATCGGGTCCGAGATAGTCGCCAGGACTTTCGCCGATGAAGGGTTCGGGGACGACGTTCGCGCCCTCGTCGTTGGTGACCCCGAGAGCCTGGAGCGCACCGCGAAGCTCCTCGAGCTGTCGCTCCGCGTCTACGCCGTCTCCGAGCCCGAGGAGGCAGCCTTCGAGCCGGGCGCCGTGGACGTGCTCGCGGTCGGCGAAGTTCCTGCAGACCTGCCTTTCGGCGAGCTCGACGCCAGGGCCGGCGACGCGGCGTTCCGGTACGTGGAGAAGGCGACGCACCTTGCGACCAAGGGGCGCGTAGAGGCTATAGCCACGGCGCCCTTGAACAAGGAGGCGATGCACCTGGCCGGTCACAGGTACCCGGGGCACACGGAGATCCTCGCAGAGCTCACGGGCACCGGGGACTACGCCATGATGCTCGTTACCGACGAGCTCAAGGTCATCCACGTCAGCACTCACGTCTCTTTAAAAGAGGCCATAGAGAGGGTGAGGTCCGAGAGGGAGCTTGCCGTGATACGGCTAGCCCACGCCTCGATGCAGAGGCTCGGCGTCGATACCCCGAGGGTCGCCGTATCCGGCCTCAATCCCCACGCCGGCGAGAACGGCCTCTTCGGCACGGAGGATGCCGAACATATAGCCCCGGCCGTCGAGGCGGCGAACGCGGAGGGAATAGAGGCTACAGGTCCCTGGGCGCCCGACACCGTGCTCATGCGCGCCAGACGGGGCGAGTTCGACGTGGTAGTGGTGCAGTACCACGACCAGGGGCATATACCCGTAAAGCTCATGGGTTTCGATACGGGCGTGAACGTCACGGTTGGCCTGCCGTTCTTCCGCACCAGCGTGGACCACGGCACGGCCTTCGATATCGCGGGGACCGGCAAGGCCGACCACGCGAGCATGCGAGCCGCCATAGACCTCGCCCGCAAGCTGTCGGCGGCCGAGGAGCACGCGGAAGAGAGGAGCTAGCGGTGCAATTCCCGAAGGTGGTCAAGGTGAGGCAGGATTTTCCGCGCCCCAGGATAGAGGACGTGGCCAAGACCCTGCGCCAGCAGTGCGAGAGAGAAGAGATAAAGTCGCGGATCGAGGCCGGCGCGGAGGTCGCGATCACGGCCGGTAGCCGCGGCATCTCCGGCATAGACAACATATTGGCTTCTCTGGTCCGGATCTTGAAAGACGCTGGAGCGAGACCCTTTATAGTCCCCGCGATGGGGAGCCACGGAGGGGCCACGGCCGAGGGACAGGTGGAGATACTGGGTAGCCTCGGGATCACGGAGGAGTCCGTCGGGGCTGAGATCCGGTCCTCTATGGAGGTTATCGAGCTGGGGGAGACCGAGCACGGCGTCCCCGTCTACATGGACCGCATCGCTTCGGAGGCCGACGGGATCGTAGTGGTAGGGAGGGTCAAGCAGCACACGGACTTCCGCTCCGACATAGAGAGCGGTCTCCTGAAGATGGCCTCTATAGGGTTGGGGAAGCACGCCGAGGCTCTCGCCCTGCACGCCCACGGCGTCAAGGGGATAAGGGACTACATGGTCGAGGCGGGAGGCAAGGTATTCGGGTCAGGGAAGGTGCTCTTCGGCGTTGCGATAGTCGAGAACGCCTACGAGGAGACCGCGATCCTGGAGGCGATCCTCCCCGAGATGGTAGTCGAGCGCGAGAGAGAATTGCTTGAAGAGTCGGCCAAGCTCATGCCGGGGTTGCCCGTCGCAGAGATGGATGTCCTCTTCGTCGACGAGCTCGGCAAGAACTTCAGCGGCACGGGCATGGACACCAACGTCATTGGCCGCTTCCGCATCCTAGGGGTAGATGACCCCGAGAGCCCCGAGGCCAAGTACCTGATCGTCAGCGGCGTCAGTGAGGCGTCGCACGGAAACGCCATAGGTGTCGGGCTGGCGGATTTCACGACGCAGAGGCTCTTCGAGAAGATCGACTACGATGCGATGAACCAGAATACCCTCACGAGCACGTTCGTCGAGCGGGCCAAGATCCCCATGGTTCTCTCCAGCGACAGGGAGGCTCTGGAGGCCGCCATCCGATGCAACTGGGGCGTCGAGCCAGAGGACACCCGCTTCGTGCGCATCCCGAACACCCTGCACCTCCGCTACGCCTACATCTCGGAGAACCTCCTTGGCGAGGCCCTGGCGAGCGGCAACGTGGAGGTCGTCGAGGAGGCAGCCGCGTTGGAGTTCGACGAGAGCGGCTACTTCCCACCCTTCGACGCTGAAGACGAGAACCAGACCGTCGCAGCCTACTCCGGCACCGACGACGGTTACTACGCAGACGAGTGAGGAGGGGCGGACCAGGATGCGGCTCTTCGAGAAGCTAATAGAGTACCCAGAGGCCGAGAGGCTCGTGCTCGAGAACGTGAGCCGGCTGTCGGCGGAGAGCGTGCCGCTGCTACGGGCGCAGGGGCTCGCGCTGGCAGAGGACCTGAAGGCGAGGTTCGACTCGCCACCGTTCGACAACTCGGCCGTGGACGGCTACGCCGTGAGGAGCGCGGATGCCGAAGCTGGCCGGACCTTCAGGGTGGTTGACGAGGCCCCTGCGGGGCGGCCTGCCACGAAGAGCGTAGGAGAGGGCGAGGCAGTAAAGATCTTCACCGGAGGGGTGATCCCTGGTGGCGCCGACGCGGTGGTGATGGTCGAGAACACCTCTGGATGGGGCGAGGAGTTCGAGCTGGACAAGCCCGCCTCCCAGGGACAGAACGTGCGCCGCAGCGGAGAGGACGCGCGCGAAGGGGAGGTCATGTTGAGGGAGGGGAGGGAGATAGGGCCTCCCGAGATAGCCCTGGCGGCCACGCAGGGCTACGGGGAGCTCCCGGTCTACAGGCGTCCCAGGGTCGTCGTCCTCTCCACCGGGACGGAGCTGGTGGAGCCGGGATCGCGGGACCTCGAGCCGGGGGAGATCTACGACTCCAACTCCTTCGCCATGGTTGCCCAGGCGCGCGAGGTCGGGGCCGAGGCCAGCCGCATCAGCGCGGCCTCCGACGACGCCGGGGTGTTGCGGGGCGCCGTCAGGGAGGCCCTTGAATCCGCCGACGTGGTGGTGACGAGCGGCGGTGTCTCCGTGGGGGAGAAGGACCTGGTCAAAGCCACGATGCTCGATCTCGGGGTGGAGCAGGTCTTCTGGGGCGTCAGGTTCAAGCCGGGCAAGCCACTCTTCTTCGGGGCGCGCGACGGCGTAAGCGTCTTCGGCCTTCCCGGAAACCCTGTCTCCGCGATGGTCTGCTTCGAGCTCTTCGTCAGGCCTGCCCTCATGAAGATGATGGGCCGCGAGGAGAAGGGAAGACTCCGGATAGAGGTCTACTTCGAGGACGACGTCTCGAACAGCTTCGGGAGGATGCACGCGATGCGGGTGAGCGTCGAGCGGACGCAAAGAGGCTGGCTCGCCAGGTCTGTGGGCGCCCAGGGCTCGGGGCTCGTCAGCTCGCTCACAAGAGCCGACGCCCTCGCGCTCATCGGGCCCGACTCGCGGGGGGTGCGGGCGGGAGAGCCGGTCGAGGCCATCGTGTTGCGAGAAGAGCTGATCCTGCGATAGACGGTTAAGATAGGCCGGTGGCGGGAGAGGTTGCGGTGGTAGAATACGCTCCCGATGTTTGAGTCTGATCTCGAATACAACGTCTTTCGCAGGCGGTTGATGAAGGAGGTGGCGCCGGGGATTCCGGTGCATTTCTCTTTCTACTCGCCCTCCGTGAAGGTGCAGGTTCAGCACTCCGCCGAGCACCTGGCCGGCGCCGACGGCCGCTACGTCGGCGACGCTGTGACCATCGAGTTCGTCCCCGAGGACGCTGCGGCCGTCGAGCGGGTGCGGGAGTTCGTCTGGCGCTGGGAGGAGCACAACGCCTTCACCGCCGTGCGCAAGATCAACCACCTCAGGCGAAGCGTGTGCCCAGATAGCGTGCAGGGCATCCTCGAGCGCGTCAGGGGCGTGGACCGCCGCGCGGCCGCCAAGGCGGCCGAGGCAGTAGAGCCCGAGGAGTTGCGGGAGCTTGTAGCGGCGAACGATATCAAGACGCTGGCGCGGCTGCCCGGCCTCGGCGAAAAGCGCGCCCGCGCCGTCATCGAGTTCTACGAGAACGAGGGGAGCGGTACGCGCTTCCTCTACGCCGCCAACCGCAACGACCGCTTCAGGGGACGCCCCGTGGTCACTGAGCTCGAGCTCGACGGGGACCTCGAGGAGCAGGTGTGGGAGCACGCGCTGCGGGCGCAGACTCTCGGTGACCCCGACCCGCTCGGTCAGGACGAGCCGCCAGGCCACACCACGGTGCGCGACGCCAACCTCCTGCACCCGCTCCCGATGACCCCATCCCTCATGAGCCGGAGCGTCTACTACCCAGAGCAGGTCGAGATCTTCGCCGACGTTCTGAGACGTGTCATCGTCGAGGGCGAGGAACTCGCGGGTGTCGATGCCCTGCGTATCCAGCGGGGCAAGCTCTTCCACACTACGAGGATGCCTGGCGTAGGGATGAAGACGCGCGCCAGGGTACTGGCGAGCGGCCTGCTCGACGACGAGTACACCTACGACAACCTCGTCGCCATAGACGGCGTGACCGATGCCCAGGCCAGGACCATCGCCGAGACGACGCGGGCAAACGGGGCAGCGCGGACGGGGGTCCGTGTCTCCTAGCCTCTACGGCTTCGTCAAGGCCCGCGAGCCGGCGAGCCCAGAAGAGATAGCCCTCCGGTTTCTCTCCCTGCCACAGGTGAACGGAGACGCGCGGGTACTCGTCGAGGAGCTGATCGGAGACGACCCCGCTTTCTCTGGGACGGGGAGGGCTTGAGAACCGCCGATCTGGCCTCGCTCGCGCTGGATGAGGCCCCCTACGTGGTCTTCGACCTCGAGACGACGGGCTCGTCTGCTGGGAAGGGCGGCATCACCGAGCTCGGCGCCCTCAAGCTCCTGCGCGGCCAGGTGGTCGAGGAGTTCTCCACGCTCGTCAATCCAGGGAGGCCCATAGAGCCCTTTGTTGTGCGCCTGACCGGGATCACAGACCGTATGGTCGCAGGAGCGCCGCCCATCTCCGAGGTCATGCCCCGGTTCGAGAGGTTCGTAGAGGGTGCGGTTCTCGTCGGGCACAACGTCGGCTTCGACTGCTCCTTCGTCACCGCGGCGAGGGCTGGATCTCCGCTCCCCAACCCCGTACTCGACACCCTGAGGCTGGCGCGCTGCCTTGTGCCCGGGCTCAAGCGCTACAAGCTCACTTCTCTCGTCTCTCACTTCGGCGTGCGGGACATGCCGAACCATCGGGCGCTCTCTGACGCGGCGGCGACGGCGGCTGTGTTCTCGAAGCTCTTGAAGCTGTTGCGCTCTGCCGGGGTGCTGAGTGTGGGGGAAGCTGCGGTGCTAAGGGGTGGAGGGCGCATCAAGCCGCAGAAGCAGCACCTGGCCGAGGGCGTCCCCGAGACGCCGGGCGTCTACTACTTCCTGGACAAGCACGGCACCACCCTCTACGTAGGCAAAGCGAAGAACCTCAAGGCGAGGGTCCGCACCTACTTCAACGGCGGTGACGGTCGGCGCAAGATCGGCAGGCTCGTCGCCGAGGTGGCAGAGGTGCGCGTGAGGGAGACAGAGAGTGAGCTGCACGCCCTCATCCTCGAGGCAAGGGAGATAAAGCGCCTCCTACCCCGCTACAACTCGGCTGGCCGGGACGACAGGTCAGGCTGGTTCATAAGGCTCGACACCAGCGAGCCCTACCCCGTCCCAGAGCGGGTGCCCGAGAACGAGCGCGAGGGGGGTTCCATACACCTCGGCCCGTACCGGAGCGCAGGGGTGCTCGATGTCTGCATGGAGGCACTCGGTAGGATCTTCCCGCTCAGAAGATGCTCGGGGGAGGGAGGCGTCTGCTTCTACGGCCAGATGGGCCGCTGCGCGCCGTGCATCGGCATGGGCGAGGAGGACTATCGTCGCCTCGTTGTGGACGAGATGGTAGCCCTGCTGCGCGGCGAGGGCGGAGAGGAGCACATGGCCGCGCTCATCAGGGAGCGAGAGCGGCGCGCGGCCGCGCTCGAGTTCGAGGCAGCCGCGCGCCTCAGGGACCTCATCGCGGGGATAGAGCGGATACGCCTGACGCGCTCCCTCGTGAGCGCAGAAGGGCTGCAGGCCGTGGTGGCCACCTCTACCGAACCGGGCGTCGTCGAGGCCTTCGTCCTCTCGGAGGGGCGCCTGATCTCCCACCAGGGGTTCGAGACCGGCGACCTCGCTGGTCTCTCCAGCTTCGCCGAAGGGGTGCTCGCGAGGCGCGGAGAGGCGAGGGCCCCGGTCGTCCCTCGATCCAACGGCGCCACCCCCGGCGCCTCGGACGAGGCGCGGGTCGTCGCGGCTTATCTCAGGCGCCGCTCGGCGGCGATCGAGGCCGTGCGCCTGGAGGAGGCGCGGGATCTCCTGGAGGCCGCGGCGAGGGTCGCGGGTACCGTCGTGAACGATGCAATCTCCCTATCATGATAGAATAGTAGCGGTCTCGAGGTCGCGAAAAAGGCGCAGGGAATGGTACAGGGCTTACAGGGCGTAACCCGCAAGATACTCGTGGTAGACGACGAACCGTCGCTTCAGAAGATGCTGGTGCACGCCCTCGAGCGCGAGGGTTTCCAGGTTCAGGCCGTGGGCGATGGCGAGGAGGCTCTCGACGCGTTCAAGGCCTACGAGCCGCACCTCATCATCCTCGACATCATGCTCCCCAAGCTGGACGGCACGGAGGTCTGTCGCCGGATCCGCGCCCAGAGCGACGTGCCAATTATCATGCTGACGGCCAAGGACGACGAGATAGACAGGGTTGTTGGGTTGGAGCTGGGGGCCGACGACTACGTCACCAAGCCGTTCGCCGTGCGAGAGCTCGTGGCGCGGGTAAGGGCGATCATGCGCAGGGCCGCGGTCCCTGCTGGCCAGCGCCCCGACGAGCTCAACTACGACGGCTTGAGGATCAACCTCCCCAGCCGCAGGGTCGCGGTTGGGGGCGATGAGGTCGACCTCACCTACACCGAGTTCGAGCTTCTGGTCACCCTCGCCTCGAGCCCTGGCAGGGTGTTCTCGCGCAGCGCGCTCCTGAGGAGGGTGTGGGGCGACGAGTTCCGCGACGAGCGTACGGTGGATGTCCACATCCGCCACCTGCGCGAGAAGATCGAGCGCGACCCCCGCAACCCCGAGTTCATTCACACCGCGCGGGGTGTCGGGTATGTTTTCCGCTAGGAAGCGGCCGCCCCGAGAGAGGCTCGGGCAGGGATCTTTGCGCAGGGTAGGCCGGTACCTCTCCCAGAGAGGCGAGCGCAAGCCCCGCGTGGGCATGCGAGTCTGGCTCACGGCGTTGTTCGTTCTGGTTACCGCCTTCGCCGCCGTGGCGGCCTACGAGATCGTCCGTCCGATCCTCGAGGGCACCCTCCGCCAGGCGAGCGAGGCGCGCTTCGAGCAGGTGGGGGAGCAGTTCGAGGGTCTGCTCCTGCAGAACGGCGGTCAGATCAGCGTCGACCAGATCCAGACGTTCGCAGCGACGCGCGGGCTGCAGTGGGGGATAGTGCGGCTACAGGGCGGCGTGAAGCTCCAGGGTGATGACGACCTCGACTGGCACGCTGGCGTCGTGAAGAGCGCCGTCAAGAACCAGAGGCCGAGGTACAAGATAGAGCAGATCGAGACGGGCCCCCGCGCCGGGCAGATACAGGCCACCTACGCCGCTCCCATAGCCGTCCCCGGGGAGGAAGGAACGGCGGTAGTCTTCAACGAGTTCTTTACAGAGAGCGACGTCGAGAACGTGGAGAAGGCGCTCGACAACATAGAGCGAATAGCACTGCTCGCCGGCGCGCTGGCCGTGCTCATCGCCGGGTTCGCAGGGTACTTCGCTGCGACCCTGATCTCCCGCAGGGTTCGCCGGCTCGGGCTGGCGGCCGAGAGGTTGGCCGCCGGCAACTTCGACGAGCGGATACAGACCCGCGTCGAAGACGAGGTAGGTGCCCTCGGCGCTACCTTCAACGCGATGGCCGCTTCGTTGAAGGGCGCCTTCAATCAGATCAAGCAGGAGAAGGAGCGCGGGAGCGCGATACTCGACGGTATGACCGACGCGGTTGTCGGCGTGGACAGGGACCTCAACGCCGTCTTCCTTAATCCCCGCGCCAGGGAGCTGCTGGAATCCTCTGACCTCGACTTCCAGATCCGCCTCCAGGAGGTACTCGCCAAGACCCGCTTCAGCGGCCCCGTCACCGAGCCAGAGGCCATGGCGGGGGAGAGGATCATCGAGATCCGGGCAGCCCCCCTCGAGGACGGCGCTCTGGCCATCCTGCGCGACGTTACCGAGGAGCGCCAGGTGCAGCGCGCCAAGGCCGAGTTCATAGCCAACGCCTCGCACGAGCTGAAGACCCCGCTCACCGCCCTCTCCGGCTACCTCGAGATGCTCGAGGACGAGGAGGACGAGCGGGTAAGGGCGGAGTTCCTCGAGGATATGCGCTCGCAGACGGACAGGCTCCAGAACCTCGCCAGGACACTCCTCGACCTCTCGCGCCTCGACGCCAACGCCGTGACCTTCCGTAAAGAAGAGGTCGACCTCGAAGACCTGCTGCACGAGCTGCGCAGGGACTTCGGCTATACGGGACGCCCCGTGAACGTCAGCGTGGAGGCAGATGTCCCACCCGTCGCCACGGACCCAACCCAGCTCCACCGGATGCTCGCTATCCTCATGGACAACGCCCTCAAATACTCGGAGGAGCCAGTGGACCTCAACCTCTCCCGCGAGGATGGCCGCGCGATCATAAGCATCAGCGACCGCGGCTGCGGCATCCCCGAGGCCGACATACCTCACATCTTCGACCGCTTCTATCGCGCCCAGGGCTCCTCCCGCGCCGACGGCACAGGACTGGGCCTGGCCCTCGCGCGCGAGATCACCGACCACCTCGGCGGCGAGATACTGGTCCAGAGCAAGCCAGGCGCAGGGAGCATCTTCTCCGTGACCCTCCCCCTGACCGCGGATTCTCCAAACGGCCACAGCTCTCCGAGCTACCCTTAGCCTCTACCTGAGGTTCAATGTATACTTCGGCTGCTTTGGCGGTAGAATTATGTTGGGCAGCGTCGGGTATCGTAGATTCTCCCCCCTCCCTGCGAACCGCCGCTGCCCCGTTAGATTTCAGGCAGCAGGCATCGGTTTTCTTGCCGGGTCAGCCCGAACACCGCTGGTACGGTTCCGTACAACGCCATTCCCGCGCGAGCGGGACCCCACGCGCCTCGTGGCAACGTCCGGGAGACATCGGGTCGTCGGGGTGGTTCGCGAACCGCCCTTACAGGGCTTGCTGATGCCTGCTAGAAAACTGGTGGAAGTCCGAACGCGGCAAGGATGGGCCGCACGAGAAGCAGTATATAGGAGAGGGGGGAGGGCAGCATGGGCAGGAACGTGAGCAGCACGAGGACGAGCAGGATCGATGGTCCGTGCTGGTTCATGAAGTGCACGAAGCCGCTCATAGAGCGCGGCAGGAAGGGGAAGATCACCTTCGCCCCGTCGAGCGGGGGGATGGGGATCAGGTTGAAGACAAAGAGGAGCGCGTTCACGAATGCGAGCGCTACGACGATGGTCTGCAGGTAACCGCTGTGGAAGGCCGGCAGCAGGTAAAAGGCGGCGCAGACTGCGACGATCAGGAGGTTCGAGGCAGGACCTGCGAAGGCGACGGCTACGGGACCCAGCACGCCGCCCCTCAGCTTCGATGTCATCACGGGCGTCGGTTTGCCCCAGCCGAAGCCTGCGATCAGTAGCATCAGGCTCCCCAGCACGTCGAGGTGCGAGGCTGGATTGAGCGTCACCCTTCCCGCGCGGTAGGCCGTATCGTCGCCGAGGAGGTAGGCTGAGTAGGCGTGGGACGCCTCATGCAGCACGATGCCGACGACGAAGCCCATAAGGACGGCTACCGCGAAGGCAGGGTCTATCTGAAAGAGGCTTAGAAACATCGGCGCTGCTTATGATACACGCAAACCGCTATCAGCCGTCAGCTTTCAGCAAAGAGAAGGGCTAATGGCTGACCGCGGGTGGCGCGAGTTGCAGAAGTCTTGAGTTCTGCAACTCGCCTTAGTTGACCTTGGGGACCGAGATGGTGACGTGGTTGCCGGCGTCGGAGGTGTAGGAGGAGAGCTGGGGATCGAGGATCTCGGCCGAGTCGGCCACGGTGCCGAGCTCGGTCATCCCCGCCGTCACGCGGCTAGTGACGCCGGCGCTGTTCTCTTCGCTGCGCACGAGGGAGACAGTAACGCGGACGTTCGCGTTACTGACCGGTTTTATCTCGATGACGTTCGCCCCTTGCACCATGGGGTCGGGGCGGATGGCAGTAACCATGCCGGTCACAGGCGCGTAGACAGGCGTTCCCGCCGCGGCGCCGACGTCGAGGGCGCCCGTCTGGGGGCCGGTACGGCCGGCGGCGTCCATCATGTGGTAGTGGATCTTCTCGGGCGTCTGGCCATCCGTGAAAAGGCCGACAAGCGCGTTCTCGGAGAGGTTCTCGCCTCTTGGGACCATCGCGACGAGGCTCTCCCCTTCGGGGTGGTAGCCGAGACCCCTGAGGTTCTCGGGGCGGATGGGGGTCGAGATCTGGACGTCCCCTGCCTCCGCAAGGATCGTGTCGGGGCCGGCGTTGCCAGGGTCTATGGGGACCGTGCGCTCTGCCGCCTCGGGGGTCTGGAGGAGCACGGCGAAGATCAGGGCCAGCGTGAAAGAGAGAAGGAGACCCACGGCCATGAAGCGCCGCCTGCGGTAGACGCTTGCGCTGTTGGCCTTACGCGCCTCCCTGCGCTCTGCGAGGGTGGGCCCGGCTTCAGCGCGGCGGGGCACCGTAGCACTCCTCCGGTTCGAGAGAACCGCAGGAGTTTCCTCACCTCGCCCAACATATCGAATGTTCTGCGCGTTACCCCCTCGCATATGGGGGACGATTATACAGAGGGGCATAAGTGCTGTAAATGTGCGCGCTCCGGCGTCAAGGGCTGGTATATTTGATGCGTGAGCGCTGGATCGGAGACCGAGGTGCCCGCCAGGAAACTGGTAGTCTCGACCTACCTCCAGTACATCCTTATCGCCGTCGGCGTTTTCTTGCTGGTCGTCTTCGTTCGTCAGCTCAGCGGCGTCCTCCTGACGTTCCTCATGGCGGCGATCCTGGCCTACGTCCTCAACCCCTTGGTGCGGCGTCTCGAACGCTGGCGCCTCCCGAGGGTCATCGCCGTGGTCGGGGTCTTCGCCATGCTTGCGCTCGCGGTCGTCGTCGCGCTCCTCGTGCTCATCATCCCCGCCGTAGGTCAGGTGCAGGCCCTGATCCGGGACCCTTCGGCCATGCTCCGTAGCGTCAACGGCCTGATCGCGTGGGCAGGGAAGCTGCCATACGTTGGCGAGCACATCTCCAGGATAGACCAGCAGGCCGTAACAGGCTTTGTAGGGAGCAATGCCCCTTCCGCGGGCCAGGCGCTCCACGCGACTACAGGCTTTATCGGCGGGGTATTCGGCGTCTTCGGCACGGTGCTCAACCTGGTCTTGATGCTCATCGTCTCGATCTACCTCCTGCTCGACAGAGAGAGGATCACCCGCGCCGTGCTGGGCGCGATCCCCGACACCGTGCGCGGTCACGCCATCGAGCTCTTCCACGCCGTCGAGAAGACCTTGATCAGATACCTGAGGGGACAGCTCACCCTCTGCGCTATTATGGGCGTCATAGGCTGGGCCATAGCCTTCTCCGTCATCGGACGGTACGCGCTCCTGATCGGCCTCTGGGTAGCCCTGACGGAGATCATCCCCGTCCTCGGCGCTTTCCTGGGAGCCGTGCCAGCCGTCCTTATAGCGCTCTTCGTCGGGGGCTTCTATAAAGCCCTCATTGTCGCCGGCCTCTTCCTCGTCGCCCAGCAACTGGAAGGCAACATCCTTGTTCCTAGGGTCATGGGCGGCTCCGTGGGAGTACACCCCCTGTGGGTCCTCTTCGCCACGCTCTCAGGTACTGCCCTCTACGGCCTAGTAGGCGCGATCTTCGCCGTCCCGGCGGTCGCGATCATCGCAGCCACGCTCCGCTACCTGCGCGACAAGCTGATCTTCGAGCACTGGGCCAAGGCCCCGCTCGTGCCAGCGACCGAAGAGGGCGAAGAGGAGCTGACCCCAGCCCGAATGGCGGCTTCGGAGGAGGGGAATCAGGGCAAGGGGGTAGGGACTTGAGCCTTCCGCACCGCGAGCCGTTCTCCCTGAAGGAGGCATCCGAGGGTGCCTTCCGCCAGCTTCTGCACCCGCTAGTCAGGTTTCTCACGGCAATGCGGGTGCGTCCCGATACCCTGACGGTTCTGGGCTGGGCGCTGGCGCTCTGCTCGGCCGTCCTTTTCGGGCTCGGATACGTGCGCATCGCAGGCATCGTGATGCTCCTCGCCGGCCTCTTCGACGCCCTCGATGGCGCGGTAGCCCGCGAGTCTAACCGCATGAGCGCCTTCGGGGCCTTTCTCGACTCTACCCTTGACCGGCTCTCCGAGGCTGCCGTCTTCGTGGGGATCGTATTCCTCTACGCCGCCACGGAACGCCCCTACGGAGCCCTGCTCGCCGGCGTCGCCATGACCTTCTCCCTCCTTACCTCTTACGCGCGGGCGCGCGCCGAGGGCCTCGGAATAGAGTGCCAGGTCGGGCTGCTCGAACGCGCCGGAAGGGTCCTGATCCTCTCCGTCTTCTCGATAGCTGGCCTGCTCACCGCCGGTCTCTACCTCGTCGCCGCCGGTGCCCTCATAACCACAGCCCAGCGCATCCTCCACATCCGCCGTGCCACCCGCCGGTAGGCAGAACCGCACCCCCCGCGACGCCGCGAGCGACTACAGGGCCAAGGTCGAGCGCGAGATCTCCGACCTATCCCGCCTCATGAAAAAAGCAGGCCACCCCGCACCTCTCGGCGACCCCGCCTCGGGGGTGATGCTGCTAGTCGAGCAGCCGGTAGGACCCAGAGTCCTGCAAGCCCTGCAGCGTAGCCTGCAGTCCTTACAGCTCCCAGAGGCATACGTAACCTACGCTTCCACGGGCCTGCTAGCGCAGGAGATCCTCGCCGCCGAGCCTCACGCCCTCGTCGCCGTAGGCCCAGGAGCGGCCGAGGAGATCGACGCCCTCGGCCACCCGCTCGCGCGAACCTCCTTCTCCGAGGCCAACACCGGCGTGTGGTTCGCCTGGACGAAAGGCACCACAGGCCTCAGCCTGCCCCCCCTCGCCCCCGCCCTCGACGATGACGAGGCCAAACTGCGCTTCTGGAGAGCATTCCTGGCCCTGCGAGAGCTCTCACCCACCCCGCGGCCCTGATACCAGAGAGAGCCCACGACTCACGAGAGGACTCACGAGAGAACACCCCGCAACGTCTTGTCGCCTTGCGCTAGCATTACAAAGGTTAAGATTTATTAAAATTTCATTTCGCGAAAGCAACACGCATTCCCCTTATTTAAGCCCTTTTTGTGAATACGAGGGGTTTTAGCGGTACCCGGGTCTATTGCGCGGGTTAGGGCCATTAACTAAGCTGCGCGCCCTAGGAGGGGGGATTCGTCCAAGAAATCCCCTAACAAGAGACGAATAGTACAGCCGGGAAGGAGCCTGGACGTATGCCTCGACGGATGCGCTTCATTATATTTTTTGGTGTCGTCACCATGCTTGTTCTGGCGACGGGTCTCTCGGCTGGGGCGGCCCCTGACGACGAGGTTCAAGCCACGGAAGCGGAGATCTCGGACGCCCGGGAGCATTTGAAGGAGATCCGATCGGAGGAGAGCGACGCCCTGGCGAAGTACAACGCCGCCCTGCACCGGATGAACGAGCTGAACGGGGAGATAGAGGCTGCCGATGAGGATCTCAAGGCTGCCGAGGAGCAGCTAGCCGAGGCTCAGGAGAACCTGGAGGAGAGCGCGGCTCAGGTTTACAAGAGTGGTAACGTTGGCTTCGTCGACGTTCTGATGGGGACCGACAACTTCTCGGAGTTCGCTACGAGGCTGGATCTCTGGGTGAGGATGCTCGAGGAGGAGCAGGCCGAGTTCAATGACGTTCTCGAGGCCAAGGAGCATATCGAGGAGCGCAAGGGCGCGCTCGAGACCCAGCAGGCCCGCAGGGTAGATGTCCTTGACGAGGCCAAGACGCAAAAGGAGGAGGCCACCGAGGCCAAGGCCGAGTCGGAGGACTACCTCGACTCTCTTAACGACGATCTTCAGGGCGCCATTGAGGCCGAGGAGCAGCGCGAGGCCGAGGCCGCCAGGGAGGCCGCCGAGCAGGCCGTCGCCGAGCGGGCGGCG
>Ga0126312_10000936_pt1 | contig 18499 bp, 17 predicted proteins | sample Plot104A_FD_92537 | JGI IMG/M metagenome (GOLD analysis project Ga0126312, IMG submission 92537) | Serpentine soil microbial communities from UC McLaughlin Reserve, CA, USA - Plot104A | ecosystem: Environmental > Terrestrial > Soil > Grasslands | place: USA: UC McLaughlin Reserve, Lake County... | reverse complement strand
GGCAATCTCCTCGGCCGGGGTCTCCATGTCCCGCAGCATCGCGAACGACAGGCCCTCGCGGGCCAGGAAGTACAGCCCGAGCCCGATGCCGACCGACGCCTCGATCGCCTGGAGCCCGATGCCGAACGCGAACCCGCGCGCGTAGCCGACGCCGTAGCTGACCAGCGGCAGTGCGACCGCGGCCTGGAGGAGGCCGACGTTGCCCGGCCAGAGCGGGAAGATCGTCGCAACGTTCATGAGCACGAGCACCAGCCCCGCCGCGGCGAGCGGCTCGTGGATGTCGAATGCGTACATCGCGCTCCACACGGCGAGGAGCTGGAACCCCCAGCCGACGAACTGGAACGCGATCGCCTGCGCCGTCGCGGCCGGGCTCCGCATGACGCCCAGTCCCTCGCGCCCCATCGCCACGAGCCGGCGCACCGGGCCGAGGCCGTCGAGTGCCGACCTGCCCGGACGGCGGGCAGCCAGCACCGCGAAGAGGATCAGCGCGATCCCGACTGCGACGACGATCATCAGGCTGGTCGTGGCCCAGCGGGGGATCTCGGCCGCAACGAGCACGAACACGACCAGCGTCAGCACGGGCACGAGGTCGAACACACGGTGAGCGAAGACCGTGCCGACGAGCGTCGCCCACACGCCGCGGCGCGCGCGCATGCGGCGGGTCAGGACGGCGACCCGCGCGAGCTCTCCGATCCGGCCGGGAAGGACGGCGTTGCCGAGGAGCCCGACGCAGAACGCCGAGAAGACGAGCCGGTAGCTCGGGAGCGGCGGCGGGATCGCCTGGGCGATCACGGTGTGCCAGGCGATCGCGCGCACGATCGTCGACAAAAGGTTGAAGGCGATCGCCACGAGAACCCAGCGCCAGCTCACGATCGCGAACGCGCTGGAGACCTCGCCCCACGCAGGCCCGCGCCAGATGATGAGCAGAACCACCCCCGCCACGGCCGAACCGACGAACGCGAGCCGGAGCCAGGAGCTCCGCGGCACGAACCTCACGCGACCACCGCCGCGCGACCCTCGGCGTCTTCGTAGATCTCCACGAGCTCCGAGGCCACATGCTCCCACCCGTAGCGGTCGACGGCCAGCTCTCTCGCGGCCGCCCCCATCGCGGTGCGGCGCGGCTCGTCGCCGAGCACGTCGACGACGCCGTCGGCGAGAGCCCGCACGTCGCCCGCCGGGACGAGCACGCCGGTCTCGGACGTCACCACGCTGCGGTAGCCGGGGATGTCGGAGGCGACGACGGGAACGGCGCAGGCGAACGCACGGGTCAGCACCATTCCGAAGCTCTCGCCGCCGAGCGACGGCGCAACGAGCACCTTCGCCGCCAGCAGCTCGCGCGTCAGCTCGTCGTCGGGGAGCACGCCGAGAACGTCGATCCCCTCGTTCGAGGCGCGCGCGCGCGCGAGGACGAGCCGCACCGCGAGCGGATCGGCGCCGACGAGTCGCAGCCGCGCGCCGGTCCGACGGTGGATGTCCGCCCACGCGCGCAGGAGGATCTGCATGCCCTTTCGCGGCTCGTGCCGCCCGATGAACACGACGCGGTCGAGCCGGCCGGAAGGATCCGCCTGATCCGGAACGAGCACGCCGTTCGGCACGATCTCATAGCGGCCGGGAAGCCACGCCTGAGCGGAATCGCGGGCCTGCTCGGACACCGCGATGCGGCGGTCGATGCGGTCGGCCAGGAAGCCCCACAGGTGCCTCGCCATCCGCATCCAGCCAAGCCTGCCGCTCGCGTGGAAGGTCGCGACGCACGGACCGTCCCAGAACGACAGCGCGGCGACGCCGAGAGCGGGCGTCATCGGCTCGTGGACGTGCAAGAGGTCGAACCGCTCCCGTTCCAACACGCGGCGGAGGCGAGGTATCGCGCGCGGGCTGAGCACGATGTTCGGGAGCGTCCCGTTCGCCGGCACGATCACCGACCGCCCCACCGGGATCACGTCCGCGGGCGGCGGGTCGTGGCGGCCGAGGCTTGGGTGGAGAGCGCGCGTGAACGAGCCCGGCGGATCGTTCCCGAGGATCAATCGAACGTCGACGCCGAGCTCGCGCAGCGCCTGCGACTGCTGGTCGGCGTGGTCGACGACGCCGCCCCAGAACGACCACGAGTAGGGAACGACGATTCCGACCTTCACCGCCGGGATATTCCGTCGTCGCGGTGCGGAGAATCAGCGAACGCGATACGCGAAGGAGCGGCGGACGACGACGCCGTCCTTCGAAACGGTGATCGTTCCCTTGAGCGTCTTGCGTCGCGCCGTCTTCGGCAGCTTGTACGAGCACGCCACGTTCGCCTTGTACGCGTATGGCCCCGGCATCACGAAGTCCGGACTCGGCGGGCTGGCCGGCAGCACCGGCGTCGGCGTCCACCTGACCGCCCCCGCGATCCGCTTGCCGCCGAGCGTCGCCGCGCAGGTCACGGCGCCGGCCGCCGTGTCGTTGGTCGTGAAGACGCCGGGCAGCGCGAAGGTCGTGGCCGCCTTCGGCGGCTGCACCGTCTCCCAGCGGTCGAGCAGCAACGGGACGTCGACCGTGTAGCGGAAGAGCGAGTCGCCGTCCGGAGCCCAGTCGTAGACCCCCGGCGACGGGTAGATCGTGTCCGAGGCGACGTAGAACCGGAGCGACGCCGTGTCGGCGAGGTCGCGGATGCCGAGCTGGAGTGTCAGCACGTTGTTCGCGAACGCGCCCGCCACGCGCGCGTCGCTGAACACGTACGTCCCGCCGGAGTCCTTCAGCAGCTCGACGCCGAAGACCGACACCTGAAGCATGTACTCGAAGCCGTTGTGGCCCGTGTAGTACGCGCCGTCGGCGTCGATCGGGATCTGCAGGACGTCGTCCGGAGTCAGCTCCTCGCTGCGGTTGGCGAAGCCGATCTTGAAGAGGACCGTGCCCGCATCGTCGTTCGACACCGCGACCGAGACGATGTCGGCGACGCCGAGGCTGTCGCCCATCGGGTCGGTGTATGTCGTCCCGTTCGCGAGTCGCGTCGTCGGCGAGAGCAGCACACGCTTCTGGACGGCGCCCCAGGCCGTGCCGGTGGCGACGAGAGCCGCGACGGCCGCCGCTACGAGAGCCCTGAGCACTCGGACAAGGTACACCCGGGCCCCTCTCGTACCGGGCTGCGCCCTAGACTCCGCCCATGTTCGAGGGCGGCCTGGCCGAGCTGCACACCCACCTCGGCGGTTCCGTCGCCTCGGACATCATGTGGAGCCTCGCCCACGAGCAGGGAATCGCGCTTCCCGTCAAGGGCTACTGGGAGTTCGACCGGCTCGTGACCGTCAGCGACCCGCGCGGGGTCGCCAACCTCGACGCGCTCGACGCGATCTACCACTACACCGAGCTGATCCAGTCGTCCCCGATCGCGGTCGAACGGAGCATCCACGCCGCGATCAGCGGCGCCTACCGCTCGCAGGGGATCACGACGCTCGAGCTCCGGTTCAACCCGATGAAGCGGAACCGGGGGGGCGAGCGCGACCTCGACCACATCATCCTTGCCGCGATCCGCGGCCTCGACCGCGCGAGTCTGGAGTACCCGCAGGTGCGCGCCGGGCTGATCCTGATGATGGACCGCACGTTCACCCCGGAGCTGAACGCGATCGTGGTCGAGAAGGCGATCCGCTGGGCGCCGCGGGGGATCGTGGGCGTCGACATCGCCGGCCCGCGGCCGGGCGGCGCGCGCTATGACTACCGCCAGGTGATCCCGATGGTCGACGAGGCGCGTGCGGCAGGGCTCGGCGTGACGATCCATGTCGGCGAGGAGGGCGGCGACGTCGGTCGCGAGGAGATCGGCGACGTGATCGAGGCGCTGAAGCCGGACAGGATCGGGCACGGCATCCTCGCCGCCGGCGACGACGAGCTGATGCGCGAGCTGCGCGACCGCGAGATCGTGCTCGAGATCTGCCCGACCTCGAATCTGCTCACGAAGGCGCTGCCCGACGAGGAAGCGGTGCGAGACACGCTGCGGACGTTCGCGGATGCTGGAGTGCAGTTCACGATCGCGACGGACGGCCCCGAGATGATGCGAACCCACCTCCGCGACGAGTTCGAGCTGTTGCTCCGCGTCGGAGCGCTCAGCGTCGACGAGCTCCGGGCGGCCAACGCCCGTGGTCACGAAGCGGCGTTCCTGCGGCGGGAGCTGGCGGCGGTATGACGGAGACCACCCGCCAGACACATCGGGTCGAGGTCGCCGGCCTCACGCGCGACCTGCCGCTCTTCGAGGTTGCACCCGGCGTCCGCATCGCGGTCTTCAACCTGCTCGGGGACGCCGAGGTCGTGAAGGCGACGGCGGGCGCACTCGCGGAGCGGCTCGGCGACGTCGACCACGACGCGCTGGTGACCGCGGAGACGAAGAGCGTGCCGCTCGTCTACCACCTCGCGCTCGTCTCGGGGAAGCCGTGGGTCGTGCTGCGGAAGGCGTACAAGCCGTACATGGGCGACGCGATCAGCGCAACGACCCATTCGATCACGACCGGCGCGCAGCAGACGCTCCACCTCGACGAGAAAGACCAGGCGCTCGTCCGCGGCAAGCGCGTCGTCCTCGTCGACGACGTGATCTCGACGGGCAGCACCGTCGACGGCATGCGCGACCTCATGGACCAGGTCGGCGCAACGATCGTCGCTCAGGCTGCGGTCTTCACCGAAGGCGACCCGCGCGACGACGTCGTCGCGCTCGGGCACCTTCCCGTCTTCACGGAGTCGGAGTAGACGCGCCCGCCGCGGGCGTCGCGGCGGTCGACACGAGGATCAGCACGTACCGCGTGCCGTCGGCCGTGTTCATCAGCGTCAGCGACTTGCCGAGCTCGAGCGTGACCGTCGGCGCGCCCGTGGCAAGCGTCCCGCCGGCAATCGAGATCTTCGCGCTCTTCGCGGCCAGCTTGACGAGCCGGAACAGCGGCGCGGCGGCGGGGAAGTCCGAGGCGACGCTCACCGTCTCCTGGACTCCGTTCACGGAGATGGTCGCGGCGCCCGTCTGCGTGGGCGCGGCGCTCGTCGAGGGCTGAGTCGTCGGCGTCGTCGTCGTCGGCGCCGCCGGCATCGACGGGGCAGACGAGGTCGAGCCCGTGACCGGAGGGGGCTCCGCGGTCTCGGCGCCGCCGGCGGGAGCCGAGCCCTTGGGTTTCGCGGCCGAGCTCGACGACGTCGAGGGAGCCGCCGTGCCCTCAGGCGTGAAGCGGCTGCTGGCGACGTGCTGCTGGACGAACGGATCCTTGGCATCGAAGACGGTGAAGTCCTCGAGCTGTCCCTCGAGCGGCGCGGGCGCGAGGTCGGCGACGACGAGCTGCGCCTCGCCGTTCGTCGCGACAGCGACCTGCGCGGTTCCCGGCGCGGAACCACTCGGCAAGACGGAGGTCGCCGGAACGCTCCCCGAGGTCAGTACGGAGGATGCCGTCGTCTCGGGCGCGGGCGGGCTCATCATCTTCATCGTCCGCGGCACCGAGATCGCAAGGACGGCGACGAAGAGGACGCCGAGCACGATCGCCTGCTTCTTCTTCTTCGAAGCGCGGATCTTCGGGTCGAGGAGGTTCGGGCGCGCCATCGTCGTCAGCTGCCGAGAGCCGTGGCGCCGTCGCTCGGCGCGGGCTCCGGCTGAGTCTCGGTGGTCGAGGTCTCGGTCGAGGAGGCGGGCGGCGGCGGCGGCGCCGGCGTCGCCCCCGGCACGTTCGTGCCGTACACGAACGCATTCACGGTCAGCTTCGCCGAGATCTTCGGAAACCCGTCTGCCGCCTCGGTAAAGGCGATCGCGCCGATCGAGAACAGGCGGCCGGACGACTCGAGCTTCCCGCGCCGCACCGCGACGAGGCTACGGAGGCGGTAGACGAAGTCCGTGAGGTGGTAGAAGCTGCCGCTGAACTCGAGCTGGATCGGGACGGTGACGCTGTCCGCGCCGCCGACCGGCGGCTGCGGCGAGATCGAGTCGAACGCGATCCCGGAGTCCCGCGCGGTCTGGTTGAGCTCGAGGAGGATTCCCGGCATGTCCGAGTTGTCGGGCATCGCCTGCACGAGCTTGAACAGGTCTGCGACGCGAATCGGCGCCTGCGGCTTGCGCAGCGACTCCGCGCGCTTCGTCGCGATCTGCGCCTCGACGGCGACGAGCTCCTGGTCGAGATCCGCGGCGCCACTTCGCTGCGGCATCAAGACGAGGAACGTCCCGGCCGCCAGCACCGCAAGCGCGCCGAGCGCGACGAGAACGCTGGCCACGACGGGCGAGATCTTGCGCGACTTCACCTTCACGTCGTGCTCCCTGCGGCGCGAACGACCGCGGCGATCTCGAACTGCACGGCGCCACGCCTTCCCGGCTCCAGCGCGCGGCTGTTCGTGAGGTGGACGTTCGCCAGCTCAGGGAGCACCTGAAGCCGCGACATCAGCCGCGCGACCCCCTCGTGCGAGTACGCCTTGCCTGTGACCTTGAAGGAATCGGTCACGGTGTCCGCGGGCGACTGCACCTCGAGGCGGTCGAGCCAGACGTCCTTCGGGAGCACGAGCGCGAGCTCGCGGAGGACGCGGTCCCACGCGATCCGGCCGGCGATCGCGGTGTGGAGGGCGGTCACGCGTGCCGCCTGCTGGCCCGGCAGGTCGAACTGCTCGCCGGGTGCGGGCGGCGGCGGCGGCGGAATCGACGCGAGCTCGGCGTTGGCGGCGTCCACGGCAGTCTGTCGTTGCGTCACCTTCGAGCTTTCGAGCAGGTAGCCGGAAACGAGGACGGTGACGACGAGCATCGCCGCCACGAGCCCGGTGACGACCGGCGGCGTCAGCTTCTTCTGGCGGCCGCTCGCATCCTTCGGTAGGAGGTTGACGGCACGCACTAGTCCTCGATCCCGAGGCCGATCGCGATCGCGAGCGAGCCGAGCTGCTCCTCGCGCACCTTCTTGCGGACCTTGACGCGCGCCATCGGATCCCCGACCTGCACCTTCACGCCGAGCAGGCGCTGAAGCTCTTCGGCGAGCCCCGGAAGCTGTGACGTCCCGCCCGTGAGCACGAGCTCGCCGATGCCGAGCGAATCCGGCTGCGCCTGGTAGAACTGGAGCGACGACACGAGCTCCCGCGCGAACGACTGGATCTGCTGCAGGACCGCGTCGCGCGCGGCGACGAACTGCTTCGCGCTCAGGCCTTCCGGTGCGACGTCCGCGTTGAGATCGAGCAGACGCTTCAGCGGCTCGGCTTCGGACGGCGTCGTCGCGAGGGCGCGGGCGACTGCGACGTTCAGCGCCCAGCCTCCCCACTCGAGGACGCGCGCGAACTCGCAGACCCGGCCGTCGGAGACCGCGAGCGTTGTGCGCTCGTGGCCGATGCCGACCACGACCAGCGCCGCCTCGGCGGAGACGCCCTCCTCGGGCGGAGCGGCCATGGCACGCAGCAGTGCGAACGCCTCCAGGTCGATACCGACCAGCTCGAGGCCGGCCTTGCGGCAGGCTGCGATGTAGCGGTCGACGAGCTCGCGGTACGCGACGACGAGCAGGACGCGCTTGACGCTGCGGCCCTCCTCGTCGATTCGCTCGTCGAGAACCTGGTAGTCGAGCACCGACTCCTCGACCGGAATCGGAAGCGCGTCCTGCGCCCGGTACTTGATCGCGTTCGCGAGCTGCTTCGGCTCGTCGATCCCGACGATCTCGAAGGTGCGGACGCCGATCCGGTTGTTCGCGATGCCGAGACGGACGCCGCGCTTCGGCAGCTTGTGCTGCTTGAAGAACGCGCGTAGCGCCTCGGCGAGCTTTTCCGGCTCGCGGAGGTCTCCGCCGACGACCACGCCCGACTCGAGCTCGACGCGCGCGATCTGTTGGAGCTCGGGGGCGCCGCCGTTGGAGACCCGTGCCGCCACGATCTGCGACGCACCGATCTTGAGGCCGATCAGCCGCTTCTGGTGGGCCGAGTGCCCCCTGTCGTCGCGCTTGACGCGCCGCGCGGGGCGCTCGAGCCTCGGGCGGCGAGGAAGCCGCGACTTCTTCGTCGGAAGCTCCTCATCGTCGGACTCCTCCGTCGACTCCGGCTCGAGGTCGGTATCCACGGGATCGACCGTCTCCTCGAGACCGGCCAGGGGCTCGGCGTCGTCGGCGCCGTCGAGCTCCGTTGCGCCGTCGTCGGGCTCGGGAATCTTCTCCTTCTTCTTGCGGCCGAGTGCGAGCTCGCGGCGCCAGAAGGGCCTCGACGGCTCGCCGGCGGCGGCCTCCATCGGATCCTCCGCCGTCGTCTCAGCCGCAACGGGCGCGTGTTGATCGGCGACGACGACGTCGACCGGCGGCTCCGGGACGACCTCACCGGCGGCGATCTTGATCGCCTCGAGGTCGAGGTCGAGCGACGAAGGCTGCGTTCCGACGACGGGCTTCTTCCGGCCGATCGACACCTCGCGCTTCCACACCGGCTTCTTCTCGTCGCTCACAGCGCGCCTCCGGCGACCCGAAGCGGTGCCACGACGCCTTCCGCGGCTTCGTCTTCCTCGTGGCCCGCGCGCTCGAGCAGCGCGTCGAGCTGGTCGCGCCGGCTGGACGCCGCAAGGGCGGCCTCCTTCGTGATCACGCGCCGCAGCACGAGCTCGGCAAGCGACTGCTCGAGCGTCTGCATGCCGCGGCCGCTCGAGGTCTGCATGACAGAGTAGATCTGCTCGACCTTCGCCTGCCTGATCAGGTTCCGCACGGCGTCGTCGGGAAAGAGGACTTCGAGTGCGGCGACGCGGCCGTCGCCGTCGGCGGTCTGCAGCAGCGTCTGCGTGACGATCCCCTGGAGCGACGCAGCGATCTGTACGCGCACCTGCTCCTGCTGAGCCGCGGAGAACACGTCGATGATGCGGTCGATCGTCGACGGCGCGCTCTGCGTGTGGAGCGTCGCGAAGACAAGGTGGCCGGTCTCGGCTGCGGTCAGCGCGGTCGAGATCGTCTCGAGATCGCGCAGCTCGCCGACGAGGATCACGTCGGGGTCCTGACGCAGCGCTGCGCGCAGCGCGTCGGCGAAGCCGGTCGCGTCGACGCCGATCTCGCGCTGGTTGACGACACAGCGCTTGTGCGGGTGCACGAACTCGATCGGATCCTCGATCGTGAGGATGTGGTCTGTCCGGCTGCGGTTGATCTCGTCGATCAGCGCCGCAAGGGTCGTCGACTTGCCCGAGCCTGTCGGGCCCGTGACGAGCACGAGGCCGCGCGGCTTCTCGGTCAGCGCGTGCAGCGAGGCCGGTAGCCCGAGCTCCTCGAGCGACTTGATGTCCTGGGGGATCTGCCGGAAGGCGCCGCCGAGCGAGTCGCGCTGGAAATAGATGTTGACGCGGAAGCGCGCCACGCCCGGAATCTCGTACGCCATGTCGATCTGACGGTTGAGCTCCAGGTGCTTCTGCTGCTCGCTCGAGAGGATCCGGTACAGCATCGTCCGCGTCGCGTCGCCGTCGAGGGTCTCCGTTCCTTCGATCCGCGCGAGGCGGCCGTGGAGCCTGAGCACCGGCGGCGTCCCCACGGTGACGTGGAGATCCGACGCGCCGTGCGCTACCGCCTGCTCGAGCAGGTCGTCGATGTTGAGAAGCGTGTTCTCCATGCCTCGAACGCGCTATCGGCACGGCACGCGCCGAGCTTTACAGCGGCTTGGCGCCCTGGCGCGGCTTGGTCGATTACCCCCGATCGGGTGGTCAGCGCGGTCGTGGCGGCTGCCGATATGCGCCGTGCCACCGCTGTTCCATTCAACCCATCCGGAAGGAGAACACCAGTGCGGGCAATGCTTTCCAGGCGCTTGGCGCGCGAGGAGTCGGGTTTCACGCTCATCGAGCTCCTCGTCGTCATCATCATCATCGGGATCCTGCTTGCGATTGCGATTCCGTCGTACCTCTCGTTCAAGGATCGCGCGAACAAGCAGGCAGCGCGCGCCAACGTCCGCTCGGCGATTCCCGCCGTCGAGGCGTACAACGCCGACAACACCGGCGAGTCGACCGACGTCGACGCCAACGCCAGCACGACCGGCTACGCGGGCCTGACGCTCGACCTCCTGAAGACGACGTACGACCAGGGCGTCAAGAACGTCACGTTCGCGACCATCACAACGGCCACGTACTGCGTCCAGAGCACCGTCGGCTCGCAGACCTGGCACAAGACGAACCCGGGCGGCGACATCGAGACCGGGGCCTGCACGTAAGCAGCATCGTCTGATCGACGTGGAGAGGGCGCCGGCAACGGCGCCCTTTCTTTTTGCTCGGGTGCTCCCTTTTGTTCAAGTACGTCGCGCGGCCTGCCGATAGCGAGATCGTGGGCACGCAGGTCTCTGCACCGATCCGCATCGTCGCGCTCGTCGGCCTCCTGGCCGCGCTCGCGATGGGCGCGTGGATGATGACCGCCGGCCGCGCCGGGAGCGACTCCGAGGAGCCGATCCAGGAGCTCCGGCCGGTGCGCAAGGCAGAGGACGTCGCCGCGAAGCTCGGCTCCCACAATCTTTCGACGGCCGCCGGGAAGCCTGCCGCGACCGCGACCGCGGCTCCCCGCGCCGTCGAGAAGCCCGCGGCGCCCGTCGAGCCGAAGCCCGCCGTGAAGGCCGTCCGCAAGACCACCGCCGTGGCACCGCGGACTCCGAAGGTCCCGACGGGCACGCCGACGACGATCGCGGGCGTGCTCGCGAAGCATTCCGTCGTGGTGGTCCTCCTGTACGACGCGGAATCCAAGGTCGATGCCTACTCGCTCTCCGAGACGGCTCTGGGCGCCAAGAAGAGCGGTGCCGGGTTCCTCCGCGTCGACGTTCGCAACGAGAAGCTGGCGACGAAGTTCACGAAGGCGTACGGCGTGCTCCAGGCGCCGAGCCTCCTGGTCTTCAAGCGCCCGGGCACGTTGGCCCTGAAACTGAACGGCTTCGCCGACCACGAGACGGTCGAGCAGGCCGTGCTCAACGTCAGCCACGCGCCGGCGGCGCCCGCGCAGTGAGCGAGCCCGCTCCCGCCGTTGCCGGGCTGCTCCGGCATGGCGGCCGCGATGCAGGCCGCGAGCTCTACGTCCGGCACGCGCGCAAGGACGGGCGCTCGATCGCGATTCTCCGCGCAACCGACCACGGCGACTCCTGCGTCGTCGAGGCCGAGGTCGTGACCGAAGCCGGTGAGTCGGTCCACCCCGGCCCGTACACGTTCGAAGACACCCGCCAGGCGACGACGTTCATGACGGAAGCAGTCGAGACCCTGATCTACCTCGGCTGCGACGTGCAAGCGCAATAGCGCGGCGTCACGTCCGGCCGCGTCCACGCACGCCGCGGCCGTCAGTCTCGAGCCCGCCGGCCGCGAAGCGTCAGCCCGGCCGAGACCTCGGAGCCCCTCCTCGGAGGTCTGCCCAGCGTCGCGCGTCGGTTCGTGGCGCAGAGCCACAGAGTACGCACGACGAGGTGCACCGGGACGATCGAAGTGCCGCGCGCTTTCCCGCGGCTATGCGGAGTGGTCGCGCGAGCTGCTCGAGCCAGCGTCACGGGCGCCGCGCTCGAACACCGGCGGAAGGCCGCGGACGCTGACGGGCCGCATCCCGACCACCGACGCGCGCGGCGTCGAGAGGAGAAGCTTCCAGCGGCCGACGTGCGAAACGTGGATACGGAGCGTCGACGCCGTCCCCGATGCGACGACGATCTTCCGAACGAATCCCGGAGCCTGCAAGGTGAGCGTCGTCCCGGCGAACCCGTTGGGAAGCCCGAGGCGAAGGATCAGCGAACCGTCGACGCGGCCGCTCTCGTCGGGCCACACCGTGACGGTCGCGGGCCAGGCCGCCCAGCCGTCCATGAACCACCCCTGCGCCAGAAGCGACAATCGCGGCGTCCCGTGGGGCCGCCAGAGATCGAAGTCCGCGGTGGACGCGATCTTGGTCGCCCCCGTCAGCTCGGCGCGAGAGCCGTAGGTCTGGACGAGCAGCGGCTGCCGGACGGTGCGACCGTCGGCCACGATTCGCCCGTCGCGCGCCACGCGGACGCGTGAGCTCTTGTACCCGTCGAGGCGCTCGGCCTGCCCGAGCAGGAGCACGTCCGTCACCGAGCGGTTCCACATGAGCTGGTGCCAGGAGCGCGCGCGGTCGGAGTTCGGGAGCATCAGCAGCGCCGCGTTCCGCACGCCGCTGTGATCGACCCAGCGCACGTCCGAAGGCAGCCGCTCGGACCGCACCGCGTCCGCCAGCGCGCGGTCGTACCCGTACGTCCCGATCGAGACCGAGCCGAGCGCGAGCGCGGTCAGCGCAATTCCGGCGACCCCCGCGATACGCGGCCTGCAGGCGAGCGCGATCGCAACGAGCGAGAGCGCGCCGGCCGAGGCCGCGACGAGCAGGGCCGCATCGGCGACGCCGACCCAGTCGCCGAGCTGCCGGACCGCCTTGAGGAAGACGGAGTCGTCCTTGCCGCGGGCGGCCGCGTAGCCGCTCAGCGGCACGCGAACCGAGAACACGAGCAGCGCCAGCGCGATCCCGGCGACGATCTTCCTGTGCGGCGCGCCGCGCTGAAGGTAGAGCCCGAACGCGACCGGCACGAGCGGCACCACAGCCATCAGATAGCGCTCCTGGAATCGACCGGCGTCGGCCGCGGCGATCACTCCGGCTTCGGCACAGAGCGCTGCTCCGAAGAACGCCGCGAACGATACGAAGGCACGCTGCACGCGCCTGGAGGCGACCATGAAGCCGACACAAGCACCCGGGACGAGAACCCATCCGGCTGCGTACCCGAGCAGCACAACGTCGCGTCCGGCCCAGGCGAGCGTTGAGCGCACGTCGAGGTCGGTGGCGAGCGACGAGTACACGCCGGCGAGGCGGCTCGGCCCGAGCGCCAGCGCACCGATCGCAAACGCGCCCGCTATCGCCGCGGCTGCGCGGTGAAGGCCGAACGCGCGCCGCCGGTCGAGCGCGACCGCGGCGAGGGCGAACGCGATCGGGAGGATCACGTACTGCGTCCGCGCGAAGGTGGCGAGCCCGGCGCACCCGAGGAAGGCGACCTGTCCCCGCGTGCTGGGCTTGTCGAGCGCTCGCACGGCGAGGTACACCGCCGTCAGCGCCAGCGGGTACGCCACGGGATCCGCGAGCATGAACCCGGCGTAGACCATCGACGGCGTCGCGACGGCGAGACCGCCGCAGGCAACGGCGTACCAGTCCGACAGGCCGACGCGGCGCGCCAGCAGGTAGACGGGAACCGCGGCGAGCGACATGGCTGCGGCGCCGAAAAGCTGTGTGAGGCGGTACGCGAGCTCCGGATCGTCGAAGAGCTGGAACGGCGCGGTCAGGATCGGCTGGAGCAGCGCCGGAAAGTGTGCGTCGCCGCCGCGAACGAGTGGCCGCCCTGTCGTCGCGAGCGACCGCGCCAGCGCCGGATACAGGTACTCGTCGGGCAGGTAGTAGGGCGCCGAGTGGAGCAGCGCGAGCAACGACCGGAACGCGGTCGAGATCCCGACGATCGCGGCGAGCACGAGCTGCGGCGTCGAGCGCGCAGCGAGGCGCGCCAACGGACGCGTCTGCGCGCGTGGAAACCGTGCGGCGACATCGACGGCCACAGAACGGGTATCGGCATCGGCCGGAACGGGCTGTAGCCACCGCTCGGGACGGCGGCAAGCGCCCGACGCTGCTAGACCGACACGCGGGCCAGTTCTTCGATCGAGGTGATGCCGCTCGCGACCTTCCCGAGGCCGTCGTCCCAGAGGCTCCGCATCCCGTGGCCCATCGCGGCGCGCTCGATCTCCTCGCGGCTCGCCTTCGCGACGGCGAGCTGCGACAGCTCCTCGTTCATCTCCAGGAGCTGGAAGATCCCGACGCGGCCGCGATAGCCGGTCTGGCCGCAGCGCGGGCAGCCGCCCTTGCGGTAGAACGCCATGCCGTCGCTCGCGGCGGCGACATCGGGCGAGATTCGCGCGTTCATCAGCTCGTCGACGCTCGGCGTGTATATCTGGCAGCAGTGCGGGCAGAGCTTCCGCGCGAGCCGCTGGGTCAGGACGCCCGTTACCGCCGCGCCCGTCAGGAACGGCTCGACGCCCATCTCCGTCAGTCGCGTCAGCGCGCTCGGCGCGTCGTTCGTGTGCAGCGTCGAGAGGACGAAGTGACCGGTGAGCGCTGCCTCGACCGCCATCTTCGCGGTCTCGCCGTCGCGGATCTCGCCGACCATCACCACGTCGGGGTCCGAGCGCAGAATCGACCGCAGCGCTGTAGCGAAGGTCAGCCCGGCGCGGGAGTTGATCTGCACCTGGCTGACGCCCGCTAGCCGGTACTCGACCGGATCCTCGACCGTGATGATGTTGATCTCCGGCCGGTTGATCTTGCTGAGGCCGGCGAAGAGGGTCGTCGACTTGCCGGAGCCGGTCGGGCCGGTCACGAGCAGCGCGCCCGTCGGCCGCGAGAGAATCCGGTCCATCGCCATCATCATCTCCTCGGCGAGGCCGAGCTCGGGGAACGTCGGCGGGCGCTTCGACTTGTCGAGCAGGCGCATGACCACTGACTCGCCGTCGACCGTCGGCAACGTCGCGATCCGAACGTCGAGCATGCGCCCGGCCGCGGCCGCGTTCAGCGAAATGCGGCCGTCCTGCGGCTTGCGGCGCTCCGCGATATCGAGCTTCGCGAGCACCTTGACACGCGTCGTCACTCCGGCGGTCAGCCGCTTCGGAATGCGCTGGACCTCCTGGAGGACGCCGTCGACGCGGAAGCGCACGACGAGTGCCTGCTCCTGAGGCTCGAAGTGGATGTCCGAGGCGCCGTCCTCGGCCGCCTGGAAGATGATCGAGTTCACGAGGCGGACAAGCGGCGCGTCCGAGACGCCGTCTTCCTCTTCGAGGTCGACCGTCTGGTCTTCGTCGACGAGCAGCTCCTGGTCTTCCTCGACCGCGGCGCGCGCGCCGAACGCTTCCGAGGCGCGGACGAGCTTCTTGACCCGCTCGACGATCTCGTCGCGGCTCGCCACCGCGAGGGCGAGCGGATGCCGCGTGGCGAGCTTCAGCTCGTCGATCGCCCGGACGTTCGCTGGATCTGCGATCGCGACGTGCAGAACGCCGTCGCGCAACGCGTACGGCAGTGCGATCACGCGCTCGAGGACGTGCAGCGCAATCTCCGCCGCCGCCTGCTCGTCGACGCCGCCCAGCGCCAGCTCGATGTACGGGAGCGCGTGGCGCGTCGCGAGCAGCCGCGCGACGCCCTCCTCAGACGCGAGTCCTTCGCCGAGCAGCGCCTGCGAGAACGAGGTCCGGTTCTGGGCGGCGCGGCCGCGCACCTGCGCAAGCCGGTCCGGCGCGAGAAGGCCGGTCGCGGCGATCAGGTCGGAGAGGAGCTCCGCGCTCGAGTTGATGCCGAAGCCGCCGAGGAGCGAGGCGTCATTCGACGCGCCGCCCTGACCGGGCGGCCGTTGCGTTGCCTGCAAATCGGTGCGTTTGGGGTCGTCCATCCCTCGAATGAGGTATCGGCATGGCTGTTGCGGGGCTTGACGACACGGGGAGCCCCGACCCCGACTGCACGCGCGTTATTGCAGGAACGTCAGGTACCAGTCGACCACCGCGCCGCCGGCGAACAGCGCGAACAGCGACCCGAGCGCGAGGAAGGGCGCGAACGGAATCGCGAGCTTGCGGGCCTTCGCACCGTGCCGTGCGAAGAGGACGATCGACGGCACGAGTGCGGCGATCATGCCGGCCATCAACGCCACCGGCACGGTTCGCCCGAGCATTGCTCCGAGCAGGAGCGCGAGCTTCACGTCGCCCATCCCCATGCCCGCGGGGTACGCGAGCGCAGCGGCGAAGAGGAACAGCGAGGCGCCGAGCGCGGCCGCCGTCCACTCGAGCGACGGATGCAGCGCCGTCTGCGCGACGAGCACGGCCGCGGCTGCGGGCAGGACGATCCGGTTCGGGACGATGCGGTGCTCGAGGTCGGTCGCCGACACGGCGACGAGCGCCGTGCAGAAGCCGGCCGCGACGAGGGCGTCAGGAGACAGCCCGAACTTCCACACGCACGCGACCACGAGGAGCGCCGTCATAACCTCGACGGCGGGATAGCGCCACGAGATCGGCGCGGCGCAGCTTCTGCAGTGGCCGCGCAGCAAGAGCCACGAAACGACGGGAACGTTGTCGCGCGAGGCGATGGCGGCGCCACAGCTCATGCACGACGACCGTGGCTTGATCACGGATTGCCTGAGCGGCACGCGTGCAGCGACGACGTTCAGGAAGCTGCCGAGCGCGAGTCCGGGCGCGAGAAGGGCTGCGGCAAAGGCGGCCTGCACAGAAAACTCTTCGGCAGATCGGGCCGGAGACTTAACCCGTGAAGTTCTGGGGCGGGTTGACCTGCGAGAGGACGTTCGCGTTTCCGGGCATCCCCGTAGCGACGATGCTCACGTGCGGGAACGAGTCGTTCGAGACGTTGTTGCCGAAGATCAGGTAAGCGGCGACCATCGGCCCGTCCGACTTCGCCACATTGCCGAGCTCGAGCCCGTTCTTGGCGAACAGCGCACCCTGGAACTGTGCGCCGTTCACGAGGTAGATGCTGCGTCCCGCGGGGACGATGCCGTCGTGGGAGTTCGTGCCCTCCGCGACCCACGTGAGCATGGTCGTGTTCGGGTTCCACGCGGCAAAGTCGCAGCCGGTGAGGGCGACGTTGACCGCTCCACACAGCGCGCCGTCGAGATAGAAGGATCCCGTCAGGTAGATCGTCCCCATCCCGCGGTACAGGTTGATCTGCCTGTTCGACAGCTTCATGTCGCCGTCGATGTAGACGGTTCCGAGGACTGTGAAGATCCCGGGCGTCGTCCTCGTGGGCGGCTCCCACTTCATGTAGCCCGTCGGGCAGACGAGGTCGGCCGGCCGCGTCGGGCTGAGGCAACCGTCCTGGTACGGCGGCCCGACGCGGCACTCCCACGGCGTCAGCTGCCCGATCTCGAAGTTGCCCGGCACGCTGTTGTCGCGCAACGGGTAGTTGTTGTCGAAGACCGGTACCGTCCCCGAAGACTCGATGCACGCCTGCGCCGGGCCGGGCCGCGCATTCGGATACCACTGCACCCAGTCCGCCACCGGCGGCTCGACCGTCGGCGCGGCCGTGCTGACGCCGACGGTGCCGTCGGCGAGCCTGCTGTAGATCTTGCGGATGTCCTGGTTGCCGCCGCACGGCTCCGCCCAGAGCGGTGTGGTGTAGCCCTGCCAGCTGCAGGCCATGTTGACGTACGTCTCGACGCGGCTCGTCGCCCCTCCCACGGCGGTGTTGCCGTTCGCGAGCGACAGGTTCTTCCGGACGACGAGCGTCGACTGCTGGACGACGGCGTTGTTGCCGATGCAGAGGTTCCCGACGACGTACAGCCGTGACGAGCCGTTCACGTTGTTGTTGAGCTGCTGGTCGCAGTCGATCCCGGTTCGCGTCGCGTAGATCCAGTCCCAGACCGGCGTCGCCATCGCCTGCGCGTACGCCGGCACCACGACCACGACAGCGGAGAGCGTTCGCTTCACCTCGGCGCTACCGCTGTTCGGATTCCGGTAGAAGCCGGTCGACCTCAAGGTCCAGACGTTGGTCGCCGCGTTGAACGTCCCGGACCAGACGACGCGGCCCTTCATGGAAGCGCTGTCGTACTCGGTCGTCCGCGCCGGCAGCAGGTTCGGGTTGAGCGCGTCGTTCTCCGGCGCGTTCAGCACGGCGACCGCGTTGTTGATCCCCGACTCGGCCAGGTGGAAGGCCGTCGTCCGCGTCTTCGAGAAGCTCGCGTGCCGCGAGTTCGCGGCGGAGTAGCTCGTCAGCGTCACGACCATGATGCTGAGCACGGCAAGCAGCGACAGCGCGATCGGGAGCACCATCCCATGGTCGTCGCGGAGCCGGGTGCGGACGCGGCTCAACATGGCGCGGGATTCAGGGGGAAGCCGGTCAGGTTGGTGTTCCGGAACGCAATCGCGTCGCGCAGGCGGTACGTCGAGTACGGACGCTTGACGGGCTCGAGATTCACCGCCAGCGAGACCTTCAGCACCGCGCGGCGAAGCGTCGAGGAGGGCGTGAAGCAGAAGACCGTCGTCCCGGCCGCGGGGGCGAGGTAGTCGACGCGCTTGACGCCGCCGCTGCACGACGAGCCCGTGATCCGGAACAGCGCCTTGCGACCGGACGCGAGCGTCTGGACGCACCACGTGATCGGCCCGCTGCCGGCCCTGCAGTACGTCGGCAGGTCGAGCGTCACCGCGTCCGTCGGCCCCGTCGGCGTGGCGGATGAGGCGCAGTGGACGTCGCGCCTGAGCCGGTCGAGCCCGAGGCGGCCGTTGTTCTGCGCCTGGAAGCGGCGATTCGAGTCGAGCTCGCCGTTCGCGCCGGCGACGAAGACGCCGGTGAGCGCACCGAGGACGCTCGTCATGATCGCGGCGACCGTGAGCAGCTCGATCGCCGAGTAGCCGCCCTCGTCGCCGAGCAGGCGGCGGATCACGCCTTCGCCTTCACCGTGTGCTTCCGCTTCGCGTGCGAGCGAGGCGGTGCCGGAGCGGCAGGAATCGACGCGGCTTTCGGCTTACCTCCCGAGGCGAGCCGGACGGGCGTGCTCGCGAACGGCGACGAGTTCTCGGCGCTGCCCGCCGCGTTCCGGGCCTGCTGCTGCAGCGAGAGCACGAGCAGCGGGG
>Ga0126312_10000935_pt1 | contig 18509 bp, 24 predicted proteins | sample Plot104A_FD_92537 | JGI IMG/M metagenome (GOLD analysis project Ga0126312, IMG submission 92537) | Serpentine soil microbial communities from UC McLaughlin Reserve, CA, USA - Plot104A | ecosystem: Environmental > Terrestrial > Soil > Grasslands | place: USA: UC McLaughlin Reserve, Lake County... | reverse complement strand
TCTGATGGTCGACAACCCCGACCGCCACATTCCGCAGGTCGCGCGCGCTGGCGGCGACAGCGTCACCTTCCACGTCGAGGTCACGGACGACCCTCGCTCGCTGATCGCGCTCGCCCGTAACCACGCGCTCGGCGTGGGCATCGCCTTCAAGCCGGCGACGGCGGTCGACGACGCGGCGCGGGCTTCGGAGGGCGCCGACATCGTGCTCTGCATGAGCATCGAGCCCGGGTATTCGGGACAGGCGTTCATGCCCGAGGCGCTCGGGCGGATCGCGCGCCTGCACGAGCTGCTGCCCGGCGTGCCGATCCAGGTGGACGGCGGGATCGGGCCGGACACGATCGGGCCGGCACGCGAGGCGGGCGCGCGCCTCTTCGTCGCCGGAACGTCGATCTTCGGGCGGGAAGACGTCTCGGGCGTGTACGCCCGCCTGGTCGAGCTCGCCGGATGACGCTCGAGCGAGCGCTCGAGCTGGCCGAGCGCGGCAGGGGGACGACGCACCCGAACCCACTCGTCGGCGCAGTCGTCGTCCGCGGGGGCGAGGTCGTCGGCGAGGGCTGGCACGAGCGCAAAGGCGAGCCGCACGCGGAGGTGATCGCGCTCGACGCCGCCGGCGAGCGAGCCCGCGGCGCGACGCTGTACGTCTCGATGGAGCCGTGCGCGCACCACGGCTCGACGCCGCCCTGTACGGAGGCCGTGCTCGCCGCGGGAATCAAGCAGGTCGTCGTGGCATCGCGCGACCCGAATCCGAAGGCCGGTGGAGGCCTCGAGGCTCTGCGCGCCGCCGGCGTCGAGGTCGCGCTGGACGAGCGCTTCGAGGCCCGCGCGCAGAACGAGGCGTGGCGGACGTGGGTCTCCAAGAGCCGCCCGTTCGTGACCTACAAGGTCGCCGTCACGCTCGACGGCCGCGTTGCGATCCCCGGAGAGCGCTGGATCAGCGGCGAGGAGTCGCGCCGCTTCGTGCACGAGCTGCGCGCCGCCTCCGACGCCGTCGCGGTCGGGATGGGGACGGTCAGGGCGGACGACCCCCGGCTGGACGCACGCGGCGTCGTGGCGAGACAGCCGCGCAGGCTGGCCTTCGGTCGCGGCCCGCTTGCCGAAGGGTCCGAGCTCGAGTTGCGCAGCGGGCCGCTCGGCGAGGAGCTCGCGGCGCTCGCGGCCGAGGGCGTCCAGTCGCTCCTGCTCGAAGGTGGACCGACACTCGCGGGCGCGTTCTTCGCTGAGGGCCTGGTCGATAAGCTGCTCGTCTTCGTCGCGCCGAGGATCGCCGGCACCGGCCCGCGCGCGTTCGAGCGGCTTGACACGCCCGCTACCGTGCGGCGTTTGACGGCCCGCCGGCTCGGTGAGGACGTCCTCATGAGCGGCTATGTCAACGAACCGTGACCAGATCGTCACCCTGCTATCGAAGTGGCTCGGCGGCCGCCTGCCGACGGAAGAGCTGAGGCGCCGGCTCGACGAGCTCGGAACGGCCGATCTTCCGCCGGGCCCGGCGGAGGCCGTCGAGGAGCTCCGTCAGGAGCTCGCGCAGGTGCAGAATGGGGAGCGCGGCCACCTCGAGATGGTGGCCCGCGAGACGCTCGAAGCCGTCGCTCTCGGCTAGCGTCTTCGAAGTGTTTACAGGGATCGTTCGCGAGCGCGGGCGCGTGACTCGAGCCGACGGCGGCCCGGACGGGCTGGCGCTCGAACTCGAAGCGCCGGAGACCGCCGCGGTGAGCGCAGTCGGCGACTCCGTTTCGGTCGCGGGCGCGTGCCTCACGGTCACGTCCGCCGCCGACGGGCGGATGAGCTTCCATGCGGTGCCCGAGACGATGCAGCGCAGCTCGCTCGGGCGGCTGCGTCCCGGCGCAGACGTCAACCTCGAGCCAGCTCTGCGTGCGGGCGAGCCGCTCGGCGGCCATTACGTCCAGGGCCACGTCGACGCGGTGGGCGCGGTGCGGTCGCTCGACCCCGAAGGGCACGGAGCCCGCCTGTGGGTCGACGCGCCGGCGGAGATCCTGCGCTATTGCGTCGACAAGGGCTCGATCACCGTGGAAGGGGTCTCGCTGACGATCGCCGGCCTCGACGACGATGGCTTCGCCGTCGCCCTGGTGCCCCACACGCTCGAGGCCACGACGCTCGGCGAGGTCGCGCCCGGAGACTCCGTCAACCTCGAGGCCGACGTGCTCGCGAAATACGTCGAGAAGCTCGTCGAAACGGACAGCCCCGGTACGATCAGACGAGCATGACGTCTACCGTGACGCCACACACACGTGCGCCCTTCGCCACCGTCGAAGAGGCGATCGAAGACATTCGCGAGGGCAAGTTCGTCGTCGTGGTCGACGCCGCCGACCGCGAGAACGAGGGCGACCTCACCATCGCCGCGCAGTTCGCGACGCCCGAGGCGATCAACTTCATGGCCATGCACGCGCGCGGCCTCATCTGCCTCTGCCTGACCGAGGAGCGCTGCGACGACCTGGGGCTGCGGCAGATGACCGACCGGAACGAGACGCCGTACGGCACCGCGTTTACGGTCTCGGTCGAGGCCCGCGAAGGTGTCACGACGGGGATCTCGGCGCACGACCGCTCGCACACGATTCAGGTCGCCATCGACCCGAGCAAGGGCGCCGACGCGCTCGTCCAGCCGGGTCACGTCTTCCCGCTCCGGTCGAAGCCCGGCGGCGCGCTCCAGCGCGCCGGACAGACCGAAGCCGCCGTCGACCTCGCCCGGCTCGCGGGGCTGAACCCGGCCGGCGTGGTCTGCGAGATCATGAACGAGGACGGGACCATGGCTCGGGTTCCAGACCTGATCCCGTACTGCGAGCGCCACGACCTCAAGCTCGTGACCGTCGCCGACCTGATCGAGTACCGGCGTCGGACGGAGAAGCTCGTCGAGCGCATGACCTCGGTGCGGCTCCCGACCGAGTACGGCGAGTTCACCGCCGTCGCGTTCCGCGAGACGCTGACGGGCAAGCACCACGTCGCGCTCGTCCGCGGCGACGTCGACGGCGCGGAGGACGTGCTCGTCCGGGTGCACTCCGAGTGCCTGACCGGCGACGTCTTCCACTCGCTCCGCTGCGACTGCGGCGAGCAGCTCGCGCACGCGCTCGAGCGGATCGCGTCAGAGGATCGCGGCGTGCTGCTCTACATGGCTCAGGAGGGACGCGGGATCGGCCTGCTCAACAAGCTCAAGGCGTACGAGCTGCAGGAGAACGGATTCGACACCGTCGAGGCGAACCTCGAGCTCGGGCTGCCGATCGACGCGCGCGAGTACGGAATCGGCTCGCAGATCCTGGCCGACCTCGGGCTCTCGTCGATCCGAATCCTCACGAACAACCCGAAGAAGCTGAGCGGGATCGAGGGGTTCGGGCTCACCGTCGTCGAGCAGGTGCCGATCGAGGTGCCGCCGAACGCAGAGAACCAGCGCTACCTGGAGGCGAAGCGCGACAAGCTCGGCCACCGTCTCCACCACCAGGACGTCAAGTTCGACCCGGAGGGCGAGTGAGTCCGACCGGTCGGGTCGTTAGAACTTGCGCGAGGTGTCGGTGAGCGATCGGTTCGAGGAGCTGCGGCGCACGTTCGACGAGGGCGATCGTCAGCCGTACGACCACGACGTGCACGAGGAATCCAGTGAGGACGTGCTGAGCGCGCTGGTCGAGCCGGAGGAGGTCGAGGCCGTCGAGGAGGAAGAGGGCCCGGCCGTCGTCGACGAGGCCGAGGCCGAGCCGGAGCCTGAGCCGGAGGCCGCGCCCGAAACGGAGCCGGTTGCCGAGCACGCGCCACCCGGCTTCCGTGTACCGGACGGGTATGCCACGCTCGAGGGGACGCCGGTCGGCGACGCCCGCTCGGTCGGCGTCGTCGTGAGCCGCTTCAACGGCGACATCACGACCCGGCTGCTCGCCCACGCGCTGACGGCCCTCGAGGAGCAGGGCGTCGGCCGCGATGCGATCACGGTGGTGCCGGTCCCGGGCGCCTTCGAGCTTCCGCTGGCCGCGATGGCGTTGGCCAAGACGCGCCGGTTCGTGTGCGTAGTCGCGCTGGGCTGCGTGATCCGAGGCGAGACGGCGCATTTCGACTACGTCGCCGGAGAGGCCGCGAGCGGGCTCCAGCTCGCCGCGCTGGAGACAGGTGTGCCCGTCGCCTTCGGCGTCCTGACGTGCGAGACCGTCGAACAGGCCGAGGCGCGCGTCGAGCGCGGGGCCGAAGTTGCACGCGGCGCGCTCGAGATGGCCGACCTGTTCGGCCAGATGCGCGCTCAGGCGCGCTGACGCCTTCAAAGCTCACGTGGACGAACGAGACGGCCGGCGACACCTTCATCGACGCCGTCTGGGCGTACAGGCGCCATAGCTGCCTTCGGCTACACTGCCGCGTCCATGGCCAAGGTATGCGCAGTTTGCGGGAAGAAGCCGTCCTTCGGGAACAGCCGGAGCCACTCGATGGTGGCCACGAAGCGGCGCTTCGACCCGAACCTCCAGCGCGTTCGCGTCCTGCTCGGCGGCAAGCCCACCCGCGCGTACGTCTGTACCCGCTGCCTCAAGGCCGGCAAGGTTCAGAAGGCTGTTTAAGGCGCGGGGGAAACCGTGTTTCCCCCACGAACCCCCTTCTTCAAGGTTCTTCTGAACGTCAACGGGGCCGGCAAAGCCGACCCCTTCTAAGCCGCTTGGGCCCCATCGCCTCGAAGTAGTCAGAATCGGCCTATGAGCGACCACGACGTCGCGCTCGCGCTCTCGCGCGCGGCCCTGAACTCGCTGGAGCGCAACCGCCGCCGGATCGACGACCTGAACGTCTATCCGGTTCCCGACGGCGACACCGGGACGAATCTGACGCTCACCGTGCGGGCAGTCGTGGAGGCGCTCGAGCGCGAGGGCGACGCGGACGCCGATCGCACGGCGGTCGCGAAGTTCGTCGCGCGCGCCGCCCTCCTCGGCGGCCGCGGCAACTCCGGCGTGATCCTCTCCGTGATCGTGCGCGGCGTCACCGACGTGCTGGGCGAGGCCGACCCGATCGACGCCAAGGCGATCGCGGCGGCGCTCCGCTCCGCGAGCGACCTGGCGTACTCGAAGGTGAGCAACCCCGTCGAGGGGACGATCCTCACGGCGATTCGCGTCCTCGCCGAGACGGCGGAGTCCGCCGGCGACGTCGAGCTGCCCGGGCTCATGCAGCTGCTGGTCGAGCAAGGTGACGCCGCCGTCCTGCGCACGGAGGACCAGCTCGACGTCCTGCGCGAGGCGGGTGTCGTCGACGCCGGCGCGGCCGGGCTGCTCGAGGTCGTGCGCGGCGTCGCGTCCCACGTCACGGGGGAGCCGTTGCCCGAGGCGCCCGAGGAGGAATACGCGACCGTCGAGTCGGCGCACCAGGAACTCTCGCAGTTTCGGTACTGCACTGGATTCGTGGTCGAGGGCGAGGACCTCGACGCGGATTCGCTCGAACGCGAGCTCGCAGCGCTCGGTGATTCGCTGCTCGTAGTCGGCGACGAGAGCGCGCTGAAAGTGCACGTCCATACCGACGACCCGGGGCGGGCGATCCAGCTCGCGACGGCCATGGGCGTCGTCGAGGTGGTCGAGGTCGCGAACATGCATCGCCAGACGGCCGAGCGCGAGGTCCGGCTGCTCGACGCGCCCGACGCAGCGCCGACCGCGCTCGTTGCCGTGTCCGTCGGAGTCGGCAACCGGCAGCTGTTCGAGGGCTCCGGCGCGCTCGTCGTCGACGGGGGCGAGACGATGAACCCGTCCACCGAGGCGCTCGTCAAGGCGATCGAGCGGGCACCGGCCGCCGAGATCGTGCTGCTGCCGAACAACCCCAACGTCTTCATGGCCGCGGAGGAGGCCGCGTCACTCGCGAGCAAGCCGGTCCACGTCGTGCGGTCGGCGTCGATCCAGGCCGGTCTGGCCGCTGCGATCGCGCACGAGAGCTCGCGGCCCGCCGAGGAGGATGCGGCCGAGCTGACCGAGGTCGCCGAGGCGGTGGCGGTCGGGGCCGTGACCATAGCGTCGCGGCCCGTCGAGGGGATCGCCGAGGCCGGCGACTTCCTCGGGCTGGTCGGCCGGGAACCGGTCGTGGGCGGCAAGGCGCTCGCCGGCGTGGCCGAGCAGGTCGTGGAAGCGCTGCTGGCCGAGCCCCACGATCTCCTCACGGTGCTGACCGGCGCGGACGACGCCGAGCTGGACGGGTTGCTCGAGCGGCTCGAGAGCCGCTGGCCGGAGCTCGAGGTCCACGTGCACACCGGCGGCCAGCCGCACTACCGGCTGCTCCTCTCCGCCGAGTAGGAACCGGACGCCGAGCGGCGTAAGGTTCCCGCGTGGTGGGGAGTGCGCGCATCCGCGTCGCGCTCGTCGAGGACAACGATGTCTTCCGCGAGGCGCTCGGGCTGCTCCTGAGCCTGCGCCCCGAGATCGACATCGTCGCCGCGCTCTCGGACGGGTACGACGTCGTCGACGTCTGCCGTGACCTGAAGCCGGACGTGGTCGTGATGGACTATCGGCTGCCCGGCCTCGACGGCGTCCAGGCGACCGCTGCGCTCGTAGCAGCCTGCCCGGGGACGGCGGTCGTCGCGCTCACGGCGTCGGCGAATGCGCGCGAGCGCGGAGCGCTGATCGAGGCCGGCGCCGTCGCGTGCCTGACGAAGGATGAGCCGCTCGACGAGATCGTCGACGCGATTCGCCGTGCGGGGGGGCGACTGGCGCCCGCCGAGTAGAGTCGCTCAGTGCGACTCAGCGCCGAGAACACGGCGATCGTCCTCGACTCGACGGCCGACTTCCCCGAGGCCCCCGAGCGCTTCGCGAACTGGCGCGTCGTCCCGCTCTACGTGCGCTTCGGCGACGAGAGCTTCAGGGACTACGTCGATCTCGAGCCGCACGATTTCTACGAGCGCCTCCGCCGAGCCGAGCGCCCCCCGACGACCTCCCAGCCCACTCCGGCCGATTTCCTCACCGTCTACGAGGAGCTTTCCGGCTACGAGCGTGTGCTCTCGATCCACCTCTCCCGTCGGCTGTCGGGGACGTACGAGAGCGCCGAGCGCGCCGCGTCCGAGGCCGGCGAGCGGGTGCGGACGATCGATTCCGAGACCGCGTCCGCGGCGACCGCGATGCTCGCCCTCGCCGTGCAGCGCCGGCTGGAGCGCGGGACGACCGACGAGGAGATCGACGAGCTCGTCGCGCGCTTCAGGCGCGAGGCGGGCCTGATCTTCACGGTCGACACGCTCGAGTACCTCGCCAAGGGCGGCCGGATCGGGAAGGCGGCCGCGATGGCCGGCCAGCTCCTGCACATCAAGCCGATCCTCACGCTCGCCGAAGGCGAGGTGCTGCCGCTGAAGAAGGTCCGGGGCGCGCAGAAGGCGTACCGCGAGTTCGAGCGGGCGTTCTCGGAAGCGACCACGGATGGTGCGGGTCTGCGCGTCGGGATCGCGCACGCCGAGGCGCCCGACCGGCTCGAGGCGCTGCGCGCGATGGCCCAGAATGTACGACCGCAGGCGGAGATCGAGCTGGCGACGACGCTGGGTCCAGTCGTCGGCACTCACGCCGGCCCCGGAACTGTGGGATTCTTCTGGTTCAGCGATTCCGAAACCGCCTTGGGGCCAGGCGCGTAGGAATCGCAAACGACCTCAAAGGAGCCGCCGTGAACCGCATTCGCCTGACACTCGCAGGAACCGTCGCACTTGCACTGGCCGTCGCCGCACCCACCGGCGCGGCGACGACCAAGCTCGTCGCGTCGGTCGGCCCGGGAACGACGATCACGCTCACCAAGGGCGGCAAGAAGGTGAGCACGCTCAAGCCAGGCAAGTACGCCATCACCGTCAACGACAAGGCGACCAGCCACAACTTCCACCTGACGGGCCCCGGCGTCAACAAGCTCACCAGCGTCACGTTCAAGGGGACGAAGACCTGGACGGTGACGTTGAAGAAGGGGACGTACAAGTACGTCTGCGACCCGCATCGCGCCTTCATGAAGGGCTCGTTCCGGGTCGCTTAGCCCGACCGGGTGCCGGCGGTGCGCAGGCTCGCTCCGGGCCTGCGCTCGCCGAGCCCGAAGCGTTCGTCGGGCGCCTCGCCGCGCTCGAGCAGCCCGGCGATGTACTCGGCCAGCGACGGGCCGTGCTTGAAGCCGTGGCCTGACCCACCGCCGAGCAGCCAGACGCGCGGTTCCTCGGGATGGCCGGCGACCAGGAAGTTGGTGTCGTCCGTCAGCGCGTACGGGCAGACCCGCGAGAACACGAGCGGCGCGTCCGCGAGAGCCGGGAAGCGGCGCGCGAGATAGCCGCGGGCGGCGGCCTCGGCCTGCGGCGACATCGCACGGCTGTCGCGGTCGGGGTCGAACTGCGGGCCTTCCCGGTCGGGGCACACCTTCACGCCTCGCCCGTCGAGGTCGCCGACGCCGTAGAACGCGGCGTCGTAGTCCACCCACGCCGGCACCGGTGGGGTCTCCCAGGCGATCGGAGCGCCGAAGTGGAGCACCTCCTGCCGGGTCACGCGCAGGCGCACGTGCTCCGGGAAGATCGCTGCGAGCCAGGCGCCGCACGCCCATACGCACACGTCCGCAGCGACGGTCTCGCCCTCGACCTCGACGCTTCCGCCCGTGAGAGGACGCGCTTCGCCGCCGACGAAGCGGACTCCCTTCGAGCGCGCGAGGGTGACGATCGCCCGGGTCGCGTCGCGCGCTCGCAGGACGCCGGCCTCGGGCTCGAGCAGGCAGAAGGCGAGGTCGTCACCGCGGAAGCTCGGGAACAGCGAGGCGGCGTCGTCGGGCGTCAAGCGCTCGACGGGGACGCCCTCGGCGGCGAGGACTCGTTCGCTGTCGGCCTCCCAGCGCGCGTCGTCGTGTACGAGCCAGACCACGCCGCACGGGACGAGCAGCGACGTGCCGGTCTCGTCCTCGAGCCGGCGCCACTGCTGCCAGGCACGCCGCACCGAGCGGACGTACCACGTGTCCGCGCCGTGGGCGGAGCGGATGAGCCGCGACTCGCCGCCCGAGGCGGCGCGAACATGGCCGGGCGGGTAGCGGTCGACGAGCGTGACCTCCCAGCCGCGCTCGACCAGCTCGTGCGCGAGCGACCCGCCGAAGATCCCGGCGCCGACGATGACGGCACTAGCCACGCCGCGAGGCTACTCGACCACGAGGGCGCCGTCCTCGATCCGGCCGTTCAGCTCGATCTCGTGCTGCGACCAGGTGCCGCCGGTCTCGGGGTCATGCTCGAGATCGAGCTTCTTCTCGGCCTTGTCGGAGAGATTCGAGACCGGGAGGGAGGGCATCTGGCACGTGGGCGGATACATCTCGGAAAGTGACGTACACATCCGCGGGATGATCGTCCCCGGCTCGTGGGCGAAGAAGCCGCGGACGGTGACCTCGGTGCCGCCGCTCAGGCCGAGAGCCGTCGACGCGTCGATCACCTGCCGTTCGCCGGAGCCGTTCTCCGAGCCGCCGCAGCCCGCGAGCAGCACCACGGCGGCGAGCAGCGCGACGCGCCTCATTCGGCCACCTCCAGCTCGTCGGCCCGGCCGGACTCGATTCGCCAGCCGCGGAGCTCCCCCGTCTCCAGCGCGAGGATGAAGTAGGGCAGCTTCTCCCAGAGGCCGATGTTCGCCAGGTCGGTCCGGGACGGCATCGCGCTGTCGTTCGGGTGCGAGTGGAAGACCGCGACCTCGTAGCCCTCGTCCTCGAGGAAGAAGTCGTTCGGATCGCGAGGCTTGAGCTTGAACCGGTACGGGCTCGCAAGCTCGTTCTCGCCCGGCAGGTACTTCTCCGCGACGCCGTCGCGAAACGCGAGTAGGCCGCACGCCTCGTTCGGCGCCTCCGCCCGGGCGTGCTCGATCAGCTCCTGCCGGACCGAGTCCGGGATCACCACCAGACGGAGTTCTCCATCGCCGACTCCACGTCCTCCGCCGCCCAGAACGGAGCGGACAGGTACTTCCAGCCGCCGTCGGCCAGCACGCAGACCACGACGCCTTCGCCGACCTCCTCGGCGAGCTTGCGGCCGACGTGGACGACGGCGCCCGAGGAGACGCCCGCGAAGATCGCCTCGCGCTCGAGCAGCGCGCGCACCCCCGCGACCGACTCGGCGTTCGTGACAAGTAGCTTGCGATCGAGCCGCGACACGTCCAGGATCGGCGGCACGTAGCCGTCTTCGAGCGAGCGCAGGCCGATCACGGGATCCCCCGGCAGGGGCTCGGCGGCAGCGACCGTGGCGTCCGGGAACGACTCGTGAATGCGCGCGCCCGCACCCATGAGGGTGCCGCCGGTGCCAAGCCCGGCCACGAGGACGTCGACCCGGTCGAGCTCGTCCGCGATCTCCGCTCCCGTGCCGTCGTAGTGCGCGCGAACGTTCGCCTCGTTGGCGTACTGGAAGGGCATGAAATAGCGCCGATCCTGCTCGGCCATCCGTAGCGCCAGCTGGACTGCGCCGTTCGTCCCCTCGTCGGCGCGAGACTCGACGATCTTGGCTCCCATCAGCTTCAGCAGCCGCCGCCGCTCGGGCGTGGCGTTCGCCGGCATGACGCAGGTGAGCCCGTAGCCCTTGATCCGCGCCACCATCGCGAGCGAGATGCCCGTATTGCCGCTCGTCGGCTCGAGCAGCTCGCGGCCGGGCTCGAGCTCGCCGCGGGCTTCGGCCGTCTCGACCATGGCCTTCGCGATCCGGTCCTTGATCGAGCCACTGGGGTTCTGGCCCTCCAGCTTCGCGTAGAGGCGAACCGCAGGCGAAGGCGCGAGCCGCTTCAGCTCGACGAGTGGCGTGTTCCCGACGAGGTCGAGGAGAGAGCTAGCTGGTCCCTCGCGTTCCTGGCGGCGCGCTGGCGGTGTGTCGCCGGAGGGGACAGTGTTTCCTGACACGGCCCCGGAGAGCGACGCGCCGTCAGCGGGTCGAGGCGGTGCCGGAGGCCGGCTCCGCCGGCCGGGAGGCGCCGCCGGCCAGGGACGCGAGGGTGCCGCCGGCCATGGCCGGGAGGAGGATGAGCGTGGCGTCGTCGGCGACCGGGGTTTCGAGGCCGTCCTGCGTGCGGATGTCCTCACCACCGACGTAGACGTTCACGAAAGCCGCGATGTTGCCGTTCTCGAAGATGCGGGCGCGGAGCCTGGGGAAGCGCTCGCCGACCTCGTCGAGGACCTCACGGACGGTCGAGCCCTCCGCGGCGATCTCGCGCTGCCCCTCGGCGTCGGGGCGAAGGGTGGGTGGGATCCGGACCGTCGTCATCGCGCCGCGCAGAACTCGACGTAGTCGATGTACTCCGTGATCGTCGGATTGTCGCCGCAGACCGGGCAGTCGGAATCGCGGCGGATGGCGACCTCGGTGAACGACGTCGAGAGCGCGTCGAAGAGCAGCAGGCGGCCGATGAGCGGGTCCCCGGCTCCGAGCGCCAGCTTCAGGGCCTCGTTCGCCTGCAGCGAGCCGATTACGCCGGGCAGGACGCCCAGCACGCCGCCCTCGGCGCAGCTCGGCGCCAGCTCGGGTGGCGGCGGCTGCGGGAACAGGCAGCGGTAACAGGGCCCTTCGTGGGGCTTGAACACCGTGGTTTGGCCCTCGAAACGGTAGATCGAGCCGTGGACGACCGGGATGTCGTGCCAGACCGAGGCGTCGTTGATCAGGTAGCGCGTGGGGAAGTTGTCGGCCCCGTCGACGATCACGTCCCAGCCCTCGGCGAGGATGGCATCGACGTTCTCCGAGGTGAGCCGCTCCTCGACCGTCACGACCTCGACGTCGGGGTTGAGCTCGGTGAGCGTCCGCTTCGCGGACTCGGCCTTGGGCTCACCTAGGCGGACGGTGGAGTGCAGGACCTGGCGCTGGAGGTTCGACTCGTCGACGACGTCGTCGTCCACGATCCCCAGCCGGCCGACCCCGGCCGCGGCGAGGTAGAGCGCCGCCGGCGAGCCGAGCCCGCCCGCGCCGATCAGCAGCATGCTCGTGTCCAACAGTTTCAGCTGGCCGGCCTCGCCGACCTCGGGGATCAGCACGTGGCGGCTGTACCGCTCTCGCTGGTCGCGTTCGAGCGTGCGCTCGAGCGTGCTGGGATAGCCGTGGGAGAGCCAGTCGACGATCCCGCCGGAGACGGAGACGGGGCGCTCGTAGCCGAGTTCCTGGAGCGCCCGGGCGCCGCGCAGCGAGCGGGCGCCGACCGCGCAGTACAGGACGACGTTCTGCGAGCGGTCGGGCGCGACCTCGCCGATCCGCTCCGTCAGGTCGCGGAGCGGCACGAGCACCGCGCCGGGGATGTACCCGCCGGCCCACTCGTCCTCGCCGCGAACGTCGACGAGCACGGCGTTCTCGTCCTGCTCGAGCAGCTCGCGCGCGGCCGTGACGTCGAGCTCCAGAGCGTGCTCAACCTGCGCCATGTGCTGAGGATAGCCACCGAGGTGGTTCCAGTAGGGGACCTCGGCACAGCGTCTCCTGCTGGAGCCACCTCCTGGCTACGGTGGACGCGTGTCCCCGAGGCTGCGCGTCGTCACCCTGGCCGCCGTCGCCGCCGTGGCGGCCGCCGCCGTCGCCGTTGCGGCCGGTGTGCTCACGCGCGGCGACGACGAGGGAGGAGGTCGGAAGGGTGCGCCGCCCCTCGTCCTGGACCTCGGCGTCCGGACGGATCCGGAGGCTCGCGACCTTCGTCGTGCAAGCGGTCTCTACGCATACGGGCGTCGCGACGACGCGGCGCGCATCTTCGAGCGCTATCGCTCGCTGCAGGCGCGGATCGGGTTGGCCCTCGCCCGCTGGCCGCGCGGAACGCAGGGCCGGCTCGAGCAGCTCTCGGCGGTGAGGCCGCGCAGCGCCGCAGTGCGGCTGCACCTCGGGCTCGCGTACTTCTGGGCCGGCCGCGACGCGGAGGCGGGCGGCGAGTGGCGCGCGGCGACGCGGGTGGAGCCCGATTCGGTGTTCGCGATGCGGGCGGGCGACCTGCTCCATCCGGGCCAGGCCCCCGGCCTGCCGGCGTTCGTTCCCGGATTCCCTTCGCCGCCGTCGCTCGACCGGCTCCGCCCGCCCGCGCAGCTGGCGCTGCTGCGGCGCAATGCGGAGCGTCCGGATGCCCGCGCGAAGATCCTCTACGGTGTCGCGCTGCATCGACTCGGCCGCCCGGTCTCGGCAGAGCACGTCTTCGCCGAGGCAGCGCGGTTGTCGCCTCGCGATCCCGAGGCCCAGACCGCCGCCGCCGTCGGCCGCTACCGCAAGGACGCGCCCGAGCGCGCGTTCTCGCGCCTCGGGCCGCTGACTCGCCGGTTTCCGCGCGCGGCCACGGTTCGCTTCCACCTCGGGCTCTGCCTGCTGTGGCTCGGCAACGTCCAGGAGGCGAGGCGGCAGCTGCTCCTCGCCCGCAAGGAGGCACCGGATTCGACGCTCGCGCGGGAAGCAAACGACCTCCTGAAGCGTCTGGAGGTCGTCCGAGCACGGTCCTGAAACGTGGGACTTCTGGACTGAAAGATGGGCCTATCGGCCCATGGCGCATGGGTAGTGCGACGTGGAAGGATGCTGAATCTTCGGTCGTTGACGAGGGGACTGTGCGGGTCTAGGGTGAGAGGGCCTAACGAGGGGGGCACGATGGCAGGGGGAAGCAGCGCTGTGGCGGCGGGGGCCGTCACCGACGTCTTGGAGACCGATGAGGCGAAGAGCCTGATCGCGTCCGCGCAGGAGGCAGGGTCGATCAGGGCCGACGAGATCGCGCTGGCATTGGGGGAGCTCGAGCTGGATGCGGCGCAGCTGGACGAGGTCTTCGGCGCGCTGGAGGAGGCAAACATCGACATCGTCAACGGCGACGACGAGGAAGAGCAGGAGAGCGCGGCCGTTCGCTCGTCGCAGCGTGAGGTCTCGACCGACGCGCTGCAGCTGTTCCTGAAGGACATCGGGAAGGTCGAGCTGCTCACGGCGCCGCAGGAGGTCGAGCTCGCGAAGCGCATCGAGCGCGGCGACGAGCGGGCGAAGCGGCAGATGGTGGAGGCGAACCTCCGCCTCGTCGTCTCGATCGCGAAGAGGTACCGCAACCAGGGCCTGCCGTTCCTGGATCTGATCCAGGAGGGCACGATCGGGCTCGTCCGGGCGGCCGAGAAGTTCGACCACCGCAAGGGGTTCAAGTTCTCGACCTACGCCACCTGGTGGATCCGCCAGGCGGTTGCTCGTGCGCTGGCCGACAAGGCGCGGACGATTCGGATGCCCGTCCACGTCGTCGAGAAGCTGAACAAGATCGTGCGCACCGAGCGCAAGCTTCGCGCCGAGCTGGGCCGCGAGCCGGGGTCGCGCGAGATCGCACGCGAGCTCGACCTCACGATCGACGAGGTCGACCAGATCCGGCGCAGTGCTCAGGTTCCCGTCTCGCTCGAGAAGCCGGTGGGCGACGACGAGGAGTCGGAGTTCGGTCACTTCCTCACCGATGAGTCCGCGCCGCTGCCCGAGGAGGTAGCCGAGGACGTGCTCCGAAAGGACGCGCTCCGCCGCATCCTCCGGACGCTCTCCGTCCGCGAGCGGCGCGTGCTGGAGCTTCGGTACGGCTTGAACGGTGAACAGCCACGGACGCTCGACGAGGTCGGGCGGGCCTTCAACGTCACGCGCGAGCGAATCAGGCAGATCGAGAACCAGTGCCTGAAGAAGCTCCGCGCCGTTGCGGAGGCGAACGCCCTCCGCGACGTCGCCTAGGTTCGCGCGCAGAAGAGGGGTGACGCGCTTGCGGCGCGCGTCGCCCCTTTTGTGTTCATAAACTCCTCGCTCCGTGGAGGAGGCCCTGCTCAACCGGCTCGGCGAGTGGATCGCGATTCCGAGCATCAGCGCTGACGAGGCGCACGCGGCCGACGTCGTCCGGGCCGGCGAGTGGCTCTGCGCGCAAATTCGCGCCGCGGGCGGCGAGGCCGAGCTCGCCGACTGGGACGGCCACCCGCTGGCGCTCGGCGAGCTGCGCGCCGCGGCTCGGGCCGAGTCGGCGGCGACGGTCTTGTGTTACGGCCACTTCGACGTCCAGCCGCCCGACCCGCTCGAGCTCTGGGAGACACCGCCGTTCGAGGCCAGCATCCGCGACGGTCGGGTCTTCGGTCGCGGGATCGCCGACGACAAGGGGCAGCTGTTCCTGCTTCTGGAAGCGGCTTCGCGGTTGTCGCGCGCCGGCGAGCTGCCGGTGAACGTGCGGTTCGCCTGCGACGGCGAGGAGGAGACCGGCGGCCACTCGATCGTCGACTACCTGGCTTCGGACCGGCGCGGGGCGGACGTCTGTGTGATCTTCGACAGCGCCATGGTCGCCCGCGACGTACCGGCGTTCAACATCGCCACGCGTGGTCTCTGCTACATGCACCTGACGCTCAGGACCGGCGCGCGCGATCTCCACTCGGGGGTGTACGGAGGCGCAGCCATGAACGCCGTGAGCACGTTGACGCGGATCCTCCAGGCGGTGTTGCCCGGCGAGGACGGCCGTCTGCCCGAGCCGCTCCGCAAGGGACTGGTGCCGCCGAGCGAGGACGAGCGAGCGGCTTGGGCGTCGCTGCCCGCGGGTGCGAGCGAGCTCTCGGCGCAAGGCGCCAAGCCGGTGGACACCGCGGCGGCCGAAGAGTTCTACCCGCGCACGTGGGCCGAGCCGGCCCTCGACGTCAATGGGATCGCGGGCGGCTCGGCGCTGCTCCAGAAGACAGTGCTGCCGGTTGAGGCAGTCGCCAACGTCTCGATCCGGCTCGCGCCGGGCCAGGATCCCGAGCGGATCGCGCCGGAGGTCGAGCGATTGCTGCGTGAGGCGACGCCCGAGGGTGCCGAGCTCACCGTGGACCACTGGGCGTCGAGCGAGCCCGGTCTCGTCGACCAGTCGTCGAAGGAGATCCAGCTCGCGCTCGACGCCTTCGAGCGGGCACTCGGCGTCCGGCCGCTCCTGATCCGGTCGGGCGGGACGCTGCCGATCGTGCCGGCCCTCGCGGAGAAGGGCATCCCGACGATCCTGACCGGCTTCGCGCTGCCGGATTCGAACATCCACTCGCCGAACGAGAAGATGGAGGTCGAGTACTTCCCGAAGGGCATCGCGGCGGCGGAGGAGCTGTTCATAGGGTTCGGGGCCCTATAGGAGACGTGACGAAACGACGCTGAGCGTCATTCAGCGAAACGCTCCCAGCGGTCACGCTTGTTCGGAGCGCGCGAACTCCATAGAGTGGCGCGCGTGACCTGCGGCGGTGTCTCGCGGAGTCTTCGCAAGGGTGTCGCGTGGCTGCGCTGATGGCGTCGACCGGTTGGCAAATCGGGATCGCGCTGGGAGTCGTGGTCGTCGCGGTGGCCGCGATGATCGTGATCACGATCGTGCTGCTGGCGCTCAGGATCGCGAGGCAGGCCGCGGAGGCCGAGCAGGCGGTCGAGGTCGTGCGGCAGCAGACTGCCGAGCTGGGCGGGATCGCACGGATCAACGATTCCGGGGTGAGGATCCTGCACGCCGCCCGCTCGCTGCGAAAGGTGGCGGTCGGGAAGTGACGGCGACGGTCGTGGCTTTGTCGGGAAACGAGTACTGGGCCATTTCGCTCGGCCTCGCCACGGCGGCCGCCGTGGCGGTTGCGCTCCTCCTGACGGTGCTCGTCATGACCGTCGGACGCATCGAGCGATCGGTCGACGGCCTGCTGGAAGTCGCGGGCAACGTCGCCGCGAACACGGCGAACATCCCGCAGCTCGAGGCGACGACCCCCGTGCTGGAGCAGATCGTCGACGAAGCGGTGATCCAGGACGGCTACATGAACGCGCTCACGGACGGGTTCGACAGCAAGTGAGCGACCAGGACCTCCTGATCCTCCTGACGGTCGCGCTCGCTGCGGTCGTCGTCGTCGTGCTGGCCGCCGCGTTGATCCTGGTGCGCAGGAGCCTGCTGAGAATCGCCGCGGGGCTCGCGACGCTGTCGTCCGCGTTGCAGGGCGTCGAGGCGGCACACCTTCGTCCGCTCGAGGGCGCGGTCATGGCGATCAACGCGCAGTTCGACATGATCCTCGGCGCGCTGCCCGGGATCGCCGGCAAGGCAGCGATGGTGGCCGAGCGGAGGCCGCGATGACCATGTGGTGGATCGGTGACGCCGTCCTCTTCGTCGTGGTCGTCCCGGTCGTCGTCTACCTGCTGCACGCAGTGCTCAACGCTGCGAGGAGCATCGTGCCGAGCGTGGAGGAGATCGCGACGACGGCGGCCGCGGGATCGAAGGACCTCGACGCGGCCGCGCTGCTCCTGACCACGCAGGAGCAGGTGATAGAGACCGTCGCGGGAGTCGCGGACTACGGCGGCTCCCTCGACGTGATCCTGGACGACGCGCGCTAGGAGAAGAGATGGCACCGGTCTTGGCAGTCGAGGCAGCAGGGATCGTCACGATCGTCGCCGTCGTGCTGATCGTGGCGGTGCTGGTCGTCTACCTGGTCGCGGTGATCGTGCAGCTCCGGAAGATCACGAAGGGGCTCGAAGTGGTCATCGCCCGCGTCGGCGAGATCGTGGAGAAGAGTGCGCCGGTCAACGGCGTGGTGACGACGATCAACGAGCAACTCGACGCCGGCGTCGACCTGCTCGAAGGCCTGCTGGTGAAGAAGGCCGGGATGACGGACGCCGTCGGCCTCGTCGACGGCCTGTACACGGGTGCCGGAGCCGCCGGGTTCAGAAGCTTTCCAGAGAGCAAGGACATCAAGGCGCCGCGCATCGGCGAGGTCTACACCAAGGGCACGCTCACGCTGGCGCGGCTCGGCCGCGAAGCGCCGATCGCCGTCGGGAACCCCGCAGGTCCCGCGCTCAGGGACGTCCAGCGCGGAAGCCTCGCCGCCCGGCTGCTGTATCCCGAGGTTCGTCAGACGAGGCCCGAAGCACTGGCGAGGTCTCCGGTGATCGGCGCCGGAGCACCCGTGCTGTATCCGCCGAGCGAGCAGCGCGGCGGCACCACGCCGGACGACGAGGAGGTCGCCGAGAAGGGTCCGTGGACCGAGGTCGCCGCCGAGGGCATCGTCCCGGCCGAGCTCGGCGGATCGGACGCGCCGCGGGACCTGCTGGCGGAGGATCCACAGCTCGGCAGCCCGGTCCTCGGCGAGACGACCGGATCGGAGGAGCCGGCGACGGAGGGCGGCATCGACCCCGGTGCCGGCGACGAAGCCGACGCGACCACCGACGCCGGCCCCGAGCTGCCGGAGGGCGCCGAGCCCGACCTGAGGGACGCCGCCGCGGCGCGCCGTCAGGCCGACGTGGAGTCGGCCGAGTAGAGCCGGTGCAGACCGCCGCGCCATTCGAGTACGAGCGCGCGAGCAGCGTCGAGGGCGCAATCGCGTCGCTGCAGAAACTCGGCTCGGGAGCGCGGGTCATCGCCGGCGGCCACAGCCTGCTTCCGATGATGAAGCTGCGCCTCGCGAATCCCGAGCACCTGATCGACATCAACGATCTGACCGAGCTCTCCTTCATCCGTGAGGAGGGCGGCGAGATTCGCATCGGAGCGCTGACGCGGCACGTGACGCTGCTGAAGTCCGACCTACTCGCGCAGCACCTGCCGCTCTTCCGCGACGCCGAACAAGTGATCGCCGACCCGGTCGTGCGCAACCGCGGCACGATCGGCGGCTCCCTGTGTCAGGCGGACGCGGCCGAGGACCTCTCGGCGGTCTGCACG
>Ga0126312_10000934_pt1 | contig 18509 bp, 14 predicted proteins | sample Plot104A_FD_92537 | JGI IMG/M metagenome (GOLD analysis project Ga0126312, IMG submission 92537) | Serpentine soil microbial communities from UC McLaughlin Reserve, CA, USA - Plot104A | ecosystem: Environmental > Terrestrial > Soil > Grasslands | place: USA: UC McLaughlin Reserve, Lake County... | reverse complement strand
GCTATGGTCGAACCCCGCGTCGATCGGCATCGTCGCACTGAGGAGCGGCGAGGGCTGGGAGGGGTCGTCCTGATCGCAGACGAAGAGGAAGTCGATCACGCCGGTGTCGACCGCGGCGTGGACACCCTCCACCTTCCAGCGCGGGTCGATCATGCGCAAGCGGTGGACCTGTCCGGAGAAGTCGATCGTCCCGACCACCGAGCCGCGAATGTCGCCGTCCTCCTCGCCTTCGGCTGACGCGGTGAAGCAGATCAGATCGTCGAGCAGCGTCGTCGCGTCCGAGAAGCATGCCGGGACTCCGTCGAGCTCACCGAGCTCGTAGCTGCGCAGCGAGTGCAGTTCACCCGCGTCGAGCACGAGGTCCTCGGCGAGAGTCCGGGAGAGATCGGTGAGCTCGACCTCGGCGACGGCGTTCGGGGCCTCCCGCTCGTTCGCGCGGTGGAAGAGCCAAAGGCGGTCGCCCAATACGGCCGCGCCCTCGATGTTGATCACACCGCCGAGCTCCCCGCGAAGCGCCTCGTAGACAGGGTGGAGGTCGATCGTCCGCGGATTCCCGGTGAGCGACCCGTCGGCGGCGAACGACCAGAAAAAGCCCCGGTCGCGGCTCGGCTTGGAGCCGGAACCAAGCCCGATCAGGCCTCCGTTCGGCTCGCCCTCGACGGGGGGAAGCGCAGTCAGCGCCTCGAGGTCGGGCTTGTGCTTCTTGCGCTGCTTCTGGTCGTCGGGCAGATCGCCGGCAAACGCCTGCCGCAGCTGCCCCGGCCCGCCCGCGGCAAGGCCGAAGACGGCGACCTGGAGTAGATCGTCGCCGATCACGTACACGAAGTCGCCCCGCCGGACGACGCCTGAGGCCGACGCGACGTGAGCCGGCATCTCGTCATCCGGCGGCTCGCGCAGATCGAGGTCACGGAGCCTCGTGAGTTCGAGCGGCGGCAGGCCCTCGGGGGTGGCGACGCGCTCTTCCATGGTTGGCGGATACCCGGTGCGGCGAGCGTCAAGCTCGCGTTCGGCATGACGAGGAAGGCGATTCGTGCCGAGGTTCCACGAGCGCGAGCGCTGTCGATGCTCAGGCTAGGCGAGCAGGCGCCGCGGCGCCTATGAGTGTCGCGGCGCAAACGCGGGGAATAGGTAAGGCGATGGCCGAGGGGGATTCCGCCAGGACGTCCACTCCCTCCGTCGATGCGCGTGAGCGCGCCGAGGGCAGGGTCCTCGCGGGGCGCTACCGGGTGCTCCGCCGGCTCGGCACGGGCGGGATGGCGAGCGTGTACCTGGCCGAGGACCAGCGGCTTGGTCGCCAGGTGGCGGTGAAGCGCCTTCACACGGGCCGCCCCGAGGAGGACGCCCGCCGCTTCGCGCGCGAGGCGCGTCTGGGCGCCATCCTCAACCACCCGAACCTGGTGACGGTGTTCGACACCGTCTCCGATGAGGAGAGCGTCCTCATCGTGATGGAGTACGTCGGCGGGACCGATCTAGCGACGGTGCTTGGCTCGGGGCCGCTTGCGGAGGAGGAGGGGATGAGGATCCTCCAGGCGCTCGCGTCCGCGATCGACCACGCCCACCAGCACGGGATCGTCCACCGCGACATAAAGCCCGCGAACGTCCTCGTTCGTGGCGACGGGCAGGTGAAGCTCGCCGATCTCGGCATCGCGCGCGCCCTGGAAGACACCGCGATCACCCACTCGGGCGTCGTGCTGGGCACGCTTCTCTACATCGCGCCCGAGGCGCTGCAGGGCGAGGAGGTCGGCCCGGAGGCCGATGTCTACTCCTTGGCGCTGATCGCCCTCGAGGTCCTGAGCGGAAAGCGGGCCCGCCAGGAGGGGACCGTGGCACAGGTCACCCATCGAGCGGTCAACGAGCCGCCGCCCGATCTGCGCGAGCTGAGGCCGGATGTCCCGGCCGCCGCGGCGGAGATCCTGAGTCGCGCGCTCGACCCCGACCCGTCGCGACGACCGGGATCCGCGTCGGCCCTGATGCGCGACCTTGCGCAAGCCCTTGCTAGGCGGGATCGTCCCGCGGTCAGGGTCGAGGAGCGGGGGGTGCCGGCGCCGCCGGTCGAGGAGCCACCGCCCGCTCCGATCGAGGAGCCCTCGGGGACGGTCCGAGAGGAGCCGCCCGCCGTCGAGCCGGCTCCAGAGCCGACGGCCGAGCGGCGGCTTCGCGGCCCGCTCGCCGCGATCGCGGCGGTGCTGGCGCTCGCGGCGATCGTCGTCTTCGCCGTGGTCGCGCTGAGCGGCGGTGGCTCGGGCGATGAGGGCGGGGGAGGGAAGGGCGCCACCAAGTCGGCGGGGGCCGCAGAGGGCCAAGGCGGTGGGGCCGTCGCCCCGCCCGCTTCCACCGCCTCGCCCACGACTCCGGACGGGGCGGTCCAGAGCTTCTACGCGCGTTCCGCCGCCGGGGATTATCGGGGTGCTTGGAGCCTCGCCGACTCGAACTTTCGTTCGCAGCTCGGAGGCTTCAGCGCCTTTGAATCGCAGCAGTCGACGCTCGAATCCATCGAATTTCCGACCATCGAGGTGACCAGCGAATCGGGCTCCAGCGCCACGGTCTCGTTCTCGACCGTCGCCACGCACACGAGCTTCACCGATCGCTGTACCGGGTCGATGAGCCTGGTTGCAAGCGGCGGCACGTGGCTGATCGACCAGGCTCGCGACATAACCTGCGAGCGCTCCGCGGGCTGACGCTCCAGAACCCGCTGGCCACGGCGTTCCGACGCCGGCAATCGTCAACTTTGCGGACCAGCACTTGCCGGCTCCCGCGCTGATTCAGCTCCTGACGAGGCGCCGGCGGTGGATGCGATTTCTGGGATTGTCGGGGAGAACTCGGGTCGTAGAATTGACCGCGAGACAGCCGGCGAGATTGTCTTGTCCCGTAAGCGAGCTGGAGGAACTCATGGTCACCGAGAGCATCGAGATCGCGCGCACGCCCGAGGAGGTCTTCGCCTACCTCGACCAACTGCAGAGGCACGGCGAGTGGCAGGAACACCTTGTCGACGTGAAGCTGGTGACGGAGGGCCCGCCGCGCGTGGGCACGCGCATCGTCCAGACGCGGCGGGTACCCGGCGGGCCGCGGGAGTTCACCCTCGAGGTCACGCAGCACGAACCACCGCGGAGGGTGTCGTGGCGTGGGCTGAATGGCCCGGTGCGGCCGGTCGGCACGGTGACGGTCGAGCCCGTGGGCGACGGGTCGCGCTCGCGTGTGACGATGGAGCTCGACCTCCGAGGCCACGGCTTCGGCAAGCTAATCGCTCCGCTCGCCCGACGCGATGCCCGCAAGCAGGTTCCCAAGAACCAGGCACGGCTGAAGGAGCGCCTCGAGAGTGGCGCCTGAGTCGCGGCGCTCGGCTCCACGCGCGTTCCGCGCGTCAGAGACCCTGCCAATGAGTCTTCGCTCCTCGATCGGTCTCTAGACCTACAGCCATGTACCACCAAGTCCCTGCCAGAGTCGGTTGGGGGCCCCGATCAGGAGAGGACACCCGATGCGAATGATCTTCGTCAACCTGCCGGTCAAGGACCTCGACGGTCACGTCTGGGAACTGCTGTACATGGAGCAGCAGTAGCGGAGGACTACGGGCCATGACGACCTGCACGCACGGCGACCACGTTCACCTCAGGGAGCTGCCCGATTCCGTGGAGGGTTGCGAGGACTGCCTTGCCACCGGCGACAAGTGGCTGCACCTGCGCATCTGCCTCGAATGCGGGCACGTCGGCTGCTGCGATGACTCGCCGAACCACCACGCCACTGCACACGCCAACGGCACAGGACATCCGATCATCCGCTCGCTCGAGCCGGGGGAGGAGTGGTCGTGGTGCTACGTGGACGAGATCGCGATGCTGATGGACGTCCGGGGCACCACGCGGATCCCACCGTCCCCTTTGGGAGCGGGCTGACGATCTAGACAGAAATAGGCCTCGCCATGAGCGCGAAACCAGTGACGCGCGAGGCGCCCGCCGTTGAGCGCGAAGGGCCGCGCGCCGCCGAGGAGGTGGCCTTCGGAAGCACCCCCGGTCGCTGGGTGCTCGCCGTCGCGGTGTTGGGTTCCGGCATGGCCTTCCTCGACGGCACCGTCGTCAACGTGGCCCTGCCCGACATCGGCCGCGACCTCGACGCATCGACCAGCGCCCTGCAGTGGATCCTGAACGGCTACCTGCTGACGCTTGCCTCGCTGATCCTGCTCGGGGGGTCGCTCGGTGACCGCCACGGGCGCCGCCGCATCTTCATGGTCGGCGCCGGTTTGTTCACGGCCGCCTCTCTGCTTTGCGCGATCGCCCCGAACGCCGAGCTGCTCGTCGTCGCCAGGCTCTTGCAGGGAATCGGCGGGGCGCTTTTGACGCCCGGCAGCCTGGCGATGATCGAGGCCAGCTTTCGCCCCGCCGACCGCGCCCGCGCGATCGGCGCCTGGTCGGGGCTGGGCGGCGTGGCGGCCGCGCTCGGACCCTTGCTGGGCGGCTATCTGGTCGGGGCCGTGTCGTGGCGAGCGATCTTTCTCATCAACCTCCCGCTCGGCATCTTCGTCGTGGCCATGGCCAGCCGACACGTCCCGGAGACTCGTGATCCGACCACCAGCGGACACCTCGACGTCGGCGGAGCGGCGCTCGCAGCGCTCGGGCTCGGGGGAACCACGTATGCCCTGATCGAGGCCCCTGGTCAGGGTGGCTCTCCCCTGATTGCGGTGGCGGGCATCGGGGGGGTCGTCGCGCTGGCCACCTTCCTACTCGCCGAGCGGCGCAGCCCGAATCCGATGATGCCGCTCGAGACCTTCTCCTCGCGCCAGTTCAGCGCGGCGAACCTGGTGACCTTCGTGGTCTACGCGGCCCTCGGCGGCGTTTTCTTCCTGCTCGTTGCCTTCCTCCAGATCTCGCTCGGTTACTCCCCGATCGAGGCCGGCGCAGCGTCGCTGCCGGTGACCGTGTTGATGCTGTTGCTCTCGGCTCGCTCGGGGGCCCTCGCCCAGCGCATCGGGGCGAGGATCCCGCTCACTGCCGGCCCGCTTGTGATCGCGGCGGGACTGCTACTGATGACGCGGATCGACCCCGGCGACGGCTATGTGTCGAGCGTGCTGCCGGCGGTGATCGTCTTCGGGCTCGGTCTGACGCTGGTGGTGGCGCCGGTGACGGCTACGGTGCTCGCCGCCGCCGACGCGCGCCACTCCGGGATCGCCTCGGGGATCAACAACGCCGTCTCACGCGTCGCCGGTCTGCTCGCCGTCGCCGTCCTGCCGCTGATCGCCGGGCTCACCGGTGACAGCTTCTATGACCCCGCGGCGATGGCCGACGGCTTCCGGGTCGCGATGGTGGCCTGCGCCGGGCTGGCGGCGCTGGGCGGCATCCTCGCATGGCTCACGATCAGCTCCGAGGTGCTCGAGACCGAGCCGGAGCCCGCGGGGGACACGCCCGAGCGGATCGCGAGTGACTACGCCTGCGCGGTCGCGGGCGCGCCGCTGCGGCCCGGACGCGAGGCCGCGTGCCACCCGATCACGGGCGAGACCGCGACCGTGGCCGGCGCCGGATGAGCGAGCCGCGCTTCAAGGCGTTCGACGCGCTCCTGCAGCGGCCTCATTCGGTGCTCGTGGCTCGCTTGCTCGCGGGCCGGCTCCGTTTCGCGCGCCCCAGGCTGTGCCGGTCTCGTCAAACTCCGTCGGGACAGCCGAGTCGATCATCGGAGGCGCGAGATGAAGGTCGAAGCTACCGTCGTTTTCCGGCTCCAGGCGAGCTCGCTTTCCGAGACCGGAGCGGTTCTCGACGACGTCTTGGGGCGAGCCCGCGAGCGGGACGACGTCGAGGTCGGGCATGTCAACGTCATGACACCGCCTGGCGGCACGCCAGTCAGCCTTCCGGCGGTATCCACCCCAAGCGAGTACCCGCCGGGCGTCCCCCGTTCCGGCAACCTGGACGGGTCGTAGCTCCGCGAGAGGCCCGCCACGGCGGGCCTTTTCGCATTCCGCGCAAACAGGAGTAAGGGCTACTCGTTGCTCGGGCGGCGCGCCGGCGCAACGACGGGACCGATCCGGAAGCGCCGGCGCACCGGCGACTTACGAACTTTTCAGTGTCGGGATGAACTCGGCTAGGCGACCGTGGGTATGCGTAACAGGAGGTGATTGCATGAACACCATCTTTCAGCCACGTTGGCGGCTGTGGCTGACGGTCGCGATCCTGCTGGCCGTAGCGGTCGCCATCGTGTTGGTGGTCGCGTACTCCGGTGGCGGGAGCTCGGGCGGCGGCGGCGGGTATTAGGTACCTGGCGCTCGCGTCGGGCCCGCGAAGCGTCCGTGAGATCTGTGGTTATGGAGGCGGAGGGGCCGACGATGCCGGTCCCTCCTCTAAGCCTCCTGCGACCCGAGGGGGCCTGATCCCGGATACACGCTGCATCACAATCACCGTCAGCGGACGGGAAGTGACTGTCGAAAGCGGAAGCGGTTGTGGGGGTCGTACTCTGCCTTTACCTCGAGCAGCCGGGCGTAGTTCTCGCCGTAGTAGGCACGCCCCCAGTCGGCAAGTTCGGGATCCGGAAAGTTCGGGAACACGCGTCCCGATCCCGAGGGATGGACCGACGCCCACGATCGCATCACCCATTCGTGAGCGGCGCGCTTTCTGGCAGCCGATGCCGTGGGGTCGACAAGGATCGTGTGCTCAAGCGAAAATAGCTGGTCGCGGTGGACGAACGCGGTGGCGTCGGGCGGTCGCCGGTTGTAGGCGCCACCCCAGGGGGCAAACTCGAGGCTGCGGTACTGGCCTTGGGCGCGCGGCTCGGAGAAGTTGCCGACCAGCGCCGCGATTGCCTGGCCGGGCAGCGGCCGATCGAAGAACTCCGACTTGGTGAACCGGTATCCCTGCCGGGATACGGGCCCCTGCGGCGTCTGCTCGACCTGCCCGTTCGAGACGGTGAGCCCGCCCTGATACCGGGCAGTGTCGCGATACGGGAGCACTTCACGGGACTCGGACCGCGGTTCGGAGCCTACGCGCGCCGTCAGCTCGTCGAGTAACTCCGAGGCGTCGCGCTCCGTGCCGATCAGTGCCCCGAAGACCTCGACGGACGGTTCAGTGGTCGGTTCGTCGGTCGCGGTCAGCGCCAAGTCGGCGGCAAGCTCATCGGGGCCGTCCGGTGCCCAGCGCTGCCAGGCGCCGATGACAGCTGCGGCATGCGCGAACGACCACGCTAGGTGGAAGTTGGTCATGCTCGGCGCTGGCCGAGGTTGGAAGGTGAAGGACGTCACGACGCCGAAGTTGCCGGCCCCGGCCCCACGGAGCGCCCAAAACAGGCTCGCGTCGCGCTGCTCGTCACACTCGACCAGGCGTCCATCGGCCAAGAGCACCTGGGCTCCCAGCAGGTGGTCGAGCGTGAGGCCGTACCTGCGCCCCAGAATGCCGAGGCCGCCGCCCAGGGTGAGCCCGGCGATGCCGACCGACGGGCAGGTGCCGGTGGGCACGGCCAGGTCGTGCCCGGCAAGGCGCTCGGTCAGCTCCCCCGTGGGCGTGCCGGCTCCGACCTCCGCGACACCATCGGCCACAGCCACGGAGCGCATCGGCGCCACGTCGATCACGATGCCGCGCGTTGATGAGTAGCCGGCGATCGAATGGCCACCGCTTCGAGTGGCGGTGTCGATGTCGTAGCGGCGGGCGAACGCCACGACCTCGGCGACATCCTCCGGATTGGCGCAGCGCACGACCGCCCGGGGCTCGATCTCGTCGAAGCGGGCAATGAACGACTTGCGCGCCGATTCGTAGGTCTGCGAGCCCGGCACCACGACCTCACCGGAGATCCCGCGGTGCAGCGCGTCCCAGTCAGGTCCGAGGCTCGCCATCGACGGTCGCGCTCACGCCCTCAAGCAAGGAAGAGCAGGCCGATCACCACTAACCCGATGAAGTTCCCGCCGCCACGTCTCTCCCGATGAGTGTGCGGGGAGCATCGGCCGCCAGAGGGTACCGGGGGGCCATGGAGTCGAGCGCGCCGTCACCGCGCAACCGCAGCCACGCGGCCGCGGTCCTTGGGTTGCAACCTGCGAAGATCGCCGGGTGCGGCGAGCCAACGTCTTCGGCGCCGATTTCGAGTACGACGAAACGGATCCCGATGGCTACCGCTCGGGCGTGGCACGCGTCGGGCAGGCGGCCGGGGGCGAGGCGCTCGTGGTCAAGGTCTACGAGCTGCCGGCCGGCGAGAGCCTCTGCCCCTACCACTACGAGTACGAAGAGGAATGGCTGGTCGTCCTCGACGGCGCCGTCGTCGTCCGCACACCCGAGGGCGAGGAGGAGCTCGGGCGAGGTGAGGTGGTCTGCTTCCCGCGCGGCCCGGCCGGGGCCCACAAGGTGACCAACCGCGGCCAGGCGACGGCGCGGGTCATGATGTTCTCGAGCGCCCGCGAGCCGTCGGTCGCCGTCTACCCGGACAGCGACAAGATCGGCCTCTGGCCGGGTAACCCCGATGACAACGTCATGCTCCGGCGAGTCGACGGCGACGTCGACTACTGGGACGGCGAGCGCTAACGCCGGAGATCATCAGCCGGCGTCTGGGCTCGAGCGACCGCTGGTAGACATCAAAGCCCCCACGGCGAACAGACGCCGTTCGAGAAGTGGGCGCCGACCGCGGCGCCTGCCCGCCTTCCCGATGGACCAGGAGCCGACCGCCCGGGCCGCGCGGGAAATCATAGATCGCTCTGGGGTGAAGGCCGAGCCGTTCACCGATCTCCTCTCCGGTCATCGCTTCGGACCCGAGATTCGTGAAGAGCTCCAGCCCCACTGCCGAGAGCACCGCCTTCGACGGCCAAAACCCCATTCCGACTTGCAGGATGTGGAATGGATCGAGCCCCATTTGCGACATGTCCGCTCTCCGCTCGCCCTGCCTGCTCAGCGAAGCCCCAGCCCTCTCGAGCCGCGCGCCGCGCTGGCCGGCTTCCGCCGTGAGGCCTGAGGAGGGGCACTCTCGATCGTCCACAGGAGCACGGGGACTCGGCGCCCTCGGACCTCCCGGGTATCAACTTCCACGAGGTCCGGCGCCGACCTGGTCAGCATCGCGCGCGTCGAATCGCTCATCAGGACCATGTGCGGCATGTCCTTGGTCATGGCTTCGAGCCGAGCCGCGGTGTTCGTCGTGTCCCCGATCACGGTGTACTCGAGACGCCGCTCCGAGCCCACGTTCCCCGCCATGATCACCCCGCTGTTGAGGCCGACCCCCATCCTGAAGCCCTCGCCGATGTCCTCCTCCTGGAGCCACCCGTTGAAGCCGTCCAGCGCCTCGCCGACCATCTCGCGCGTCGCGTTCAGGGCACGGTCGGCATGGTCCCCCTGCTCGATGGGCGCCCCGAACACCGCGATGATGCCGTCACCCAGGAAGCCGATCAGCGTGCCTCCGTGCCCAAGGATCACGTCGCTCATCGCACTGAGGTAGCGGTTCAGCACGTCGATCACGAGCTCGGGTGGCCGCGCCTCCGCGAAGGTCGTGAAGTCGCGCAGGTCGCAGAACATGACGGTCGCCGTTCGCCGTTCGCCCCCGAGCCGGAGGTCCTCGTCGGCGTGCTCGAGCACCTCCTCGACCACCGCCTCCGGCACAAAGCGCGCGAACAGGTCGCGCACCCGCCGGTGGCGCTCGTCTTGGTACCTCCGCTCGACGTCGCGGAGCCGCTTCTTGGTCAGGCAGCCATTGATGCGTGCCCGGAGCAGCACCGGGTCGAAGGGCTTGGGGAGGTAGTCCTCGGCCCCCAGCTCGATGCAGCGCACGACGCTCCGCATGTCCTCGAGCGCGGAGATCATGATCACGGGCGTCTCCCTCAGGCCATCGTCGGACTGGATCAGCTCGAGCAGCTCGAAGCCGTCCATCTCCGGCATGAGGACGTCGAGCAGGACGACGTCGAAGGGCTCGCTGCGGAGGAGCTCGAGCGCCGCGCGCCCGTCGGCGGCGATCCGCACCGCGTGGCCCTCGTGCTCCAGGTTCCGCTGAAGAACCATGCGATTCATTGCGTCGTCATCGACGACCAAGACGGAGGCCCCTGCCGGGCTCATCGGGCAGTCCGCAGCGCCCGCTCCACCCGAGCATACTCGGCCTCGACGCGGGCCACGCGCTCGCCGCCTCCATTCAGAGCGTCCGCGCGGGCGAGCGCCTCGAGCTCCTCGCACAGCCGCCCCAACTCGACGGCGCCGAGCGTTCGGGCATTCGTCTTGAGCGTGTGCGCGGCCCGGCGCACCTCCTCGGGCCCGTTGGCGCGCAGGCCGGCGACGAGCTGCGGCGCGTCCCGGAGGAAGGTCTCGATCAGCTCATCGACAATCGCCTCGTCCCCGAACTGGGCCCGGAGCTGGCGGAGCGTCCCTGGGTCGAGCGCCGGAGCCTCCTCCGCTGCCGTCGCGGCGGGCTGCCCCCGCTGGAGCGCCTCGGCGAGCTGCTCGATCCGGATCGGCTTGGCCAGATAGTCGTCCATCCCGGCGGCGAAGCAGGCCTCCCGGTCCTCTTGCAGGGCGTTCGCCGTCATCGCCACTATGCGCGGGGGACCGTGCGGGCGACCCTGCCGGATGCGCCGGGTCGCCTCAAGTCCGTCGAGCTCGGGCATCTGTACGTCCATCAGCACCACGTCATAGTGCTTTCGGTCCAGCGCCTCCAGCGCCTCGACTCCGGTAGCCACCACCTCGGCCTCATAACCGAGCTTGGCGAGCAGGCCCAGGGCGAGCCTCTGGTTCAAGTCGTTGTCCTCCGCGATCAGGATCCGCAGGCCGCCGACGGGCGCCACCTCCTCCTCCGCCGGCGGCTCCTCCTCGGTGGGTTGCTCCGCCAGGATGCGCACGAGCGCGTTGTAGAGCTGGGAGGCCTTCACCGGCTTGTTGAGCGAGACCACGAACTCCCGCGCGGGTGGCCGCTCCTTGCGGCCCAGGGAGGTCAGGAGCACGAGCGGCAGCGCCCGTCCCGGCGGTTGCCTTCGAATCTCCCGCGCGAGCGCCAAGCCGTCCATCTCCGGCATCTGCATGTCGAGCATCGCCACGTCGAAGGGGTCGCCGCGCTTGAGCCACTCCAGCGCCTCCGTCGGCACCCCCGTCGCTCGGGAGAGCATCCCCCACGACTCCGCCTGCCTGGCCAGGATCTCGCGGTTCGTGGCGTTGTCGTCCACGACCAGCAGCCGCTTGCCGTGGAGCTGCGGCTGATCGCCGCCCGCATGGGGCGGCGCCGCCACCGGAGCCTCCTCCGCCACGAAGACGAAGTGGAAGGTCGAGCCCTCGCCTGGGGTGCTCTCCGCCCACATGCTCCCGCCCAGCAGCTCGCTCAGACGCCTGCTGATGGCCAGGCCCAAGCCGGTGCCCCCGAAGCGGCGGGTCGTGGAGGCGTCGACCTGGCTGAACGACTGGAACAGCTGGCCCATCCGCTCCTCGGGGATCCCGATGCCGGTGTCGCGCACCGCCACATGCAGCCGGTGGCCAGCCGGCCCGGAGGCCTCGCGGTCAACCGAGACCACCACCTCGCCCTCGTCCGTGAACTTCACCGCATTGCCCACCAGGTTGATCAGCACCTGGCGCAAGCGGGCCTCGTCCCCCATGAGCTCCGGCGGAACCTCCGAGTCGATCAGGCAGGCCAGCTCCAGGTCCTTGTCCGCCGCCCTGGCCGCGAGAACGTCTAGCGCGGACTCCATGCACTCGCGCAGGTCGAACGGCCGGTGCTCCAGCTCCAGCTTTCCCGACTCGATCTTCGAGAAGTCGAGCACATCGTCGATCACTCGGAGCAGACCCTCGCCGCTGGTGCGGATCACGCCGGCGAAGCCCCGCTGCTCCTCGTCCAGGTCGGTGTCGAGCAGCAGCTGCGTCATCCCGATCACCGCGTTCATCGGGGTGCGGATCTCGTGGCTCATGGTCGCCAGGAACACGCTCCTCGCGTGAGTAGCCGCCTCGGCTTCCTGCCGCGCCCGCTGCAGCTCGCCGATGTCGTGATAGATCGCGTAGGAGCCGATCGGCTCGCCGTCCATCACAATCGGCACCATCAGCACCTCCACGTCCACCAGCGAGCCGTCCTTGCGGCTGCGGCGGGTGATCAGCCGCGCCGAGCCCTCCCGGAAGGCGGCCTCGTTGACCGCTGCGCCCTCCTCGTACTGCTCGGCGGTGCCCAGCACCAGCTCCTGGATGCTGCGTCCGACCGCCTCGGCCTCTGTCCAGCCGAAGAGCCGCTCGGCGGCCGGGTTCCAGCCCGTGACCCGCTCGTCGAGGTCCCTCGTCACCACCGCGGTCGGGCTGATCTGGACGAGCGACTCGAAGTACTTCTTCTGGCGGCGCAGCTCGTCTTCGCTCTCGCGCAGCGCCTGCTCGGCCAGCCGGCGTTCAGTGACGTCCATCATGAAGCCCAGGACGTAGAGGGGGACGCCCTCGTCGTCCTTGACCACCACCGCCTCGTCCCGTATCCACACCGTGCGCCCGTCCTTGGCGATCGTGCGGTACTCGAATTCCCAGCGCGACTGGCCGGTCGCGAACACGCGCTCGTGATCGGCCAGTACCCGCTCCCGGTCCTCGGGATGGAGCACCTTGGGGAACGTCCCCTCGATCAGCCAGTCCTCCGACGGGTAGCCCAACACCTTCTCGATCTGGGGGCTCATGTACTGGGATGCGGCCTCCGGCGTGGGCTCGTCGATGTACAGGGCGAGCGGCATCGCCTCCACCAAGTCGCGGTAGCGCTTCTCGGCCGCGCGCAGCGCCTCCTCGAGCTCCTTGCGCTCGGTGATGTCGAGCAGGAAGCCATGGTGGTAGGCGGGGCCACCCGTCTCCTCGTCGGCCACCACGGCCGCTTGGTCGAGGAACCAGCGCACCGTCCCGTCCTTGGCGACCATCCGGTACTCCGTGCGGAACTGCTCGCCGGTCTCGCGGCTGCGGATGCCCTCGGCGAGGACCCGCTCGCGGTCGTCCGGGTGCACCACCTTGAGGAATAGCTCCTCGTTGGACGTCCACTCCTCGACCGAGTAGCCCAGCATCGACTCGAGCTGGGGGCTCGTGTAGACGTTTGAGCTGATCTCGTCGAGCCGATCGATGTAGACGGTCATCGGCAACCGCTCGACCAGGTCCTGGTAGCGGTTCTCGGCCCGGCGCCGCTCCTCCTCGGCACGCTTCTGTTCGCTGATGTCGTGGTAGATCGCCAGGTGCCCGATGAGCTTGCCGTCGGCGCGCACCGGCGCCGCGACCACCTCCACGTCCACGAGCGCCCCGTCCTTCCGCGTGCGGCGGGTCACGGCGCTCAGGCGGCCCTCGCGGGAGGCGCGCTCGTTGTAGCGGACGGCCTCCGCCCGGAGCTTGGGGGTGCGCGCCACCAGCTCGTCGAGCTTGTGGCCCGCCGCCTCCTCGCGCGAGTAGCCGAAGAGCTTCTCGGCTGCCGGGTTCCACGACATCACGACGCCGTCGGTGTCGAGGGTGACCGTCGCCGCCGGGCTCAATCCGACCAGGGCCTCGTAGTAGGGACCCTGGAGGTCAGCGGGCTTAAGGGGCGAATCCAACCGACTCCATGCTAGGGGCAGCGGCTATCTAGCTGAAGCTGAACGGCGGGTACCGGTCGGTGATCAGCAGGAAGGCGTACGCCATGACCCGGTTTCCCCACCGCAGGACGCCCTCGACGATGCGAAAGAGCCCCTCCGGGTAGCGCCCCGTGAACAGGATCGCGAACCAGGCGATCACGACGCATATAACGGCCAGGATCCAGAGGACGAAGAGGACGATGTAGTGGGGGATCGCCAGGAACCACTTGACGAGCGGCAACCAGCGGTTCAGGTCCCGCTCGACGTTGGGATAGGGGAATTCGAGGTGCACCGACTGCTGCTCGTCGGTGGACGGATAACGGTCGTCCATCAGCGCGAAGTAGACGGAGACGCGGTTGCTGAACCGCAGGAACTGGAGGTTCCACTCATACCACCAGCGGGGGTACTTGCGGCGGAACACGATCATCAGCAGCGTCGGGATGAAGAGGATCCCGGCGAAGGCCAAGCCGACGTTCGCTTGGCCGCCTCCCAGCGCCGCGAGCACGATCAGGATCGGGATCACGGTGAAGATTCGAAGCGCCGTCGTGAGGCGATCGAGCGACCGATCGGGATAGTCGACCGAGAACGTAAGCGGGTAGGCCCCTTCGGGCATGGCCAAGCTCCTTCCTTGCAGGCGACGAGACGCCTCGGAGGCTAGCGCTGGGCGAATCGCGCCCCAATTTCGCCCCGGGCCCGCTGCAACTTCGCTCTCGCGCCCCGCCGCGACAGGACTCCGGCGCTTCCGCCAGAACATGGCGCCAGGATGGTGGAGGTGAACCGCACCCTGGTGAAATCGACCCCGGAGCTGTGGGAGATCGTCGACGGCCGAGAGCTGATCGACCGGCTGAGCGCGCTGTTCGGATCGCGCGCGATCGAGGTGGTGGAGAGGGAGCCGTCAAGGCGGCTGGCATGGCGGGTGTCCGGCAGCCCGGAGGCTCGCGTCGAGCTCGCCTTGGCGGAGAGGGATTGGGGCACGCGGGTCGCGATCCGCGTCGGTCAAGAAGGCGGCGAGGAGTTCGCCGGCGCCGCGCTGGAGCGCCTCCTCGATGAGCTCGGATCCGATCAGCGCCGACCGGTCGCAGCTCCCGAGTGGGAGTCGGGCTCAGGCGACGGAGCGGCGCCTGACCAGGATGGAGACGGAACGGCTGGCGCGGCCCCCGACAGCGCCGTCGGGCCCAGACCTCGCGACCTCGACGAGCTTTCGGAGCTGATCGTCCGACGTGCGTGCGAGCAGATCGAGAGGGCGGTCCAGGCGGCCGAGGACCGGCTTGCCCAGGCCAACGAGGAGCTGGGCGCCGACCACCGGCGAGCGAGGCGGGCGGCCGAGATCTTCGCCCGTTTCGAGCGGGAGGTGGGCCGGCTACAGGAGCGAACCCGGCGCATCGTCGCGGCCGCCGCCAGCAAGGAGGTGGATCGGCGGCTGGAGAGGTCGGTCGAGCCAGTGCTTCGGGAGATCGAGGAAAGGCTCACCGCGACGATCCGCGGCGCCGTGACGTCGGCCGCTGAAAAGGAGATCGAGCGGGAGCGTTGGGGCTAGCGCTCCCGCCGGAGGGCAACTTCATAGAAGCCAACGCCAGTCCGACTCATTGCCTCGGTGTCCGGAGGGGACATGGCGTTGAGCGCCTCGTGGCCCCGGCGTAGCTCCTCCTCGTTCTCGAACAGGGTGATCCCGACGCTCTTTCCCGTCTCGCGGTCGACGAGCATCCACACCTCCTTGACGCCTTCCAGCCCCTCGGGCGGTGACTCGAGTCCCTCCTCGATCTGGCGGCGCCCTGACTCGATCGCTTGCTCGACCCGGGCCGGGTCCGCGCCCTCGAAAAACGCAACTCTCGCGTGCATCACAGGCTCCTCTCTGAGGGATCAGGCTGGGACGACTCTAACCGCTGGCGAACGGAGGAGTCGCTGCGGCGCTTGACCGTCACTCGCGGCGAGCGTAGGGTGCGGTCGTGAGTCGATGAGGTGCCCCGCCTGCGGACTGGAGAACAGTAGGGGGCGCCGCTTTTGCGGCCAGTGTGGCACCCCGCTCGGCCGCCCCTGTCCGCGCTGCGGCGCCGAGAATCGGCCCGGTGACCGCTTCTGTGGCTCGTGCGGCGCCGCCTTGGTCGCCGACGTCCGCGAACCACAGAAAGCTCGGACCGCCGTCTCGGAGCGGCGAGTCGTCTCTGTGCTGTTCGCCGACCTGGTCGGGTTCACCGCGCACTCCGAGCATCGGGATCCCGAGGACGTCCGCCAACTCCTCGGTCGCTACTTCGAGCGATGCCGCTCGCTGATCGAGCGGCTCGGGGGTACCGTCGAGAAGTTCATCGGCGACGCGCTGATGGCCGTCTGGGGGATGCCCGTGGTCCGCGAGGACGACGCCGAGCGTGCGGTGCGCGCGGCGCTCGCGGTCACCCGCGCAGTGGCCGCGCTGGGGGAGGAGGTCGGCGTACAGGAGCTTCGGGCCCGCGCCGGCGTGGTCACCGGCCTGGCCGCGGTCGAGGTCGGAAGCGAGGGGCAGGGGATGGTCCTAGGCGACACGGTCAACACCGCCTCGCGTCTCCAGGGCCTCGCCGCGCCGGGCGACGTCCTCGTCGATGACGTCACCCGGCGCGCCAGCGAGGCCGCGATCGCCTACGAGGACACCGGGAAGCACCCGCTAAAGGGGCGAGAGCAACCGGTCAGAGCGTGGCGCGCCTTGCGCGTCGTTGCGGGCCGTGGTGGGGCGGGGCGACTCGCCGGACTTGAGGCGCCCTTCAGCGGTCGCGAGCACGAGCTCGAGCACGTCACCTCCGCCTGGGAGGCCTCGGCCGACCAGGGTCGTGCGCGTCTCGTCTGCGTCATCGGCGAGGCTGGGATGGGCAAGTCGCGACTGCTCTGGGAGTTCTCCAAGTACATCGACGGCCTCGACCGGGTGGTTCTCTGGCATCAGGGACGCTCTCTCCCCTACGGAGAGGGCGTCGCCTACTGGGCGCTGGCGGAGATGATCCGTTCGCGGCTCGGGATCACCGAGGAGGAGGATCCAGACCAGGCGCGCGAGAAGCTCCGGGCCGCGGTCTCCGAGCATCCCCTGGACGAGGGTGAGCGCCGGCTGGTCGAGCGCCGGCTGGCGCACCTTCTGGGCCTCGAGAAGAGGGAGGCCCCGGACCGCGCCGACCTGTTCTCCGGCTGGAGGCTGTTCCTTGAGCGGCTCGCCGCCCAACACCCGGCCATCCTCGTCTTCGAGGACCTTCAATGGGCGGACTCCGGGCTGCTCGACTTCATCGAGTACCTGCTCGAGTGGTCGTCGGACTTCCCCATCTTCATCCTCGCGCTCGGGCGCCCGGAGCTCATCGCAAGGCGCCCGGAATGGGAGTCGCTCCCGCTCGACCCCCTGTCAAGGGAGGCGATGCTCGAGCTTCTGGGCGGGCTGGTTCCCGGGCTGCCCGAGGACCTCGCGGCCCAGATCGTCGGCCGCGCGGAGGGAGTGCCGCTCTACGCCGTCGAGACCGTGCGGATGCTCCTCGATCGCGGCCTGCTCGCCCAGGACGGGGCCCGCTACATCCTTCGCGATGAGGTCGAGGAGCTCGCCATACCAGAGAGCCTCCAGGCCCTCCTGGCCGCCAGACTGGACGGCCTCGAGCCGGCGGAGCGGGCATTGATCCAGGACGCTGCCGTCCTCGGCCAGTCGTTCACGGCCGCCGGCCTGGCGGCCCTCGGTGAGCGCTCGATCGACGAGGCGGAGCGACTGCTCGACGCATTGGTCGCGAAGCAGGTCGTCGCGTTCAACCAAGACGAGCTCTCGGCGGAGCGAGGGCAGTACGCGTTTCTTCAGGCGCTCCTGCGGACGATCGCCTACGACACGCTCCTGCGCCGCGATCGGAAGGCTCGCCACCTCGCGGCCGCCCGCTACATGCAGGCGACCAGGGGAAGCGAGACGGGCGAGATCGCGGAGGTGCTCGCCTCCCACTACCTGGCTGCTGCACGCGCCGACCCAGAGGCACCCGACGCCCCCGCGATCCGAGAATCGGCGCGAGAGACCCTGGCCGCGGCGGGCCGGCGGGCTGCATCGCTTGCCCTCGGCGAGGAGGCGGCGCGGATCTTCGACAAGGCGACCGAGCTGGCAGAGGACGACGCGACCCGCGCCGAACTGCTCGAGCAGTCCGGTCGCGCGGCCTGGCTTGCCGGAGATGCCGACGCCGCCTGTAAGCGCCTCGAGGCCGCGATCGACCTGTTCGGTGCGGGTGGTCGCAACGACGCCGCGGCGCGCGCGAAGGCCGCTGTGGCCGACGTGCTCGCGATGACGGACCGCCTCGACGAGGCGTTGCCGCTGGCAGAGCGGGCACACGACGGCCTGCCCGAGGGAGCCGAACGCGCCGTGGTGGCCGCCCAGCTGGCGAAGCTCCACATGTTTCGGACCGAGCTCGAGGGGGCCATCGACGCTACGGACGAAGCCCTGGCGATGGCGGAGCGCGCACAGGCCTGGGGAACGATTGCCGACGCGCTGATCACTCGAGGGACCGTCCGGGCCTGGCAAGGGCGCCCCGAGGAGGGCAACGCCCTGATGGTGAGGGGGCTCGAGCTGGCGCTGCGCCATGACCTCCCGCTGATCGCAATCCGCGCTCATAACAACCTCGGAGCCGTGGCGTGGGGCCGCGACCGTACCGCCGACGCGCTCGCCCACTGTGAGCAGGGGTTGGAGCTCACCCGGGCGCGCGGTGACCGTGTGTGGGAGCGACAGCTCTTGGGCTCGAAGGTCAACTCACTGGCGGCGCTCGGCCGCTGGGACGAGGCACTGACCCTTGCCGGCACGCTCGGAACCAGCCGAGCCGACGAGCGGGCCATCTTCTACCTAAGCGACGCCCTGGTCGGTATCGCCCGAATCCAGGCGGCGCGAGCGGATCACGGCGCGCTCAGAAGCACAATGGAGCGGGTGGCCCTGGGCCTTGCGAGCCCCGACACGCAGGTCCGCAACAGCTGCGCGACAGCAAAGGCGATCGCCATGCAAGCGCTCGGTCGCCCCGCCGAGGCACTTGAGCTGGCGCACTCGGTGATCGGCGGCCAGGATCCTGGGTCGCGCCGGTACGCGTATGCCGAG
>Ga0126312_10000933_pt1 | contig 18514 bp, 21 predicted proteins | sample Plot104A_FD_92537 | JGI IMG/M metagenome (GOLD analysis project Ga0126312, IMG submission 92537) | Serpentine soil microbial communities from UC McLaughlin Reserve, CA, USA - Plot104A | ecosystem: Environmental > Terrestrial > Soil > Grasslands | place: USA: UC McLaughlin Reserve, Lake County... | reverse complement strand
GCGGCATCGGGGCGCGATGACGACCCCTGTCGATGGGCGGATTCTGCTGAGCTCAAGGGCGACCCTCCCGAGGGAAGGCGGAGATCCTATACCGGCCAACGACCCCGCGTGGGAAGCCGCTAGCGGCCGCGCGCCGGGCCGCTCGCGCGCACGTCGCCGTGGGCGAGACGCTCGAGCTCGCGCCGCAGCTCGTCGCGCAGGCGCGTGACCTCGCTCTCGTCGAGCCCTGGATCGGCCTCGGCCGACTCCACCAGCGCCGCGGCCAGGGTCTCGTTGGCCGCTCGCAGCTCGTGCGCGGCGCCCTCGAGGTCGCCCGCGCCGCGCAGTTCGAGTGCCTGGTGCTTCGCGTCCTCCGCCAGCGGCGCGATCCGCTCGCGCTGGGCGGAGGGAAGCGTGCGCCAGCGCGAGTGCAGTGTGCGGGCGAGCCTGATCCCGACCACCGCGGCGGCGCCGGCGCCGCCCACCACGAGCTTGGCCGAGGGCATCCCCGCCATCGTGGCGGGCGCCCCCGACAGAACGGCTATCGGGGCGCGGCCGGGAGGCGCTCGTCGGCCAGGAGCGGTCACGGAGCTGCCGGCGGCTACGCGGCTCGCGCCAGGCGCAGCCGCACGCGGCGTGGCCGCGCGCGGACGTCGCGGCGGCGGAAGGAGCGGAGGGCGTCGGCGATGGCGCGGTAGCCGTCCGGATGCACGGCCATGCCGATGTGGCTCGAGCGGATCTCGACGTGCTCGGCGCCCTCGTCGAGGCAGGACCGCCAGTCGACGATGCCGTCGCTGCGCGAGTAGACGGCCACGAAGCCGACTCCTCGCGGGAGAGGCCTGTCGTGCAGCTCCCAGAAGGAGGCGCAGCAGTCGCCCTCGAGGCAGGAGCGGGTGAACAGCCCGGGCACCCGCATGCCGCCCAGCGTGGCCACGGCGCTGACGCCCGTGCGCACCAGGCGGTGGACGTTCAGCGGCTCACGCGTAGGCGAGCCCAGCGTGACGATGCCCGAAACCAGGTCCGGCCGCAGCCGGGCGAGCACCTTGGCGAAGCTGCCGCCGCGGCTCTGGCCGATGATGGCCGCGCGCTGGCCCTGGCGCTGCACGAGCTCCTCCAGGCGCTGCTCGACCCGCTCGATGCCGCGGCCGGAGCAGCCCACGTTGAGGCGCATGCCGGCCCGGCTGGTGTGATGCCCGGTGCGCCGAAGCCAGCGGGTCATGAGCGCCAGCGAGTCGTCGCCGGCCATGAAGCCCGGGATGAGCAGAACGGGCTGGCCGCGGCCATCGGCCACCCCTTCGCCTCGGAAGATCGGGTCGCGCAGCAGCGCGGCGGTCTCGATCCCGAGCCGGGCCTCCCGCCAGATGGCGGGCCCGGCGCGCCGTAGCTTGACCCTTGGGAGGCTCATAGCGGCGCGGCAACCCTAGAGGACCCACCGGCTGAATAAAGTCGCTCCGGTGCGTGCCGTGGTCGTAAAGAGCGGGAAGCTCTTGGTGGAGGAGCGGCCCGATCCACAGCCGGGCTCGCACGAGCTGATGGTGCGCGTGCGCGCCGCCGGATTGAACGGCGCCGACATGCTCCAGCGCAAGGGCGCCTACCCGGCGCCCCCCGGCTCGCCGGAGGACATCCCGGGATTGGAGCTGGCAGGCGAGGTGAGCGCCCGCGGGCCCGGCGCCAGCCGCTTCGACGACGGCGGGCGCGTGATGGCGATCGTCGGCGGCGGTGCGCAGGCCGAGCTGGCGCTCGTGCACGAGCGCGCTGCCATGCCGGTTCCCGAGGGCCTCGACTGGCCTGCGGCCGGCGGCCTGCCCGAGGTCTTCGTGACCGCGCACGACGCGCTGTTCACCCAGGCGGCGCTGCGTCCCGGCGAGCGGCTCCTGGTGCACGGAGGCGCCGGCGGCGTGGGCAGCGCGGCGATCCAGCTGGGGCGCGCGGCCGGTGCCCGGGTGACGGCGACGGTGCGCAGGGATGAGCTGCGCCCGGAGGTGGAGCGGCTCGGCGCAGAGGCGATCGCCCCCGAGGGCTTCGAGCGGCGCGGCCCCTTCGACGTGGTGCTGGAGCTGGTGGGCGCGGCCAACCTGGCCGGCAACCTGAAGGCGCTCGGCATGGCCGGCCGCATCGTCGTGATCGGCGTCGGCGCCGGCGCCAAGGCCGAGCTCAACCTGGTGGCGCTGATGGGAAAGCGCGGGACCCTCCGCGGCTCTACCCTGCGGGCGCGGCCGCTGGAGGAGAAGGCGCTGGCCATGCGGCTGGTGGAGCGCGAGCTGCTGCCGCTGTTCGACGCGGGCGAGCTGCGGGTGCCCGTTGCGGCCACCTACGCGCTCGACGAGGCCGAGCAGGCGTACGAGCGCTTCGAGGGCGGCGGCAAGCTCGGCAAGATCGTGCTGACGCTCTAGGCGCGCATCCCGTCGAGCAGTCCCATCAGCGGTGGCTCGACCTCGCGCCGCGCCTGCTCGGGGTCCGCGGAGTTGGCGATCATGAACGCCGCCTCACCGAGCGCTCCCAGCACCAGATGGGCAAGCGGGCGCACCGGCTGGCGCCGCAGCGCGCCGGCGTCCATCGCGTTCTGGAGCGCCGCCACCACCAGGCCCATTCCGTAGCGGGCGTCGATCTCCCGCCATTGCTCCCAGCCCAGCACGCCCGGCGCGTCGGTCAGCGCTATGCGCATGAAGGCCGGCTCGGTGCAGTCGTCGAGGAAGAGGCGGAGCCCTGTGGCTATGAGCTCGAGCGGGTCCTCGATCGAGCCGATGCGGGCGGCGATCGACTCGACCAGGCCGGCCTCCAGCTGCTCGTGCACTGCCCGGAAGAGGTCTCTCTTGTCGGTAAAGTGGTGGTAGAGCGCCCCGCGGGTCACGCGCGCGGCGCGCACGATCTCCTCGGTGCCCACGGCCGCATAGCCGCGCTCGGCGAACAGCTCGCGCGCGACCCGCACGAGCTCCGCGCGCGTCGCCTCCCCCCGTGACATACAACCTGTATGGTAGGACATACAACCTGTATGTAAGGAGACGCGAGATGTCGACTGACAAGGCCAGCTGGCGATCCGAGGCTCTTGGTCCCGCAAGGACGCTCGAGCTGCCGCAGGGACGGCTGTGCTGCCACGTGACCGGCCACGGTCCGCCGCTCGTGTTCGTGCACGGGCTCCTCGTGAACGCCAACCTCTGGCGCAAGGTCGTGCCCGCGCTCGCGAGTGACCACACCTGCGTGACGCTCGACATGCCGCTCGGCTCGCACGCGGAGCCGATGCCCGGCAGCGGCCTGACGCCGCCGGAGCTCGCCGGCGCCGTGGCCTCCGCCATCGAGGAGCTGGGCCTCGGGCCCGTGACCCTGGTGGGCAACGATACGGGCGGTGCCCTCTGCCAGCTGGTGGCGGCCGGCCGGCCGGAGCTGATCGACCGGCTGGTGCTCACCTCCTGTGACGCCTACGACAACTTTCCCCCCAAGCTGTTCGCATTCCTCGCCCCGGTGGGCCGGTTTCCGGGCGCGATTCCGTTCCTGTTCGCCCCGCTGCGCCTGCGCGCCCCGCGGCGCCTGCCAATCGCCTTCGGCTGGCTCACCAAGGAGCCGATCGACCGGGACGCGGAGGACTCCTACGTGCTGCCCGCGCTCAGCCGCAAGCCGGTGCGCACGGACCTGGCCAAGGTGCTGAACGGGCTCGACCCCCGCTACACCCTCGAAGCCGCCGAGCAGCTGCGCTCGTTCGACAGGCCGGTGCTGCTGGCGTGGTCGGCCGAGGACAAGGTGTTCCCGGCCAGGTACGCCGAGCGGCTGAAGGGCGACCTCCCCGACGCCCGGCTCGAGTGGGTGGAGGGCGCTCGCACCTTCTCGCCGGAGGATCGCCCGGAGCGGCTGGTCGAGCTGATCGCCGGCTTCGCCCCCGGCACGGGGACGAGCGCCGCTCAACGCGGCGAGATCAGCGCCTAGCGCTGGGCTCGGGTAGGCGCCTGGCGCCGCGCTCGGCTAGGCGCGTGGCGCCGCGCTCGGCTAGTTCAGCCTCTCGACGAGCATCGCCTCTCCCTGGCCGCCGGCCACGCACATGGTCTCCAGCCCGATCGTGCCGTCGTCGGTCTCGAGGTCGTTCAGCAGCGTGGTCATGATGCGCGCGCCGGTCATACCGAACGGGTGGCCGAGGGCGATCGCGCCACCGTGCGGGTTCATCTTCTCCAGTGGGATGTCGCACTCGTCCATGATCGGGATGACCTGAGCGGCGAAAGCCTCGTTGAGCTCCACCACGTCCACGTCGGCGATCGACGTGCCGGCTCGCTCGAGCACCTTCTTGATCGCCCCGATCGGGGCCACGCCCATGATCTCCGGCTCCAGGGCCGCCGTGGCCGCGGTGATGATGCGGGCACGCGGCTTCAGCCCCAGCTCGCTCGCGTGCTCGTCGGACATCACGAGCACCGCGGCGGCGCCGTCGTTGAGCGGGCAGGAATTGCCGGCCGTGACCTTGCCGCCCTCGCGGAAGGCGGGCTCGAGCGAGCCGAGCTTCTCGAGCGTCGAGCTCGCGCGCGGCCCGTCGTCCTTGGCCACCTCGTTGCCCTCGGAGTCCTTCACCGGCACGATCTCGCGGTCGAAGAAGCCGTCCTCCTGTGACGTCACGGCAAGCTCCTGGGAGCGCTGGGCGTACTTGTCCATGTCCGAGCGGCTGACCTCGTACTTCTCGGCGACGTTCTCGGCGGTCTCGCCCATCTGGATGTACGCGTCGGGCTGCCCGTCCTTGCCCTGCAGCTTCTCGTTCTGGTCGTCGGCGCCGGCGGCCTCGCTGCGCTCGTTGTAGCGGCTGACCCACTCCACGCCCGCGGCGATGTAGGTGTCGCCCTGGCCGACCGTGACGGCGTTGGCCGCCTGGCGGATCGCCTCGAGGCTCGAGGCGCAGTAGCGCGACACGGTCACCCCGTTCACGCTGTCTGGCAGCTTCTCCGAGAGCAGCACCGCGATGCGGCCGATGTTGAAGGCCTGCAGGCCCTGGGGCATGCCGCAGCCGCAGATCACCTCCTCCACGGACGCCGGGTCGACGCCGCCGTTGCGCTCGAGCAGCTGGTCGAGCACGAAGGCGGTGGTGTCATCGGGGCGCAGGCCGGCCAGCGAGCCCTTGAAGGCACGCCCGATGGGCGTGCGTACGGCGTCGACGATCACTGCTTCGGGCATGGATACAGGTCTCCTGGTGTGCTTGGGGCCAGAGAAGGACCTAGGATCCTACTGTCCGGTCCGCCGCGCGACCGAGAAGCGCCGAGGGGGCGGCATTCGTGCCGCCCCCTCGCTTGATCGGCGCTCCCGCTGGATCTAGCCGCGTGCGCGCGAACTGGCGTCCGCCGTGCAGGAGGCTGCCTCGTTGTTGACGAGGGATACCAGGATGTCCACGCTGACGTTGCAGACGTTCGCTGCGACAGCCACCGGAACCTGGACGGTGTTGTCGCTCACGTTGACGTTCACCAGACCACTCTGGGGCCCTGCACCACCGCCACCGTTGCCCGGCGTGACAGTCGCGTCCGGGTCAGCACTGGCGTCGCATGGCGCTGCTTCGTTGTTGACCAGCGTGGCGAGCACATTGACGCTGACGTTGCAGACGTTGGCGGCTACGCCGACCGGAACCTGGACCGTGTTGCCCGAGATGTTCAGGTTCACGAGCCCGTTTTGCTGTGGCTGAGCAGAAGCCGGCCCGGCCGCTACGCCGATCGACACAGCCACCGTTGCGAGTACTGCTGCAATACGACCTTTCCTACCTCCCATTGTCTCCTCCTTGAGACGGCGCCCGAAGGCGCAGCTTTGCGTTGTTACCAAAGCTGTACCGAGGCGGGCGGGGGCGCAAACACGTCCACTGTCGCGTCAACCGTAGTTGCCGCTAGCGCGGCGGCATTCGCAGCGCGCCGTCCAGCCTGATCGTCTCGCCGTTGAGCATCGGGTTCTCGGCGATCTCACAGGCGAGGCGGGCGTATTCCTCGGGCCGGCCCAGCCGGGAGGGGAACGGGACCTGCTCGCCCAGCCCGGCGCGCGCCTCCTGGGGCAGCGCCGCCAGCAGCGGCGTGTCGAACAGGCCCGGAGCGATCGTGCAGACCCGGATGCCGAGGCGCGACAGGTCGCGGGCCGCCGGCAGCGTCAACGCCACGACGCCGCCCTTCGAAGCGGAGTAGGCGGTCTGGCCGATCTGGCCGTCGAACGCCGCGGCCGAGGCGGTCATCACCACCGCGCCGCGCTCGCCATCGGCGCCGGGCTCGTTGGAGGCCATTGCGGCGGCGGCCAGGCGCAGCACGTTGTAGGTGCCCATCAGGTTCACGCGCACCACCGCCTCGAACGGCTGAAGGTTCGCCGGCCCGTGCCTGCCGACCGTGCGCTCGGCCCAGCCGATCCCCGCGCAGGACACCGCCAGGCGCAGCTCTCCGAAGGCCTCGACCGCGCCCTCCACGGCCGCGTGCAGCTCGCCCTCGTTGGTCACGTCGGCACGCCGGGCGATCGCGCCGTCGAGCTCGCCGGCCAGCGCCTCGGCGGGATCCTGGTTCAGGTCGACCACGGCCACGCGCGCTCCGCGGGTCGCGAGCTCACGCGCCGTCGCCGCGCCCAGTCCCGACGCGCCGCCGGCCACGAGCGCGCCGGCGCCGCTCAGGCGCACGTCGCCACGGCCAGGCCGAACATGCCGCCGTCGTCGGTCAGCAGCTCGCGCATGCCCAGGCCCGCGTCGCCCAGCTCGCGGGCTACCGCCGCGGGGGTGAACTTGGTGCTGATCTCCGTGAGCAGCTCCTGGCCCTCGCTGAGCTCGAGCGTCAGGCCGAGGGCCTCGACCCTCACCACCTGAGGCGAGATGGTCCGAAGCCGCATCTCCATCCGGCTCTCGGCGTGATTGAAGCGTGCTACGTGGCGGAAGGCCCGGGGCTCAAAATTGGCGTCAAGCTCACCGTTCACCACCCGCAGGATGTTGCGGTTGAATGCGGCCGTGACGCCCGCGGCGTCGTCGTATGCCGCCTCGAGCACCGCCTGCTCCTTCACGAGGTCGGTGCCGAGGATCAGCCGGTCGCCGTCGCGCATCAGCTCGCGAAGCCGGCTCAGGAAGGCGGCCCTCTCGGGCGGATGGAGGTTCCCGATGGTTCCGCCCAGGAAGGCGAACAGCCGCCGCTGGCCGTCGGGTAAGCGCTCGAGGTCGCGGCCGAAGTCACCGACCACGCCGTGCACCGCCAGGCCTGGGTACAGCTCCACCAGCTCCTCCGCGCACGCCTCGACGACCGACACGTCGACGTCGAAAGGCACGTAGCGGCGCAGCCTGCCCCCCGCGGCCATGGCGTAGAGCAGCGCCCGGGTCTTGGAGGCGGTGCCGGAGCCGATCTCCACCAGCTCCTCGGCGCCCTCGACGAGCCGGGGTGCGTGGCGGTTGAGGATCGCCCGCTCGCAGCGCGTGGGGTAGTACTCGGGGAGCGTGGTGATGCGGTCGAAGAGCTCGGACCCCCTCGGGTCGTAGAAGAGCTTGGGCGGTAGCTCCAGCGGGTCGCGGCCGAGGCCCTCGCGCACCTCGTCGGCCACGCTGTCGCGCAGCTCGAAGCGGTCGATTCGCACGTCCGCTGCGGCCAGCACGCCGCTCACAGGTCCTCCGCCAGGCGAAACCCGGCGAAGATCTGGCGCCGGTGGGGGTGGTCCCAGTTGCGGAAGGTGACCCTGGCCACGCGCGTGCGCGTTGCCCAGGAGGCGCCACGCAGGACGCGGAAGCCCGAGTCGAAGAACGCCCGGGAGTACTCGGGATATGGGTGGGCACGGAAGCCCGGGTAGCCCGTGAACTCGCTGGCCGTCCACTCCCAGCAGTCCCCCATGAACGGGCCGGCCGGGCCGGGCCCGAAGTCCAGCTGGTCGAGGTTGCCGCCTTCCCCGCCCGCGTCGCGGGCGGCGCGCTCCCACTCCGTCTCGCGGGGGAGCCGTTTGCCGGCCCAGCGGGCGAACGCGTCGGCTTCGTGGGACGACACGTGCATGACCGGGCGATCGGGATCCAGCGGCCAGACCTGCTCGAAGCTGCGCACGCGGCCGTCGTCGGTCCAGTACAGGGGGCGCTCCCAACCCTGCTCCCGGCGCGCGGCCCAGCCCTCCACCGACCAGAGCCGTGGCTCGTGGTAGCCCCCGTCGCGCACGAAGTCCGCGTACTGGCGGTTCGTCACGGGCGCGCGGTCGATCGCGAACGCTCCAAGGCGCAGCTCGTGGCGCGGACGCTCGTTGTCGTAGGCGAAGCCCTCGCCCTCGTCGCCCGCCGCGAACCGCTGCTCGCAGAAGCGCAGCGCGCCAACGGCCGCCTGCCCGCTGAGCGCCGGCCTGCGCTTCGGCGCCCACACGCCCGGCTCGGCGAGCGCAAGCGTCTGCAGCATGGTCTCGTTGTGCTGCTGCTCGTGCTGCACCAGCAGCTCCTCGATGAACGGCGACAGGTAGTCGCAGCTCGCGAGGGTATGCTCGCGCACCGCCTCCATGTAGGCCAGCGCGTCGGCTCTGCGCAGGTAGGGCAGCCGGCCCCGCTCCGCCCTCGGGGTCTCGGTGGCGTCGTATACGACGCTCAGCTCGGGCCGCAGCGGCCCCGCGCCGGTCTGGCGGCCCACCCAGAGGTCCTCGAACGCCGCGATGTGCCCGAGGTCCCACACGAGCGGGCTCATCAGCGGGTCGTGCACGCGGTCCATGTCCGCGTCCGACAGCGGCTCCGTCAGGGTCAGCGTCCGCGCCCTGGTCTCCGCCAGCGCCTCGACCCCTCCAAGGGGCAGTGTTGCGGGACTGTGGAGGCGCAGGGCTCTCTGCCGGCTACTCGCTCACGCGCTCGACGAGGAACGAGATACGCACGAGCGCACGCCATTCGGTGAGTTCGCCGCCCCGGAGGCCGGTCGAGACCACGTCGACCGCCTTGATGTTGCGCAGCGATCCCCTCGCGTCGTCGAGCGCCGCCTGCACCGCGGCGTCCGACCCGTCGGGCGAGCTGCCGACGACCTCGATGATCTTCGTAACCGCCATATCCCTTCCTCTCTGTCGCTCGGAGAGAAACCTATGCGGCGGAGCCGCGTGGGGCAAGTGCCTCGACCATCTCGCCGTACTTGTCGGCGCCCAGCCGCTCGCCCGGACCGCCGCCCGGCACCAGCAACAGCACGGGCAGCGTGACCCCGGCGTCCTGAAAGGCCTCCAGGCGCGACTTCTGGGCGCCGGGGTCGCCCAGCACGAAGATGTCCTCGATCAGCTCGGCGGGCGCCAGCTCGAGCGCCTTGCCGCGCTCCCCCGAGCGCCAGGCTTCCACCATGGGATCGATGTCGTCGCCGTAGCCGAGCCAGCGGAAGTACTGCTCGTACACGGGCACGGTCGCGTAGGCGCAGAACATCCAGCGTGCCAGGCCCATCGTCTGCTCCGGGTCGCCCTGGAGGCAGAAGAAGCGGCAGAGGACCTCGCCGGAGCCCGGCTCCTTGCCCGCCTGGCGCTCGCCCTCTCGCACCTGCTCGAGCACCGTGTCGACCGACTTCAGCGGCAGGAAGTTCAGGAAGGTGCCGTCGCCCAGCTCGCCGGCTGTCCGGAGCATGCGCTCGCGCAGCGCGGCGATCACGATCGGCACCGGCTGCTCCGGTGGCAGGTCGAGCTTGAAGCCGCCCTTCCCGGCGCGCTCGCCGGCCAGGGCGGCGCGCAGGAACTCGACCGTTTCGCGCACACGCGTGAGCGGGCGCTCGAACGGGATGCCGTTCCAGCGCTCGACGATCACGTTCGACGACGAGCCGATGCCAAGAGCGAAGCGGCCGCCGGACAGCTGCTGCATCGCGGCGGCGTGCTGCGCGAGCACGGAGGGGCCGCGCGTGAAGACGTTCACCACGCCGGTGCCCACGCGCATCCGCTCGGTGGCCGTGGCCGCCAGCGCCACCGGCGTGAAGCCGTCGTGAGCGGACACCTCGCCCGGCCAGCCGTCGGTGTAGCCGGACCGCTCGGCCGCCTGGATCACCGGCGCGGCCTCGGCCAGCGACAGGCCCGGCAGGTCCAGCGAGAGTCCGAAGCGCCGCGCTGCCACGTCCGCGGCAGCCTATCCGGTAGGTTGAGGCCTGATGGAGGCTTCGGGCGCGGAGAGGCAGCGCGACCAGCAGAAGCAGGGCGACGGCTCGGAGGAGAAGGACGAGGCCCGCCGGCAGGAGGAGCAGGACGAACGGGGCGAGCAGGACCAGAGGGACGAGGCCCGCGCAAAGGAGGAGCAGGACGAGCGGGGTGAGCAGGACCAGAAGGACGAGGCGCGCGCACAGGAGGAGCAGGACGAGCAGGCCGAGTCGCGCGACGAGGAGGAGGACGACGGCGAGGAGCCTGAGTCCGACTCGGACGAGGAGGAGGACTCCGGTCCATTCATCCGCCTGAAGCGCCTCAACTGGGGCGAGTTCATGGGCATGCTCGCCGCCCTCGGGCTGTTCGCGACTCTCCACCTTCCGTGGTTCTCCACGAGCGCGAAGAACGAGAACTCGATCATCACCTCGGCGGGAGTCGGCCCAGGGGAGACGGCCACTGCGTGGCAGACGTTCCCGATCCTCAAGTGGCTCCTGGTGGCCGCCTGCGCGGCGCCGTTCGTGCTCACCTGGATCGTGGCCCGCGGCCACTCGCTCAGCTGGAAGCCCGGTGAGGTGACCATGCTCGCCGGCATGACCGCCTTCGTCCTGATCCTCTGCAACGGCCTCGTCCTCGGAAAGCCCGAGCCGGGCATCGACATCTCGCTGTCCTGGGGCTACCCGCTTGCGCTGCTCTCCGCCGCCGCCATGATGGCCGGCGGCTTCCTGCGCCAGGCGCTGCACCAGGACGCAAAGCAGCCGCCGGGAGTCTTCTAGGTGGAGGCCACGGCCGACGCGAGCCGGCCGGACCGCAACCTCGCGCTCGAACTGGTCCGGACGACCGAGTACGCCGCGCTCGCATGCTCCCGCTGGATCGGCCGCGGCGACAAGGAGGCCGCCGACCAGGCGGCCGTCGACGCTATGCGCATGCTGCTCGACACCGTGAGCATGGACGGGCTCGTGGTGATCGGCGAGGGAGAGAAGGACGAGGCGCCCATGCTCTACAACGGCGAGCACATCGGCGACGGCTCCCAGCCCGAGGTGGACATCGCGGTCGATCCGCTGGAGGGCACGGACCTGTGCGCCAAGGGCCTGCCGAACGCGATCGCCACGATCGCGCTCTCGGAGCGGCGCACAATGTTCGACCCGGGTCCCTGCGTGTACATGCTCAAGATGGCAACCTCGCGCGAGCTCGCGCACGTGCTCGACCTGGAGCGCCCGCTGGGCGAGACGCTCGAGCTGATGGCCAAGGAGAAGGACACGAGCGTCGGCGACCTCGTGGTGATCATGCTCGACCGGCCCCGCCACGAGGACGCCATGCGCGAGATTCGCGAGGCCGGCGCGCGCATCCGCCTGATTCCGCACGGCGACGTGTCCGCGGCCCTCGCGGCCGTCACCCAGGACTCGCCCGTGGACCTGCTCTGGGGGATCGGTGGGACGCCCGAGGGCGTGCTCGCGGCGGCCGCCATCCAGTGCGTCGACGGGCAGATCCTCGGCAAGCTCTGGCCGCGTGACGACGAGGAGCGCCAGGCCGCTCTCGCGGCCGGCTACGACCTCGACGAGGTGCTCGACAAGGACCGCCTGGTGTCGGGCCAGAACGTCTTCTTCGCCGCAACCGGCGTGACCGACGGCGAGATGCTCGACGGGGTGCGCTTCCAGGGCCCCCGCGGGGCCGTGACCGAGTCGATCAGCATGCGCTCCCGCTCGGGCACCGTCCGCCGCGTGAGCGCCAGACACGACCGCGCGAAGCTGCGCGAGATCATCGGGCAGCGGGCGGGCTGAGCGCCAGCGCGCGCACCTTGGACGGCTCCAGGTCCAGGCGCGCCAGCGAGCGCAGGAAGGCGTGCGTGACGACGATGTGGATGCGCAGCTGGGTCTCCCTGTAGATGGCCCGGCCGATGCGCGAGAACCAGCCCCAGCCGGCGATCATCGGGTAGAAGTTCTGCACCTCTGAGCTGACCGTGACGGTCACGTCGTCGGAGGAGCCGTCGTCGTCCACCGGCCTGAACACGGAGATCTTCAGGCCGCCCTTGCCGCGGCCGGCGGGCGCCACCAGCACCCCCTCCTCGATCCGCCAGGTCACCGAGCCGTAGCCCGGCCCGATCTCGTAGTCGGGCTTGTGAAAGCGCAGGAGCACGAACGGGCGCGTGAGGATCGCGATTTCACGCGCCTCGTCGGTGTAGAGCACACGCAGGATTCCCAGCGACACGCGCGTCAGGAAGCGCCAGTACGTGCGGGCCAGCCGCTCCAGGTACTCGGGCGTCCAGAGGCGGTCGAGCTCAGCGCGCGGAAGCGTGACCTCGGCCGTCTGCTTCGACGAGACGCTGCCGTCGGGAGCCTGCCCGGACTCGGCCACGTCGACGATCTTCACGCGCGCCACCGCTCGCCGGCGGCGCTCGAGCTCGCCGCGCGCCCGGCGCGGGTCACGCGGCCTCACAGCAGCTCCACCGCCACGCGCTCGCCGGCAGCGAGCTGCCCCTCGCCGGCGGGGATCAGCGCCAGCGCGTCGGCGCCGAGCATCGAGCTGAGCCGGTGGGAGCCCTGCTCGCCGGTCGGAGTTGCCCACCAGCCGGCGCTTGTAGCCCGCAGCCGCACGCGCACGGCCTGCTCGCGGGCGCGGTTGCGTTCGACGGGCTCAGCCAGGGCCGCCTGCGCGCGGGTCGCGTTCGGGTCCGCGCCCTGGAGCGCCAGCAGAGCGGGGCGCGCGAACAGCTGAAAGGTGACCATCGCAGACACAGGGTTACCCGGTAGCCCGAAAGCCAGGACACGGTCGCGCGCGCCGAACCAGGTCGGCTTGCCCGGCTTGAGCGAGATGCCCCAGAAGCGCCGCTCCACGCCAAGCTCGGCGAGCGCGCCCTTGACGTGGTCATGCGGCCCCACCGACACGCCCCCCGACACGCACACCACGTCGGCGGCCGCCAGCGCCCGCTCCAGCGCGGCGCGCGTGTCCTCCGCGCTGTCGGGCACGGTCTCGCGCAGCGCCGGCACGGCGCCGGCTCGCTCCGCCTGCGCGGCCAGCGCCCAGCCGTTCGAGCTGTAGATGCGGCCCGCCGCCAGCGGCTCGCCGGGCTCGGTCAGCTCGTCGCCCGTGACCAGCAGCGCCAGCCGCGGGCGCAGGGCGCAGCTCAGCGCGCTACGGCCGAGCGACGCGGCCATGCCGATCTCCGCCGGCCCCAGCACGTCGCCGCGGCCAAGCACCGCCTGGCCGGCGCGCACGTCCTCCCCGGCCAGGCGCACGTTCCGGCCGGGCCGGGTGCGCGGCACACGCACCGAGTGGCCGGTGACCTCCACCCGCTCCAGTGGCACCACGGCGTCCGCACCGGCCGGGACGGTGGCGCCTGTCGAGATGCGCACCGCGGTCCCCGCCTCCAGGGAGCCGTCGAACGGGTGACCGGCGCGCGACTCGCCCACCACCGGCAAATCGCCGCCCTGGCCCGCCACGACCGCGTAGCCGTCCATCGCCGAGCTGCGAAACGGCGGCACGTCGAGCCCGCTGACCACGTCCTCCGCGAGCACGCGCGAAAGCGCCGCGCCCAGCCCGACCGCCTCGGCCGCCAGCGGCGACACCGCCTCCAGCACCAGCCGCCGAGCCTGCTCGATTCCGATCAGCTCCGGCATCGACCGCATGTTGCCCCAAACTGCGGAGATGCGGCCGTGGGTTAGGGTTAGGATCGTTCGGCCCCACGGACGCCTGGTGCGACAACGACTGACGACGGCGCAATGACAGCAATGCGGGGCCCACTCGCGCGCCTCGACCGCTCGCGCGACGAGCTCGCGAAGGCGTGGCTCGTGCGCCTGATCGAGCGCGCCTCGCTCGACGAGATCCGCGACCTGCCCACCGAGCGGATCGCCCGCGAGCTGCCGGAGCTGATCGGCGACCTCGTGGGCGCTGTGGCGTCGAACGGCGCGATGCCGTTCAAGCTGAACGCCGACCAGCGCGAGCGCGCGTCGGCGCTGGCCGTGCTGCGCTCGAGCCGCGACTCATCGCCGGCCGAGCTGGCGCGCGACCTCGCGTCGCTCCAGGCGGTGCTGATCAAGGCGCTGCGCCAGGAGCTCGGCGAAAGCGACCCGGGCCGCTTTGCGGAGGCCGTCGAGCGGCTGGCCGAGGCCTCCGGCGCCATCCAGGCCGCCGCCATCGAGGAGCTGGTGCGCAGCCGCTCGCGCGAGCTCGAGTCGCAGGCCAACACGGACACGCTCACCGGGCTCTTCAACCTGCGCTACCTGCAGCGCCAGATCGCGCAGCTGCTCGAGGTGAACAAGCGCTACGGCCAGCCGTTCGCGGTGCTCCTGATGGATGTCGACGGCCTCAAGCGCATCAACGATGCCCACGGCCATGCCGCCGGGGACCGCGTGCTGATGCAGGTGGCCATGTCGCTACGGCGAGCGATCCGCACGGTCGACACCCCGGCCCGCCTCGGCGGCGACGAGTTCTGTGTGCTCGCCCCACAGCAGGACGCCAAGGGCGGCCGGCAGCTGGCCGAGCGCCTGTCGGCCGCGGTTCGCGAGGAGGTGGCCACGCCCGACGAGCCGCCGGTCTCGCTGTCGATCGGCGTGGTGGGCTGCCCGGAGCACGGCGAGGACGCCGAGACCCTGGTCGACATCGCCGATCGCGCGATGTACCGTGCGAAGGCCGGTGGCGAGCAGGTGGCCCTCGGCGAGGCCAACGGGGGCGACCCCGTGGCCGAGCGGGCCGAGACCTGACTACTCGATCAACCCGTGGCGGATGCCGATCGCCACGGCCTGGGTGCGGGTCGAGGCCTCGAGCTTGGCCAGGATGCGCTTGGTGTGGGTGCGCACGGTCTCGGTGGACAGGCCGAGCCGCTCGGCCACGGCGTCGGTCTGCATGCCGTCGGCGAGCATCTGCAGGATCTCCCGCTGCCGTGCGCTGAGCGTGCGGTCGCCCTCGTCGAGGACGATCGTGGACGACAGGCCCGGATCGACGTAGAACTCCCCCGAGCGGGCGGCCTCGATCGCCCTGATCAGGTCGTCGGAGGGTGAGTCCTTTCGCACGTAGCCCTTGACGCCGGCCTTGAGCGCCTCGCTGAGCAGGCGCGCGCCGCCGTCGGAGGTGAACACCACGATCGGCGCTCTCACCTCCGTCTGCAGCCGGCTCACCACGTCGCCCACGTTGCCGCCGGCCCGCCAGGGGTCCACGATCACCACGTCCGGGGCGTCCGCGCTCGCGACCTCGGCGGCGTCATCCACCGACTGGGCGTCATCGACCTCCGCGCCCTTCCAGGTGCTTTCGAGCAGCGCTCTCAGCCCTGCCCGGACGACCGGGTGCTCGTCGACGATCAGGCAGCGTGGCGAGTCCTTCGCGCCGGGGGCCACGCCGCCCAGCATACTCCGAAATGGGGACGGGCTACCAGGGCCGGGGCAGGCGGCGCAGGACCTCGCGGGTCACCCCGTCAGCCAGCCTCAGGCCCGACCCGGCCACCTTCGCCGCCGTTCGCACGGCCTCGCCGACCGGGTCGGCGCCCGCGGATGGCTCGGGGGGCGCCGGCGCGGGCCGGCCGCGGGCGTGGGAGGGCGGCTGCGCGGCCTTCGAGCCGCGCTGCTCGGCGGAGCTCGCAGCCCTGGCCGCCGCGTCCCGCTTCTGGCTGCGCCTGCCGGGTCGCGAGCGGGGCAGATTGCCGAGCACTCCGCTGTCTTCTTCCATGCGATGGGTAGTGTAGGCGGAGGTTTGAGAAGCCACCCTCTTTGGGGACAGAGAAGAAATCCCGGCGACAGAGTAATGCCCGCGCCGGCTCCGGGTAGGTAACCTCTGATTGACTGGCGAGTCAGCGCAAAGTGGGGATTCCGCCGCTTGACGTCATCGAATGAAGCCTCCTATGTTGGATAGCGCGTGTCTGTAGCCGAACTACAAGAGCTCGAGGAAGTCAAGGTCCTGCTGGCCAAGGGCCAGCAGGTGGGCGTACTGTCCTATGCCGAGGTGGCCACCGCTCTCGCCGAGGTCGAGCTCGACGAGGGCGACGTCGAGGAGCTGCACGGGTTCTTCGAGAAGTCCGAGATCGAGCTCGTCGAGGAGATCGACCCGGCCGCCAAGGCCGCCGAGGTGGAGCGCGCCGTCGATCGCAGGAGCCGGCGCAAGAAGGCCACGATCGACCTGAAGCCGGACATGACCACCGATTCCCTTCAGCTGTTCCTGAAGGACATCGGCAAGGTCCGGCTCTTGACCGCCCAGGAGGAGGTCGACCTGGCCAAGCGCATCGAGCGCGGCGATCTCGACGCCAAGCAGAAGATGGTCGAGTCCAACCTGCGCCTGGTCGTCTCGATCGCCAAGAACTACCGCAACCAGGGCCTGCCCTTCCTCGACCTGATCCAGGAGGGCACGCTCGGCCTCGTCCGCGCCGCGGAGAAGTTCGACTATCGCAAGGGCTTCAAGTTCTCGACCTACGCCACCTGGTGGATCCGGCAGGCGATCGCCCGCGCGCTGGCCGACAAGGCGCGCACGATTCGCATCCCGGTGCACGTGGTCGAGAAGCTCAACAAGATCGGCCGCGCCGAGCGCAAGCTCGTCACAGAGCTGGGCCGCGAGCCTACCCCCGACGAGATCGCCGACGTCACGGGCATCGAGCCGGAGGAGGTCGACTCGATCAAGCGCTCCGCGCAGGCGCCGGTCTCGCTGGAGAAGCCGGTCGGCGACGAGGAGGAGTCCGAGTTCGGCCAGTTCATCGCCGACGAGCGCGCCGAGTCGCCCTACGAGCGCGCCGCGGAGATCCTCACCAAGGAAGCGCTGCGCGAGGCTCTGGAGAACCTCTCCTATCGCGAGCGGCGCGTGCTCGAGCTTCGCTACGGGCTGGGCGGCGAGCACCCGCGCACGCTCGACGAGGTGGGCAGGACCTTCAACGTCACGCGCGAGCGCATCCGCCAGATCGAGAACCAGTCGCTGAAGAAGCTGCAGTCCCTCGCAGAGGCACAGAAGCTGCGGGAAGTCGCGTAGAGCGCCGTCGGCGCTCAATCCACCCCCAGCCGGTGGCCGAAGCTCACATGCTGCGCGACGTCACCTAAAGGCCCGCGGCCACCGGGCCGATTGTCGAGGTATGTTCGACATCGATCAGGCCCTCATGCACGTCATCGAGGTCGAGGCCTCCGACCTCCACCTGAAGATCCCCTCCAAGCCGGTCATCCGGCGCCATGGCAAGCTCGAGCCGATCCCCGGCTCCGAGGAGCTGAAGCCGGAGGACACCGAGCGGGTCTTCCACCACATGCTCACGGAGGACCAGAAGCTCGAGGAGTTCCGCAACGACCGCGAGGTCGACTTCTCCTACAGCCTGCCGGGCGTGGCCCGCTTCCGCGTGAACGCCTTCGTGCAGCGCGGGTCGATCTCGCTGGTATGCCGCGCGATCCCCTTCTCGGTCAAGACCGTCGAGGAGCTCAACCTGCCGCCCGTGATCAACGAGCTCGCCGACGAGGAACGCGGGCTGATCCTGCTGACCGGCACCACCGGCTCGGGCAAGTCCACCACGCTGGCGGCGATCATCAATCGGATCAACTCGAACTACTACAAGCACATCGTCACGATCGAGGACCCCGTCGAGTTCCTCCATCGCGACAAGCTGTCGATCATCAACCAGCGCGAGGTCGGCGAGGACACCACCTCCTTCGCCCGGGCGCTGCGGCGGGTGCTGCGCCAGGACCCGGACGTGATCCTGGTGGGCGAGATGCGAGACGAGGAAACCGTGCGCACGGCCCTGTCGGCCGCCGAGACCGGCCACCTCGTGCTGTCCACGATCCACACCGTGGACGCCTCCGAGTCGGTCAACCGCATCATCGACTTCTTCCCGCTGGTCGAGCAGCGCCAGGCACGCGCCATGCTGGCCGGCACGCTCAAGGGCGTGGTCTCGCAGCGGCTCGTGCCGCGGCCCGGCGGGGAAGGGCGGATCGCGACCTGCGAGGTGCTTCGCATGACCGGTCGCGTGAAGGACATGATCCTGAACCCGGAGGACACGGGGAAGCTGCCGGAGGTGATCGCAGAAGGCGCCTACTACGGCATGCAGACCTTCGACCAGGCCCTGCTCGGGCACGTGCAGAACGACTTCGTGACCATGGAGGACGCGCTCAAGGCCGCCTCGCATCCGCACGACTTCAAGCTGCTGGTGTCGTCGGGCGGCCAGCGCTCCACCTCGGTCGAGCAGACCCTGGTCGGCGCCGACACCAACGGCGCCTAGAGTTCGCCCCGCGGATACCACCGAACCGACCGACTGACGAGGAGGCCAGGTGCAGAGCACTCTCGGCGAATTCCAGGAGACACAATCGCAGGAAGCCTTCGCGCTTCAGAACTCGAAGCTGCTGAAGGTAAGCCTCAACCAGATCACGATCCAGGCGAAGGCCGGCTCGATGGTTGCCTACCAGGGTGACGTCTCCTTCGAGCACGCCGGCACGGGCGGTATGAGCCGCCTGATCAAGAAGGCGGTCTCGGGTGAGGGCACCACTCTGATGAAGATGACCGGCACCGGGGAGGTCTTCCTGGCCGATCAGGGGCAGGACATCCACCTGCTGAAGCTCGAGAGCGACGCCGTCACCTG
>Ga0126312_10000932_pt1 | contig 18521 bp, 23 predicted proteins | sample Plot104A_FD_92537 | JGI IMG/M metagenome (GOLD analysis project Ga0126312, IMG submission 92537) | Serpentine soil microbial communities from UC McLaughlin Reserve, CA, USA - Plot104A | ecosystem: Environmental > Terrestrial > Soil > Grasslands | place: USA: UC McLaughlin Reserve, Lake County... | reverse complement strand
TGATGGGCGAGCTGAAGAAGGTCTTCCGGCCGGAGCTGCTCAACCGCATCGACGAGATCATCGTCTTCCACAAGCTGACGAAGGAAGAGATCAAGAGCGTGATCGAGATCTTGATGAAGCGCCTGCGCGAGCAGATGAGCACGCACGAGGTCTCCATCGAGCTCACCGACGAGGCAAAGGATCTCCTGGTCGAGAAGGGATACGACCCATCGATGGGAGCGCGTCCGCTGCGCCGCGCGATCCAGCGGCTGATCGAGGATCCGCTCGCGGACTTCGTCCTGGGCCGCTCGCTCGAGGCGGGCTCGACGATCCTGGTCGGGCGGAAGCCGCTGGTCGACGCCGGCGAGGCGGAGGTCGACATCGTGGTGATTCCTCCCGACGTGTCCGCAGAGCAGGTCACCGTCCCGCCGGACGAGCCGGCGCGCGAAGAGCCCGAAGAGACTTCGGTCGAGGAATAGGCCGGCAAACGCGCTTCGCGCGTTTCGCTAGGCGGCCGTGATGAGGCGTGAGGCTGCAGCTGGTCTCAGCGAGCTGCGCTCCTCGGTTGCGGGCACCGTCATCGGTCCTGACGACGCCACGTACGACGCGGCCCGCGTCTGTTTCAACGCGCTCGTCGACCGACGGCCGGCCGTGATCGTGCGCTGCTCCGGCAACGCCGACGTCGCGGTCGCGTTCGACTTCGCGCGCGTCCACGAGCTCGACGTCGCCGTCCGCGGTGGGGGGCACAACCCGGCTGGCCATTGTGTCTGCGACGGCGGGATCGTGATCGACCTCTCGTCGATGCGGGCGGTCGACGTGGACGGCGGAACGCGTGTTGCGCGGGCGCAGGGAGGTGCGACCTGGGGTGACTTCGACACCGCGACGCAGGAGCACGGGCTCGTGACGCCTGGCGGCGTCGTCGTCTCGACAGGCGTCGGCGGGCTCACGCTCGGGGGAGGAATCGGCCACCTCACCGCGCAGCACGGCCTGACGTGCGACAACCTCGTCGGGGCTGAGCTCGTCACGCCGGACGGGGCCGTGGTCCATGCCGGCGGCGACGAGAATCCGGAGCTCCTGTGGGGACTCCGCGGCGGGGGCGGAAACTTCGGAGTCGTCACGAGGCTCGACTTTCGGCTTCACCCGCTCGAGCGCGTCGTCGGCGGTGTCCTGACCTACGAAGGCGGAGCCGTGCGGGATGCCTTGAAGCGGTTCCGAGAGATCGTGGCCGCCGCGCCGTGCGACCTGAGCTGCCAAGTGACGCTCGGGCTCGATGAGGCGGCCGCCCCGGCTCTCGCCGTCATGCCCTGCTACACGGGTGCCGATTCCCACCCCGAGGCGCTGCGCGAGCTGCGCAGGGCCCGCGGCCTCGGCCAGGACAACGTGCGCAGCCAGACGTTCCTCGACCAGCAGCGCGTCGTCGACAGCCCCTTCGGCGAGAACAGGCACTACTGGAAGGGCCACTTCGTGCACGCGCTGCCGGACGAGCTGCTCGACGTGCTGCTCGAACGGGTCGGCGCGTTGGGGCGCCCGCCGGGCGGGGTGCTGATCGAGTCGCTGCACGGAGCGCCGAAGGACGCGGACTCGAGCACGGCTCCGGTCGGGTTTCGCGGCGCCGCCTTCAACGTCAGCGCGATCGGGATGTGGCAGGATCCGCAGCTCGACGAGGAGCAGATCACATGGGCGCGGGAGACGGCCGACGCGGTCGCGCCCTGGTCGCATGCCGGTGGCGGCTACGTCAACTACATGCAGGCCGACGAGCCGATCGAGCGGGTGCGCGCGGCGTTTGGGCGAGACGCGTTCGCGCGTCTGCAGGATCTGAAGCGACGGTACGACCCGCACAACGTCCTGCGTCGCAATCAGAACATTCCGGCGGCCTAGCCAAAGGGACTTCGCCGCCGCGACGGCTCGGCGTCGTGACGCTCGCCGACCAGGAACTTGGCGCGGCGCACGCGGTTGGCGAGCTCGTCCGGCAGGAGGATCGTGTATGCGAGTTGCACGCGCGCATTGAGCGCACCTCCCGTCGGTAGAACCTCAGGATGCCCGCGACCGTTCTCGGCAGGCGTCCGGTGCTTGTCGTCCTCGTCGGCGCGCTGGCGATCGCCTTCTCGGGGATCCTCTACCGGCTGGCGGAGGTGTCGCCGTCGACCGGCGCGTTCTTCCGCTGTCTCTGGGCTCTCCCACTCCTGTGGCTGCTTGCCCGGCGGGAGGATGCACGGTTCGGCCCGAGGTCGCGCCGCTCGCGCCTGCTCGCCTTTGCCGCGGGAGCGTTTTTCGCCGCCGACCTCGTCCTCTGGCACCACTCGATCGAGCAGGTCGGCGCCGGCCTCGCGACGGTGCTCGGGAACACACAAGTCGTCCTGGTCGCGCTGCTGGCATGGGCGCTGCTGCGGGAACGGCCGCAGAGCTCGTCGCTAGCGGCCATTCCGGTCGTTTCCGTGGGAGTCCTGCTGATCTCGGGCGTGCTCGAGGAGGGCGCGTACGGCTCGAACCCGCCGCTCGGAGCGCTGTTCGGAGTCCTGACGGGGATCGCCTACGCGGGTTTTCTGATCACGCTTCGCCAGGGCAGCCTCGACCTCCGCCGCGCCGCCGGGCCGCTGTTCGACGCGACGCTCGCAGCCGCGGCCGGCACGGCGCTGATCGGCCTCGCGTCGCGTGACCTCGACGTGACGCCGTCGCTGCAGGCCACCGCTTGGCTGGTCCTGCTTGCGGTCTCGTCCCAGGTCTTCGGCTGGCTGCTGATCGCTATCTCGCTCCCGCGGCTTCCCGCCGCGCTGAGCTCGGTGATGCTGACGTTCCAGCCGGTCTGCGCCGTGCTGCTCGCGGCACTGCTGCTCGACGAGACGCCTACCAGTCTCCAGCTCCTGGGCGCCGCGGGCATCGTGTTCGGCCTCGTGATCGCCACCGTCGGGCGCCGCGCGCCGCCGGTTCCCGAGCCGGAGCTGGCCGGTTGAGACGCTACCGTGATTGTTTCTTGCTCGCCGCCCCAGCCGCCGAAGACAAGATCGCGACTCGCGACGCAGCCGTGCTCACGGTCGCCGGCGCACTGGGAATCGCCACCCTCGAAGTCGGCTGAGAACCGGCACGAACTCGGCACGAACGGCATCCGGTTCGGCGGCTAGCGTGAGCGGGTGGCGAAGCCGGCGGTCAAGTTCGCGTGCTCCGAGTGCGGCTACACGGCCGGGCGGTGGTTCGGAAAGTGCCCGGGTTGCGACGCGTTCGGGACGCTCGTCGAGGACGCCCCGCCGACGCCCGGCGTCTCGCAGCCGAAGCCGCTGTTACGCCTTGTCGATGTCGCCGCGGACGAGGCCCAGCGCATTCCCACCGGCGTCGCAGAGCTCGACCGCGTCCTCGGCGGCGGCCTCGTCCCGGCGTCGCTGGTGCTCGTCGGCGGCGAGCCGGGTGTCGGCAAGTCGACCCTGCTTCTATCGGCACTCACGGCGATGAGCGCGGCAAGGCGCGCGCTCCTGATCACCGGCGAGGAGTCGGCCGCGCAGGTCAAACTTCGCGCGGAGCGCCTGGGAGGCGCGGCGAACGTCGAGATCCTCGCCGAGACGGAGCTCGAAGCTGTGTGCGCGTCGCTCGAGCGCGAGCGGCCCGACGTCTGCGTGATCGACTCCGTGCAGACGCTCTACAGCAGCGAGCTCGGGAGCGCGCCGGGGTCGGTGGCGCAGGTTCGCGAGGCCGCGGCACGGCTCCTCCGGGTCGCGAAGGAAAGCGGCATCGCGACGATCCTCGTCGGTCACGTGACGAAGGACGGCGCGGTGGCCGGGCCGCGCGTCCTCGAGCACCTCGTCGATTGCGTGCTCCAGTTCGAAGGTGACCGCTATCACGCGCATCGAGTCCTCCGCGCGACCAAGAACCGCTTCGGCTCCACGAACGAGCTGGGCGTGTTCGAGATGACGGGCACCGGCCTCGTCGGCGTCCCCGACGCATCTGAGGTCTTCGGACGAAGCGTCGCCGGCGAGGTCGGCGCGGCTGTCGCCTGCGCGCTCGAAGGCACGCGGCCGATCCTGCTCGAGGTACAGGCGCTGGTCTCGCCGACCGATCTTGCGATGCCACGTCGCGTCGGCACCGGCGTGGATCCGAAGCGGCTGGCGATGATCGTCGCCGTGCTCGGCCGCCACGGGCGGATCCCGCTCGCGAGCGCGGACGTCTTCGTGAACGTCGCCGGCGGCGTTCGTATCGACGAGCCGGGCGCCGACCTTGCGATCGCGCTCGCCGTCGCCTCGGCTCAGCGAGGCGCGCCGGTCAAGGCCGGGACGGCGGCCTTCGGCGAGATCGGGTTGACGGGACGCCTGCGCGGCGCCGCGCAGGCGGAGAGGCGGCTCGAGGAGTGCGCGAAGCTCGGCCTGTCGTCGGTCTTCGCGCCGGCCGGCACGCCGTCGCGTGGCAAGATCCAGGTGCAGGAGACGGAGACGCTACGACACGCGATCGGGGCGGCCCTGGATGAGCGAGCGGGAAAGCCGGATAGCTAGCAGCCTCGGGTTCACAAGGACGCCGTCCGAGCACGATCCACGCCGCGACCCCCGCCTGCTCTCCTCGATCGAGCGCATCGCGCCCGGCAAGGAGCTGAGGCAGGGAATCGACGACATCATCCGCTCTCGCGAAGGCGCGCTGATCGTGATCGGCGATCCGGAAGCGCTGTCGTTTCTCTACTCGGGCGGCATGAAGCTCGACCTCCCGTTCACGCCCCAGCACCTGTACGAGGTGGCAAAGATGGACGGGGCGATCATCCTCAACAACCCCCTCACGAGGATCGCCTACGTGAACGTACAGCTGATGCCGGACCCGACGATCGAGTCCAGGGAGACCGGGACGCGCCATCGGACCGCCGAGCGCGTCGCGAAGCAGACGAAGGCGTTGGTGGTCTCTATTTCGCAACAGCGCGAGACGGTGACGATCTTCCAGGGCCCGCGGCGCTACCAGCTCGACCCGATCGCGACCGTGCTGGCGAAGACGAATCAGGCCCTGGCGACGCTGGACACATACCGCTCACGGCTCGAGCAGGTGCTCACGCGGCTGACGGCGCTCGAGTTCCAGAACGCGGTCGCGCTCGAGGACGTCCTGATCGTCCTCCAGCGCGCGGAGCTCTCGGCGCGGACGGCGGAGGAGATCGAGCGCGATTGCGTCGAGCTCGGTTCCGAGGGGCGCCTGATCCGCATGCAGGTCGTCGAGCTCCTCGGCGACGTCCCGAGCGAGAAGGCGGCGGTCGTCAACGACTACCACGTCGCCGGGCCCGGCCCCGAGGCGGTGCTCGCGCTCGAGGGGCTCGCGGCGCTGTCGTACCACGAGCTGCTCGAGTTCGAGCGGATCGCCGACCTTCTCGGCTACCCGCGGTCGTTGAACCCGCTCGATCATTCCGTGACGCCGCGCGGGTACCGCGTGCTCGCGCACATCCCGCGCCTGCCGCCCGCGGTGATCAAGCACGTCGTCGCCGACCTCGAGGGCCTGGATGCGATCGTCCGCGCCTCGCAGCGGGACCTCGAGGCCGTGCAGGGTGTCGGCGCCGCTCGGGCGAGGGACATCCGCGGGGGACTCCGGCGCCTTCAGGAGCACAATCTGGTCGACCGTTACCTGCAGTTGTGACGCCAGCGCGCGCGTAGCGAGCGCTCGCTGAACCCGGAGATCCCCATTAGCAGGGCTTTTCACAAAAAGTGCGGATTTCCGGGGTTTTTTGCTACACTTCCCGTTGTTACGCCGGTGAGTTCTCTCGCCGGCGTTCTTGACGAGTAGGCTGCGACAAGGGGAGGAAAGCTTGTTCAAGGTCGGCGAGAAGGTGGTGTATCCGCACCACGGGGCTGGCACGGTCGTGAAGAAGGAGAAGCGCGACGTCCTGGGGGAGAAGCGCGAGTACCTCACGATCAAGATCCTGCATAACGACATGACCGTCAACGTTCCGTGCGCCAACGCCGAGAAGGTCGGCCTTCGGCGCGTGATCGACGAGGAGATGGTCAAGAAGGTCACGAAGGCGCTGACCGGCGGCGGAACGGCGATGCCGAAGAACTGGAACCGCCGCTTCAAGCACAACCGCGACAAGATGAAGACCGGCGACATCTTCGAGCTCGCCGAGGTCGTGCGGAACCTCTCCCTGCGCGACCACGAGAAGGGCCTCTCCACGGGGGAGAAGCAGATGTTCGTCAAGGCGAAGAAGATCCTGGCTTCCGAGCTGATGTACGCGAAGAACCTCGACGAGGAGAAGGCTGCCGAGTGGCTCGACGGCGTGCTCGACGGCAACGGCAAGAAGAACGGCATCGCCAAGCGCCCGACGGCGTCGAAGAGCAAGCCGAAGGCGGGCGCGGCCGTCTAAGGGTCGATGTCCGTCTGGGCCGTTCTCGCGGCGGCCGGCCGCGGCGAACGGCTCGGTGAGGACAAACCGAAGGTCTTCGCGCGCCTGGGCGATCTGCCCCTGCTCGCGGAGCCGCTACGGCGGCTCGAGGAGTCGGAGTGGGTCGAGCGAATCGTCATCGCCGCACCCCCGGGGTGGGAGGAGCCGTGCATCCTGCTCGCCGAGGAGCTCGGAGCGGGGAAGGTCGCGTCCGTGGTCACCGGCGGCGAGGCCCGTGCCGACTCGGTGCGGACAGCGATCGCGGACGTGCCCGGCGACGCGGCGGTGATTCTCGTGCACGACGCGGCGCGGCCGCTCGTGTCGGAGGACGTGATCGAGCGCGTGCTCGCGCCGCTCTCGGAAGGGTGGGACGGCGCCGTGCCAGCGCTCGCGATTTGCGACACGGTGAAGCGCGTCCGGGGCGACGCGGTTGTCGAGACGCTCGACCGCGAGGGTCTCGTCCTGACGCAGACGCCGCAGGCGTTCCTCGCGGAGACGCTTCGGCGCTCGTTCCAGTCGAGTAGCCCTCTGTTACAACGCGAAGGTGCTGCGACCGACTGCGCGTCCCTCGTCGAGGCTCAGGGCGGCCGCGTCAAAGTCGTTGCGGGCGAGGCGGCGCTCCTGAAGGTCACGACGCAGGACGATCTCGACCTCGTCGCGACATGGCTGTGAAGGCCGTGTTTTTCGACGTCGGCGAGACGCTCCTCGACGAGACGCGACTCTGGGAATCGTGGGCAGAGGCGCTCGGCGTGCCGCGGTTCACGTTCCTGGCGACCCTCGGCGGCGTGATCGCGCGCGGGGAGGACCACCGTCGCGTCTTCGAGTTGATCCGCCCCGACCTCGGCACCGAAGAGCTCCTGTCACGCCGAAACGGCGTTCCGCCCTTCGGCCCGGACGACCTCTACCCGGACGCGCTGCCGTGCCTCGAGGAGCTCCGCAGACGTGGCTACCGCCTCGGCGTGGCAGGCAATACGACAACTGAGGTCGGGGAGGCGCTGCGCCGTTGCGGGTTCGAGTTCGATGCCGTCGGCTCGTCGGAGGGCTGGCAGGTGTGGAAGCCGTCGCCGCTCTTCTTTACGCGGATCGTGGATGCTGCCGGCTGCGCGCCGCACGAGGTCGCCTACGTCGGCGACCGCGTTGACAACGACATCGTTCCCGCGGCGACCCTCGGCCTCACGGCGATCTTCATCCGTCGCGGCCCGTGGGCCTTCCTCCACGGTGACCGGCCGGAAGCGGCGGTCGCGCGTGCGCGGATCGAGTCGCTCGCCGAGCTTCCGGAGGTGCTCGCTGCCCTCTGAATATCGCGTTGGCACGGGCTTCGACGCGCACGCGCTCGAGCCAGGCGTCCCACTCGTGCTCGGAGGCGTGTCGTTCCGCTCTCCGCGCGGTCTTGCCGGTCACTCGGACGGCGACGTGATCGTGCACGCGCTGATCGATGCGCTGCTGGGCGCCGCCGGCCTCGGAGACATCGGGACGCTGTTTCCGTCGGACGACCCGGAGCTGCGCGGGGTTTCGTCGGTCAAGCTGCTCCGCGAGGTCTATGGGCAGGTGCGCCGCTCCGGCTGGAAGCTTGGGAACGCGGACGTGGTGCTGATCGGCACCGAGCCGAAGGTCGCGCCGGTGCGGAAGCAGATGGAGATGCTCCTCCTCTCGACCCTGGACGGCGACGGCGCGGTGACCGTGCGAGCGACCACCACCGACGGCCTCGGCTTCACGGGCCGTGGCGAAGGACTGGCGGCGCAGGCGGTGGCTCTGCTCGTGCGGGACACGGCGTCATAGGCCGCTTGCGCGCGTCAGGTTCGTATGGGCACGATGCCGAGACGCAGCCTTCGTCGGAGCCGCTGATCGAGAGTGCTGACGTCAATGCGCATCTTGGCGCTCCTCGACATTCGGAGCGACATGGCGCGCGTCAGGAACTTGTTGGAGGACGATGATGTCGGAGGAGAGGTGGAAGAGGATTCGTAGGGCGCTCGAGCGCGCGGAGCGCGAGCTCGAGGCCAGCCAAAGCGTCCGTCTGCTCGAAGAGCGGATCGCGTACCACGAGCGAAAGCTGCAAGAAGAGGAACAAGCTCGGGCGACGTGACGCGTTACTCGAGAGCGTAGCCGGACGCGAGCATCGCGTCCGCGCGCGCGAAGAACTCCTCGAAGGGTGGGACGTCCCAGCCGAGCGAATCCGCCAGCCGCGCGATCATGTTGAAAAGCGCGCAGACGTGGATCGCGTCGACGAGCGCCTCACGTGAGACGCCGGCGGCGAGCACGCGGTCAGCGTCCTCGCGCTTCAGCTCTGCCGGCCGCAACGTCATCGTCTCGAGGAAGCCGAGCGTCGCGCGCAGCTTCTCGTCGATCGGAGCCGTCCGCCAGTCACGCTCGACCGCTTTCCAGACCTCCTCGCCGACCGCGTACGCCGCGACCGCGGCGTGGGCGTTGGTTCAGAAGGGGCACTGGTTGAGCGACGACACGAAGGCGGCGAACAGCTCGCGCTCGCCGTCGCTCCAGTCGGACGGGCCGCGCATCGCGAGGTCGAGCGCGTCCGAGTACGGCCGGCCGAAGAGCTCGGGGCGGTAGTAGAGCGTTTTCAGGACGCCGAGCGGGCGCGGAGCGGGCGACGCGTCGAGAGCTGCGAGCCTCATTGGAGGACCGCCATTGCGGCGGCGAGGCGCTCGAGGCCCGCGGCGACCGCGGCGGAGACCGTGTGCTCGAAGATCTCGTCCTCGGTGAATCCCGCGGCCTTCAGCTCCTGCACGTCGGCGTCGGTGACCCGGTAGGCGTGCAGCCGGACCTTCTCGAGATACGGTGCGAGGATCGCCGGCGCCGAGCGATCCGGACGTGAGGCCGTTCGCAGCCGCTCGATCAGTTCGTCGTAGCGCGTGTCGATGGCGCCGACGGTACTACGCCGGCGCGGGAAGCGTGAAGCAGACACGCGCGCCGCCGGCCGGCCGGTTCTCTGCCCAGATGCGTCCGCCCTGCGCTTCCACCAGCCCCCGCGCGATCGCAAGGCCGAGGCCTCCGCCGCCGCGCGCCCGCGACGCGTCACGGCGCCAGAAGCGGTCGAACATCCGCTCCTCGGTTCCGCGCTCGAGCCCTTCGCCGGTGTCTTCGACCGCAACGACGACCTCCGTCGCGTTCGGCTGTACGAGGACGGCTACCGCGCCGTCGGCGGGTGTGTGTCGCAACGAGTTCGTCACGAGGTTGAAGAGCACGCGCTCGACCTTGTCGGGCGCGCAGAGCGCGATGCCGTCTCCGCGCGCCTCCAGGCGAATGTGTCTGACGTCCGCTTCGGGCGTCAGGGCGCGCAGGCACGCGTCGACGAGCCGGCGGAGCTCCGATGAACGCAGCTCGAGCGTGAGCGCGCCCGCGTCGATCCGTGCGAGTTCGAACAGGTCGTCCACTAGGTGTGCAAGCGCGCGTACCTGCTCGTGCAGCGCCGGCAGATACTCCCGCGGGTCCGCGAGGCCGTCCTCGATCGCCTCGAGCATCGCTTGCATCGCGGCGATCGGCGACCGCAAATCGTGGCTCGCCCATGCTACGAGCTCTCGCCGGGCATCGAAGAGCCGCTCGAGGCTGGCCGCCATCTCGTTCGTCGTGCGTGCGACCGCCGCGACCTCACGGGGCCCTCCCTCGCTCGCGCGGGCGGCGAGGTCACCTTCCGCCAGGCGTTTTGCGGTCGCTTCGAGGTTCGCGAGCCGCGTCCCGATCGGCCACGCGAGCGCCAGCGCGACGACCACTGCAGCGAGCGCGGATGCGGACGCGACCGCGAGAATCTTGACGTCGTCGCCCATGTGGAACATCACCCAGCCGCTCGCCAGGACGGCACCGAGCGGCAAGACCACGGCGGCCAGCGCGAGACCGATGAGCTGCAGCCGAACCGACGGTAACGCGCGCAGCATCAGTGCTACCACGGCTCCAGCCGCGAGCGTCGATACGACGACGGCAAATGCGAGCGCGATCACGGGCGGAACCGGTAGCCGACGCCCCAGACGGTCTCGAGCCGGCGCGGGCGCGACGGGTCCCGCTCGAGCTTTTCGCGCAGGCGCCGGATGTGGACGGTGACCGTGCCGGTGTCGACCGCGGCTTCGTATCCCCAGACGCCAGCCATCAGCTGGTCGCGCGCGAACACGCGCCGCGGGTGGGAAGCGAGGAAGTAGAGCAGGTCGAACTCCTTCGCGGTCAGCCGCTGTGGGTCGCCGTCGAGATGCACTTCGCGTGTCGAGGGGTCGATCTCGAGCTCGTCGAACGACAGGCGTCGGGCGGTTGGCGCCGCGGCCTCGGTTCGCCGAAGCACCGAGCCGACGCGCGCGACGAGCTCGCGCGGCGAGAACGGCTTCGTGACGTAGTCATCCGCACCGAGCTCGAGCCCAACGATCCGATCCGCTTCCTCGCCGCGAGCGGTCAGCATGATCACCGGAAGCTGCGAACGGCCTCGGATCCAGCGGCAGAGATCCAGGCCGTCCATTCCCGGGAGCATCAGGTCGAGGACGACGAGCGACGCGTCGTGGCGCTCGAGCAGCCGCCGCGCTGCTTCGCCGTCGTCGGCTTCGAGCGTCCGGTAACCCTCGCGCTCGAGGTACCGGACGACGATCTCACGCACAACGGGCTCGTCGTCGACGACCAGAACCGTCGACATGCCCGGATTCTGGATGATGAGCTGCTCTCCGCGGCTTACGAATTCGTGAACTCCGCGGAGCCGGCTCCGAATCGCGGCTTGAGCTCGATCACCGGGAAGACCGCGGAAGCGCGAATTCCGGGAGGTTCACGGTGCCGTCCCGCGCGGCGACGAGGCCGTCGCGCTCGAGCGACGCGACTGCTTCGCCGTCAAGCTCGGCCAGCGGTCGCGGCGAAGCACTGACGAGGCGCAGCGTCGCTGCCCTCCGCTGACGGAACGATCCCTCGAACGGCGACTGCTTCCGGAGCGGCTCGGAGCGTACGCCCCGCGACGGGCACACAGCCGTGAGTGGGCATGCGTCGCAGCGCGGGATCCTGGCGATGCAGATTTCCCGGCCGAGATCGAACAGCGCCTGAGCGGCGCCCGGCGCGAACGTGTGGCGGGTGCGTTCCTGGACTCGCTTGACGTTTGTGTCGAGCGGCAGCACCGCTTCGCCGAATGCGAAGGCGCGGACAGCCGAAGCCGTGTACGGGCCGATGCCCGGAAGCTCGGTGAGGTCGGCGGGCCAGCCACCCTGCGCGACGACGCGCGCGGCCCGCTGGAGGTTCACGGCGCGCCGGTTGTAGCCGAGACCGTGCCACTCCCGGATCACGTCCGCGGTCGCCGCCGCTGCGAGCGCGTCCACACTCGGCCACCGCTCGAGCCAGCGGAGGTACCGCGGCACGACGCGGCGGACCTGCGTCTGCTGCAGCATCACCTCCGAAACGAGGATCGCGTACGGGTCCCGCGTCTTCCGCCAGGGGAGGTCGCGCCCGTTCTCCTTGAACCACGCAAGGAGCAGGTCGTCCATCGACGCCTCTATACGAGCGCCCGGATCGCGCGTAACGCCCGGTCGACCTCGTCCGGCGAGTTCAGGATGCTCGGGCCGAGGCGGACGTAGCGACGCGCGTAGGGCGTGACGCTGGCGACGACCCGCGCGCTGCGGTAGAGGCGGTCGACGACCTGCGTCGGGTCCGTCCCCGCGACTTGGAAGCAAACGAGCCCGGCCGACAGCCTCGTCGCCGTCGGCGTCACGAGCCGGACGCCTCTGATCGTTGCGAGGCCGTTCTTCAGTCGGTTCGCCAGTTCGTGCGTGCGCGCCGCCGCTCGTTGCCGACCGATCTGCCTCCTGAAGTCGAACGCTTCGCTGAGGGCCCAGCGGTGCTCGAACGCGTGGAAGCCGCCCGGCGACATCGCCGCGGAACGCGGCAAGCCGGCGTTCGTCGCCGACGTGTCTCCTCGCACCCACGGGCCGAACGCGCGTGAGTCGAACGTCGGCACGATCGGCGTCACCGCATCCCAGCTCTCGCGGCGCCCCCAGATCAGCCCGGTGCCGCGCGGACCGAACAGCCACTTGTGGCAACCGGAGACGAGGAAGTCACAGCCGAGCTGGGACGGCGTCGTCGCCTCGATGCCGAAGCCGTGCACGCCATCGACGCACAGGAGGACGCGACGGGGGCGCTCCCGATTCGCGTTCACGCGGCGCAGAACCTCGGCGATCTCCCCGATCGGGAGCTTGACGCCGGTACCCGAATGCACCCACGTGACGGCCAGCACCCGCGTCGCGGGACGGATCGCGCGGCGAACGGCGCTCAGGATTTCGTCGACGGATGCGGTACGCGCGTTGCGATACAGCGTGACCCGCCGCACGTGCGCTCCCGTGCGGAGCGCCCGCAGCCGCAGCGCTTCGTGCGTCGAATAGAAGTCGTGTGTGGTCGTCACGATCTCCTGCCCCGCGTGCAGGCGGAGCCCGCCGTACAGCAGCGCGAGCCCGGTGGTCGTGTTGCCGGTGAGCGCGAACTCCGCCGGCGAGGCGTCCAGATACGCGGCGGCAGCCTCACGTACGCGTTGCTCCGCGACGCCTTCGAGCTCGTCGAGGTAGAGCTTCGCGTTCCTGTCCAGCCCGCGACGGTGCCGCTCGATCGCCTCGGCCACGGGCCGCGGATGCGGCGCCAGCAGGAACGTCGCGAAGTTCGCCTCGTGTTCGGCAAGCGCGAACTGCGCGCGCACGCTCGCCCAGCTCCGCGGGTCGAGCTCCGGCGCCGCCGCAGCTGCGCGCGGCGCAAGCGCTCCGGTCGCCGCCAAGGCGCCCGCGCGGCGAAGGAACTGTCTACGCGTCGAGCCCGTCTCGGCGTTCTATCGCAACGCCGAAGTGAACGGAGTGACAGGGTCCGAAGAAGACGCGGCTCAGCCGCGTCGACACCACCCACTGCCCGAAGCCCAGGCAGATGGCACGGCACCAGGGCACGCGCGCCGAAGGCGCGCCTGCGGTCTGCCGTCGCGCGAAGTGCGCAGCATTTCGTGCGAAAGGCGAAGCGTTAGCGAGCCGCCGAGCGGTTAGTGGGCGATCGCCGGGATCGGCCTCATTGCTTCAAGCTGCTGGAAGCACTGGTCGCACGCGAACGCGACGGCGGCCGCGGCATGGTCGATCAGGCGGTTCTTGCTCACGTTGTCGATCGTCGATTGCTCGAGATGCAGGATGAAACCGGACGTCGTGCGACGCGTCGCACGCGTTCCCTTCAGCGAGTGGGCGGGCGCATCGGTGCTCGCGCGACGCATCCGGACGATGTCCTTCGCGAGCACCTCGAGCGCATGTCTCTGCCGCTCGGTCGTAGTCCGCGCGAGGATCTGGGGGTCGTCCGGGAACGGATTCCGCGCGGCGGTGGCTTGCTGCTGCTGAGGATTTGTCACGCGTGGCTTCGCAGCCGCCGGAGCACGAATCGTCGCGTCGTCGCCGCCTCCGCAGCCGGCGAGCGGGATGACGAGCAGGAGTGCGAGCAGGACTCTCACCAGCCGGAACACTAGCAAAGGATGTTTGGTGGTGTTCAGCCTGCCCCGACGGTCGTCGGCGCCCGGCCGGAATCTAGACTCAAGCCGATGAAGCGAGTCCGTTTTGCGCCCAGCCCCACGGGGTCACTGCACGTCGGGAACGCGTTGAGCGCGGTCGCGAACCGCGCCCTCGGCGAGTGGATGCTCCTCCGGATCGACGACACGGATCCGCGGCGGAACGTTTCCGGCGGAGAGGAGGCGATCCTGCGCGACCTGGAGTGGCTCGGAATTTCGTGGGAAGACGGTCCGCTGCGCCAGAGCGACCGGCAGGAACGCTACCGCGCCGCCGCCGGCGCGCTCGGCGCGCGCTTCGACGGCGTCACGCTCCTGCGCGAGGACGGAACCGCGACGTACCAGCTCGCGTCGGTCGTCGACGACATCGACTTCGGAATCACGCACATCGTTCGCGGCAACGACCACCGTCCGAACGAAGTGCTGCACCGGCGGCTGTTCGCGGCGCTGGGGGCGCAGCCGCCGGAGTTCGTGCACCACGGGCTGATCCTGGGGCCGGACGGCAAGAAACTCGCGAAGCGTGCCGAGGGAGCGACTGTGGCGTCGCTCCGGGAGGCGGGCATTCCCGCCGAAGCGGTGCGCCGCTACCTGGAGGAGCTCGGCATTCCGCGGCACGACGTGCAATACGACCTCCCCCGGATCAAGCGGCTCGCGGTCGACGCGATCGAAGCCATGAGCGACGAGGAGCTTGCCGTCCGGATCGGGGTCCCTACGAGTGTCGTCCCCGTCCTACGGGGTGCGCGGAACTTCGTCGAGGCGCGCGAGTACGCACGGCAGGTGCTCGATGCGCGGCCGACGCGGGTTGACGCGCCTGAAACCCTCGAACGGTTCCGCGAGCTGCGCACACGCGCGAACGGGACGCTCGCCTACGACGATGCGAAGTCGCTCGTGCGCGAGCTCAAGGCGGTCGGAGGCGACCTTCGCGCGCTCCGCCTCGCGCTGACCGGGCGTGAGCGCGGGCCGGAGCTCGCGGCGGTAATTGCTGCGCTGCCGCCCGACGAGACCCTGCGGAGGCTTGATGCGGCTGTATGACACGTTCACGCGCTCGAAGCGCGACCTGCCCCCGCCGCCCGGGCCGATCCGGATGTACTTCTGCGGCGCGACGGTGTACACGCGCATCCACGTCGGCAATGCGGTGCCCGAGGTCCTCGCGCGCTGGCTGAAGCGGTGGCTCGACCGGCGCGGCTACGAAACGAAGCTCGTCATCAACATCACCGACATCAACGACAAGATCTACGACGCGGCGCCGGGGGCGAGTGCGGAGCTCGCGAGCGAAGCGACGCAGTGGTATCTCGAGGACGTCGGGCGGCTTGGGCTCGGCGCGCCGGATGTCCAGCCGAGCGCGGCCGAGACGGTTCCGGATCAGATCAAGCTGATCGAGCAGCTGCTCGAGCGCGACCTCGCGTACGTCGCAGATGGGGACGTCTACTTCCGCGTCGGGCACTTCGCGGACTACGGCAAGCTCAGCGGTCAGAAGCCGGCCCAGGTCGCGGAGCAGGAGCCGAATCCGCGCAAGGACGATCCACGCGACTTCGCGCTCTGGAAGGCGAACAAGCCAGGTGAGGACACGTGGTGGGACTCGCCCTGGGGTCGCGGCAGACCGGGCTGGCACATCGAGTGCTCGGCGATGAGCGAGAAGTTCCTCGGCGCGGAGTTCGAGATCCACGGAGGCGGGCTCGACCTCGTCTTCCCTCACCACGAGAACGAGATCGCGCAGTCCCAGTCGCTCGGCCATCCATTCGCACAGCTCTGGATGCACAACGGGATGCTGAGGTTCCGCGGCGAGGAGATGCACAAGTCGCTCGGCAACGACATTTCGCTGAAGACCGCGCTCGATAAATGGGGCCGCGAGACGCTGCTCGTCTTCTACCTTCGCGGCCACTGGCGGAAGCCGCTCGATTATTCGGAGGAGACGCTTCGGCAAGCCGCGGCCACGGCCGATCGACTCCGCGAGGTGTTCCGCAATCCCTCCGAGCCCGCGCCGGCGGGTGCGTGGGAGACCTTCGTGGCCGCCCTGGACGACGACTTCAACACGGCCGAGGCACTCGCCGTCATACACGGCTGGCGGGACCACGAAGTGCTGCGGCGGGCGCTCGACGCGTTCGGACTCGCATCGCTCGCCGAGGCGGAGGAGGCGCCGCCGGAGGTGCGGGAGCTGGCCGAGCGGCGACAGCTGGCGCGTTCGAACGGCGACTACGAGGAGGGGGATCGGCTTCGCGCCGAGATCGAAGCCGCCGGTTGGGTGGCGCGGGACGTCGCCGACGGCTTCCAGCTCGTTCCGAAGCGGTGAGTCGCGATCTGATCTACGGCCGGCGGCCGGTGCGCGAGGCATTGCGCGGCAGGCGCCGCGCGCTCGAGGTCTGGGCGTCGGAGCGGGCACTGGACGCCGAGCCGTGGCTGCGCGAGGCGCCCCGGCTCGAGGTGAAGCAGGAGCGTGAGCTCTCTCAGGCCGCCTCCACCCGTGACCATCAGGGCGTGCTCGCATGGGCGGAGCCGTACCGCTACGCGGACGCGTGGGAGCTCGCGGCGCAGGAGCAGCCGGTGCTCGTCTGCCTCGACCAGGTGAGCGATCCGCGGAACCTCGGCGCCGTCTGCCGCAGCGCGGAGGGCGCAGGCGCGACGGGCGTCGTCATTCCCGCACATGGGTCGGCGGCCGTGACGCCGGCCGTTGCGAAGGCATCGGCGGGCGCAGTCGAGCACGTGCCGGTCGCCGTCGTGCCGAACCTCGCGCGCTACCTCCAGGAGATCAAGCGCGACGACCTCTGGATTTACGGTGCCGCCGGGGACGCACGTCAGACTTTGTGGCAGGCCGATCTGACTGGTGGCGCCGTCTTCGTTCTCGGCGCCGAGGGCTGCGGCCTTCGGCCGCTCGTACGCCGCCGCTGCGACGAGCTCATCTCGATCCCGCTCGTCGGCGAGGTCGCGTCCCTCAACGTCTCGGCCGCCGCGGCTGTTCTCCTGTTCGAGGCGAAGCGCCAGCGGTCCGCGTAGGCGGGACTGCCGTGGCCGACCCGACGCTCTACCTCTTCGACGGCTTCAACCTGCTGCACGCCGGCGGCTTCGCGGACGTGCGGGAGCTTCGCGACACGCTGGCGAGCTTCGTCGCGATGTGTGGTGCCCGCGGCGTCGTCGTCTTCGACGGAGCGGGGACGAACGAGGCTCGCGGGCCGCTCGAGGTGCGGTGGGCGGAGCCTGCCGACACCCTCCTCGAACGGCTCGCAGCGGAGCATCGGCGGAGCGAACGGGTCTGTGTCGTGTCGTCGGATGCCGCGGTCCGCGGCACGGCGGGCCGGGAGACCCAGACACTTCGGTCCGAGACGTTCCTCCGCGACTTGCGGTCGAGCAGCACGTCGACGCGGGCGGCGAACGAGCCGCGGACGAGAATCGAGGACCGGGTCGACGAGAACACACGCGAGCGGCTCGAGCGGCTCCGGCGCGGTGGCGCCTGAGGGTGAATAGATGCGGGCGGGGCGACGGTGCCCACGCCGCTCTGAACGCGAACGTACGTTTCTATCAAATCGGGTCCGCTGCAAAGCGGTTGTACATCGGTGGGACCACTGCTATGTTCCCCTCAACCTGAGGGTGAGTCTTCGGCGGCTCACCCTCCCAATTCAGGGGGCAGACATGGCTCCGAAGGCGGCATCGCCAGCTCAGCAGCCACAGAAAGCTCAACGAGAGCTACAGGATCTGCAGCTCGTCCTGAGAGCGAGGAATGGGGACAGCGGCGCCCTCGACCAGCTGATCCGGCGGTACACCGGGTTCGTCCGGTTGAAGGCCAGCTCGTACTTCCTCGCGGGCGGCGATTCCGAGGACCTGATCCAGGAGGGACTGATCGGCCTGTACAAGGCCGTTCGAGACTTCCGGACCGACCGCGAGACCTCGTTCCGGTCGTTTGCCGAGCTGTGTGTGACGCGGCAGATCATCACCGCGATCAAGACCGCGACTCGGTTCAAGCATCAGCCGCTGAACGGCTATGTCTCGTTCAGCCATACGCCGGCGGGCCAGGAAGCCGAAGGAGACTGCACGCTCGGCGATGCGCTCCCGGGGTCGGCCGTCCAGGAGCCGTCGGTGGTCGTCATCTCGAGCGAGGAGCTCCAGAGCCTCGTCTTCACCCTCGGGACCGGATTGTCACGCCTGGAGGCCGACGCGCTGCGGCTGTATCTCGAAGGCTCGTCCTACGAGGAGATGGGCGCGGAGCTCGGCTGCGACACGAAGACGATCGACAACGCCCTGCAGCGCGTGAAGCGCAAGATCATCCAGCACCAGAAGGGTCGCGAGGTGTTGGCGTGACTCGGATCCGCCCAATCTCGTAGTCCGCCGCCGAGCGAATTCTCTTCCGCTGGCCGTTCCGCGGCGGGTCGACGCGCAGCTTCGCCTCGACGTGCACCGAAAGGTCGGCGATCGGAACCAGATAGACACCTGCTGTTTCAGGGCAGTAGACGGCGAACGCGTCTACCTGGCCTTGGTAATCGCGTCGCGCCGTGAGCGGATTTCGATGGTGGCCGTAGGAGCTGCAGGCGCGAAAGACGACGCTGCCGCCCCGCAAGCGGCCGGTCTTGCACTGCACGCGCGCCAACCGGTCGCCCGCCTCGATGATGAGGTCACTTCGCGTGTTCTCTCCGAACGCTAGATACATCGCCAATCCCTCCGCTCGAAATGCCGCCATGATCGCGAGCAGCGATCCGTCACCGATATCCTTCGGGTGCTCCATCGTGTTGTCATTCTTGCGAACGC
>Ga0126312_10000931_pt1 | contig 18532 bp, 17 predicted proteins | sample Plot104A_FD_92537 | JGI IMG/M metagenome (GOLD analysis project Ga0126312, IMG submission 92537) | Serpentine soil microbial communities from UC McLaughlin Reserve, CA, USA - Plot104A | ecosystem: Environmental > Terrestrial > Soil > Grasslands | place: USA: UC McLaughlin Reserve, Lake County... | reverse complement strand
CGACCGGTACGGCCGCCGGCGGGTGTTCCTGCTCGGCGTGGCGGGCTTCACCGTCTTCAGTGCGCTGTGCGGGTTCGCGTCGGATCCGAATGTGCTGATCGCCGGCCGGGCGTTGCAGGGGTTGTTCGCCGCGCTGGTGGTGCCGACCGCGCTGGCCCTGCTGCTGCCGGAGGTGCCGCCGACGCGACGGCCGGTTGCGGTCGCCACCCAGGCGGCGATGGGCGCGGCGGCCGCCGCGGTGGGCCCGACGACCGGTGCGCTCCTCATCGAGTACGGCAGCTGGCGGTGGGTGTTTTTGATCAACGTGCCGATCGGAGTGCTGGTGGGCCTTGGAGGACGCTGGTTGCTGCGGGAGAGCCGCGACCCGGGCGCCCGCGGTCTCCCGGATCCGGCCGCCGTGCTGCTGGTCGCCGCCATCCCGGCGCTGCTCAGCTTCTCGGTCATCGAGGGGCCGTCCTGGGGCTGGGACAACCCGTGGGTGGTAGCCGGGTTCGGGCTTGCCGCGCTGCTGCTGCCGCTGCTCGGCTGGCGCAGCGCCACCGCCCGCTACCCCGCGCTGGACCTCCAGCTGTGGCGGATCCCTCAGTTCCGGATGGTCAACGCCGCCAGCCTGCTGTTCGCCATCGCGTTCTACGGCATGCTGCTGGCCAACATCGTCTTCCTGCAAGCCGTGTGGCACTACTCGGTGCTGCGGGCCGCGCTGGCCAGCGTACCCGGACCGCTCGTGGTCGCCGTGCTCGCCCGGTTCGCGGGCCGGCTGGCGGGCCGGGTCGGTTTCCGGCCCGTGCTGCTCGCAGGTGCGGCGTGCTGGGCCCTGGCCAGCGCGGCGTTCGCGCTCGTGATCGGCCCGTCCGGCCAGTGGACCACGCATTGGCTACCACTGGCGCTACTGACCGGCATGGCCATCGGGCTGACGCTGCCGGTGCAATCGGGCGCCGCGGTCGCCTCGCTACCGCCCGCTCGCTTCGGTCTCGGCTCCGCGATCAACGCCAGCTTCCGGCAGCTCGGCGCCGTGCTCGGCGTCAGCCTGTTCGTCGCGCTGGCCGGCGACACCCGCACCGCCACCGTCGCCGACTACCACCGCGTCTGGTGGATCCTCGGCGCCATGGGCCTGGCCAGCGGCCTAGTCCTGCTCTTACCCGGCCTGCCCCGCGCCCGGCCGGATGACGGACACCGAGCGCGCCCGTCCACGCGATCCTTTACCTGGAGCTCCGCTGCCAGCACGTAACCCACCCCAACCATGCAGGCAGGCCGCCGCCAGCGCAGGCAACACATCAACGCCCGTTCCAGCACGCCGATGACTTCGCTCCGAGGAGACGACCATGCCGATGATCACCAACACCGAATCCGGAATCAGAATCCCCGGAATGACTAGCCGCTTTCTGGAGCCGATGGGGTCGCGCGACCAAAGGCAGGGTCGGCTGCGCTACCTCACCGGTGGAAGCGGTGCGCCGCTGGTGATGCTGCACACCGTGCGCACCCAGGCCGAGCACTTCCGGCATGTCATCCCGCTGGTCCAGCATCGATACACCGTCTACGCGCTGGACCTGCCGGGAATGGGCTACTCGCAGATCGTGCCCGGCGCCTCCTACGAGGAACCCGCCATGCGCGCCGCCGTCAAACGACTCCTCACACAACTTGATCTGCGCGACGTGACACTGCTCGGCGAGTCGATGGGTGCCGTGCTCGCCCTCACCGCAGCGGCCGACCTGCCCGACCGGATCCGCCGCGTCGTAGCGGTCAACGCCTACGACTACCCCGGCGGCATCGCCAGGTCCGGCCTGCTGGCCCGACTGATCGTTACCGGCGTCGTCGCACCGGCCCTGGGTCCGATGCTCGCCCGGCTGGAACCCAAGCCCGTCATGCGGGCCATGCTGACCGGCGGCCTGGTCGACCGGGCCGCACTCCACGAAGACTATCTGGACGAACTCCTGAACGTCGGCCGCCACCCGGGCTACCCGACCGTCGCCCGCGCCGTGTACCGCAACCTCCCCAGCCTCGCGGCCGCCCGCGCCGGCTACCCCAAGGTCACCGCACCGATCCATCTCATCTACGGGGAGACGGACTGGTCCCGACCTTCAGACCGGCAGGCCAACCGACGACAGCTGCCCGACGCCGACTTCACCCAGGTCCCGAAAGCCAGCCACTTCATCGCCCTGGAACGACCTGACGTGCCAGCCGACCTGCTGAACGCGGTGGCATGACCCGACCTCGTGCATGTGAAGCGGACGCACAGGCTGGTTTAGTGCCCCAGCCAGACCACGCCAAAGCCGCTGACCAGCACAGATGACCCCGACAACCCCTCTCAGGGCCTCAACGTGTGCAACTCAGGAGGTCTATTCGTCCCAGAGGCCGTGCTCTGGCCACCGTCGCGGTAGGCGCGTCTCGACGGGCGGCAGTTCAGCGAGCGCTACAGATGGTTGGGTTTGGTACCAGTAGGCGACGCTGGAGTAGTCGTTGCTTTGGTCGTTGGCGTGGCCGTGTTCGATGCTGAAGCGCAGTGATTTGGTGAAGCGCACGGGGTCTTCGATGTGGAAGCGGTACATGCTCCAGGTGCCGAAGTGTTCTTGGATGCTGGCGGCGAGGCTGACGCCGTGATACGGGCCCGCATAGGCGCCGCTCGGGAATCCCCAGGCGGCGTTGAAGTAGTCCTCGGTGCCCGTTCCGTGCAGCGAGGGAGGCCAGATTTCGCCGTCGATGAAGAACATGTCGTCGCCCTCGCCGGGCCAGGTATAGATCTGATTGGAGGCGTTGAAGTTGTCGATGTTCAGCAGGCAGCCGACGTACTGACCTGATCCTTCGGTGTCGAGGATGACGTAGTTGTCATCGCCGGTGCAGTTCGTGCCGGGCAGATCCCAGGGGTTCGGATGCTCCTCCTGGCTCCCGTATTCCACCCTCGCGGTGGGCCTTTCCTGCCTATAGTGGGCATGGAACAGGCAAAGATCATCTGGGGCAGGCTCGTCGGTCAGCTCGTAATCGATGTAGTAGAAGAAGTTCTCGACCGGCCGCTCGCTTTCATTGTGGAGCACGATCTTGGCACCTGCGCGGAACGGCATCGGGAAGTAGCAGTTCATGGCAGCGGCAAACGGGCCTTTGGGTCCGCGACGCGGCCCAAACACCATGCTGAGCGGCAACGACACGTAGTGGACCGCTGATGCATGCCCCACGCCGAAGAAGTCGCCGAGCGGAGTGCGGACGCTGGGCTGTGCCGAGTCGTCCCAATAGATCTCAAGGACGAGCTTGCGGAGGTACTTTTCGGAGTAGCAGCGCGTTGTCAGCCAGATGTGCTCGATGACGCCGGCGCCGTCGATCTCGGCAAGCACGTGGCTTCCCCCGCTGGGGACAGTGGCAAAGTCGCGGTTGCCGCCACTGCGGTCATAGCTTGAGGAGCGGCCTGATCGTCCTGGCTTAAGGTAGGGAAGTCCCGATAGCGGACTGTTGGGTTGCCAAAAGCGCATGTTGAATTCCTGTCTGGTTTTTCGCGAAAGGCTGAGATTTTGGGGTTCAGCCTTTGACTGCGCCGAGTGTGAGTCCGCCGACAATTCGTTTCTGGAGAAGGAAAGTGACTGCGACGACGGGCAGCGTGTAGAGCATCGCCAACGCGGTCATCGATCCCCATTGCAGGCCGAACTGGGTCTGGAAGTTGGCGATCACGATTGGCGTGGTCTGCGCTCTCACCGAGGTCAGCAGGAGCGCGAAGAGGAACTCATTCCATGAGGCCAGGAAGGCGAAGATCGCGGTTACGGCGATGCCGCCCGAAACAACCGGGACGATGACCGAGATCAGCGTGCGCATCCGGCTGGCGCCGTCCACATGAGCTGCTTCTTCAAGCTCGATGGGCACGGATTCGAAGAAGCTCGTCAACAGCCAGATGGCGAGCGGCAGGGAGATCGCGCTATGGGCGATGGCGGTTCCGGTTGGAGTGTCTCGAAGTCCGATCCCGGTCATGATCGCCACCAACGGGACGCCGATCGCAACCGGCGGGACCATCCGGGTGATCAGTGTGGAGAACATGAATGCCTGGCCGCTCCGAGTTTTGAAACGGGTAATGGCGTACGCCGCCGGCACTGCCAGCACGATCGTCAAGGTGGTGCTGATCAGTGCTGTGGAGATGCTGTTGATGAAGGAAGGGATCACTCCAAAAGTCGCCAGCGCCGCTTGGTAGTTCTGCAGGCTCCAGCTGCGGGGAATGACCGTGGGTGGCACGGCGATGGCCTCGATGGGCGACTTGAACGAGGTCAGCGCCAGATAGGCGAATGGGAATGCATAGCCGAGGACGATGAGTGTCAGCAGCGCCCAAAGGAGTGCCTGCCCGCCGGTCCGTTTACGACATGCCGCGCTGGCCATCATGTCTCCTTTCCGGGTCGCCAGATGATGGTGATCGCCACCACAGCGACGCACAGCATGACGACGAGGTAGATCACGCTCATGGCTGAGGCGTAGCCGACCTCGTTGAACCGGACCATGGTTTGGTAGATCAGCAGGCTGAGCGTGGTCGAGGCTTGTTCGGGGCCGCCGTTGGTCTGAATCAGGATGATGTCGAAGGCTTTGGCGGCGTCGATGCCGCGGACGATGAGGGCCACCGCGATCACGGGTCGCAGTAGCGGCAGCATGACGCGGGTGAGGAGCCGCCAGCCTCCGATGCCGTCGAGGCGGGCAGCTTCGATGATGTCGCCGGGCAGGTTTTGCAGGCCGGCGAACAGCACCAGCGTCATAAAACGATGTGGTGAGCCAGATGTCGGGGATGGCGACGGAGAACAACACGATGTCGGGGTTACTAAGCCATCCGATCTGGTTGGGGTTGGTGAGGATTCCGACGCGAGCGAGTAGGTCTCCGATGAGTCCAAAGTTGTCGATCATCAAGAAACGCCAGAGCAGACCGGCGACCACCGGCGCAATCATTAACGGGTACAAAAAGATCGTCCGGAAGATCCGGGAGCGGTTGCCAAGAGTGTTGAACAGCAGCGCCGTGGCGAGGCCGAGTACGAACTCCAGGGTCACAACCATGATCGTGTAAATGCCGGTCCGGATCGACGCCGCAAGAAATTCATCCGATGTAAGCGCCTTGACGTAGTTGCCGACGCCGACGAAGGCACGCGTGCCGGCCAACGGGTCGACCTGGAAAAGGCTGTCGAAGATCAGCTTGACGAGGGGCCAGGCCACGAAGATCGCCAGGAAGAGAGCCGCAGGTGCCATCAGCAGCATGGCGAACCGACGATCGCTGACTCCGGAGCGCCGCCCGGTCGTCGCTGGGCGACCCGACGGTGCCGCCTCTACATTGACCGGGGATGTGGTGATCTCAGCTGACAAGGCTCTCAACCTTCGCGCGAGCTGCGGTCAGCAGCGCTTGGTAGTTCGCGCCCTGCTTCAGTGAAGCCTGGATGGTCGGCACCAAGACGGTGTCGACGATCTGCTGCCACTTCGGCGTAGCTGGTCGTGGCTTCGTGGCCGGTCCGTCCAGGGTGGCGATGAGCGGCTTGAACGATTCGTAGCCCTTCTGGTCCTGGTATTTGGCGAAGGCCGACTTTCGGGCGGCGAGCCCGAGGTCGGACTCGATGCTCAGGTCGTTGTGGTCGTATGCGTACTGGATGAACTTCTTTGCTTGATCAGCTTTGGCTCCGCTGGAGGGCAACGACAGGTACCAAGGTCCGGGGATTGCGCCCACTCCAGCCGATCCAGCGATCATGGGAGCGGCACCGACCTTGCCGTAGACGGGAGCGTCTTTGGGGATTTGCCGGTAGGCGTGTGCCCAGAATCGGGTCATTGCGGTCTTGCCTTGGTTGAACAGGTTCTGCGCCGCCGCCCAGTCGACCTGGACCGCGCCCGGCGGTGCGACCTTGAGCGTGTTGTTCAAGTTGCTGTAGAAGTCCAGCGCCGCAACGTGGGCAGCGTCGTCGATGATCACCTTGCCGCTCGGGTCGAGGACGGGCCCGGCTGCGCCAGCTTGAACCACGGCGGCCAGCCACTCGGTTTCCACCGCGCCCTTGACGTCCGTGCCGTACAACTTTGAACCGCGGGTGAAGAACTGGGCGATGTCGTCGAATTGCTTCCAGGTCGTGGGCGCCGCCAGCTCATAGCCGTATTTGGATTTGAAGTTCGATTTTTCCTTGGAGTCCTCAAACAGGTCGGTGCGATAGAAGATGATCTCGGCGTTCGCCCAGACCGGCATGCCCATGTACTTGCCGTTGATCTGACCTTCTGTGAGCAAGGACGGGAACAAGTCCGCTTTGACCTGGTCGGTGAACATGTCATCCAGCGGCGTTAGCTTGCCTGCGAAGGTGGGGAGCCAAATGGCGTCCATGGCGCCGATGTCGAACGACGGCGTGCCGGCTGACAGCTCGGTGTTGAAGCGGTTGTATAAGCCGTCGTACGGCAGCGCAACGAACGTGATCTTGGTGCCCGTCTCCTTGGTGAAGGCATCGGCGACCGGCGTGAGCTCAGCTTGACCACCGGCTTCACACAAAACGGTAAGGGCGCCACCACCGGCGCCAGAGGCGGAGCCGGCGCCGCCAGTCGCAGGCGCGGTGCCGCCCGCGCCGCAGGCGCTGAGCGCAGCCGCCGAAACCGCGCCTACGCCTAGCCCAAGAAAAGCGCGGCGGGAGAACCCGCCGGAGAAGGTCTGCCTGGGATTGGTCATCATGTCCTCCGAACCCGAGAAACTGTTCGTCGGCAGGGCGGGTACCGCTGCCTATGTCCTTCCTCGAGGCTTAAGCGCCGATACGGTCTTCCGTCTGAGTTGGACAGATGGTACGTTAACTCGTGTTACTAGCACGAGTCAATAGCGGGATTGGAGCGGTTTTGGTAAGTCGGTCACCGGCCCGGCGGCCACGGCAGAGAGATGTCGCAGAGCTTGCTGGTGTATCTCGTACAACGGTGTCGTTCGTTCTCAACAGCGTTGAGAACATCGCAATCCCGGAGGAGACACGGCAACGCGTCCTCGATGCCGCGGCCGAACTGGGCTTTCGCCCGAATGCGATGGCACGAAGTCTTCGCGGCGGCCGGAGCAACGTACTGGGCCTGCTAACCAGCGACATCGTCACCACGCCGTACGCAGTCGAGATCATCAAGGGCGCCCAAGATCAGGCGTTCGCTGGGGATCAGATGTTGCTCATCGTGGACACCGGCGGCGCCGCCAGGGCGGAGGAGGATGCGCTCGAGCGACTGCTGGAATGGCGCGTGGATGGCCTGATTTTCGCCACCGAGTACCACCGCCCATATGCGCTGCCGGCAGCGGCCACACACTCACCGGCCGTGCTCGTGAACTGTTTCGTTGATCATGGGGTGGGTGATCTGCCGGCGGTTCCGACGATCCTGCCCGACGAGGTTCAAGGGGGCCGCGTGGCGACCCAGGCGCTGATTGATGCCGGTCATAGTCGAATCGGTTTCATCAACGGTCCTGCCGAGTATTTTCCAGCCTCGACCGGTCGACTCACCGGCTACCGACAGGCACTCCAAGCAGCAGATATTCCGTTCGATCCTGATCTTGTACGAACCGGGGACTGGTGGCAGGAGTCCGGCACCCGGCACACTGGAGACCTACTCGCGATCCCAAAACCGCCGACAGCCATCTTCTGTGGCAATGACTGGATGGCGATGGGTGCCTACGACGCAATTCGGGAAGCCGGGCTCCGGATCCCTGACGACGTTGCGGTGGTTGGATTCGACAACCGGGTGGAGATCGCCGATCACATGCGCCCGCGGCTCAGCACCGTTGCACTGCCCTATTACGAGATGGGAAGTCGAGCCGTCGAGGTCCTGCTTGACCCGCACTTATCCGCCGCGGCAGCGACCGAACTGATCCCATGTCCTGTCGTGTCGCGATCATCGATCTGATCTCCGAGGAAGGGTTCATGATCGAATCAGACCAGGCCGTGCAACAGGCACCGCCCACCCGGCCGGTTCTGCACTTTACAGCCGTCAGCGGGTGGATCAACGACCCGATCGGCTTGACCTACCACGACGGTCGCTACCACCTGTTCTTCCAATACATCCACGGCCAGGCCGCCTGGTCTCCAGAGTGCTGCTGGGGCCATGCGGTGAGCGATGACCTACTGACCTGGACCGAACACGACCCCATCTTGGAACCCGGCGATGGTGATGGCGGATGCTGGTCGGGCAGCCTCGTCGTGGACAACCAGGGCCGAGCAACGATCTTCTACACCAGTGTCCAGCTCGACGACCTCAATATCGGCCAGATCCGGACCGCACAACCCGATGATGAGACCTGGAACACCTGGCGCAAGGGCGGGTTCGTCGAGGGCATTGTCCCGACAAGCGACGCAGGAATCTTCCGTGATCCGCAGGTCTCCCGTGATGGCGATGGCTGGCGGATGTTAGTCGGCTCCGGCCGCAACGACGGAACGGCCACCGCGCTGGCCTACACCTCAGCCGACCTTATCGCTTGGACCTTCCGCGGCGAGTTCGCGAGCCGCTCCAGCGCCCAACAAGATCAAGTATGGACCGGCAAGGTCTGGGAGTGCCCTCAGCTGGTTCCTTTGGGGTCGAAGCATGTGCTGCTGTTTTCGGTGTGGGAGCCGTGGATCCCCTACTACGAAGCGTACGCGGTCGGCAGCTTGATCAACGGCGAGTTCAAGATCGACAAATGGGGCCGGCTCACCTACGGCGACTCCTACTACGCTGGCGCAATATTTGCCGACGCAGCTGGCCGACCCGGACTGATTTACTGGCTGCGCGAAGTCACCGATAGCCAAGGCCGATGGACAGGCGCCCACAGTCTGCCCCACGTGTTGCGACTCGATGAGAACAACCAGCTCATCGCTGAGCCTCACCCGAACGTTGCCCAGCGGCGACGGCCAGCGACCAAGATCAGCATCGATCATGAACAGCCGGTCGCACTGCCGCCAATAGCGGACGTGGAATGGAATCTAGGCCGTGGTCGACCCGCCTCCCTGACCGTGCGCTCCGCCAACGGAACGCAGGTCGTGCGAATGATCACCAACGATGGTGCGCTCAAAATTGAAATCGCCGGCAAGATCTGGACGATGCCTTCCAGCGCCGCCTTACGACTCGTCTTCGATGGACCCGTCGTCGAGCTATTTAGCACCGCGGGCGTCTTTTCCGCCCCTATCGCTGTGGCCGGCCACAGGGCAATCTCACTAACAAACAGCTCCTGCTCGATATATGAGCTTGAGAGCACATGAACAAAGCCTTGATCCTGCGCGTCCTGCGAATTAGATGCAGCCGGCAACGAGTGGTCACAATTCTGGTCTCAACTTGCAAAGTTGGAAAGCGGGTTGTTAATTAGTTCCACGGGCCTCCGCCTCTAGATCAGGGAGCCTCGAGCCGGAGTCCGGGCGACTTTGAAACCGGGAATGATCTTGAGAATGTCGACAGCGACCATGACTACGGCGCCCCTGGAACCGATGCCGTCGTGCACGACTTCGGCGCCCGCTTCAAGCATGGATGCACCCATCCTGGACGTCTTGGCTGGATGGTCGGTCCAGCCAAGACGGCCCGAGCGGGTCAGGTCCACGGGCATCTGGATAACCTGAGAGAAGCACCCTTGACAGCATCCGCCGACTTTGGATCGGGAGAAAGCCCATGGCGCAGCTACGAAACAGTTGGGCCAGAGAGGCGACCGTTCACGGCGTCGCCCAGCAGACGCCAGATGCGTCCGTTGCGACGAGACGATTCCGGTCGGCGGACCATGCGTGTGGGTCGCGGGCATCGACCACCGCGGCCCAGCTCATAACGAGTGTTTGTCGCCGGAGAGGCGCTTTCAGACGGTGATGGGTCCAGCGAAGTAAATACGGCGATGATCAGCCGGCTGTAGAGGCGCGATCTGAAAGATGTCGCCGTGCCTTAACTCGTGCCTTACCGGAGTGTCAACACGAGGCTGACACCGTTAATCAGTGTTACAGACTGGCACAGGAAATAATGGCGCTAAATGTGACTTGACTAGGCCTGATCCCTGTTTCCCCTAGTGAAGACCATCCAGCAAGCGAGTGGTCGAAACCCGCGGCAATGAGCTTGGGAAGCTGATGTTCTGCCATTGAACTACATCCGCCTGACTAGGCATTGGCGCCTAGTGCCTTTCGTCGCTCCGCAGTCGCCGCAGGACCTTCGAAGGCGTGTGTCAGGTTAGCGCATTGCCCCCTAGCGCCGGACCGGCCAGCAACGCAGAAGAATTGACGCGCCCTGATTTTGCGGCATCGGCTCGACGAGACTCGTGGGACACTCAGGCTCACGAGGGAAGGAAATTCACATTATGCCCGTCGGATTCGGACAGGTGGTCATCGACTCGCAACGCGCCGACGACATCGCCGCTTTCTGGTCAGCCCTGTTGGAGCGCCCGGTCATGGACGGAGCCAATCAGTTCTTCGCAATGATTCCAGCGTCGGAAGACCGCAGCTTTCCAGCGTTGATGTTCCTCGCCGTACCCGAACCCCGTCAGGTGAAGAACCGAATGCACCTAGACCTGGTCGCAACCGACCTTCCCGCAGAGGTGGAGCGCGCGGTCGCCCTCGGTGCAACGAAGGTTGCTGACTTCGACGAGTACGGCACAAAGTGGACTACGCTGACCGACCCTGAAGGCAATGTCTTTGACATCGGCCTGGCATCCGCCGAGCAGTGAGTCGGCGAGCCAGCAGGCTTGGACATGCCGTTTCGACGCTTATGACGCGAAACGACCCCTTCGCAAGTTGTCGCCAGGGTCGTTGTGACGACTGTGCTGGCAAACGACCCATCCCGCGGTGGCTGTCCCAAAATCGTCGGCTCGGCTAGCCCAATCGCTGCCGACGATCAGATAGCCCGTTCAGCATCCGGCGGAATGGATCTTGATCTTCGCGACGCGATCTTCGAAGCGCCGGTAGTGGAGATTTCAGGTTTCTGATGCCTGGCAGGACTAGACATCAAGGTGCCCAACCGAGTAACCATATTTGGCGGCGTTTCGGTACATGGTCCCAAGCTCAGCAAGGAGCGGGCCAGCAAGAATCGAAAGTGAACGGCCGCGCACCTTCCCCGCGCGCGGCCGTTAGGCCGCCAAGATGGGATGCGGCACGTAGCCTGAACTTTGCTATGGAAGAACTGTTTGCTCCGCCGGCGTACGGATGGAAGCGACTATCGGAGAAGTATCGTTCGATGCGCATCCTCACCAGCCTCATTGTTCCGCCGATCATCTTCACGATTCCAGCGGTGATCGTCGGTGTCTCCTCGGGCAAGTGGTGGATCTCCGGTCTGATCTGGGCCGTCGCGATAGTGATCGTGATCATCAGGTTGGCATTTGTCACCCGTAGCTGGCGCTCCTGGGGATATGTGGAACGAGAAGATGATCTCTACATCACGCATGGTGTGATGTTCCGAAGTCTGATAGCGGTGCCGTACGGTCGGATGCAGCTCGTTGAGGTTGAGTCCGGCCCGTTAGAGCGTGCGTTCGGCTTAGCTTCGGTCACACTGAAGACGGCTAGTCCCGAAACCGGCGCACGAATCCCAGGCCTTGCCCCGGAAGAGGCAACCAGGCTGCGGGATCGGCTGACCGAACTCGGTGAAGCACACGCTTCAGGCTTATGAGCGCCTCACAGCCCCAGGGCACCTCCGCCCGAAACCTCGCGGGCGGCTCACAAGCTGGTTTCGGCACGGCACCGGGTTCGCCGCCCCCAGGCGCCGCACAGCCCAAGCCAACTGAGCGACCACATCCGCTGACACCCTTCGTGCGTGGCTGGTTAGTGTTCGTCGCGATCGCGATCGGCTGGATCCGGGAGCTTGTCACCAGCGCCGGCGAAAATCAATTCCAGGCTGATGGGCTGATTTGGATCCTTCCCGTCCTCGCCATCGTCGTGCTGTTTGCAGGTATCGCCGGCTTCATTTCCTGGTACTTCACCCGATTCGTCATCGATGACGAGGAACTACGGATCGACACCGGCGCCATCTTCAAGAAATCAACCAAGATTCCATTTGAGCGGTTGCAGTCGGTCGACCTTGTGCAGCCGCTCGCAGCTCGGATCTTTGGGCTCGCCGAGCTCCGCCTCGACGCGGGAAACAGCACCACCAAGCTGCGCTACCTCACTCGCAGCAAGGCCTCTCGGTTCCGCGACTACCTGCTCGCCCGAGCCCACGGCCACCAGGCGAGCATTCGTGATCTTGATCAACAAGCGGTGGCAAGCGTCTTCACTGATCTTGGGGTAGCCGATCAAGCGCTGGTTCAAATCACTCCACAACGGCTGATCGTGAGCTTCCTGCTCTCAACGGAATGGCTGATTCCGACAGCCATTTCGATCACCATCCTGGTCAGCACGGTGGCCTTCGGCGTGCTGCCACTCGCACTCGGCGCCTTGATTCCGCTGGTGATCGGCATGCTGTCGCTGATTTGGCGACGCGTCATCGGAATGTTCAACTTCACCCTGGCCGAATCGCCACGCGGGCTTCGCATCACCCGCGGATTGACGAACCTGACCAGCCAGTCCCTGCCGATTAACCGGGTACAAGGTGTCAAGACCAGCCAGCCGCTGCTCTGGAAGCCACTGGGCTGGTATCGGGTGGACATCGACATCCTGGGCTACGCCCAGGGCGACGGTGAGGACAACGAGTCGACCTCGTCCAGCGTGCTGCTCCCGGTCGCGAGCTCCGAAGAGGTCGAGCTGGCCTTCGCCCGTGTCCTGCCAGGCTTCGATCTTGACGGCATTGAACTGCATTCATCGCCCAAGCGCACCCGTTGGTTACGGTGGTTCGACTTCTGGACGCTGCGATATGGCTGGGATGATCGGACTTTGATCACCGAGCAGGGCTGGTTCACCCACGTACGCGACGTCGTGCCGCACGCGAAGACCCAATCGGTACGCATCGAGCAGGGTCCGCTGCAGCGGCTATTCCGGCTGGCCGACGTACATGTGCATACCCCGCGAGGGCCTGTGAACGCCGTCGCCCACCAGCTCGATGATCACATCGCCCGGGAACTGGCCTTGAGCCAGCTGGATCAAGCCCGGGCCGCTCGAGCTGCCGAACGTGAGCATGTCGCGATCGCTGCGCTGGCTGTTGATGATCATGAGGGTGAGGCGCAGCTGCTGGGCAGCTTCGGCACCGGCCGTGATCAAATCCTTGGCTCGGGCGGCGAGAGCGAGGTATTTGCTATTGATCATCAGCGAGTGCTGCGGCTCTATCGCGGCCGACATGAGGCGCCTCGGCGTACGGCTGCGCAGCTGGGTTCGCTCTACGACAGCTGGCGCGGCGCCGACATCGGCATCGAGCTGCCGATGATCACCGAGATGGGTGAGTACAACGGACGCTTCTACACTGTGGATCGCCGGTTTTCGGGCCAGAATTTGTCAGGCTGGCTGCGGCACGCGCAGGCCAGCCAACGCCGGCCCGCGTTGATCAGCTTCTTGGACGCGACCGAGCGCCTGCAGCACCTGCCAAGTCCGGTAGCCGGATTTGCGCGACTGATCGGCGATGGAGCGCCGGACCAATTTGGCACACTCGGTGAGCTGCTCACGAAGATGCTCTGGGGTCCACTGCAGATGAGCCGGACACAGCTGGAGCGGGACGTTCCGGGGGTTAGCGAGGTGTGGAATCGGCTTCATGCGGACCTGGCCTTGCGCTCGGTTGCACCGACGTTTGTGCATGGCGATGTCTGCCCGCCCAACGCGTACCTCAGCGAAGGCGTCGAGGGTCCGGTCATCACCGGAATTGGGGACTTCAGTTCTCATACGCTGAACGCGGACCCGCTCATGGATCTCGCTGGCGCGGTGATCTTTCTTGAGCTAGAGCCATACGCCGATGCACCGGACGATGCCGCTTGGCTGGAGGCGGTGGTTGCGGAACGCCACGGCCGCGACGTTGTCCACTGGATTGATGTCTATCGACGCTATTACGGCTTCTATTTCTCCAACACGTACGAGTTCGAGCCCAATGTATATGCCTGGTGCTTGCGGCAGATGAGCCGCTGAGCCTCCCCTCGCGAGGCCGCCAGTCTTTTGAACTTGTCTATGCACTAGTGGTGACGGATAGTTGGCGCAGAGGAGGCGGTGGACCTTGGATGTGCATCCTGCTGAGATGCGTACGCTCCAGTTCGGACCCTTCTGGATTCTGAGCGCCATCGCCGGCACCTATAACAGATTCAAGAGCTACGAGCTCGAAGCGTTTTGGGACACGATCGTCGCGGTCGCAGTGCGTACTTCCGGGCCTGCGCGCGAGATTCTGACCTCAATGGCCGAAGATCGTTCCGAACTGCTGCTTGATTTCGAACTCGATGATCGGCCGGTGGTTTCAGGACTGCGGCACATTATGGGAATCCTCGACCGCATCGAGCCGACCGCCTCGAGCGACTTTAGGCTGGCGCTGCTAAGAATCGGGGCTGGCATCGGCCGCCAGAGGGGCCCGTACGGGAGGACGATCAGCACGGAGCACGAGCAACTTCTGGAACTGATCGCGGTATTGCTAGATATGGACTTCGCGCCAGATATTGGTGACGTTCTGGTCTGAGCTAGGCACTCCCCGTAGCGGCCCGAAATCGCTAGGCTCCCAGCATGAGCGAAGAAACGGTACGCAGCACGCCCGTCCTCGGCATCGACATCGGCGGCAGCGGCATCAAAGGAGCGCCCGTCGATCTTGCAACGGGCGAGTTCACCACGAAGCGACTTCGCATCACCACGCCGCAGAAATCAACACCGAGGAACGTGGCGGCGGTTGTCGGTGAGATTGTGGACAACTTCTCGAAGATCATCGGCGACGGCCCAATCGGCGTAACCATTCCGGCCGTAGTGACTCACGGCAAGACCCGGTCCGCCGCCAACATCGATAAATCGTGGATAGATGCCGAGGCCGAGAAGACCTTCGAGAAGCATCTCGATCGCGACATCTTGCTGGTTAATGATGCGGACGCAGCCGGTATCGCAGAGGTGCATTACGGCGCGGCCGCAGGCCATCCGGGCTTAGTGATCATGGTCACGTTGGGCACCGGTATTGGCACCGCGATCGTCTATCGCGGGGTCCTCATCCCTAATTCCGAGCTAGGCCATATCGAAGTCGACGGCCAGGACGCCGAGACTCGGGCCGCCGCGAGCATCAAGGAAAAACAAGGTCTTTCATACAAGGAATGGATCCCACGACTGCAGAGGTACCTCGAGAGACTCGAGGCCTTGTTGTGGCCCGACCTGATTGTGATCGGTGGCGGCATCAGTAAGAACTCAGACAAGTTCATCCCGAAACTCAAGCTCAATGCCGAGGTGGTGCCTGCCAAGCTGTTGAACACGGCCGGCATCGTCGGCGCCGCATGGCTCGCCGCAGACCGCCAGATCCACCCCGACGAGCTTAGGTAGAGCCTAGTCAGGCTACATACGTTCCAGAGGTTCGATGCCGAGCATGGTGAGGCCAGAGGCGAGTACGCGCTTCGTCGCCGAGACGACAGCGAGCCGAGAGTCCCGGACGGCACCAGAAGACTGCAGCACTGGGCACTGCTCGTAGAAGATCGCCAAGGCGCCGGACAGCTCATACAGGTAGTTGCATAGCCGGTGCGGCTGAAGCGTCCGTCCGACGTCCTCGACGACGTCTCCGAAGCGGGTCAGCAGCAATGCCAGCGCTTGCTCCGCGGGCTCTTCCAGCACCAGCACCTTCGACTGCTCGCCATAGCCACGGGCCGTGGCCTTGCGCAGCACCTGAGTTACCCGCGCGTGGGCGTATTGCAAATAGGGTCCGGTATTACCGGTGGTCTGCACCATCCGGCCAACATCAAAGACGTAATCCTTGTTCAGTCCGTTGGACAGGTCGGCGTACTTGATCGCGGCGACCGCGACCGGCCGCGCAGCCTGGTCCTCGGCCGCATCTAGCAAGGTATTGAGCGTCACCGCGGTGCCGTCGCGAGTCTTGAACGGTTTCCCATCGATTCCCAGCACAGTGCCGAACGCCACATGCTCGGTGATCACGTCATCTGGTAGAAAACCGGCCTTGCGGGCAACGGCAAATACAAGATCGAAATGATCCGACTGCCGCGCATCCACGACGTAGATGATCTGGTTGGCATGCAGGTCACGTACCCGATGCCGGATCGCCGCCAGATCCGTTGCGGAGTACCCGAAACCGCCATCGCTCTTGCGCACGATCATCGGGGCGGCGAAGCCGTCGACGAACACGCACAAGGCACCATCATCGACAACGGTGAGTCCCTTGCGCTCCAACTCGGCTACAACCTCTGGAAGATCATCGTTGTAGGCCGACTCGCCGGCAAGATCATCATCGGTGAGAAGAACGCTGAGCCGGGCGTACGCCTCGTTGAAGCCGATCAGCGAGACGTCGATCAACTGGCGCCAGATCTCACGGGTCAGCTGGTCGCCGGACTGCAGAGCGACGACACGGCGGCGGGCCCGGTCGGCAAAATCCTGATCTTCCCGGAAGTGCGCGCTGGCACGGGTGTAGAGCGCCTCGGCATCTGGCAGGGTCAATGTCGTGGTATCGATGCCTTCGTCGAGGATCTGTTCCACGAGCATCCCGAATTGAGTGCCCCAATCGCCGATGTGATTCTGTGCGATGACGTGGTGGCCGAGGCCGCCAAGTACCCGACGCAGACAGTCGCCAATCACTGTCGAGCGCAGATTGCCAACATGCATTTGCTTGGCGACGTTGGGAGCGGAGTAGTCGATCACCACGATCTGAGACTGGGAAGTCTGAGGAACCCCGACCAGAGGGTCGGCAAGTTGATCAGTTACCGCTTGGGCCAGTACGTCAGTCCGGAGCCGCAAGTTGATGAAGCCAGGTCCAGCAATCTCGGGCGGTTCGGTGAGGTCGGCGACCTCCAGCTTGGCTACGAGCTGTGTGGCAATCTCACGCGGTGGCTTGCCCTCGGTATTGGCCAGGCGCAGTGCCACATTCGACTGGTAATGGCCGAATTGCGGCCTGGTGGCTGGCCGCAGCTCCGGATCCATACCTGCGACGGCTTCGATCCGGGCGCTCAGCAGCGAAGCAAGGGAAGACACAAGCGGAGATTATTTCACTGCGGCGGAATTACGCGTCTTCGGAGGCTCCTGCCAGCGATAGGTCTGGCTCAGAATTCTCGCGTCATGGACCCGCTGACAGTTGGGGCACCAATAGCTGTGCCGTTCTTCGCCCGCCGGTCCGAGCTCCTCAAAGAGAATCGGTGTGCCGCAGCGCCGACAGGGCTGCCCCGCGCGCTGGTACACATACGCCCGACGACCTCGTCGTAAATCACCGGTGGTTGACTGTTCCGGTCGCCAGCGATTCGCCTGAAGCAGCAACTGACCGCGTTCGACCATCCGCCGCACATTCTTGACGTGGCCCGCCGGCGTACGCGGATGAACCCCATGCAGGAAAAGCAACTCGGCTCGATAAAACGTGCCCAGTCCGGCCAGGTTCCGCTGGTCGAATAGAGCCTCACCAATCGCGCGATCGGGCTGGGCCGCAATTCGCCGTACAGCTTCGTCAAGATCCCAGTCCGGTCCGAGTAAGTCGGGCCCGAGATGCCCCACGACGGTGTCCTCCGCCGCTGTCGCGACAAGCTCGATAACCGGGAGCCGATAGCCGACGACATCATGATCACCAGTAGCAAGCACCGCGCGGATCTCGTATCCCGGTCCGCCGCTCCAGCGCCGGCCGTGAGCGTAGATGTTCCATGTCCCATCCATCTTGAAGTGGCTATGCAGCGTGAGGTCGTTGCTGAACCGAAACAGCTGGTGCTTGCCACGGGACACAACTTCGCGTACGCCAACTCCGGTCAGGTCCGTTGTCGCCAGCGACGGGACGCGGAATTCCGACCTGGTCAGCACTCGGCCCGCGAGCACCTCATTCAACCGCTGGCATGCCCGCCAGACGGTATCTCCCTCCGGCACGGCCTCATTGTGCCCTCTCGTCCCCAAGGGCTCGCATCATGACAGAAACCCAGGTCCGGAAGGGTCGCCACGTCTCTGTCAACGCGAGTAGTTCAGCATCACTGAGTTCATGATCAACGCCGTACGCCTGCTGGATCGCTGCCCTGGAGCGAGGCTCCCCGAGCGTTGGCGCATCGGCATGGCCGCACGCCCGGATGACGATCAAGGAGCTGTAGAACGGACCGATGCCGGGCAGCTGCTGCAGCTCAACCTGAGCCTCGTCGGGAGCCATTGCCCGCAGCCGATCCGCACCTAATACGCCTCGTTGCGCGGCTTGAGCGATCGCATGCAATCGCGGAATCCGGTCCGCCGGCAGTCCGGGCACGGACTCAATTTCTAGCACTGCGCTAGGAGTCGGTACGCACAACGCGGGCTGTCCCGAAAGCTCGAAACTGGCCCCGTATCGTTCCGACATCCTGGCGCGCAGCGTGATTCCCTGACTGCGTGCCCGGCGCGCGCTGATGATCGACCAAAGCGCGGCTTCATATGGCGAGTAGAACAGGGCGGGTCGGAATCCCGGTGCCCTCATATGGACCCGCGCCAGCACCGGATCAGCGAGACACAATTGGTGGAAAGCTTCGCCGTCGTGGTCAAGTGAAACGACGCGGGCGACTTGCCTCCGTAGGGTCTCGAGCTCCGCATCGCTTAACGAATCGCCACGCGCCTGCACTCGCAACTCAAGCCCCGCTCCGCTCTGTCTG
>Ga0126312_10000930_pt1 | contig 18535 bp, 16 predicted proteins | sample Plot104A_FD_92537 | JGI IMG/M metagenome (GOLD analysis project Ga0126312, IMG submission 92537) | Serpentine soil microbial communities from UC McLaughlin Reserve, CA, USA - Plot104A | ecosystem: Environmental > Terrestrial > Soil > Grasslands | place: USA: UC McLaughlin Reserve, Lake County... | reverse complement strand
GCGGGGCAGCCGCACGGCCTGAAGCCGCTCGGGCTCGAGGCGCTCGACATGATCCGGATCGAGGCGGGGCTGATCTTCGCGGGGTACGAGTTCGACGACCAGGTCGATCCCTTCGAGGCGGGCATCGGGTTCACCGTGAAGCTCGACTCGGAGGACGACTTCGTAGGCAAGGACGCGCTGATCGAGCGCTCCGCGCACCCGCAGCGCAAGCTGGTCGGGCTCGAGCTCGAGGGCAACGAGATCGCCGGCCACGGCGACGAGGTCTACGTCGGGCGGCAGCGCGTGGGCGTTGTCACCAGCGGTACCCGCAGCCCGACGCTGCGGAAGAACATCGCGCTGTGCCGGATGTCGGTGCAGTACGGGGAGTCCGGCACCGCGGTCGAGGTGGGCAAGCTCGACGGGCTCCAGAAGCGCATCCCCGCGCAGGTCGTGGGCTTCCCGTTCTACGACCCGAAGAAGGAGCGCCCGCGCTCGTGAGCGTCTCGCAGGGACCGCCTGGGCGGCCGCCCACCGAGTTCGACTTTCCGATCAGCTTCACCGGCCCCGACGGGATCGGCGCGAGCCCGTTCGACGACTACGGCGAGGAGGAGCGCCCGGACGTCCCCTGTGACGACGGGCAGGACCCGGCGGTCGCGCTCCGCAGCACGCTCGGCATGTTCGCCACCGGCGTCACGGTCGTCACCGCCCTGAAGGGCGAGCAGGTGCACGGCATGACGGCGAACGCGTTCATGTCGGTGTCGCTCGAGCCGCCGCTGGTCCTGATCTCGGTCGACCGCCGGACGAAGATGTGCAGCCTCCTTCACGAGGGGATGCACTACGGCGTCAGCGTGCTCTGCGAGACGCAGGCGGCCCTGTCGGACCGCTTCGCCGGACGCCAGGGAGAGGACCTCCCGGAGCCTCGCTTCGCGGTCGTCAGGGAGACGCCGCTCGTGGACGGCGCGCTCGCGCACTTCGTGGCGCGGGTGGAGCGCTCGTACTGGGGCGGCGACCACTCGCTCTTCCTGGGCCGCGTCGAGTACGCGCGCGCGAACCCCGGCACGCCGCTGCTGTTCCACGGCGGCCGCTACGAGCGGCTCGGGGCGTAGCGTGCCGCGGGCGATCGTGGTCGGGGTCGTCGGCGACTCCGGGGCCGGGAAGACGACGATCACGCGCGGCCTCACGCGGGTGATCGGCGACACGCACGTGACGCACGTCTCGGCCGACGACTACCACCGCTTTGACCGGAAGCAGCGTCGCGAGCTCGGCGTCACCCCTCTCCACCCCGACTCGAACCACCTCGACATCCTCACCCAGCACCTGACGCACCTGCGTCGGGGCGAGGCGGTCCTGAAGCCGGTCTACAGCCACCGGAGCGGTGAGTTCGAGCCGCCGGTCTACGTGCGGCCGTCGAAATTCCTGCTGGTGGAGGGGCTGCTCAACTTCCACACGGAGACCATGCGGAGCCTCCACGACGTCCGGATCGCCCTGGCTCCTCCGGAGGAGCTCCGGCGGGCCTGGAAGGTGAAGCGCGACTGCACGCGGCGCGGCTACACGACCGACGAGGTGCTCGCCGAGCTGGACGCGCGGCAGTCGGACGCCGAGGAGTTCATCCAGCCGCAGCGGCGCTACGCGGACATAGTCGTGGCGTTCGCGCAGAACAAGGCGCAGGACCCGGCTCACCTGGACGCCGACCTGATCCTGCGCGACACGCTGCCGCACCCCGACCTCTCACCGCTGCTCGACGGGAGCGGGCCGGCACTCGTGAAGCGCGAGCACGAGTGGCTGCTCCGCATCCCGGGGGACCTCGATCCCGCCCACGCGGCCGAGCTCGAGGAAGCGGTCTGGGAGCGGATGAGCTTCGCCTCGCACCTGCGGATCCGGCGGCTCGGCGAGTTCACGGTCGGGACGGACCTGTTCCGCTCGGACTCGCTCGCGCTCGTGCAGCTCCTGATCCTCTACCACGTGGTCACGGCGCGGGCGGCGCTGTCGATCGGCGGGTCGCCGCCGCGCGCCGATCCGCGCTTCCCGACGGGCGCCGACTCGGCTTTGCACGCTTAGGCGTTTCTCTATACGTTTAGAAGCTCGTATGGCGGTAACGCTTACGCAGCTTGTCGGCTTCCTGACGGTCGTACGGCGCGGGTCGGTGACGGCGGCGGCGGAGGAGCTCGTCGTGACGCAGCCGTCGGTCTCAGCGGCGGTGTCGGCGCTCGAGCGGGAGCTCGGCGTGCGCCTGACCGAGCGGGCGGGGCGCACCGTGCGGCCCACCGCGGCCGGCGAGGCGTATGCGCCCTACGCCGCGGACGTGCTCGGCCTGCTGGACCAGGGTGCGCGGGCGGCGCGCGAGGCCGAGGAGGCGCGGCCGCACACGCTGCGCATCAGCGCGGTCACGACAGCGGGCGAGTACCTGGTGCCGCAGCTGATCCAGGCGTTCCGCGAGCGGCGTCCCGAGGTCGAGATCTCGCTGGACGTGGGGAACCGCGAGGTGGTCTTCCAGCGTGTGCTCGATCACAGGGTGGACGTGGCGGTCACGGGCCGGATCCCCGACGACGAGCGCTTCTTCGGCGTCGACTTCGCGGACAACGAGTTCGTGGTGATCACCGCGGCCGGCGACCCGCTGGCGCGGCGGCGCTGGGTGGCAATGGAGGAGCTCGCTTCGCGGCCCTGGCTTCTCCGTGAGCCGGGCTCCGGCACGCGAACGCTGTGCGAGGAGTTCCTGGCCTCGCGCGGGATCGAGCCCACCGTGCTCACGCTGGGCTCGAACGGCGCGATCAAGCAGGCCGCGCGAGCCGGGCTCGGGATCGCGCTTCAATCTCGTGTCGCGGTGGCGCTGGAGCTGGAGCTCGGCCTGCTCGACACGATCTCACCGCGGGGCGGCCTGCCCGAGCGCCGCTGGCACGTGGTGCGAAGCGCGATCGGCCCGGTCCGCGAGGACGTGGAGGCCTTCATGGCCTTCTGCGGGTCGCCGGCGGCACGGCACGCGCTCTCCGCGTGACGGCCCTCCGCGGCCGGCGAACGACGGGCATTGAGGGAGGGTCTCGGCCGGGTGGGCTGTCTAAGTTGCGGATATCGCTACTTAGGCAGCCCACCTGCCGGATTGGGCTCCTTCAGTGCTGCCGTTCGCCGGCATCCAGCGCCAGCTCCGCGAGTATCGCCGCCGCGGCTGCCACCAGCTCCCCGTTTCCGGATGCCTGGGTGCCGTCGGGCAGCACCGGCGTGTCCTCGAGTCCTGTCCTGATGCCGTGACCCCGGGCGGCGCCGCGGCGGTTCACCGCCCAGGAGGCGAGGCCGTCGCCGTGGTGCACCTGCTCGAGCGATACGCCTCCCGCGGCGAGCACCTCCTCGATCGCATCGGCTTCCGCCAGGGCGGCTTCCGGACCCTCGCCGAGCGGCTCGACCATCGCCCGCACGCACCGGTGCCCGATGCCGGAGGCTACGAAGGCGTGCGCGTCGCTGAGTGAGAGCAGCCCGGCCTCGATCCCCACGCCGCGCTCGACCAGCAGCGCGCACAGATTCAGGATCCCCTCCTCGCCCTGGTTGGCGGTGACCAGCTCGGGGAGCTCCGTCCAGCCGGCCACCAGCGCCCGGCGGCGCTCCGGGTCCGGCTCGATCTCGGCGGAGGTGCTGATCGAGATCGGGACTCCCGGGCACGCTGCGCGGACGGCGCGGATCGCCGCGGCGCATGGCTCGGCCTCGAGCGTCTGCCGGCCGTCGTCGTCGTACGGATGGAGGTGCAGGACACGCGCGCCCGCGTTGATTGCCGCGCGGCCTTCCGCGGCGAGCTCCGCCGGCGTGCGCGGCACAGCGGGGTGCTCGCGATCCCCGTTCAGCGCGGCCTGCAGGAGCGGCATGCGCGGAGCGTATTCCGCTCGGCTAGCCGCCAGCCGCGGCGTCGACCATGCGGCGCATCATCTCCACCGCCTGGGCGTCGTCGAGGCCCTGCTCGCGAGTCAGGGAGCGCCAGGTAGGGAACGCAAGCGCGTGGCCGATCGCCGCGCGAGTCTCCTCGCGGCGGACACCGCGCACGGACCGGCCGCGGATCAGGATGTCCCGCGTGGCGGCGAGGTACTGGCGGTACCCCGCGAAGCGCTCGGCGACGAGCGGCACCGTCAGCTCGTCTCGGTGGAGGTTGTCCATCATCCGCTCGGTGCGCCGGTAGTACGCGTACAGCTCGTCCAGCGCCGTGCGCAGCCGTTCCTCCGGATCCACGATCGACGCCCAAGCGCCCATGTCCGGGACGGGGTTCGCCGCCTCCCAGTGCGAGCTGCAGGCATCGAACAGCGCCGCCTCGTCGGGGAAGTGGCGGTACACGGTCGAGCGCCGCACGCCCGCGCGCTCGGCGATTGCGCTGATCGACGTGTGCGCCGGGCCAACCGTCCCGTGCAGCTCGACAGCCTTCTCCGTGATGCGCCGCCGCGTCTCGGCCTGGAGCTCCGCGCGGCGCTTCTTCTCGTATCGACGCTTTTCGACGGTCATAGGTGTCCAATGAATCTTGACACATCCGGAGGTTCGATGTTACGTTTTCACGCGACGCCACTGTCCAACGAAAGAGAGCACAAACATGCACACCGCAGTCGCAGGCCCCAAGATCGTCGGCCCGTACGAGGCGCACGAGGGCTTCCTCGGGAGCATCGCCGTCCGCTTCATGATCGACGGAGCCGACGCCGACCAGCGCTTCTCGCTCGTCGACCACGCGATGTCGCCCCGCGCCCTCGCCGCACCGCTGCACCTGCACACGCGCGAGGACGAGTACAGCTTCGTGCTCCAGGGACGGATGGGAGCCCTGCTGGGCGACGACGTCGTGGAGGCGGGGCCCGGCGACCTGGTCTACAAGCCGCGAAACCAGTGGCACACCTTCTGGAACGCGGGCGACGAGCCCTGCCGGATCCTCGAGATCATCTCGCCCGCGGGCTTCGAGCAGTTCTTCCGCGAGCTCTCCGACAGGGGCGGCGCGATCAACGCCGACCCCGAGGCGCTCGCGGCGCTGAACGAGCGCTACGGCCTGAAGATGCAGCCGGACTCGGTCCCGGAGCTGCTCGAGCGTTTTGGGCTCCAGATCGGCGAGCACCTGACCGGCGGCTGGACCCCGCCGGCCCGCTGAGCACGACCGCCTAGCCGGCGAGCGCGGGCGCGGCCTCCTCGACCAGGGCCGCATCCAGCGCCGCCAGCACGAGGTCGGCCGTCTCGATCGAGGCGTTCCGGCCCATCAGGCCGATCCGCCAGATCGCCGGCGCGTCCGGTCCCAGTCCTCCTCCGATCTCGATGCCGTGTTCGCGGAGCATCCGGGTCTGCACTGCCTTGCCGTCCATGCCCTCGGGCACGCGCACCGCGGTGAGCGGCGCGAGCCGGTGATCCGGGTCGGCCAGCAGCTCGAGACCGCGCGACTCGATCGACGCCTGCAGGTGGGCGGCTGCCTCGGCGTGCCGCTCCCAGCGCTCCTCGAGGCCCTCGGTCAGCACGCTGCGAAGTGCCTCGTGCAGCGCGTAGATCGCCAGGATCGGCGCCGTGTGATGGTAGGTCACGGGCCGCTCAATCCAGTAGCGCTCCAGCAGGAGCAGGTCGAACGAGAACGGCACCGGCGTCCGGCGCGAGCGCAGCCGCTCGAGCGCGCGCTCGGACACGGCCACAGGGGACAGCCCGGGCGGCGCCGCCAGGCACTTCTGCGTGCAGGAGTAGGCGAGGTCCACGCCCCAGGCGCCCACCTCCAGCGGCACGCCGGCGAGCGAGGTTACGCAGTCGGCCATCAGCAGCGTGTCGCGCCCGCGCAGCAACGCGCCCAGCTGGGCCAGCGGGTGCTCGACGCCCGTGGACGTCTCCGCGTGGACCACCGCGACCATCCGCGCGCCCGGATGGCGGTCGAGGGCCTCCATCAGGGCGTCGTTCGAGACGCAGTCGCCCCAGTCGGCCTCGACCAGCACCACATCGGCCCCATGACGGCGCGCGATCTCCGCGATCCGCCGCCCGAAGAACCCGCATTGGCCGACGATCACGGTGTCGCCCGGCTCGAGCAGGTTCGCGATGCCGGCCTCCATTCCGGCGGTGCCGGTGCAATGGAGCGGCAGCACCAGCCCGTCGGGCATCCGGTAGACGCGCCGCAGCATGCCGACGACGTCGTGCAGGATCTCGTAGAGGTCAGGGTCGAGGTGGCCGAGCATCGGCCGGCTCATCGCCTCGAGCACCGCGGGGTCTACGTTCGTGGGGCCGGGGCCGCACAGGAGTCGCTCGGGGGGCCGGAGCTGGGGAAGGTCCATCGCGTCAGGGTGCCGCAACCGCACTGAGAGCACAAGCTAAGAGTTTTGCGTAACACATAGACAAATTTCTCTAAGAATTCTTGCCGGATCGGGCGGCCCTCGCTCTACTCCCGGCATGACCCCCACCAAGACCCGTCTCCACCGCAGCGAGCTCGCCGTGCCGGGCAGCAACGTACGCATGCTCGAGAAGGCGCCCTCGCTCGGCGCCGACGTGGTGATGCTCGACCTCGAGGACGCGGTCGCTCCCGACGACAAGGAGCAGGCGCGCATCAACCTGGTCGACGCGCTGCGCGAGCAGGACTGGTCCCGCTGCTCGGTCTCGGTGCGGATAAACGGGCTCGACACCCACTGGTGCTACCGCGACATCGTCGATGTGGTCGAGCAGGCCGGCGAGCACGTGGACGCCATCTGCATCCCCAAGGTCAGCGGCGCCGGTGACGTGCACCTCGTGGCCACCCTCCTCACACAGATCGAGGAGGCGATGGGGCTCGAGCGGAAGATCGGCCTCACGGTGCTGATCGAGACGGCGCTCGGCATGGTGAACGTGGACGAGGTGGCGCAGGCCTGCCCCGACCGGATGGAGGCGATGATCTTCGGCGTCGCCGACTACGCCGCGTCGCTTCAGAGCCACACGGCCTCAATCGGCGGCGTGGACGAGAACTACTCCGTGCTCACCGACCCGAACGGCTCAGAGGAGCGCGACCGCCACTGGGGCGACCAGTGGCACTACCCGCTCGCGCGGATCGCGGTCACCTGCCGCGCCTATGGGCTGCGGCCGATCGACGGCCCCTACGGCGACTTCACCGACCCCGAGGGCTACCTCGCGGCCGCCCGCCGCTCGGCCGTTCTGGGCTACGAGGGCAAGTGGGCGATCCACCCGTCGCAGGTGCCGCTCGCGAACGAGGTCTACACGCCGGCGCCGCGGCTCGTTGAGCGCACGCGACGCATCATCGAGGCCATGCGCGAGGCCGCCGCGGAGGGGAAGGGCGCGGTCTCCCTCGACGGGCGCCTGATCGACGCCGCCTCCATCCGCATGGCCGAGAACCTGCTCGCGAAGCTCGAGCAGATCGAGGCGCGCGACCCGCTCGCAGTGGCGCCCGAGCCGGCGGCGGTCGCCGCCGAGCCGGCGCGGGCGGCTTCCTAAGGCGAGGACAGGCAGCCGCTTTGGCGAGACCGCGTCCCCGCCCACCGGCCAGCCCGACGCGGGCCAGCCGGAAGGCGAGGACCTGGTCATCGTCCATCCATCACCAGCGATCCGCACCGGCGCCCGAGTACATGAGCGAGCCGGGAGTCGTGAGGTCCTCGCCGGTCTCGAGCAGCGTCTTCAGGCCGGAGAGGATCATCGGCCAGCCGCCATAGAGCTCCGGGTTGGCGTCCTCGGGCAGCTCGTCGTGCGTGACAGTGAGCTGGCACGAGTCCTGGACCTGCTCGATCTCCCAGGTGACCCGCGACGTGCCCGCGGCCTTCACTTCATCGCTCCAGAGGGCGTTGAAGCTCTGGACGAGCCGGCGCGGCGGATCGACCTCCAGGTTCTCGCCCGCGGCGATGTCGATGACTCCCGGGACCGCGGCGGTGTAGCCGGAGCCGTTCGTCCAGTCCGAGCGAGTCTCCACTCCGAAGCTGTACTTAGCCCTCATCTTGGGGTCTGTGATCGCCTCCCACAGACGCTCCGGGGTTGTCTTGATGTAGATCTCGAAGACCTTCTCCATTGTCCTGTCCTCCAGGGTTCTCTTGAGCCCGGTGAGCGTTGCCGCCCAGGGCTCGGCGTATTTGCTCACCCATCTGTCGTGGACGAGCCGGATGGGGACGGGGTTCAGGAAGTGGAGCTTCTCGCGGCCGCGGCGCTTCGTGACCACGAGGCCCGCCTCCTCGAGCACCTTCAGGTGCTTCATCACGCCGAAGCGCGACATGGGGAGGCGCGCCTCGAGCGCGGTCAGCGACTGCCCGTCCTGGGTGAAGAGCTCATCCAGCAGGCTGCGCCGCGTGGGGTCTGCGAGGGCCCTGAACACGTCGTCCATGGCCGGCATGATATGTGACCAAATGGTCACATGTCAAGCGGGAAGCGGGTCTTCCGCGGGCTCGGGCGCATGCGACCAGATTGCCGTCGCGCAGGCCCCCTGACATCGGGGCTACAACCCTTAACTACGACCCTGAATCCCGCTCCGCCCGCTCCACGGTGCGCGCCACCTCCGCCCGCGAGCTCACCCCCAGCTTGCGGAACAGGTTGCGCATGTGCGCCTCCACGGTCTTGAGGCTCACGAACAGCTCGCCCGCGATCTCGCGGTTGGTCTTCCGGTCGACGACGAGGCGCGCGACCTCGAGCTCGCGGTCGCTCAGCTCGGCGAGCGCGTCGCCCGCGGCGGCGCCCCTGCGCGTGCGCCGGTGGACGACCTTGCCGAGCTTGCGGAGCTCGCGCTCGGTGGCGTCGCGGTAGCGGATGGCGCCGCAGCCGTCGAGGTCGTCGGCCGCGCGGTGCAGCTCGGCGGCCGCCTCCTCGACGCGACCCGCCTCGGCGAGCGCGCGGCCCGCGAGCGTCCGCGACAGCGCCGACTCCACCACGACGCCGGCCGAGTGGGCGGCCTCGGCGGACGCGAGCGCCAGCTCCGCGGCCGTCTCGGCGTCGCCCGCGTCAAGCGCGAGCTCGGCGGCCGCGCGGCCCGACCAGGTCCTCGCCATCGGCAGCTCGACGGCCTCGCCGTCCGGCACGGCGACCTTGGCCGCGCGCTCGGCGTCCTCGCGGCGGCCGAGCTCGAGATAAGCGCGGACGAGCAGCTCCTGCCCGAACGCGCGCCAGCCGCCGGGGATGATCGGGAGCGCCTCGCCGCCGGCCGACGCGAGCAGGACCTCCAGCGTTCGCTCCGGATTGCCGCTGCGCGAGAGCGCGGCGGCGAGCGCCACGCCGGCCCACCCGGTCACGAAGCTCTGATCGAGCCGGCGGGTGAGCTCCACGGACTCCTCGGCCATGTCGAGCGCGGCCTCGACCTCCCCCGTGAAGAGCGCCGCCATCGAGCGGTTGAAGAGACTCCACGCCTTCGCCTGGACGATGTCCGCGAGCCGGGCAGCCTCCACGCCGCCGTCGAGCACCTCGGCCGCCTCGGCGAGCCGGCCGCGCATGAAGTACGCGGTGCCGAGGGTCGGCACGAGGGTGGGGAAGAGGATGCCCGTCGCGCGGCCCACCGCGAGGGCGCGCTCCGCGTGCTTGCCGGCGTCGTGGTAGCGATCGAGGTAGAGCTCCGCGGCGCCGAGGTGCGCCGCGGCGTCGATCCGCCCGGCCAGCGCCTGGTCGAGCATCGAGTCGACGATCGACGCGGCCCGCCGCCGGTACCCCTCCGCCGCCTCGATCTGGCCGGTGAACGCGCAGGCGAGCGTCAGCACAGCGAGCGCGGTGGCGGTGAGGCCGTCGTCCCCGACCGGCTCCGCGGCGTGCAGCGCGCGCTCGGCGAACTCGCGCATGGACTCGAACTCGGCGCGGAACAGCCCGTCGATGGCCAGCTCGACCATGAGCGCCACCGCCTCGGGGCCGACCGGGTCCGGCAGGTGGTCGAGCGCCTCCTGGAGCCGGTGGTAGGCCTCGGCGTGGCGGCCGAGCAGGTGGTCGACGCCCGCGCACGCCACGGTCAGCTTCACGCGCAGGCCGACCGCCTCGCCCGGCACGAGGCCGATCGTCTCGATCAGGTCGGCGCGCGCCTCGTCGAGCTGTCCGGTCGCGGCCAGCGCGCCGCCGCGCGCCATCAGGAGCGCGCCGCGCTCCTCGATCGGCGCGCTGTCCGGCAGTAGCCTCAGCGCGGCGCCGAACCAGCGCGCGGCGCTCGCGGGGGCGCGCAGGGTCGACGCCAGGCCGGCGTCGCGCAGCACGGCGAACGCCTCGAGGTCGCCCGGGCGGGCGGCGTGCTCCACGTGGTGGGCGCGCGCGGCGGGTGAGGCGCCGCGTGCCTCGAGCGCCGCGGCCGAGCGCTCGTGCGCGACGAGCCGCCAGCCGCCGGGCGCGGCGTCGTAGACCGCCCTCCGCACGAGCGGATGGCGGAAGCGGAAGCGGCGCGGCACGTCGGTGGGCCGGATGAGGTCGCGGGCGAGCAGGTCGTCGAGCGCCTGCACCGCGGCGTGCTCGTCGATGCCCGCTGCCGCCGCCGCGAGCTCCGGCTCGAAGGGGTCGCCGGCCACGGCGGCGCCGTTCAAGAGGTCGCGCGCCGGCTCGGGGAGGAGGTCGAGCTCCTCCGTGAGCGCCGCCACGACCGCCGGCGGCACCTCGATTCCGGCGAGACTGCGGGGCGTGCCGGGGCGGGCTCGCCCGGCCTGGCCGGGCGCTCTCGCCAGCTGCTCCAGGAAGAACGGGTTGCCGCCGCTCTCCTCGTAGAGCGACGCCGTCGTCTCCTCGTCGAGCCCGGCCCCGAGCAGGCGCGCCGCGTCCTCGCGCGCGAGCGCGCCGAGCTCCATTCGCGTCAGGGACCCGGCGCGGCGTGCGCGCTCGAGCGCCGCGGCGAGCCGGTCGGGCAGCTGCCGCGGGCGCGCCGCCAGCGCGAGCAGCACCGCCGCCCCCGGCGGGCGCCGCAAGAGCGCGCCGATCAGCTCGATCGAAGCGGAGTCGGCCCAGTGCACGTCGTCGAGGATCAGCACGAGCGGCTTGGTGGCCGCGAGCCGCTCGAGCAGCTCGCGCACGGCGCGGTGGGCCCGGTACCGCTCGTCCTGGAGCGCGACCTCGCCGGCCTTTGCGGCCGGCTCGGCGAGCGAGGGCAGCACGCGACCCAGCTCGGCCCGGATGTCGTCCTCGAGCGACTCGAGGCGGCGCGGCTCGAGGCCGGCGACGTACTCGTCGAGCGCGTCCACGAACACCCAGAAGGGCAGGTCCGACTCGAGCTCGGACGCGCTTCCGGACAGCACGATCTGGCCGGCGGCGTCGCCCCGCGCCGAGAGGGCCTCGACCATGCGCGTCTTGCCGATTCCGGGCTCTCCGAGCACGACGAGCGTCGATGCTCCCGAGTCCGCAAGCCCGCTCACAGCGCGGTCGAGCGCGTCGAGCTCCTCGACTCGTCCGACTAGCTGGTCGGCGACTGTGGCCATGCGGGTCCCACGGGCGAGCATAACCCGGGGCGGGAACTAGGGTCGCGAATAGGGGTGGTACCCCAATGACGGTGCGGCGCTGCGCTGGGAGGCTCGTCGCATGCCCCGATTCCTCGTCCACCACCGTCACGCGGCCGCCGAATGCGGCATCGCGTTCGCCGCCTTCAGGGGCCACGACAGCTCGCTCCGGCATCTGCCGGCGCTCGCCTCGTGCGCCGCCGGCGACCACGCGATCTGGTGGACGGTCGAGGCAGCGTCCGCCGCGGACGCGCTCGCGCTGCTGCCGTTCTTCGTGGCCGAGCGCTCCACGGCTGTCGCCGTTACCGAGGTGCAGATCCCGTGAGCCGCAAGGAGGCCCGCATGTCAACCCCGACCACCCTCTACGCCCGGCGCTGGCAGGCGCTCATCGTGCTCGCGATGAGCCTCCTGATCGTGTCGGTGGACAACACCATCCTGAACGTCGGCCTGCCCACAATCCGCGACGAGCTCGACGCCAGCTCGAGCCAGCTCCAGTGGATCGTGGACAGCTATCTGCTCGTGTTCGCCGTGCTGCTGTTGATCGCGGGCGCGCTTGGCGACCGGTTCGGGCGCAAGAAGGCCCTCACCCTCGGGCTCCTGGTGTTCGGCACCGGCTCCCTGTTCGCGGCGATGTCGAGCGGCTCGACCGAGTTGATCGCGTCGCGCGCACTCATGGGCGTTGGCGCGGCGGCCATCATGCCCACGACGCTCTCGATCCTCACGAACATCTTCCCCGAGGACGAGCGTCCGAAGGCAATCGCCGTCTGGGCGGCCGTGTCGGGGATGGGCATCGCCATAGGCCCGATCTCGGGCGGCTTCCTGCTCGAGCATTTCGACTGGAGCAGCATCTTCCTCGTCAACATCCCGATAGTGGTGGCCGGGCTCGTGGCCGGGGCGGTCCTGATCCCCGAGTCGCGCGACCCTGAGCCGAAGAAGCTCGACTTCCCGGGCGCCGGGCTCTCGATCGCCGGCCTGACGGCGATCGTGTGGGGCCTGATCGAGGCCTCCGAGCGCGGCTGGACCGACACGAAGATCCTCAGCGCGTTCGCGGCCGGCTCGGCGATCATGGCCGGCTTCATCGCGTGGGAGCGCCGCACGAGCCATCCGATGCTCGACGTGAGCGTGTTCCGCAACCTGCGCTTCAGCGCGGCGAGCGTCTCGGTCGCGTTCGTGTTCTTCGCGCTGATGGGCGTCGTGTACTTCCTGACCACCTACCTGCAGTCGGTCATGGGCTACACGGCATTCGAGGCCGGCGTTCGGATGCTGCCGGTGGCCGGCGGCCTGATCGGCGCCACGAAGATCTCCGTGGAGGCCACCAAGCGGCTGGGGACGAAGATCGTCGTTGCGACCGGGCTGGGCACGGTGGCGAGCGCGCTCTACCTGCTCGGCACCTGCGGCGTGGACACGGGCTACGGCCGCGTGGCCATCGCGCTGAGCATGATGGGCGTGGGCATGTCTCTGGCGATGTCGCCCGCTACCGACTCGATCATGGGCTCGCTGCCGAAGGCCAAGGCGGGCATCGGCTCGGCGATGAACGACGTGGTCCGCGAGGTTGGCGGGACGCTCGGCGTCGCCGTGCTCGGCAGCGTGCTGGCGAGCAGCTACGGCGACGGCATGGACGGCGCCGTTCGCGGGCTTCCGTCGGACGCCGCGGAGGCCGCGAGCGACAGCGTCGGTGGGGCGCATGACGTGGCAGGTCAGATCGGCGGCGAGGCCGCCACCCATCTGATCCACGTGGCCAACCAGTCGTTCGTGGACGCCATGTCGACGACGGCCACACTCGCCGCGGGCGCGGCGGTCGCGGGTGCGCTCATCGCGGCCGCGTTCCTGCCCTCGCGGGCTCGCAGCAGCGCGCCAGCCGCTGTGCCGGCACCGGCAGCGGCCTAATCGGGAAGCGGCGGCAGGTCGGTCAACCAGGCCGACCTGCCGCCGTTCTCGTCCCACAGCACGGGGAAGAACGACTCGTCGAGGGAGAGGTCGCCCCGCCGTCTGTAGCGCGAGTAGACGACGTCTGTGTTCGTCGGATGGAAGCGGGTCCCGACGGGGACCAGGTGCGAGACCAGCGCTCGCCGCTCCTTCGCCGACTCGTTCGGTCCGGACCCGTGGAAGGTGAGCGAGTGGTGGAAGGCGCAGCCGCCCGGCTTCACCACCACCGGCACTCGCTCGATCTCCGCTCCCTCGGGTGCGGCGTTCGCCAGGGGCGCCAGCCAGTCGTCCGGCGCGTGGAAGCTGCCACGGTCGGGCGGCGCCTTCGGCCACAGGTGGGAGCCGCGCACGTACTCGATCGTGCCGCCCTCGGCGAAGGTCTCGTCGAGCGCGACCCAGCAGGTGATCATCTCCGGTGGCGTGAGGTAGGACGCGTACGAGCCGTCCTGGTGCATCCCCAGCGACTTCGTGCCGGGCGGCTTCCAGAGGCAGTTGTCCTGCAGGATGCGCGTGCCGCGGTACCCGCCGAGGCGGGCGGCGATGCGGCCGGTCTCCTCGCTCAGGACCTGGGCGGCGATGAGGTCGTCGGCGCGCCAGCCGTTGCAGATCTGGCGGGTGACGTCGTCGCTGTCGCGCCCCGGCTTCCAGTTCACCTCGTCGGGGGCGATGCCGGTGGCGTAGTCGCCCTCGAAGACGGCGGCGAAGCGCTCGCGCAGGATCTCGACGGCCGGCATCGAGACGAGGCCCTCCTCGACGATCAGGAAGCCGTCGCGCCGGAAGCTCTCCACCTGCTCGTCGCTCACCACGCCGTCGCCCACCACGCCGCTACCGTACCCGCGCGTGACGGACCTGGGCGAAGAATCGCTGGAGAGCTTCCTCGAGTCGGTGGCGGAGGCGACGCCGGCGCCGGGCGGGGGGACCTCCGCCGGGGTCGTGGCGGCACTCGCGGCGTCGCTCATCGAGATGTCGGCGGGCCTCGCCTCGGCCGACGACGCTGCCGAGCGGGCGCGCGCCCTGCGCCGCGAGGGGCTGAGGCTGGCGGCGGAGGAGCTGACCTCGTACGCACCGGTGCTGGAGGCGCGGACGCAGGCGGACCGGATGACCGCGCTGGATGCGGCCAGCGAGCCGCCCGCCCAGATCGCCGAGCTGGCTGCGGAGGTGGCCGAGCTGGGGCTGGATGTCTCGGCATCGTCCTCCGAGGCGGTGCGGGGCGACGCGCTGACCGGAGTGACGCTCGCGGAGGCGGCCGCGGCGGCGGCCGCACGGCTCGTGGAGATCAACCTGGGCTCGGGCCCGGTGCTGGAGCGCGCGGAGCGGGCTGAACAGCGAGCACTGAAGGCCCGCGAATCCGCACGCGGTTGAGGTTAGGCATGAAATACATGCCCAACCTCAACGCGAACTCCGATCAGCGGATTCGGTCGCCGGTTTCGGCGGTGTCGTAGCCGCCGAGGTCGTTCACGGCGCGGCGGAAGTCGTCCGAGTCGAGGAGCGCCCACAGGGGCGCGAGGAGCTCATCCTCGATGCTGCCTTTAAGCAGAACGAGGTCGTAAGGCTCCTTCGCCACGGGCACGAAGTCGAGGCCGAACGCGCGCGCCGCCGCCAGCACGCCAAGGCCGCAGTCCGCGCGCCCCGCCGCCACGGCCGCGGCGACCGCCAGGTGGGTGTGCTCCTCGCGCCGGTAGCCCTCGATGGCCTCCGGCTCGATGCCGCGCTGCGCGAGCTCGTGGTCCAGGAGCATCCGGGTGCCGGCGCCACGCTGGCGATTCACGTACCGGAGCCCCAGCCGGGCCACGTCCTCGATGCCGTTCGCTCCGGGCGGGTTGCCGGGCGCAACGATCAGCCCCTGATCACGGTGAACGAGCCGTACGACGGCGATCTCCCGGCCGGGCAGCAGCCGCTCCAGGTACGGCAGCGTGTACTCGCCGCTGTCGGGATCGAGCAGGTGCGACCCGGCCACGTGGCAGAGCCCGTCGCGCAGCGCGGTGAGCCCGCCGAGGGAGCCGACGTTCGAGGACGCCAGCGTGACGCGCGGGTCACGCTCGCGTAGCCAGGACGCCGCGAGGTCGAGCACGAGGTCGTGCGAGCCGGTCACGACGATCGTCCGGTCGATCTCGCCGACGCCGCGGAGCAGCCGGACGGTGACCTCCTCGCCCGGGTGGTGTCCCTCGAGCTGCGCCGGCACCACCAGCAGGCCATCGGCGCGAACGAGCGAGGTGAGCACGCCGGCGCCGCGTGGCAGCGGCGTGGCGACGAGCCCGCCGCCGACCCGGCCGAGCCGAACCCGGACCCAGTCGTCCATCCCCATCGTCGAGGCGAGCTTGCGAGCCAGCCGCGCCCGCGCGACCGGCGCCTCGGGCGGCGGAGCGCCCTCGAGCCGAGCGAGCAGCGGCGCGGCGAAGATGTCGAAGGTGAGCGCGGCGGAGACCGGGTAGCCCGGCGCGCCGAGCACGGGCGTCGTAGCGCCCTCGGCTCCCGAGTCCTCCCGGCCAGGTGGGCGGTCATGGCTGCCATATCCGCCACCGGGACCGCCCACCCGGCCGGTGGCGTCCTTCCGCGCCCCGCCGTGGACCACGCCCAGCACCACGGGGTGCCCAGGCCTCACCGCAACTCCGTGCACCGCGAGCGTCCCGACCTCCGCGACCACCTCGGCCGTGTGGTCGTCGCGGCCGGCGCTCGAGCCGGCGATCACGATCACGAGGTCCGACCTCGCCGCCGCGGCGCGCACGGCCGCGGCGATCTCCTCGGGCACGTCCGGGACCACCTCGAAGCGGTGCGCCTCGCATCCGGCCTGCTCCGCCTGGGCGGCGAGCATGACCGAGTTCGTGTCGGGGAGGTCGCCCTCGCCGAGCTCGGAGCCGACGGGGCGGATCTCGTCACCGGTGGGGATCACGGTGACCACCGGCCGCCGCCGCACGAGCAGCTCTGTTGCGCCCGCCGCGCCCGCGGCCGCCACGTCCACCGGCCGCAGCCGGTGCCCGGTCGGCAGGAGCAGCTCGGCGGCGCTCACGTCCTCGCCGATCGAGCGAACGTGCTGGTACGGCGCGGCGGCGGCGCGCAGCTCTACGCCGCCGTCGACCTCTTGGACGTCCTCGCGCATGACGACGGCGTCGAAGTCACCCGGGATCGGGTCGCCGGTGTCGACGATCTCGAACGAGCCGGCGTCGAGGCGAACCGGCGTGGTTTCGCCGGCGCCGACCGTGTCGGACGCGCGCACGGCTATGCCGTCCATCGCGGCGGCGTCGAACGGCGGCGACGAGGTGCGGGCCCAGACAGGCTCCGCAGTCACGCGGCCGACCGCCTGCTCGAGCGGCAGCCGGACCGCCTCGACCCGCTCCGGACAGCCGGCCGCCGCGCAGGTCTCCTCCCAGGCGGCGAGCGCCTCGGCGGCGGGGCGGTCATGGATGAACGGCGCGGCGCGGGCCATCTACCGGTACAGCATGACTTCAACCTCGCTCCCGGCGGCCAGCCCGGTGGCGGCCTCGGGCACGACGACGTACCCGTCGGCCGCTGTGAGGATCGACAGCAGCGAGGAGCTGCCGAACAGCGGCTCGGCCTCGTCGCCGGAAAGCCGCACCTGGACGACGTCCAGCCGGCCGGCGGCGGACGGGAGGTCGCGTGCGAGCCGGGCCCGGACGGTGGGCTCCGGCGGCGGGTCGGTGCAGCCGCTGACCAGCCTCACGATCGGGATCCCGATCAGGCGGAAGACGACGAGCGCCGAGCGGGGGTTGCCGGGCAGGCCGATGATCGGGACCCCGCCGACGTCGGCCAGCAGGGTCGGCTTGCCCGGGCGAAACGCCAGTCCATGGCACCAGACGCCCGGCTCGCCGAGCGAGGCGATGGCGGCGGCCGTCTCGTCGCGCGCGCCGACCGAGGAACCGGCGGAGACGACGACGACGTCACTCTCAGGTAACGAACCCTCAACCACCCTCGAGGGGTCTGACCCCTTGAGGGTGAGGGTTGCGCGGAGGGTTGCCGCCAGGGCCTCACGATCGTCCGGCACGATGCCCGCGAAGTGCGGCTCGCCTCCGGCCTCGCGCACGAGGGCGGCGAGGGCGGGGGCGGATGAGTCGCGCACCTGGCCTACCGGCAGCGCGGCTGCACCGGCCGGGAGGCCGGCCGGCCCGCCGGGGGCTGCCCCGGCCGGCGCGGTCTCGGCGGGCACGAGCTCGTCGCCTGTCGAGACGATCGTCACGCGCGGGCGCGTGTGGACCGGGATCTCGACGATGCCGGCTGCGGCCAGCATTCCGAGGTCCTGCGGGCGAAGCGGGCGGCCGCCTCGGGTCAGCTCGGCGCCGGGTGCCGCGTCCTCGTCCGGGCGCACCATGCCCTCGCCGGGTGTGACCGGCCTCAGAACCTCGAGCAACTCGGGCGTGGCGGCCTGCGTGTGCTCGAGCTTCAGCACCGCGTCGGCGCCCGGCGGGAGCGGCGCGCCGGTGGCGATCGCGACGGCGGTGCCCGGTCGCACCTCGGTCTCCGGCGGGCGGCCCATGCGGGCCTCGCCGGCGAGGTCGAGGTAGCTCGGGATCCCCTCGGAGGCGCCGTAGGTGTCGGCGGCGCGGACCGCGTAGCCGTCGACCGTCGCGCGGGCGAAGCCGGGAAGCGCGTGCGGAGCCCGCAGCGGCTCGGCGGGCACGCGGCCGAGCGCGTCGTCGAGCGACACGCTCTCGACGGGCGTGCGCCGGGCGGGACGGAAGCCGGTCAGGGCCTCCGAGACCGTCTTGACGGTGAAGAACTCGCGCTGCCCGCGGGCGGTCACGCTAGGCGGGCGACTCGCCGGAGGAGGGCGCGTCGCCGTCCAGTCCGGCGTCACCGTCGCCCGCGGATGCCGGCGTGGTCTCGTCTGGCGCCCGTGGCGGCCTCGGCTGCGGTCGCGCTTCGGTCCCGCCTCGCTTCAGCCCGAGCACGCTGATGGCCGGCCCGAGCGCCACCTGGCCGAGGCCACAGATGGAGGTCAGGCGCATCGTCTTCTCGAGCTCGACGATGCGGTCGTCCACGTCGTCGGGGCCGCCGCCGGACTCGATCAGGTCGGACAGCATCGCGTGGGCCTTCGTCGATCCGACCCGGCAGGGCACGCACTTCCCGCACGACTCGTTCCGGAAGAAGCGCAGCACGTTCGTCGCCGCCGCCAGCAGGTCCGTGCCCTCGGCGATCGCCACCAGCGCGCCCGAGCCCAGCATCGAGCCCGCCTCCGCGAGCGGCCCGAAGTCGAGCGGCACGTCGAGCTGGTCCGGCCCCAGGAAGTTCGACGACGCGCCGCCGGGCTGGAACGCCAGCAGCTCGCGCCCCTCGCTCACGCCCCCGGCCAG
>Ga0126312_10000929_pt1 | contig 18547 bp, 17 predicted proteins | sample Plot104A_FD_92537 | JGI IMG/M metagenome (GOLD analysis project Ga0126312, IMG submission 92537) | Serpentine soil microbial communities from UC McLaughlin Reserve, CA, USA - Plot104A | ecosystem: Environmental > Terrestrial > Soil > Grasslands | place: USA: UC McLaughlin Reserve, Lake County... | reverse complement strand
CGACCCGCTCGACGTCGTCGTCATGCGCGCGGGCGACCGCCTCCGCCACGGGCAGCGGCGCCTGGTGTGCCAGGTGCCGGTGTTCGCGAAGGGCGCGAGCTCGGACGAGAACTCGCTCATCGCGATGGGCCAGGGCCTCGTCGCCGAGAACAACTACGGGTACTCGCTGACCGACTGGAACGACCAGCTCGGCGACGGGACGCCGCTCGGCGGCAACCTCGGGCTGGTCTCCAAGCCGGGGATGGCGCGAGTGGACATCGCGGCCGACGGCTCGGTCTGTCGGAAGATCTGGACGAACACCTCCGTGCGCCCGCCCTCGGCGGTCTCCAAGGGCGACACCGCCAACGGCCTGATCTACACCTACGAGAACCTGCGCGACCGCCGCGGCGCCGACCCCTGGTACTGGACCGCGGTCGACTACCGGACGGGCAAGATGGCCTGGAGGCAGCGCTCCGGCTACGGCGGCCTGTTCAACAACCACTACGCCGGCATCGCCCTGGGACGGGCACCGGGCGGCAAGCCGACGCTCTACCTCGGCGGCGTCGGCGGCATCATGGCGTTGCGCGACCGCTAACGGTCAGCGCCGGGAGCGGCGCCCGAGGTAGCGCATCCCCTCGTAGACCGCGAAGACCACGAAGAAGATCAGGGCCACCATCCACCAGGGCGCCGACTCGCCCCGGATGATGTCGACGGCGATCAGGACGATCGCGCCGATGACCCCGGGGACCACCACGTCCATGAGCAGGCCCTTCACGGCGCGCGAGCATATCCGGCCGGTAGATGAATGCCGTGCCCCCGCCCGGGAATACCGAGTGGCAGCAGGAGGCCGTGAGGACGGTGATGACGAGAGAGCTCAGCGCCACCTTTGCCGGTGGCCCCTACGCCGCCGCCGCCGCCCGCCGGGCGTTGGGGGGTCTCGGCGACATCGTCAGCCATCGCCGGCTCGACGACATCGCCCTGCTCGTGTCCGAGCTCGTGACCAACAGCGTCCGCCACGGCGGCGCCGGCGAGGACGACCGGCTCGAGCTGGCCGCGCTCCGCGAAGGCCAGCGCCTGCGCGTCGAGGTCACCGACTGGGGGCCAGGCTTCGACCGCGACGCCCGCCCGCGTCGGCCGACCGACGAAGTCGGCGGCTGGGGCCTCGTCCTGGTCGAGCGGCTGGCCGACCGCTGGGGCATCGAGCGCGATGGGGACGCCACCGTGGTGTGGTTCGAGGTCTCGATGCCGGAGCGCGCGAAGCGGGGCGGCGCGCGCCTGGAGCGTCAAACGCACACTCTGTCTCTCAATTAGGGGCGGTCCTATCCGCCCCGGGGAACGTCGCACCGCAGTACCCTCCTGACTGGGCATGGCGTACGCCGAAGAGCAAAGTTTCTCCACGCCCATGAGCCAGCAGAACGTCTCGTTGGCCATGGAGTGGCGCCGGCTGCGCCGCGCCGCCACGATCGTCGGCCTCTTCACCGCGCCGGCCTTCTTCCTCTGGCTCTACAGCGGGCTGCATTGGAGCCTCCCCGTCGCCCTGATCGTCACCGCCTTCGGCGTCGCCGCCTTCCGCGGGCTGATCGACGTGGTCGTGCGGCGGCTGCTCCCGTGGCCGAGCATGTACGGCGCCGACGACGAGCTCGCCGAGGAGGACGTCGTCGCCCGCCGGCGGGTGTGGTTCTGGCGCAAGTTCTTCAAGCGCACAGTGACGCTCGTCGTGATCCTCTTCGGGGCGCTGCTGGCCCTCAACCTCGCGCTGCGGCTGTTCGGCACGAAGCTGCCGCTGTTCGGCACGCTGGACTTCCTCGGCCCCTTCATCGCACAGAACGGCGCGCAGCTCGCTGCTCTGCTGCTCCAGCTGCCGTTCTTCCTGCTGATCAACGTCCTGATCTTCATCGGGCCGCTGATGTTCGCCAACATCAAGCAGATCCGCGGCTACGAGCCCGGTGACGCGGACTGGGGCGTCAAGCTCGCGGACGTGCGCGGCCAGGCCGAGCCCAAGCAGGAGGTCGCCCGCGTGGTGAACCTGTGGCAGTCGGGCGAGGAGTTTGAGCAGCGGGGCGGCAAGCGCGAGCGTGGCATGCTCTTCCTCGGCGCGCCGGGCACCGGCAAGACGATGCTGGCCAAGGCGATCGCCACGAACTTCAAGTGCCCGTTCGTGACGATCCCCGGCTCGGGCTTTGCGGCGACGTTCATCGGCATCGACGTGATCGTCGTCATGTACCTCATCCACAAGGCCAAGCGCCTGGCCAAGAAGTGGGGCGGCCAGTGCATCATCTTCATCGACGAGATCGACGCCGTCGGGCGCCGGCGCCAGGGCGTCGGAGGGATGCCGGGCATGGCCCAGCCGACGTTCGACGACGGCGCACCGTCGCTGCATGACCTCTGCTTCTACGGACGCATGGGCGCCCTGAGCGCCAGCGGCGACATGATCCTCGAGACGCGCGAGTGGCGCGAGAAGCTCTTCCGCGCCCGCGCCCCCGAGCCGCGGCTCGGGTGGGCCGGACGCGTCGCCCAGGGCGTCCAGGGCTACCTGCCGTTCTTCGGCGGCGGCATGGGCGGCCTGGCCCTCAACCAGCTACTGGTCCAGATGGACGGCATCGACGAGCCGCCCTTCTTCCGCCGCATCGTCACCAACAAGGTCAACACGTGGCTCGACGCCATGTACTTCATCCCTCAGCGCATCGGCCGCAAGTCGATGCGGCTGGCCCGGCCGAAGCCCTCGCCCGAGCAGGTGTTCTTCATCGGCGCCACCAACATCCCGCTCGACGACCTCGACCCCGCGCTCATCCGCCCGGGCCGCATGGGCCGGCATGTGTGGTTCCGCACCCCGACGGCCGAGGACCGCAAGGACATCTTCGACCTCTACATGGCCAAGGTCGACCACGACCCGGAGCTCGACACCGACCGCCGCCGCGACGAGCTCGCCCGCATCACCAACGGCTACTCGCCGGCGATGATCGAGCAGGTGTGCTCGATGGCGCTCACCTACGCCCACTCCGAGGGCCGCGGCCGGTTCGAGTGGACCGACATCGTGGAGGCCATGACCACGGTCGAGTCGGGCACCGCCATCAACCAGCCCTACCCCGAGCACGAGAAGCGCTCGATCGCCATCCACGAGGCCGGCCACGCGGCCGCCAGCCACACCTACGCCGACAACCACCTCTCCACGCGCCTGTCGATCCGGCGACGGGGCCATTCCGGCGGCCACCACGCCGCGATCGAGAAGGAGGAGCGGTTCGTCCACTGGCGCAGCGAGGAGTTCGCGCAGCTGGTGTGGGGGCTCGGCGCGATGGCGGCCGAGACCGTGTTCTTCGGCCAGAACTCCACCGGGGTCGGCGGGGACGTCCGGAGCGTGACCGTCGGCGCGGCGCTCATGGTCGGGGTCGCCGGCATGGCCCCCGACCCGGTCGATCTCAGCGATCGCATCGGCGACCGCAAGCGCGCCGCGGAGCTCGAGAAGGAGACGATGGAGCGCTACGTGCGGATCGGCCGGCGGATCATGAACACCGGGATGGGCGGCGGCGGAATGATGGGCGGCGAGGACCCGCTTTCGTCCATCCTGCGCAACCCGGACAAGAACCGGGCGGTGGCGGGCATGCTCGGTCAGGCGTTCGTCGCAGCCTATGTCCTGGTACAGCGCAATCAGGCGGCGGTGGAGAAGATTGCGGAGACGTTGATGGAGCGCGGCGAGATGTACGGCAACGAGGTCGTCGACCTGCTCGACCACGTCGGGCTCGTCAAGCCCGACATCGACGTCCTCGACGAGCGGACGTGGCCGAAGGTATGAGCGAGGGGCTTCCTCCGCCGCAGCCGCCGTCCGACCCGCCTCCCCCGCCCGAGGGCACGCGCAAGAAGGGCCTGCCCCCCGCCCCGCACGCCGACCGGTTCCGCTTCGTGCTCGGCGCCCTGCTCGGCCTTGGCCTCGCCGCCATCGTGGCGGCGGTCGCGCTCGTCGTGCAGGGGCCGTCGGCGCAGGACCGGTGGTCGGCCTGGAAGCCGTCCGAGGACGGCGTCTCCGGCGCCACCCAGATCGCCAACCACGTGAGCGGCACCTACCGCCAGCCCGACGGCCAGCAGCTGGTCGCGGTCAAGGCGGGGCCGATGAAGGTCGCCGACCTCGACCTCAACGTCGCGGTCAAGGCGTCGAGCGGGGACAAGGTCTTCGACGGATCCGGCGTTCGCTACGTGATGTGTGGCCTAGGCCCGAACTGCTCGATCGCCGAGGGCAAGCCGTCGGTCGAGCGCGGGGTGCTGCTGCAGCGCGAGGCGCTCGAGCTCGCCCTCTACAGCTTCCAGTACCTGGCCAACGTCGACCAGGTCGTCGTGTTCCTGCCCCCCCGGCCCGGCGAGGACCCGACCCAGGGCAAGACGCTGTTCTTCCAGCGCGACGACGTCGGGGCCGCGCTCGACCAGCCGCTCGACCGCACGCTGAGTTCGCCCCCGCCGTCGTTCAACTCGCTGCGGGCCTCCGACGTGGCCGCCGTCGACCACTTCGCCGGCCACCACGTCTACTGCTTCGCCTACCAGGTCGCGCAAGACGTGAGCGCCTACCTCGTGCTGTCGCCGCCGCGCGCGACGTGCCCGGGGTCGAGCGCCGGCACCCAGGGCCCCTGAGCGCGGCCGACATCGCCGCCCTCGCGCGCTGCAAGGCGCGGCTCGACCCGCTCCGCCTCTACCCACGGCCCGTGCGGCTGCGCTTCGTGCGCGTGCTCGTGACCCCGTGGCTGTTCCGCCTGCCCTGGTTTCGTCGCTTCGACGGCTACACGATGTGGGACTGGATCTTCCTGCGCCGGCCGCTCGGCACGGGAGCGAGCGAGGATCTCCTCTGCCACGAGCTCTGCCACGTCTGGCAGATGCAGCACCACCCGGTGCGGATGCCGCTGTCGTTCGTGCGGCACGGGTACGAGGGCAACCGCTACGAGCTCGAGGCGCGGCGGGCGACGAGGGCCTCGACCGTGCGCGAGAACGAGAAGCCCGGCGAGGTCCCGCCCTCGATGGCGTAGACGCGCCCGCGGTAGGCGACGGCGCCGAGGCCGTGGCGCGGGGTGCGCAGGTCGGAAAGGGCGCGCCAGCCGCCGCTGGCGGTGTTGTAGGCCTCGACCGCCGCGATCGTGCCGGCGCTCTCCTCGCCGCCCAGAACCACGACGTCCTGGCCGACCGTGGCCGCCGCGATCCCGCCGCGGGCCTTGGCCATGTCGGGCAGGGACTCCCACCGGTTGGTCGCCGGATCGAAGCGCTCGGCGGTGGTGAAGTTGCCCTGGCCCGAGGCGCGCCCGGCCAGCACATAGAGCTTGCCGGCCGCAACGGCGCAGGCCAGGTGCTCGCGCGCCCTGCCCATCGGCGGGCCGGTGCCCCAGCGGTCGGTGGCGACGTCGTAGACCTCGAGCGTGTCGAGCGGCTTGCCGCGCGAGGCGCCGCCGGCAGCGTATATGCGGCCGCCGAGGGCGCCGGCGCACAGGGCGCCGCGCGCGGTGGGCATGGGCTCCAGGCGCGACCACCGATCGCTGCGCGGCTCGTAGCGCAGGAGGCCACGGGTGCCGACGTCGGCGCCATGACCGCTGCCGGCGTAGCCGCCGACGACGTAGACCGCGCCGCCGTGGGCGACCGCCGGCGCATGGTTGAGGGCGATCGGCATCGGCGCGACGATGCGGGTGGTGCCACGGCGCAGGTCGTAGCGTTCGACCGTGGCCAGCGTGGCGTTGCCCCGCGGCGAGAAGCCGCCGACGACGTAGGCGGCGCCGGCGACGCGCGCCGCGCCGACCTCGGTCCGTGCGACCTTGGCCGGCGGCTGCGCGACCCAGCCACTCAGGACCGCGGCGACGAGGGGGAGGGCGGCCGTCGCTCCCATCCCTTGCATTCCACCACCGGCAGGCGCGGATAGCGCGGATAGTCGGGGTCGGTCTTCGAGCGCTGGCAGAGCGAGAAGGACGAGCCGCGGGTGGTGCGCACGATGCGCTGGTGGCGGCAGCTGTCGCAGAGCCCGGCCTGCACAGCCCCAACTATATTTCCTGAAGTAATGGCCACGTTCCGGCGCCTCCTCGGCTTCCTGCGCCCGTATCGCACCGGCGTGATCGCCTCTGCCATGCTCGCGGCGCTGGCCATGGGGGCGACAGTGCTCCTCCCGTACCTGATCGGCACCGCGATCGACGAGACCAAGGCGGGCTCGGCCGACGCCGGGAAGGCCAACGCGTGGGCCGACCACAAGGGCTTTCTGGCCTTCGTCGCGGTCATGATCGTCATCACCGCCGTGCTGCGGCTGGGGCTCACGGTGACGCGGCGGCTCGTGGCCGGCCGCGTGTCGCTCGGGGTCGAGGTCGACCTGCGCAACCGGCTGTACTCGCATCTGCAGTCACTCGAGCTCGGCTTCTTCGACCGCCAGCAGACCGGGCAGCTGATGTCGCGCTCGACCGTCGACCTGCAGTCGGTGCGGTTCTTCCTCGGCTACGGCCTGATCTTCATCATGCAGTCGGCGCTGACGATCCTCCTGGGCGCGACGGCGATGTTTCTCGTCGACCCGCGGCTTGCGGCGATCGCGCTCGCGCCGGTGCCGTTCGTGATCGTCATCGCCACCCGCTACGGGCGGCGGGCGCGGCCGGCCCAGCAGGAGGTCCAGCAGCGGATCGCCGAGCTGACCGCCGATGCCGAGGAGAACGTCTCGGGCGTGCGGGTGATCAAGGCGTTCGCACGCGAGCAGGTGCAGCTGCAGCGCTTCCGCAAGTCGGTCGCGCGCGTGTTCGAGCAGGCCATGATCGCCACGCGGCTGCAGGCGTTCTACACCCCGTTCATCGGCTTCCTACCCAATCTCGGCCTGGCCGCGATCCTGCTCTTCGGCGGCATCCAGGTCATCCACGGGTCGCTGAGCATCGGCGACTTCTCGGCCTTCTACACCTACCTGCTGATGCTGATCTCGCCGATGCGCACGCTCGGCGTCGCGCTGGGGATGGCGCAGCGGGCGACGGCGTCGGGGCGGCGGATCTTCCAGATTCTCGACCGTCCGCCGGCGATGGAGGTGCCCGAGGACGCGCCGCCGCTGCCCGACGGCGCCGGCCACGTGGAGCTGCGCGAGGTGACCGTCCGGTACGAAGGCGCCGGCTCGCCGGCCTTGCGCGACGTGTCGCTCGACGTGCCCGCCGGCACGACGGTCGCGCTGGTGGGGCCGACGGCGTCGGGCAAGACGACGCTGGTCTCGCTGATCCCGCGGCTGTACGACCCGATCGCGGGATCGGTGCTGGTCGACGGCGCCGACGTGCGGTCGGTCGACCCGGCCTCGCTGCGCCAGCAGATTGCGCTCGTCACCGACGACCCCTTCCTGTTCTCGGCGTCGGTCCACGACAACATCGCCTACGCGCGGGCCGAGGCGACGCGCGAGGAGGTCGTGCGGGCGGCGCGGCGCGCGCAGGCACACGACTTCGTCACCGACCTGCCCGACGGCTACGACACGCTGATCGGCGAGCGCGGTTTGACGGTTTCCGGGGGCCAGCGCCAGCGCCTGGCGATCGCGCGGGCGATCCTCGCCGACCCGCGCGTGCTCATCCTCGACGACGCGACGTCGTCGGTTGACGCCTCGACCGAGCACGAAATCAAGCGGGCGCTGGCCGAGGTCATGCGCGGGCGCACGACGTTCGTCATCGCCCACCGGCTCTCGACGATCGCGCTCGCCGACGAGATCGTCGTGCTCGAGGACGGACGGATCACGGCCCACGGCACCCACGACGAGCTGCTCGCCGAGTCGCCGCTGTACCGCGAGATCGTCGAGAAGGGCCTGCCCGACCAGGTCTTCCTCAACCGGGTACTCGAGCGCGGTCAGGCGGTGGGGCTGTGAGGGAGGAGATCCTCCGCCGCCTGCGGGCCACGAGCGGGCGCGGGCGCAAGCTGCGCGGCGTCCTCGTGCTGCTACGGCCGTACCGCGGACGCGTCATCGGGATGTTCGCGGCGCTGCTGGTCGCCACCGGCGCGACCCTGGCGCCGCCGCCGCTGGCGAAGCTGGCGATCGACGACGGCATCACGCCGGGCGACGAGACCGTTCTGTACTGGACCGTCGCCGCCTTCCTCGTCTCGGCGCTGCTGCTGTGGGGCGCGACGTGGATCCAGACCTATCTGGTCGGCTGGGTCGGCCAGCGGGCGCTTCAGGACCTGCGCATCGAGGTCTTCGGGCACCTGCAGCGGCTGTCGATCGGGTTCTACTCGCGCCGGCAGTCGGGCGTGCTGATCTCGCGGCTGACCAACGACGTCGAGGCGTTGAACCAGCTGGTGAGCGACGGCGTGGTGACGCTCTTCCAGGCATCGCTGACCGTGCTCGGGACGATCGCGATCCTGTTCTGGCTCGACGCCGAGCTGGCCGCGATCACGATGCTCGCCGTTCCGCTGCTGCTGCTCGGGTCACTCGGGTTCCGGATCGCGTCGGCGGACGCGTACCGGATCACGCGCGAGAGGATCGCAGTGATCAGCGGCTACCTGCAGGAGACGCTGTCGGGGGTGCGGATGGTGCGGGCGTTCGGGCGCGAGCGGCGCCACCTGGCCCGGTTCGGCGAGCTCAACGACGACAACCGCGCGGCGAACATGAAGACCGTCAACCTGAACGCCGCCTACTTCCCGGCGGTGGAGCTGCTGTCGGCGATCGTCACCGTCGCGATCCTGCTCTACGGCGGCTACCAGGCCATCGACGGAGCGGTCACCGTCGGCGTGCTCGTCGCCTTCGTCACCGCGCTGAACAACTTCTTCGACCCGATCCAGCAGCTCTCGCAGCTCTACACGACCTACCAGTCCGGGATGGCGGCGCTGGACAAGATCTTCGAGCTGCTCGACGAGCAGCCCGAGCTCGTCGACGCGCCCGATGCGGTGCAGCTCGGCCGGTTGCGCGGCGCGATCGCCTTCGAGGGCGTCTCGTTCCGGTACCAGGGCCAGGACGAGTGGGCGCTGTGCGACGTCGACCTGCACGTGCCGCCCGGGCAGACGGTGGCGCTGGTGGGCGCGACCGGCGCGGGCAAGTCGACGCTGGCCAAGCTCGTCGCGCGCTTCTACGACCCCGACCGTGGGCGCGTGCTCGTCGACGGGCACGATCTGCGGGCGGTCGCGAGCGAGTCGCTGCGCTCGCAGATGGGCATCGTGCCCCAGGAGGCGTTTCTGTTCAGCGGCACGGTGCGGGAGAACATCGTGTTCGGCAAGCCCGATGCGACGCTCACCGAGGTGCGCGATGCGGCCGCCGCCGTGGGGGCCGACGCGTTCATCTCGGGGCTCGAGAACGGCTACGACACCGAGGTGGGCGAGCGCGGGGTGCAGCTGTCGGCCGGGCAGCGCCAGCTGATCGCGTTCGCGCGGGCGCTGATCGCCGACCCGCGGATCCTGGTGCTCGACGAGGCGACCTCCAACGTCGACATCCACACGGAGGCGCAGATCGAGCGCGGCCTCCGCCGCCTGCTTGCGGGCCGCACGGCGATCGTGATCGCCCATCGCCTCTCGACCATCCGCCAGGCGGGGCGGATCGTGGTCCTCGAGCACGGGGACGTGGTCGAGCAGGGCACCCACGACGAGCTGCTGGCCGCCGAGGGCGCCTACTACCGGCTGTACCGCGACTGGGCCGAGCAGGCAGCGGCCTGAGTGGCTCGGGCGAGCCGCTCGGCGACGAGCGGCGCAAACTTGAACAGCTGGCCGCCCGCCACGAACGTGAGGCGGCCGCGCACAAACGTGCGGTGGCCCTCCTCTCCCCACGCGGGGTGGCTGGAGATGCACGTGCGGACGTGCTCGGGCTCGGGGTCGAGGCCGGGCAGGCACGCCTCCACGTAGGCGCGCAGGCGATCGAGCTCGTCGCCCGCGTCGTTCTCGTTCAGGTCGTACGCGGGCGAGCCGACGGCGTAGCGGCCGGTGCTGCCAACCGCGGCCGCGTAGTAGCTGCGCCCGTCGGGGGGTGCCTTGTCGCGCAGGCAGGCCAGCGCGTGCGCGCCGGCGCGCACGCCGTAGGTGGCGCGGGTGGAGGCGGCGTATCCGACCGGGATGTCCAGCCCCTGGGCGGCCGCGAGCGCCGTGGTCTGCGCGCCGGCGCACACCACCACCGCCCGCGCCTGCCAGACGCCCTCGGTGGCGAGGACGCGCACGTGGCCTGGCTCCTCACGCAGCTCGAGCACCGCGCACCCGGCGACCAGCCGGTCCCCGAGCCATCCTCTGAGGGTCGCGATAGTACGGCGGGCGCGGATCGCGCCGCCAGGTTCGAGGATGGCGGCCCGCTCGCGCGGCGCCCACGGCCCGAGCGCGGCGCGCTGCTCGTCGCCGGCGACGAGGCGGGCGTCGACGCCCGCGGCTCTGAGCCGCTCGAGGTCGCCGGCCGGATCCTCGCGGACGAGCAGCGCGCCCTCGTCGCCGAGGAGCCGCCGGCCGGCGCGCTCCTCCCAGCGGGCCCACAGCGCCCTCGCCTCGATGGCTTCGCGCACGAGCGCCGGGTCTTCGTGGCTGTGCCGGAAGATCCGAGTCCTTCCGGCCGACTGGCCGGCGCCGGGGACGCCGGCTTCGAGGCAAGCGACCCCGGCTCCACGGCGGTGCAGCGCATCGGCGACGGCAAGGCCGACGACGCCTCCCCCGACGACGACAACGTCGACATCCACGAGCCGACCATACGGACCGCCGCGGGCGGAGTCAGTGCTGAGGCGGTCTCAATCCCGTCTCAGGGCGCGGCCGTCCTGCGATTCCTCCCGGCTATCCTCCCCCCCGTTGCGGGGTCGGATAATGGCAATCCGCCCGGCTCTGGACCGGGAAATCGGGGTTCGAGTCCCTGCCCCGCAGCTTCCCACCTCATAGCCCCCCGGGTCGAGTTGGCGCCGCAGGGAGTGGCGCACAGATGCGCGTCGGCGTACCCTCCCAGCAGGGGTACGATCGGAAGGACGGGAATGGCGAGCAATGGACGTGTGGAGGTTGCGCTTCGTATCCCTCCCGCCGTGGACGCGCCGATGCGGGCGCGGGCGGAGGTCGGCGGGCTCGGGGTTCCGCGGCCGGCCATCGACGACATCACGCTCCTGGTCTCCGAGGTCGTCACCAACTGCGTCGTGCATGCCGACCTCGCGCCGGGGCAGGACATCCACCTGCGGATCACGCGGGACCCCGACATGGTGCGGGTCGAGGTCCGCGACCAGGGCCGCGGATTCGCCGACTCGCTGCTCAAGGGCGCCCACTCGAACGGGTTCGGGCTCTACCTGGTCGAGCAGCTCGCCGATCGCTGGGGCGTCGAGCGCGGCGACCAGACCTGCGTCTGGTTCGAAGTCGACGTTCCCTAGCTGGCCGACGAGCTCAGCTCGAACCAGACCCGCGTGCGCCCGCCGTGGACGTCGAAGCCCCAGCGGTCGCTCATGCGGTCGACGAGGAAGAGCCCGAAGCTCGTCTCGCCGTCGGGCTCGGGCCGGCGCGGGTCGAACTCGAAGCCCTCGCCGGCGTCCAGCACCTCCACGCGTACCCGCTCCGGCTCCGCGTCGACGCGGAGCTCGAGCCGGCCCTCGCCGTCGGGCGTGCCGTGCTCGACCCCGTTGGTCACCAGCTCGCTGACGAGCAGGTGCAGATCCCCGCGACGGTCGGCCACCGATCCGTTCAGGCACCGGGTCAACTCGGCGCGGGCGTGCGACGAGATGTCGTCGTCGCAAGAGAGATGAATGGTGAAGGCTTGTTGCTGCATTCCGCCATCGTGCGGAACGGCCGACTGGGGCGCGGAAGAGGGTCGGGAGGATTCGGTATGAGGCGCTCAGCGCAGCTCGGCCAGGTCGGCCTCGCGGTCGGCCAGACGCGTCTCGTGGCCCGAGATGTCGATGCCCTCGCGCAGCAGGCGGCTCGCCTCGTTGAGCGCCTCCGAGCTCTCGACCGCCAGGCACCCCGTCACCCGGTCGCCGTCGAGGTAGAAGATCGCGAACTCGCCGTCGTCGATCGACCCGCGCACCACCTCGCGGTCCCAGGACAACGCCGGGCCGACGTACTCGAGCGACGCCCAGTCCGCCAGGTCGGAGAAGAAGTACGGCATGACGTCGTGCGGCTGCTCGCGCCCGAGGAGGTTCAGCGCCGCCGTCTTGCCCTGGTTGAAGGCGACGTCCCAGTGCTCGATCCGCATCCGCTGCCCGTGGATGACCGAGTCGTACTCGCACATGTCGCCGGCGCAGAACAGGTCGTCGAAGCCCTCGACGCGCAGGAACCGGTCCGCCCGGACGCCGCCGCGCTCGCCGATGGGCAGCCCCGCCGCCTGGGCCAGGTGGACGTCGGGAATCGCTCCCGCCCCGATGACCACGAGCTCGCACTCGATCGACCGCCCGGCCTTGGTATGCACGTGGGTGACGTGCCCCTGCGGCCCCTCGAACCGGTCAAGCTCGTCGCCGCCGATCACGGTCACGCCGTGCTCCTCCAAGACGCCCTGGAAGAACCGCCCCGCAGTGGCGCCGAAGGACCGCTCGTGGACCACGTCCTCGAGCATCACGATCGTCACCCGCTTGCCCAGCAGCGTCAGCGACGCGGCCACCTCGGTCCCGATGTACGACCCGCCGACCACGACGACGTGCTCGGCCTCGTCGGCGTCCGCGCGGATGGCGTCGGAGTTCGGCAGCGTGCGCAGGTAGTGGATGCGGTCGTGCTCGCCTCCCTCCACGCGCAGCCGCCGCACGTTGGCGCCCGTGGCCACCAGGGCCTTGTCGAACGAGAGCTCCTCGCGCGACGACAGGGTCGCCACCTTGCACGCCGGGTCGAGCTTGGCCACGCTCGTTCGCGTGCGCAGATCGATGCGCTGCTCCTCCCACCACGAATCCGGGCGGAACAGCGTGTCCTCACGCGACTCCTTGCCCTGCAGGTGCCCCTTCGAGCACGGGGGCCGGTTGTAGGGCGGGTCGAGCTCGCGCCCGCACAGGACGACCGACCCGTCAAAGCCCTCCTCGCGCAGCCAGCGCGCGCAGTTGGCCGCCGCCAGCCCGCCGCCGATGAGCAGGATGTCGACGTCGGCCATGGCCTACGCCGGCTGGCCGTCGGACGAGAACTGGGCGGTGATGTCTTCCTCGAGCCCGGGGTCGAGCACGAGCAGCACCTCGTCGCCCGCTTCGATCAGCGTGTCGCCCTTGGGCACGAAGCCACCGCCCTCGCGCAGCACGGAGATGATCAGCGACCCCTCGGGCAGGTCGATGTCGATGACCTTCCGCCCCGCCGCGGGCGCGTCGTCGGCGACCTCCATCTCGATGATCTCGAGCTGCTCCTCCTCGAGGTCGAGCAGGTGCACGAGCCCGTACTTGGGCACCTCGTGCTCAATCAGCCGCAGGATCAGGTCGGTCGCGGACACCGCGGGCAGGATGTCGAGCAGCTTGAAGTGCTGGAGGTTTCGCGGGTTGTTGACCCGGGCGATGATGCGGTCGACCAGGTACTTCTCCTTGGCCACCTGGCAGATGAGCATGTTGTCCTCGTCGTCGCCGGTAACCGCGATGACCATGTCGGCGCGCTGGATGCCGGCGCGCTCGAGGATCCACAGCTCGGTCGCGTCGCCGTACTGGACCGAGTGCTCGAGCTCCTGCTCGACGATCAAATAGCGCCGCCGGTTGCCCTCGACGAGGGTGACCTCGTGCCCCTTGGCGATCAGCTCCCGCGCGAGGTTCCACCCCACCTTGCCCGCGCCGGCGACCAGCACGTACATCAGGCGGCGGCCTCTTCGGCGCCGCCGAACACGGCCTCGGCCAGCAGCTCGATCGCCGTCTGGGTCGGACAGACGGTGTTCAGGCCCTGCTCGGCGTACCAGCTGGCCCGGGCCGGGTCGAGGACGCGGGCGACGACCTTGTCGACCTCGAACCGCTTCTGCGCGATCTGGGAGATGACCAGATTGGTGTTGTCGCCGTCGGTCGAGGCGATGAAGACGTCGGCGCGGTCGATCCCCGCCTCGAGCAGGGCGTCCATCTCGAGGGCCGTGCCCACGGTGAACTGGCCGCCGGCGTCCTCCCAGGTGCCGTCGAGGTCGATGTCGAGGCGCTCGTGCGAGAGCGGATCCTCGTCCAGCACGGATACCTGGTGCCCTTCGTTCAGCGCCCGCTTGGCGATGGCCGACCCGACGCGTCCGGCGCCCACGATGAGCACGAACATGTCCGCCACTTTAGTCGGTCAGGCCGCTGGACTGGCGCCGTCGCGCGACCTGTCGCCGCCGTTGTCCGACGCCGGCGGCGCCGTCAGGATCACGCGGCACGGCGCCTTGGTGACGACGTACTTCGTGAGCTCTCCGACGAAGTTCTCGTTCGGCGCTCCGCGGCCGCCGAGCAGCGCGCCCCCGCGCACCCGCGACGGCTCCTCGGCGGCGAGCACGATCGCCTCCACGCCGCGCCGGCGGGCCTCGTCGACGATCGCTTCGCCCGCCCGCCGCGCCCGCACCGTGGCCGTGGCCACCTCGACGCCCTCGTACTCCTCGCCGACCGCCTTGGCCCGGGCCAGGGCCGCCCGCGCGCGCTTGAGCCGGTCCTCGGGCAGGGCGGCGTCGATCGGCAGCGACATCGGCACCTCGAACACCCACAGCGCCTCGATCACCGCGCCACCCTCGGCGTCGTCGTCGGCCTCCTCCGCGGCCAGGCGGCCCGCCGTCTGCACGATGTCATCGTCGAGCGGCCGCCCGAAGACGGGCACGAGGATGGATCCGAACTCGGTCTCCGGCGGCTCCGAGCGCAGCGCCTGCTCCGGGATCGTGACCCGCTTGAACACCGGCTTGCCCTCGGTGAGGCGATAGCCGAGGTACAGCGCCAGCCCGGCCAGCATCCAGCCGCCACCCACCAGCGAAGCCTCCATGTGGAACAGGAGCACGTTGACGAAGCCGATCACGGCCATGGCCGTCCCGACCACGGCCGGCACCGGCACCGAGGCGCCGCCCACGCCGACCGAGAACGGGATCCGGTACGGGCGATCGCGGTCGGGCTCGCGGAAGCGCAGCACGATCACCGACAGGTGGGCGATCGTGAACGCCAGCAGCGAGCCGAACGCGTAGGCGGCGACGAGGAACTCGATGTCGAGCGGGATCACCAGGGCCACCGCCAGCAGGGCGCCGACGACGATGACCACGTACGGCGTCGACCGGCTGGGGTGCAGCCGGCCGAGCGCGCTGGGGATCTGCCGGTTGGTCGCGAGCAGGTAGGCCAGCCGCGAGAGGCCCAGCATCGCTCCCTGCGCGCCGCCGATCAGCGTGATCGCGCCGCCGATCCCGACCAGGTACACGAGCACGTCCGAGAGCGAGGTGTTGGGGTCGAGGTTGGCGGCGACGCCGATCAGCGGGTCGTCGAGGTAGTTGCGTGCCAGGGACGTGTCGCCGCCGACCACGGGCATCGCGGTGATCGCCACCAGCGCGATGCCGACGTAGAGGACGATGCTCACCAGCGAGCTCGAGGCCACCAGGCGCTTGAGCCCCCGCCGCCCCACCGCGACCTCGCCCGCCAGGCCGGAAGCGGACTCGAGCCCGGTGAACGCCACCGTGGTCAGCGTCAGCGCGAACCCGAAGCCGGCCCAGGTCGGCGACGTGCCCATGTCGATCGGGTCGAGCAGCAGGTCGGTCTGGAAGACCAGGACCAACCCGACCACGATCAGCGCCGCCTGCAGCGCGAGGTCGAACACGGTCACGATTGCGATCCGCGTGTAGCGCCCCACGCCCAGGCCGCGCACGTTGGTGACGGCGGCGAACGCTATGACGACCACCGCGAAGGCAAACTCCGGCCACCCGTGGCTGAGCGGGCTCCAGAACGCGCCGCCGATGTAATTGGCGGCGGCGAACGCGCACACCGCCAGCAGCAGGACGTAGTCGAGCAGGATCGCCCACCCGGCTACGAAGCTCCACAGCTCGTTGAACGCGTAGCGGGCGAAGACGGTGGCGCCGCCCCGGTCCTGGTGCAGCGACGCGCCCTCGACGTAGGTCATCGCGGTCAGCGCGAAGAACACGCCGCCGAGCAGGAACACGAGGGGGGTGAGCCCGAGGGCATGGTCGGCGATGACCGACAGCGCGAAGTAGATCGCGCTGGCCAGCGACGCATAGAGGATGGTGAACAGCGCCGGCGATCCGAGCGTCCGACGGAACGTCTCCCCGCCGCCGGGGACGTGGTGGTCGCGAATGCGCTCGAAGGTGTTGGCCATCTAGCTCCGAGCGAGAAGGTAGAGCCGGGCGCCGCCGGCCGCTATGAACAGCACCCCCAGGATGATCCGTCCCGACGTTGCACCGGCGCCGACCGCGATCGCGGTCGCGATCAGCGCGATCCCGATCAGGAGCATTGCGCCGGACAGGATCAGCGTGCCGGTGCGATGCGCTCTCGCGCCTGGGGACCGGTCGTCCACCCGTCAGATCCTACGGGCGCCGACTCGATGATCACGCGCGTCGGCCGCTCGGCCAGGACGGTCTCGAGCGTCTTGCCGAACAGCGACCCGCCCGCCTGCGCGCGCCGCGGCGGCAGCGGCATGACGATGGCGCGCGCCCGCATCGCCCGCGCCTCGTCCACGATCCGGCGCCCGGCGCCACCCGGGCGCACCTTGACCCAATGACCGGACACCCGCCGGCCTCCCTGCACCTTGGCCTGCTCGATCACCGCCTGCGCCGCGAGCTCCTGCTCGGGCATCTCGGCATCGATCGGGCTCGAGTTCGGGACCACGATGGTCACGAGCACGTGCACGCCGCGGCGCCGGCGGGCGGCGAGCTTGACCGCCGTCGCCACCGCCTCGGGCCTGTAGGCGCCCTCGTCGAGTGCCACCAGCACCGACTGGTACTCGGCCTCGTGGTCGACGACCGGCTTGGGGATCGCCACCTTCGTCGTCGAGGTCAGGTCGAGCCCGTGGCGGTGGCGGTAGAGCATGTACACCACCACGCCCAGCGCCAGCCAGCCGACGCCGGCGATGGCGACGTCCAGGTGCAGGAGGGTCACCGTGATGAAGGCGGCGAACGTCCCCAGCCCGCCCAGCACGGCGAACAGCGGCAGGTCCCGGCCGGCGATGCGCAGGTTGCCGGGTCCGCGATATGGGCGGTCGGCGTCGGGCAGCTTCTGGCGCAGCCGGATCACCGACAAGTGGGCGATGGTGAACGACAGCATCGCCCCGAACGCGTAGATGTTGCCCAGGAACTCGGCTTGGCCCGGGACCAGCGTGATGCACGCGATGCCGCCGAACACGAGGATCCCGATCCATGGCGTGCGGAACTTCGGGTGGAGCTGCCGCAGGCGGTCCGGCACCTGGCGGTGGATCCCCATCGAGTACACCAGCCGCGAGACGCCGATGATCCCGGCGTTGGTGGCGATGAAGAGGATCGTCGCCGCGAGCAGGCCGACGTAGAGCTCCGCCGCCCCCTGTAGCGGGCCCAGGCCGAGGTGCTTGACCACCCCCAGGACCGGGTCGCCCGCGAAGCCGCCCTGGTTCTCGGGCAGCCCCAGCAGGGTCTGGTACTTGCCGTCGACCTTCTCGACCGGCAGAGCCGACAACGCGACCGCCGGCAGCAGCGCGTAGATCGCGAAGACCGCGATGACCACGCGCTTGATCGCCGCGGGCACGGTCTTGCGCTCCTCGCGCGCCTCCTCGGCCATGTTCGAGATCGTCTCGATCCCTGTGTAGGCGATCATCCCGATCGGGATCGCGACCAGGAAGTCGGTCCACGTAGGCGCGACGCCGAGCTGGATGTTGTCGATCAGCGTCTGCGGAGAGAACACCAGCGCGATCCCGGCGATCACCAGCAGCAGCTGCGTGAGGAAGTCGGTGACGGCGAGGAGGATGTTGACGCCGGCCGACTCCCTGACCCCCACGATGTTGATCGCGGCGAGCACGCCGATGACCGCGATGCCGAAGAGGATGTCGCCCGGCGAGTGGCGTAGCGCCGGCCAGAACAGGCCGCCGATGTAGTGGGGGACGAAGAACGCCGAGATGGCGACCGTGATGACGTAGTTGAGCATCTGGCCCCACGCCGCGAAGAAGGACCAGAACTCGTTGAAGGCGCGGCGGGCGAAGCTCGAGCTGCCGCCCGCCTCGGGGTACATGGCCGTCGCCTCGGCGTAGGTGGCGGCCGTGAAGAAGAAGATGACGCCGGTGATGATGAAGACGATCGGCGTCAGCCCGAGTGCGAAGCTGGCGACGAGGCCGAGGGCGTAGTAGATCGAGGATCCGACGTTCCCGTAAGCGGTGGAGAACAGGGCGTTGACGCCCAGGACCCGTTGCAGCCCCTGGAGCCTGCGTTCGGCCATGTACGGCGGAGTCTAGGCCGGGGGCCAGCCGGCCTCCGGCGCGCCTACGTGACGATCGGGATGATCAGGATGGCCACGATGTTCGCCACCTTGATCATCGGGTTGATCGCCGGGCCGGCGGTGTCCTTGTAGGGGTCGCCGACGGTGTCGCCGGTGACCGCTGCGGCGTGGGCCTCCGAGCCCTTGCCGCCGAAGGCGCCGTCCTCGATCAGCTTCTTGGCGTTGTCCCACGCGCCGCCGCCTGACGTCATCGCGATCGCGAGGAAGAGCCCCGTCACGATCGTCCCGATCAGCAGACCGCCGAGCATGCGCGGATTGATGATCCCGACGACAACCGGGAAGAGCACCGGGATCAACGCGGGCGCGAGCATCCGCTTGATGGCAGCGGTCGT
>Ga0126312_10000928_pt1 | contig 18551 bp, 16 predicted proteins | sample Plot104A_FD_92537 | JGI IMG/M metagenome (GOLD analysis project Ga0126312, IMG submission 92537) | Serpentine soil microbial communities from UC McLaughlin Reserve, CA, USA - Plot104A | ecosystem: Environmental > Terrestrial > Soil > Grasslands | place: USA: UC McLaughlin Reserve, Lake County... | reverse complement strand
CGAGGTGCCGGGCATCTACTGGCACTTCGTCGATGTCATGTGGATCATCGTCTTCACCACGGTCTACATCCTCTAGCTACGGCCTAGATACATCCGGTCCAGGAGCCGTCCCGGACTGAGCCGCGATGGTCGAGAAACCGCACCCATAGTGCGGTTTCTCGACCATCGCCCGCGGATCGGCGGGCGGGGGCTGCGATGGACCGCTTCTTCACCCGCCGCCGTATTGGAGTCCGTCGCGTTCGCCGCTCCGTCGCGCGATAATCCTCGAAGCCACTGAAAGGGGGCGAGGGATGCATAATCCGCTGCGATCCGAGCGAGAGGTTTTTCGCCTCGTGGTGATCATCGGCATCGGCGCCGGTGCGGTGATCGCCCTGACTCTGTTGACGCGTCCCGCCGTCGGTGCGGCGCTGCTGGCCGCGGAGATCGGACTGGGGATCGGGCTCCTGTGGCGCGGGGCTCAGGGGACGCTGCCGCACCGGGCGGAGGTCTCGCATCGCGACGACCCCACCTACCGCGTTCTCGTCCTCGCCAATCAGACGGTCGGCGGGAAGGCACTCCTGGCCGAGATCCAGAATCGGTGCAAGGGGCGAAACAGCGAGATCCTCGTCGTCGTCCCGGCTCTCACGAGCACGCCGCTCGAGCACTGGGCATCCGACGTCGACGGGGCGCTTGACGAGGCGCGGGAACGCCTCGACTCCTCGCTCGCGACCATGGAAGCCGCGGGCCTGCAGGCGCGCGGATACGTGGGCGACCATCACGAGCCGAATGCCTCCCTGGAGGACGCGCTGCGCGATTTCCCCGCCGACGAGGTCGTGATCTCGACCCATCCCCCGGACAAGTCACGCTGGCTGGAGCGTGGCGTGGTCGCCCGGGCCCGCCAAGAGGTGCCGCTGCCCGTCACCCACGTGGTCGTCGATCTCGAAGCCGAGGCGCGCGAGCCCGCCGCCGCCGGCACGGCTTCGTAGCGTTGCGGCCGCGCTACTTGCCGTACGAGTAGCCCGACTTCTTCGACTTCCCCGCCTTCGGGGAGCCGCCGGACTTCGCCGAGGCTCCCGACTTAGCCGACGCTCCCGAGTCGGCCGAGCCGCTCGACTTCGCCGATTCCTCTGACTTCGAGGATCCACCGGACTTCGACGAGCCGCTTGGCTGGCACTCGGACGCCGACGAGTTCCCCGCGCACATCAGCAGGAAGCTCACGAGGTCGTTCAGGTCCGTTCCGCTGATGGTCTGTTCGAAGGTCGTCGGCATGATTCCCGCGGTGTAGCCCTTGGCGATCGTCTTGTCCGGGTCGACGATGGCCGTTTTGACCGCGCCAGCCGTCTTCAGCATCGGCACCGCCTTGTCGAGGTCGGGCCCCACGGTCCCTGATGAGCCCTCGGCCGCCAGCGTGTGGCAGCCGGCGCAGCCGTTCTGTAAGAACACCAGGGCCCCGGGGTCATTGGGAATCTGCGGTCCCTTGAACTCGGGGTTTCCGGCGACCGTGCCGATGTAGCTCGCGACGTCGTCGAGGTCGCCATTGGTGACGAGGTCGGCGGGCATCGAGACGGAGGGGTTGCTCGTGGACGGGCGCGGATTCTCGACCTGGTTCTTGACCACTCCGGAGATCGTCTCTGGATCCATTCCCTTCGCGCGAGCCTGCGCGAAGGCAGCATCGAGATCCGGTCCGATCGTGGACGTGCTGCCGGCGTCCCTGAGCGTATGGCACTGTGAGCACTTGGCCGTGAACAGCTGCTTGCCTCGGTCGAAGTCGCCTTTGGTTGAGACCCCGCACCCTGAGAGGGCGATTACCGCTGCGACCGCGACGGCGAGCGTCGTGAAGCCGCCTCCCGCCGGGATGAGCTTGCGTCTCGACACGAGGGCCGGAATCCTATCGACGGGGTCTGCCGGCGGGAGGAGGGCGGAGGCCCTCCGAGCGCTTTCGGATAGGCTTGAGTCAATAAGCACATTCGCTCCTGGGGAGGCGCAGGATGGAAGTTCGGGAAGGCATGTCGAAGGTGGTGCTGACGCTTGGCCCCGGGCATACCCTGCGCGACGCGGCGAAGCACATGACCGAGAAGGGTGTGGGGGCGGCCGTCGTGATCGACGATGAGTATCCGGGTCCACGGATCATCAGCGAGCGCGACATCCTGCTGTCGCTCGGGAAGGGCGAGAATCCCGACTCCGAGTGCGTGGTCGACCACATGAGCGACACGCTCATCGCCGCCGCGCCCGACTGGAGCCTGGAGCGCGCCGCCATGGAGATGTCCAGACGCCACATCCGGCACCTCGTCGTCGTGGAGGGCGCGGAGCTGGTCGGCATCCTCTCCATGCGCGACATCGTGAGGGTGTGGACCTCGGAGGGCGCGACCTCCGCGATGACGTCCCCGGAGGCCGAGGCCGAGGCGACCGCCTCCTAGCGCGACCCGCGCTAGGAGTCCGACTCGGTCCGGCGGAGGGGGACCGCCGGGAGGACGGCGGTGCTCACCCGCTGCTCGCGTGGGAGCCGCCCCATGTCGGTGGCCGTACCGCGGATCCACGCCCACAGCCCGCCGAGTGCGATGACTCCGCCGACCACGGCGTACACCCACCCGGCGAACAGGCCGATTCCCACGAGCGCGAGCCCGGCGCCCGCCAGGACCGGCGCCCAGCTCGGGGTGGGCACGTAGACGAGCTCTGTGGGCTGAGGGACGCGCCGTCCGTCTCTCATTGGGTGATGTAGATGACGGTCAGGAAGAACGCGAGACCGAATGCGGCCAGCGCCAGCCCCCCGGCCAGGAGCCCGGCGATCAGGTTGCGCTGCGCGAGCCTGCGGTCCATTCGGCCGCGGTTCTATCACAAGCTGAAGCCGGCGCCTGCGACCCGGCCGCCAGGCCGGCGGGCTCCCGGATCCGGCGGATAGGCTCGCGTGGCATGGCCGATGCCGCCACTGCTCCCGCCGCCGATCCCACGGCGGCCATGCGCAGCCGCCAGTTTCGGGTTCTGCTCGTACTCGCGGCCGTCGTGGGCGTCGCCGCGTCCGCGGTGGCATGGGGGTTCCTGGAGTTGGTGTTCCACATGCAGACCTGGGTGTTCGCCGACCTCCCGGAGGCCGTGGGCTACGACAGCGCGCCTCTCTGGTGGTCGCTCCCGGTCCTCGCGATCTCGGGAGTGATCGTGGCGTTCGCGATCGCGCGTCTCCCGGGAGAGGGCGGTCACGTTCCCGCGTACGGCTTGAACCCCGCGCCCACGCAGCCAATCGCCTTGCCGGGGGTCGCGCTGGCGGGGGCAGCCACGATCGGGCTCGGACTGGTGCTCGGCCCCGAGGCACCCTTGATCGCGATCGGCGGAGGGCTCGGATTCTTGGCCATCCGTCTGGTCAGGCCCGGCGCGCCCGCGGACGTGCAGCGGATCCTCGCCGCCTCCGCGACCTTCGCCGCGCTCGCGTTTCTGTTCGGCTCCCCGATCATCGCCGCTTTGATCCTGATCGAGGCGGCCGGGCTGGGTGGGTCGAGGCTTCCGTTGGTGCTCGTTCCAGGTCTGCTCGCGTCCGGTATCGGATCGCTGGTGTGGATCGGCATGGGGTCTTGGACCGGGCTCAGCACCGCGGAGGTCGCCATAAGCCCACTTCACCTGCCGACCTTCGCGCGGCCGGACATCTCCGATTTCGGCTGGACGATCCTGCTGGCCATCGCCGTGGCCGTGGTCACCTTCGCGATCTTCCGAATCGCCCGGGCCACCCATCGCCTGGCGACAACAAGGCCCTTCCTCGTCCTTCCCGGTGTGGGCCTCGCCGTGGCCGGGCTGGCGATCGGCTTCTCCCAGGCTGCGGATAAGAGCGTCAGCGACGCGCTGTTCTCGGGTGAGAGCTCGATCGGCTCGCTGGTCGCGAATCCAGACGCCTGGTCACTCTCGGCCCTGGCGCTCCTGCTCGCGTTCAAGGGGGTCGCGTACGGCCTCTCGCTCGGAAGCTTTCGCGGCGGGCCTGTGTTCCCCGCGATGTTCCTGGGCGCGGCCGGGGGCATGATGGCCGCGCAATTGCCCGGCTTCGAATTGACGCCGGCCGTCGCCGTGGGCGTCGCCGCAGGGGTCACGGCCGTCCTCAGGCTGCCGCTGTCCGGGGTCGTTCTCGGCATCCTTCTGACCATTCAGGCCGGACCCGGTGCGAGCCCGTTGATCGTCGTCGGCGTGGTGGTCGCCTATCTCACGACGTTGGCCCTCGCGGCGAGGGACGCGGAGGCGCCCGCGACAGGCGGCTAGTCGGTCCGGCGATCCAGGCGGGCGAGCTCGGCCTTCATCGCTTCGAGCCGCCCGGACATCTCATCCAGCTTTTGCATCACCGGATCCTCGCCGGCCGCCCGGCCCTCTTTCTGGCGCTGCGCGACGAAGGCGCTCGTGATGGTCCCGGTCACGACAGCGAAGAACGCAAGGCCTCCGAGCATCAGGAACGACGCGATGACCTTGCCGACTGTGCTGCCCGGAACCACGTCGCCATATCCCACCGTGGTGACGGTCTGGATCGCCCACCACATCCCGAGCCAAACGTTGTTGAACGTCCCGGGATCGACGAGGCGCTCCACGACTCCGAAGACCACGACCCCGACGGACCAGGACGCGATGATCAGGTAGGTCGCGTAGCGGGGGCGAAAACCCCTCCGCCGGATGCGCTTCTCGATGGGTCGACCTGGCAGGTGGGGCTGGGGGGGCACGACCTCACTGTTTCGTCGGCCCGCCCCGCAGTCCTGTGACATCCGGCGTCGCGAGCGGCCTCAAATCCACCCATGCGGTGGAAGATCGGCCGGCGGCTCCCAGGGCGGCGGCGACCGCCGCCCGAGCGGCCTCAAATCCACCCATGCGGTGGAAAATATGCCGAGCGCTCTCAAGAACGGCGCGCGAGCGGCCCTTCACGCCGCGGGCTTGCCCAGGGTCTGGGTTCAGCCGAGCAGGATGCGGTCAGCCGCCATAGCGGCGAACAGCAGGGCCAGATAGGCGAGCGAGGCGAGGTGAAGGCGAACTGCTGCCGCTCTCGACGGGCGTCTCGCCAGGTCGGCGGCGAGGCCCACGAAGCCCGCGCCGAAGGCCAGCGCGGCGGCCAGATAAGGCCATGCGAACAGGCCGGTGAGATACGGCAATGTCGTGAACGCGACCAGCACAACGCTGTACACCAGGATCTGCCGCCGTGTCGCATCGTCGCCGCGGGCCACCGGAAGCATGGGGACCCCGCTGCGCTGGTAGTCGTCCTTCACCAGCAGCGCCAGCGCCCAGAAGTGCGGCGGTGTCCACAGGAACACGATCGCGAACGGGTAGAGGGCGTCGACGGCGAGCCCGCCGGTGGCTGCCGCCCAGCCGACGAGCGGCGGCACCGCGCCCGCGGCTCCGCCGATGACGATGTTCTGCGGCGTCAGCGGCTTCAGCCACAGGGTGTAGACGAACACGTAGCCCAGGAGGCCGCTCAGCGCGAGCGCGGCGGCGACGAGGTTGACGGCCAGCGCCAGGAGGACGATGGAGGCGACCGCCAACCCGATGCCGAACATCAGGCCATGGCGTGGGTCGATGCGGCCGGTGACAAGTGGCCGGTCGCAGGTCCTGGCCATGCGGGCGTCGCGGTCGCGGTCGACGAAGTGGTTGATCGCGCCCGCCCCGCCGGCGGCCAGGTAGCCGCCCAGCATCGTCCAGAGGATCGTGGTGAGGCTGGGTCCCGACGGGTCCGCGACGAACATGGTCGTCACGGTGGTGATGAGGAGCAGCACGATGATCCGCGGCTTCGTCAGGGCCAGGTAGTCGCGCATGACGTCGCGGACGCGCCTGTGTCCCACCGGGGTGGTCAGCGGCAGGCGCGCGCCGTCGGCGGCCGCTCCCTCCACGGCCGGCGAGCCCACGAGCTCCGGGGTGTCGGCGGTGCCCTCCACGATCAGGCGGTGACCGCCTGCGTCTCGGGTGCGCCGCCGGAGCCCTCGGGTCGCGGCTCCGGAGCCCCGGCGGGAACGGACACGAGAGATGTGGCTGCGTAGACCACCGTCCCCCACAGGATCGTCGCCAGAGTGAGATGGGAGACCACGAGCCAGGCATGCTTGCCCTCCCACACGTTGATCGCCCCAAGCAGGATCTGGCACACGAGCAGCAACGGAATCAGCAAGAACGCGCGATTCCCGTCCGGCGGCAGCACGACCCGGCGGCGCACGGCGACCGCCGTCATCGCCAGCACGGCGATCGCCGTCAGGTACATGAGCAGCCGGTGGGTTAGCTGGATGTCCACGAGGCGGCCGTAGGAGAACGGCATGAACTTGCCGAGGCAGGTGGGGAACTCTGTGCCACACGCCAGGTGGGCGCCGATGACCGGCTGGGAGGGCGTTCCCTCCTCCTCGGTGCCGGCGACGTATCCGCCGGCCACGATCGTCGCGAAGACGAGCACGATCGCGATCCCCGCCGTCCACCGGAGCGCCCTGGACCTATCCACGGGCGCGGCCCGTTCGCTCCCTTGAGCGAGCCGCCGCAGCGTGATCAGGAGCCCCAGGAGCAGCATTGCCAACCCCAGGTGCGCCGCCACGAATGCCGTGTGCAGCCCGTGCTCGACGGTGAGGCCGCCCAGGCCCGCCTGAAGCAGGACCAGAACGGCGGCCGCCACGACGCCGCGAACCAGCCACCGCCGGTCCCGTAGATGGCGAAAGGCGACGAATGCGAGCGCCGCGATCAACACCACGACGATGGTGGCCGCCACGCGATGGCTGAACTCGATCACCTGGTGCTGCTGCAGGAAGGGGAGGACCCGCCCACCGCACAGCGGCCATCCGTGCGTGCCGCTGCCCTCGGGCCCGCAGCCGAGCCCGGAGTCGCTGACGCGGACGACCCCGCCGATCACGATCAGCGCGAAGGTCGCGACGATGGTGGCGTTCAGGAGGCGGCGGAAGCGGAGGAGATGATTGCTCGCTTCGCCACGAGGGGCGCTAGCCATTACGGCTCAGGCTACCGGGGCGCCGCCTTCAGCGCCCCCGCTGTCCGCGCGCCCTACCGGCTCGGGTTGGGGCTCAGGCTCCGGCTCCGGGCGCTCGGGCACCGTTGCCGGAGCGGGGGGTCGCCACGCCTCCGTGCGGTCCCGGATCGCCCGGCGGATGTCGTAGAGCGGCTCGGAGCTGCGCACGTCCGGGACCACGTCGAAGTTGTGTATCGGGGGCGGCGAGGTGGCGAACCACTCCAGGGTTCCGGCACCCCACGGATCGTGTCCCGCCGCCACGCCGTTTCGGTAGCTGTACGCCGCGTTGCCGAGCTCGAGGAGGATGCCGACGGCCATCACGAAGGCGCCGATCGACGCCACGAGGTTGTAGCCGTCGAGCCCCTCCCCCGCAAAGAACTTGTAGATGTCGACCGGTTGTCCCTTGACGCCGGCGAAGAACGACATCAGCGCGTACGCGTAAAGCCCGATCAGGATCGTGATCAACGCGACCTTCCCGAGCCCCTCGCCCAGGAGACGGCCGGTGATCTTCGGGAACCAGTAGTGCAGAGCGGCGAACCCGCCGAACACCGACGCGCCGACGATCACGGCAACCGTGGCGCCCTGGGCCGCGGTGGTGTGCTCGATCTGCCAGCCGACCGGGATGAGCGACCATGCGAGGTCTCCGGCCAGGCCGATCGTCATCGCGCCGATCGCCGCGAGCGCGTAGAGCGGCGCCGCTCGCGTGCGCAGGGTCCCGCCCCAGACGGTCGCGATCCAGTTGTAGATCAGCAGCCCGATTGGGATCGTGAGCGCGATCGCGAACAGCATCGCGAAGACGAGGAAGGCCGTGGGAATTGGCGCCGTGTACATGTTGCGCATCCAGGCCAGCGGGGCCAGGATCGCGACCGCGAGCAGGCACGCCATGGCGCCGCGGTGGCTGAAGAAGGGCTTTCGTGAGAACACCGGCAGGACGTCGGAGATCACCCCCGCGGCGAAGATGACCAGGAACGCGAAGGCGCCGGTGAAGAAGAACCAGGCGAGGTGCTCGTACAGAAGCGGCGCGCCATCGTACCCCGGGTCGAAGAAGACGCCGCCGTAGTGGCGGTCGATGAACAGCATCACGAGCGCCGCCAGCATCACGGGCGCGCAGACCAGGAGCAGGTACCCGCCGAGGTTCGCGGCCCACGTGAACAAGGGCACCCGGCGCCACGCCATCCCAGGCGCGCGCATGTTGCGAAGCGTCGCCACGAGGTTGACCGCGAAGCACACGAAGCCGAGCAGGGCCAGCGCGGTGCCCACGATCCAGGTGTCGACGCCGTGGGTGTTGGAGTACAGGGGCTCCGAGAGCGGAGGCATCGCGGCGAACCCGGCCTCAGACGGGCGCCACAGGAAGGCGCCGAAGATCGTGAACGCACCGGCGACGTACAGCCAGAACGAGAGCAGGTTGAGGCGCGGGAAGGCCACGCCGCGCGCGCCCACCTGAAGCGGGCACAGGTACGAGATCAGGCCCAGGGCCAGCGGCATCGCGAACAGGATCACCCCGGTGACCCCGAAGCTGGACAGGATGCGGTTGAAGATCTCGGGGTCCGTAGTGGTGTTCTCCGGCACGATCAGCTGGACCCTCATGACCACGAGCTCGGCCACCGCGGCCACCGCGAAGCACAGCGCCGCCCCTATGTAGAGCATCCCGACGGACTTGTGGTCCGCGCTCGTGGCCTTCTCGATCCAGGCCTGGCGACGGCGCGGGACCGCTTCCGTGACGACCTCGGGGCGGGCCGATCCCACTGCGGTCGGCGGCGTCACGGGATCGCCTCCGAGGTGCCGCTCTCGCCCAGCTTCCTCGCCACGTAATCCTGCGCTGCACTCAGGTCGTCGCGCTTGCGATCGATGAACTTCTTATAGGCCTGCGGCGTCACCACGTGGACCCACGCGCGCATCACCGCATACGACGTCCCGGAGAACGAGGTCGACTGCCCGTGGTAGGTGCCGACCCGATCAGCCTGGAACCAGGTCCCGACGTCCTGGCCGGGAAGAGCGTCCACCTGGCCCCCCAGGGCCGGGATGAACCAGCGGTGGGTGACGTCGGTGGAGGTCACGTGAAGAAGCACCGGCGTGTCCACAGGCACCGTCAAGGTGCCTAAGGAGAAGATCCGGTCGCCCGGCCGGCCGCCGGGATACTCGAATCGCCACAGCCAGCGCTGCCCGACCACGTTTATGTTCAGCGGGTGGGCGTCGGCGGGGATGCTCAAGCCGTTGACCTGCGCGAGGAGGTCGCTGTCGGCGTTGAGACCCTCAGGGCCGGTTGCCTGCACCTCGCGCGTCTTGGTCGTCATCACGATGCCGAACACGAACAGGCCAACGGCGACGACCACCAACGGCACCGCCGGTCGCAGGAATGCCCTGGCGCCGGCGGTGAAGCGGCGCGGCGAGCGGCCGCGGCGGGTGCGGAACCGGACGAGCGCCGCGATCAGGAACGCGTGGACGGCGATGATCAGCAGGGCGCCGACCACGATCGCGACCCAGTAGGCCGTACGGATGTCATCCGCGTTGGGCGAGTGTCCGGCCCGAGGACCGAAGACGCTGGCGCTGGCGGGCGCCGCGAACAGGGTCAGTGCGGCTGCGGCGAGCGCAGCGCTCAGCGCTAGACGACGGACGGTCTTCCGGGACGCCAAGGCGCGAGCATTCTAATCGCGGTCCGCGCCAGGGCCGCCATGCGGGTGGTGACTGGCGCATGGCTTCGAAACGGGCTCTAGCCTGGCCATAGGACGGCTCCACCGATCGGGGGTCGAATCGCCGCCAATCGGATGCTCCTAACGACATCCCAAAAAGGGGACGATCGGAGAATGGGTAGGCATTACCCGGTGGCCGAGACCAAGGGCCGGATGCGCGGTAAGCGGCTCAGGACCTTCGCCGCAGCGATCGTGATCGTGGGCGTGAGCGCGCTGGCGACGGCGTCGTCGGCCGCGGCCTTTATCCCGCGCGAGCCGAGCTCTTTCTTCGGCGTCAGCGCGCCGAACTTCCACGACTTCCAGCAAAAGGGGCAGGCCGCCAAGCTCGACGCCTACGTGACGAACATCCAGGCGACAGGGGTGGGTTGGATACGTGACGCGGTCCCCTGGCCGGACGCCGAGCCGGCGCCGCCGGTCGCCGGTACGCACTCCTACAACTGGGGCGCCTTCGACGCCCAGGTGACCCGGTTCGCGCAGCACGGCCTGGCGATGCAGCCGGTGATCCGCCAAACGCCGTGGTGGGCCGCCCCACCTGGACAGACATGCAGTGACCGCCCCCGAGACCGGCTGCCCTCGGCCTCGGGGGCCGCCGACTACGGGGCGTTCGTCGGCGCTTTCGTCCAACGCTACGGGCGAGGCGGTACGTTCTGGGCCGCGGATCCCGGGCTTCCGTACCGACCCGTCGAGCGCGTGGAGCTCTGGAATGAGCCCAACATCTTTCCGTTTGCCTGCCCCGCCCCGAATCCCGAGCGCTACGGGGCGATGGTTGCGGCTGCGGCCGACGCGGCGCACCACGCCGATCCGAACGTGGTCGTCTCCGTGGGCGGGCTCGTCGCGCAGAAGTCGACCACACCGCTGCGAATGGAGGTCGGCGAGTTCCTGAGGCGGATGACCGGCGCGATGCCCAGCCCGACCGACCAGATCGACGCCGTGGCCATCCATCTCTACGACCTCGATCCCGATGGCGACATCTCGCTGATCGGATGGTTGCGGAGCAAGATGGCCACCGCCGGGCTCGGCGCGGCGTCGATCCTCGTCACCGAATACGGGTGGCACACGCACGGCGGCGCGGGCTCGGTCCCGGAGGACCTGCGGGCCCAGTTCGAGACGACCTTCGCCAACCAGGCGCCGCGGCTGAACTGCGGGGTGATCGGCGTCGCACCGCACGCATGGATCACTGCCGAGGACCCCAACGCAACGGGCCCCGAGAGCTGGTGGGGGATCGCGGATCCCGCCACCGGAGCGCCGTACCCCAGCGGCCAGGCGTACGCGGACCAGGTTGCCTTGTTCGAGGGAAACGGCACCGCGCCGGCGCCGCGGCAGACGATTCCGGTCTGCAATGGCCCGCCGCCCGATCAGGACAACGACGGTACGCCGGACGAGGATGACGACTTCCCGCTGGATCCCACGCGCAGCAGCGGCTCCGGCGAGCCGCCCGGCGATCCCTCACCTCCACCGCCTCCAACTAATCCTCCGCGGGTGGAGGGGCCGTTCTTCGGCGTCATGCCGGGAGGCGCGTCATCGGACATCCGCAGCCGCCGCGGCCTCGCCGACGCGATGCGCGAAGGCCAGATCGGCACCTCGCGCGAGGTCGTCGATTGGGCCCAGATCCAGCCGAGCAAGGCAACGGACCTCGGATCGGACGCGCCATGGGCCGAACTCGACGGCCGATTCCTGCGGTTGGGGCTTCGCGGAGTTCGTGTCCTGCCTACGTTCGCCGACGCACCCGGCTGGGCTGATCCGAAGATGCCGTCGACGACCGAGGGCGCCTTCGCCGACTTCCTGAAGGCGTTCGCGCGACGCTACGGGCGGGGCGGAACGTTCTGGCAGCGAAACGGCCATCTCGACGAGTCGGAGCTCGCCGTGCGCGACTACGAGATCTGGGACCGCGGCAACGTGAGCAAGAGCTGGTGGGACGGCTCGGCGTCGGCGAGCGAATACGCCTCCGCCTACGCAAAGGCGCAGGGTGTGCTCCATCAGGTGGACGCGAATTCGCACGCGCTGGTCAGCCTGGATCGGAGCGGTGTGGCCTATGCGCAGTTCGTGCGGGACATGGTCATGGCCAGTCCCGAGCTCGCGGGCCACATCGACGGTGCCTTCGTGCTCGCCGCCAACGCACCAAGCGAGCCGGCAGTCGAGGGGGTGGTGGCCGCAGTGCGCTCGGAGCTCGACTCCACGGGCAATCGAAACGCGCCGATCGACGTTGGGTTCGGCTGGTATACGAGTGGTCCCGGGAAGATGACCGAAAGGGCGCGGGCCTCCTTCTACACGCAGGTCGCGAACCGGCTCGCCCGCAGCGATTGCGGCGTCGGCGGTCTTCTCGCGAGGTCGTGGGTGACGCCGCAGGCCAATCCGTCCCAACCAAGTGACTGGTACGGGATGGTGGATCCGCAGACCTTCCAGCTCCTCCCGACCGCCGAGGCGTACGGCGGCGTCGCCAGGATGTATCTCGGATACGGCATCCCCGCGCCTCGCGCCGTGGTTCACACCTGCTTCCGCCAAGCCCCCGATAGGGACCGCGACGGGGTCCCGGACGCCGCCGAGGCGTACCCGCTCGACCCGAGGCGCGCGGATCGCCAGGACACTCCGCCGCGTGGCCCCCAGATCACCAGCGCACCGCGCAAAGTGACCAACTCGAGCGTGGCCGAGTTCCACTACTCCTCGCGCCGTGCGGTTGGCTTCTGGTGCAGGCTCGATGGGGGGCCGCTCGCCGACTGCAATCGGTCCGGGATCTCCTACGCGGAGCTTGGGCCGGGCCAGCACCGCTTCACGGTCCGAGCTCTCGACTCGCTCGGTTTGGTGAGTCCGCCGTCGCGCACCTTCCGGTGGACGATCGACAAGATGCCGCCGAACACCGCCATCAAGTCGCACCCGAAGCGCGACGTGCTCGTCGATTCGGTCCGATTCGCCTTCTCCAGCAACGAGCGGAACGTCCGCTTCGCCTGCAGCATCGACTCGGCTCGGTATCGCCCCTGCCGCTCGCCGCATGTCCTGCGAAATCTGACGGACGGTCCTCACAGGTTCCGCGTCGCCGCGATCGACCTGGCGGGCAACGGCGATCCCACGCCGAGCCAGTTCTCCTTCCGGGTGCACACGGTCCCAACCAAGCCGACGATCACGGCAGGCCCCGCACCGGGCTCTGTGTCGTCGCCCAGGCCGACCTTCGCGTTCGACGCCCACTACGCCGCGCGCTTCCAGTGCCGGTTCGATGAGAATCCGTTCCGGCCGTGCTCCCGCGCCCAATCCCATACTCCCGGCGAGCCCCTGAGCGACGGCCCCCACGTCTTCGAGGTCAGGGGCATTGGCGGAACGGGGAAGCCCGGGCCTGCCACGACCCGCAGCTTCAGGGTCGCTCGATAGCGCGGGCGCGCCAACGCGAGATCCTCGTCCGGGAGCCGGGATCCAGGCTCCTATACTCGCCGCGCCTTGCCGATCAGAGTCCCTGGCCAACGGCGATCGTCGCTGAGGCCCCTGGTCCGGGGGGCCGCCGCCGCCGCCCTGGCCGCCGCGGTCGCCGTCCCGCTCGCTCGCCGGCGCCTTCGCCTTCACCCCGCCGCCTCGATCGCCGCCACGGCGGCCGGTCCGTTCGCGCTTGCCGTTCTCTTTCCCCGGACCAGGACCAGGGACGCGGTCGTGTTCGGCCTGCAGATGTGGGCGTTCACGGTGATCCACGAACTGCCTTACGACCGTCCGGAGCGACTTCGTCAACGGCTGCACGTTCGGTACCCGATCAAGGTCGACAGCTTCCTGGGCGGTGGAGAGCTTCCGAACGTGAGGCTTCAGCGGGCGTTCTCGCGGCCCGGCGAGGTGACGCGGCTCGATCGCGTGCTCGCGGTCATCCACTGGGCGTGGTTCATCGAGCCACATCTCGCCCTTGTATGGATCCTCATGCGGGACGACGATCGTTTCGCGAGCGCCGCGCGCCAGATGGCGGCGGCGTTCGACATCGGGTGCGCGATCTACTTCGCCGTGCCGACTGCGCCACCGTGGTGGGCGGCAGAACACGGTCATGTCGCTGCCCACCAGGGCCGCGCCAGCGAGGAGATCGTCGCCGCGGCCGCACCGCCGCGCCTGCGACGCATGATGGTCGAGGTGGGGGAGGGGACCTGGGGCCGGGCCTGGCCGACCCTCTATGCGTCGCTGGGCGGTAACCCCTGGGCGGCAATGCCTTCGCTTCACTTCGGGACCTCGATGCTCGCCGCGATCCTGCTCGCGGAGTCGGGGCCCGCCGCCGCCTTTGCCGGCTGGTCCTACGCGCTGACGCTTGGATTCGCGCTCGTCTACCTGGGGGAACACTATGTCGTCGATCTGCTGGCCGGAGCGGCTGTGGTGGCAATCGTTCGGCGCGGCGAGCCGGCCGTCCGGCCGCTCGCGCAGGGGGTCAGCCGCGTCGCCCAGCGGCTCGAGCGCGTCGCCAACGGCTGAGGCGCCTACGGCTGGCCCGCCTGCCAGTATTAGAGGGGATGGGGAGCGACCAGGATGTGGTCGATCGGGATCTGAGAGAGGAGGCGGAGGAGACCGAGCCTTCCTTCTTCGCCTCGCCCAAGCGGCTCCTGCAGACCATGATCGTGGTCCTCGCGCTCCTGGCGGCGATCTACATCCTGCTGCCGAGGATCGTCGGCATCCAGGATTCGCTGGGGCAGCTCAGCGACGCCGCCCCGGGCTGGCTGATCGTCGCCCTCGCCTTCGACGTGCTCGCGTTCTTCTCGTACGTCGCGCTCTTTCGCGGCGTGATCGGCGAGCGCGTCGTCCATCTCGAGTGGAGCGAGTCGTACCAGATCACGATGGCGGGCCTCGCGGCCACTCGCCTGTTCTCGGCGGGAGGCGCCGGCGGGATCGTGCTGACCTACTGGGCGCTGCGGAAGGCGGGGATGGAGCGGCGGCAGACCGCCTGCCGGATGGTGGCGTTCCTGGTCCTTCTGTACGCCGCGTACATGGTCGCCCTCGTGGTCTTCGGGGTACTCCTGCGAGTGGGCGTCCTGAGCGGCGAGGCGCCGGCCGGGCTGACGATCTTGCCGGCCGCGGTCGCCGGTGCGATCCTCCTCGTGGGCCTGCTGATCGCCCTGATTCCCGACGACGTGGAGCGCCGGCTCGCCAGATTCGCCCAGGGATACCGCTTCCAGCGCTGGGCCCAGCGACTCGCCACCGCCCCCGCAACCATCGCCCGCGGAACCAGGACCGCGATCGACTTCGTGCGCAATCCATCTCGTGGCGGCCTCGCCGTCGTGGGCGCGATCGGCTTTTGGGCGTGCAACATCGGGATCCTGTGGGCGGCGTTTCACGCCTACGACGTCCACGTCCCGCTCGGGGTCGTGGTGCAGGGGTTCTTCGTGGGAATGGTGGCGAATCTGTTCCCGCTGGCGCCGGGGGGAGTGGGCGCGGTGGACGCCGGAATGATCGGCACGTTCGTGCTCTTCGGCCTGCCGAGCTCCGAGGTCTTCGCGGCCGTCCTGACGTACCGGCTGGCCGCGTTCTGGCTGCCGATCCCGCCGGGTATCGTCGCGTTCTTCCAGCTGCGGAAGACGGTGGCCCGGTGGGAGGAGGAGCGCGCCCGGTCGCCGTACGCCGGTCGGGTGGGGGAACCGCTCCGCGGGACCGCCATTACTTCAGAAAGTAAAGTATGATTCAGGTCAGGCGTTCCCTGCGAAACGGGGTAGCCACAAGGAAGACGGAGTGAATGTGGACGAGAAGCGCGTTGAGAACGTGATCATCGTGGGCGGTGCGTGCGCCGGCTACACGGCGGCCGTCTACACGGCCCGTGCCGAGTTGGAGCCGCTCGTGATCGAGGGCTTCCAGTGGGGCGGGCAACTTCAGAACACCACCGACGTTGAGAACTACCCGGGTTTCCCCGAGGGGATCATGGGCCCGGAGCTGATGCAGAAGTTCCGCGACCAGGCGGAGCGGTTCGGCACCCGGTTCATGAGCGACGACGCGACCCGGATCGAGCTGTCCGACGGCGGCATCCAGACCGTCTGGGTCGGCGACGACGAGTACCGCGCTCGCAGCATCATCCTCGCGATGGGCGCCGAGCCGAAGCGCCTGGGCATCCCGGGTGAGCTGGAGCTCGGCGGGATGGGCGTCTCCACCTGCGGCGTCTGCGACGGTGCCTTCTTCAAGGGCGAGAACGTCGCGGTGATCGGCGGCGGCGACTCGGCGATGGAGGATTCGATCTTCGTCTCGAAGTTCGCCAACGATCTGTCCATCGTCCACCGGAGGGACGAGTTCCGCGCATCGAAGATCATGGAGGAGCGCGCCCGCGGGCGCGACAACATCGCGTTCAAGACCCCATACGTCCCGGAGGAGTTCCTGCCCGGAGACGACGGCAAGCTCGCCAAGGTCCGCCTCCGTCAGGTCGAGACCGGCGACACCGAGGAGCTCGAGGTGGGCGGCGTCTTCGTCGCGATCGGGCACACGCCCCGCTCGGAGCTGGTGGCCGGCCAGGTCGACACCGACGACGAGGGCTACGTGATCACTGACGGCCGCTCCACGCGAACCAATCTGGCCGGCGTGTTCGCGGTCGGCGACCTCGTCGATCACACCTACCGCCAGGCCGTTACCGCGGCTGGCACCGGCACCATGGGCGCCCTCGACGCCGAGTGGTACCTTCGCGACGTCCCGTCCTCTCCCGAGGCCCACTGGTCGGGCATCGCCGGCGAGGCGCAGCCGGACGCGGCGGACGACGTTGAGCGCGCTGAGGTCAGCGCCGGCTAGCTGCGGCGACCGCCCGGGCGGGATCGTCGTTCGAGGTTTCAAGGGCAAGTAAGGCAGACCAATGGGGCCAGTGCGCCTTCCGCGGGTACCTCTTCAACCGTCGACCCCGCGGAGTCCGGCTGAAGAGTTGACGCCCCATAGGACGGTCAACTCTTCAGGCGGTTCCTCGTCCCGCGACGGTTGAAGAGTTATCCATCCGCGATCGGCGGTCCCGGCGTCGCTTCGGGCGCTCCCCTACCCAGCCTCGAACCGCTCGCGGCTGCGGGACGCCTCTGCTCGAACGCCACGCAGGGGCGGCGAGCGAGCCTCTAGAGTTGGCCGCAGTCCCGAATCCCCAGAAGGAGTGCGCGATGGCTGTCGTCGAGGTTCCCAAGGTCAAGATCGAGAAGATCGGGCTGAAGCCGTTCCACGAGTTCGATCAAACCAATGAGACCTGGCCCCGAGGAGATCGGCCAGCCGCGATCCGCGAGGCCGCGGCCGAGTTCCGAGCCCGGTTCGCGACGCCCGATAATCGTGTACGCGGCGTCCGGACGGTCGACATCGCCTCCGCCGGGTATCCCCTGAAGTTCGCATTCGGCGGGGCCGCGAAGGGGGCGAACCCCTACATCAACATCATCAACCGGCTTCAGGTCGTCCAGTTCGAGGACTTCGACGGCCAGCTGAAGACGCTCGCTTACGAGCCGACGGTTCCCGAGGGACCCGCCGAGGCGCCGTACTACGCGCAGCAGATCGAGAAGCTCGGCGACTTCCTCTCCTACAAGGTGCTGGCGACGATCTGGAATCATCCCGACGAGGCCCTCGTGAAGGCCGGGCTGCGGCCCGAGGACGTCGACTACGTCAGCTTCGACCATCTCCACGTGCAGGACCTGCGCTTCGTGCTCGGGACGACGGAGCCGATTGCCGGCGAGGCGACCCCACGCTCGCCGCTGTTCCCGAATGCGAAGCTCATCGCCCAGCGCAGGGAGTGGGACACGTTCGGGTCGCTCCACCCGATGCAGTGGGCCTGGTACGTCGAGGACGGGGTGAAGGACCTCATCACCGACAACGTGGTGCTCATCGACGGCGACGTGGAGCTCGGCAACGGCGTGGCGCTCGTGTGGACACCGGGACATACCGACGGCAATCACTCGCTGTGCGTCAACACCGACGATGGCGTATGGGTTTCGTCGGAGAACGGCGTCGCCGCCGACTCCTGGCATCCGCACCTGTCGAAGATCCCCGGGGTCCGGCGAACCGCCGAGTTCTTCGGCCGCGAGGTGATTCTGAACTCGAACACGCTCGAGGACTCGATCGACCAGTACGACTCGATGATCAAGGAGAAGGCGCTCGCCGATCCGAACCGGGAGGATCCGCGGTACCTGAACGTGTTCCCGTCGTCCGAGATGGCGAGCTGGAAGCGCCAGTGGCCGGTCACCCCCACGTTCGCGTACGGAGGCATCAACACGGGAGTCATCCAGCGCCCGCAGGGTTTCAACGGCCGCGGGTAGCTTCTTGTGAGAGCCAGCTAGCCTCGGCGACGTGGATCGTCGCTCGTGGCTGCTGCTCCTGTTGCTCGCCTCGATCTGGGGCGCGAGCTACATGCTCATCAAGATCGGGCTGCGCGAGATGTCTCCCGCGATGGTCGCCTTCGCCCGCATCGCGCTCGCCGCCGCCGTGTTGATGCCGCTCGCCGCCGCGCAGGGCGCGTTCGCGGGACTGCGAGGACGCCTCGGCGTCATCGTCCTCGTGGCGGCGGTGCAGGTTGCCGGCCCCTTCTGGCTGATCCCGATCGGCGAGCAGGAGATCTCCTCGGCCCTGGCGGGAATCCTCGTGGCGACCACGCCGATCTTCACGGCGCTGCTGGCGATCCGGGTCGACCACGAGGAGCGATCGGAAGGACTTCGACTCGTCGGCGTGGGCATCGGCGTCGCGGGTGTGATCTTGCTGTTCGGACTCGATCTCGGTGGCTCGGGGGCGGCGGTGCTGGGTGGGCTGGCGGTGGTTCTCGCGAGCGTCGGCTACTCGATCGGGGGCTTCGCCGTCAAGCACCGCCTGTCTCATGCGCGCCCCCTCGGGGTCGTCGCCTCCGTGATGACCGCGAGCGCCGCGCTGCTGCTGATCCCGGCGGTCATCGACGCTCCTTCAAGCGCTCCGGGGTTGGGACCGCTCGCGGCAGTCACGGCGCTGGGCGTCATCGGCACGGGCGCAGCCTTCGTGATCTTCTACCTGCTGATCGGAACGGTGGG
>Ga0126312_10000927_pt1 | contig 18559 bp, 16 predicted proteins | sample Plot104A_FD_92537 | JGI IMG/M metagenome (GOLD analysis project Ga0126312, IMG submission 92537) | Serpentine soil microbial communities from UC McLaughlin Reserve, CA, USA - Plot104A | ecosystem: Environmental > Terrestrial > Soil > Grasslands | place: USA: UC McLaughlin Reserve, Lake County... | reverse complement strand
GTCCATGCGCGCGAACCTTTAGTCAAGTTCTGTGCGAGCGCCGTCTTTCCTCCGATGCCGCGCCCGAGCGCGAACGCCGGAGGAGGACGTCATCCTTGACCGGGTGAGGCCTCACGCGATCAGCCTGCGCGGCGTCCGCAAGCGCTTCGGGAAGATCGTGGCCGTCGACGGCATCGACCTCGAGGTCGCGGCGGGCACGTCCTCGGCCTGCTCGGGCCGAACGGCGCCGGCAAGTCGACGACCATGCGCATTCTCACCGCGCAGGCGATCGCCGACGAGGGCGATGCCGAGGTGCTCGGACACCGCCTCCCGCCCGACTCGAAGGCGGCGCGGGCCCGCTGCGGCGTCGTCCCCCAGCTCGACAACCTCGACTTCGAGCTAACCGTCCGTCAGAACCTGTCGGTGTTCGCGCGCCTGTACCGGTTGCCGCGGGGGGAGCGGGCGGGCGCGGTCGATCGCGCGCTCGCGATGGCCAACCTCGGCGAGCGCGCCGACAGCGTGGTCGACGAGCTGTCGGGCGGCATGCGCCGGCGGCTGCTCGTGGCGCGGGCGCTCGTCCACCGGCCGGAGCTCCTGCTGCTCGACGAGCCGACCGTCGGCCTCGACCCCCAGGTGCGCGCCGAGCTGTGGGGGCTCATCGACTCGCTGCGCTCGCAGGGCGTGACCATCCTCATGTCGACCCACTACATCGAGGAGGCCGAGCGGCTGGCCGACGAGGTGGCGATCATGGCCGAGGGCAGGATCGTCGCGCGCGGGCGCCCGGCGGAGCTCGTGGCCGAGCACGTGGGCCGCGACGTGGTCGAGGTCTACGGACCGCCGCGCGAGCTCGAGGCCGCCGAGGCGCAGGCCGAGGGCGCGGGCTTCGCCACCCGGCGTGCCGGCCCCGTGCTCGCCATCCTCGGCACCGAGCGCTCGAACGGCGCGCTCCCCTCCGGCTACCGGCGCCCGGCGAGCCTCGAGGACGTGTTCGTGCTGCTGACCGGCGAGGAGGTCGAGTAGCGATGCCCGCCCGGAGAGTGCGCGCGAGCGCGGCTACGAGCGCGGGCGAGAGCGCGGCCGTCGCGACCGCCCCCGCTTCCCCGCCGCCGGGCGGAGCGGCGGCTTCACGGGTCCGCCGCCTCGAGCCGGCGGCGATCGGCGCGGTGCTCTCGCGCGAGCTCGCGGTCTTCCGCCGTTACTGGGGCTCGACCACGTTCTCGTCGGTCGTCGAGCCGACGATCTTCCTGCTCGCCTTCGGCTTCGGCTTCGGGGCGCTCGTCTCGCAGGTCGCGGGACTCAGCTACATCGAGTTCGTGGGCACGGGCGTCGTGGCCACCGCCGTGCTGTTCAGCTCGGTCTTCCCGGGGTTGTTCACGACGTTCGTCAAGCGGCGCTACCAGCGCACCTACGAGGCGCTCCTCGCCGCGCCGATCGACGTCGAGGAGCTCGTGACCGCCGAGGTGCTGTGGCTCGCCATGCGCGCGGGCGTGTACGGGGCCGCTCCGCTGCTCGTGGCCATGGCCTTCGGCCTCGACCCCTCGCCCGGGATGCTGCTCGTCCCGTTCATCGGCTTCCTCACGGGTTTCGGCTTCGCCGCGTTCGGGGTGACGATCGCGGCGCTCGCCAAGTCGATCGACAACTTCAACTACGTGACGAGCAGCGTGATCACGCCGCTGTTCCTCGTCGCCGGGGCGTTCTTTCCGCTCGACGCGCTGCCGGGGTGGGCGGCGACGCTCGCCGAGGCCAACCCCCTCCACCACTGCGTCGAACTGGTCCGAGACGCGGTGTTCGGGCTGCGCCCCGGCGCGGACCTACTCCACGTCGGCGTGCTGCTCGCGTTCGCGCTCGTGATGTGGCGCCTGGCGATCTGGCGCTTGCGGCTGCGGCTCATCGACTGACGTCGCCGGCGGCGGGCACCTCGCCGCGGTTGGTCCGCCGCGGTCGGTCCGTCGCGCTGGGGCCGCCGCGCCGGGGCCGCCGCGCTACAGCCGGTCGCGCAGGTCGAGCCCCTCGGCCGGGTCGGCCCGCGTCTCGGGCGGCTCGAAGAAGACCGGATTGACGCACGCGAACGCCTCGCCCGTGCCCTCGTAGGCGCGCTCGACCGACGTGCGGCAGCGCGGCGTCGGCTGGCCGGTCATGGCGACCGCTCCGAAGCCCTGGCGCGTGCGCTCGGCCGACTCGAACATCTCGACGTCGATCTCCACGCGGAACACGTTGCCGAGGCAGCCCATGTAGCGGCGCCCCGAGAGCTCGTCGTCATACAGGTACAGGTACGGGCACTCGGACTCGATGCAGCCCGACGGATGCACGACCCGATCGCAGAACGTGCAGCACTGACGACACTCGTGGGCTTCGGCGAGCTTGGCGTGGCCGCTCACCGCCTCAGTGTACCCGGGCCAAGGCCCGCCGGGCGCGCGCGAGCCCGCCGGTCGTACGATGGCGCCGTGCGCCGACCCCTCCCCCATCACGTCGTCGCGGCGGTGTTCGTGGGAGCCGGCGCGCTCCATTTCGTCATCCCCCGGCCGTACGAATCGATCGTCCCGCCCGCGCTGCCGCGTCCGCGCGAGATCGTGTACGCGAGCGGCATCGCCGAGATCGTGGGCGGCCTCGCCGTCCTGCCGTCACGGGCGCGCCCGTGGGCGGGACGGTGGCTGATCGCGCTCCTGCTCGCGGTCTTCCCGGCCAACGTCTACCACGCGGTCGCCGCCGACGAGATCCCCGGCCAGCCGGTCCCCCGTCCCTGCTGTGGCTGCGCCTGCCGCTCCAGGGCGTGCTGATCGCGTGGGTGTGGCGGGCGACGGAGGCCTCGGGAGCGCTGCGCCGCTAGGATCGAGCTCGCCCTCGAACAGCGAGAACACCGCTCCCTGCGGGTCGGTCACGACCGCGAAGCGGCCGGCCGGCACCTCGCGCGGGGGCATCTGCACGCCGCCGCCCGCGCGCTCGATCGCGGCGATCGTGGCCTCGAGCCCGTCCGCGGCGAAGTAGGCGTTCCACACCGGCGGCATTCCCTCGATCGCCAGGATCCCGCCGTTGGTGGCCTCGCCGTTGCGGATCGTCCAGTACTCGCCTCCGGGCACCGGCTCGATCCGCCATCCGAAGAGCTCGGAGTAGAAGCGCGCCGAGGACTCTCCGTCCGCCGTCAGCAGGTCGTTCCAGCACAGCGCGCCCGGCTCGTTCACGAGGCCGGCGCCGGGGTGCTCGCGCGGCTCCCACAGGGAGAGCATCGCGCCCTGCGGATCCTGGAGAGTCGCCATCCGACCCGCCTCGGTGACGTCGAACGGACCCGCCACGACCGTCCCGCCGAGCTCACCGACCCGGGCCGCGCTCGCGTCGACGTCAGCGACCGTGACGTACGACCCCCAGTGCGGCGGTATCCCGCGTCCGCGCATGTCGTCCGAGAGCTCGAACATCCCGGCGACGTGGCGCCCGCCCTTGGAGAACATCGTGTAGGTGCCCGCTTCGCCCGCCGGGCTGTCCTCGGCCTCCCAGCCGAACAGCTCGCCGGAGAACGCCTTGGCGCCGCCAGCGTCCGTGGTCTGGAGCTCGACCCACGAGAACGTGCCCGGGGCGTAGCTCGTCCGCTCACCCATCGCTCGCTCCTTCGTCGGGGGCGTTCGCGGTCGCGACCCTAGCGGCGGGCTGGATCGACTGCACCGCCCGCGAGCGGCGGGCGCCCGCGCGGGTCAGCCGTCGCGGGCGGGCGCCTCGGCGGGACGGGCCTCTCCGGCCGCCGCCGGCGCCGAGCCCCGCCTCCGCTCCGCCGCGTCGTCACGGGCGAGGAAGCGGGTGGCGATCGTCATCAGCAGGTGCGCGATGCCGAGGGCGAGGAAGAACGCGAGCGGCTCGGTCTCGCCGCTGAACCCGAACAGGAACGGCGCGGCGATCAGGAAGATGGCGAGGATGTAGTCGATCGCCACGTGCGCGACGACGGGCACCTGGTTGACGAGGCCCGTCGGTCCGGCGGTACTCGCCGCGACCACGAGCAAGACGACCCCCACGACGATCGAGGTGGCGGTCGCCGCGCCCGTCCCCGGACCGAACAGGAGCAGCGGGACGACGATGAACGCGAGCGCCTCGATGTACTCGACTATCCCGTGGACTGGGCGGGGAGCGGGCCGTCGCGCAGCATGCGGTGAGGTTACCCGGCGCCACGGAGGCCGCGCTCGCGTGGGGTCTCCCAGGGGGGCCGGCCGCGGCCCGAGCCGTCGGGCCGCGTTCCTAGACTGCCCCTCGATGACGCCCGCCTGCGCCCATCTGCACGTCCACTCCGAGTATTCCCTGCTCGACGGGGCGTGCCGGATCGGCGCGCTCGCCGAGCGCGCCGCCGCGCTCGGCCAGCCCGCGCTCGGGCTGACCGACCACGGCGTGATGAACGGGGCGCTCGAGTTCTACAAGGCGTGCTCGAGGCACGGAATCAAGCCGATCCTCGGCGTCGAGGCCTACCTCGTCGACGACTGTCGCTCCGAGGCCGTCCGCTACGAGCGCAACCACCTCACGCTGCTCGCCGCGAACGACGCGGGCTTCCGCAACCTGGTCAAACTGAGCTCGGCCGGATTCCTCGAGGGCTACCGCCGCGGCAAGCCGAACGTCGACCTCGACCTGCTCGCCCGCCACGCCGACGGCGTGATCGCGCTCACCGGGTGCCTCCAGTCTCGCTTCTGCCGCCGCCTCGTCGACGACAACCCCGCCGAGGCGCGCGCTCACGCCGACGACCTGCTCCAGATCTTCGGGCCCGAGGACGTGTACTTCGAGATCCAGCGCAACGGGCTCGCCGAGCAGGACAAGGTCAACGAGGGCGTCGCGCGGATCGCGGGAGAGGTCGGTCGCCCGGTGGTCGGCACGGCCGACGTCCACTACCTGACCCGCGACGACTACGACCACCACCGCGCTCTCCTGTGCGTGCAGACGAAGTCGACGCTCGAGCAGCCGAAGCTGTCGTTCGAGACGAACGAGTTCTACTTGAAGAGCGCGGAGGAGATGGCGGAGGCGTTCTCGCCTTGGCCGGATGCGCTCGCCTCGACGCTCGAGATCGCCGAGCGCTGCCACGTCGAGCTCGAGCTCGGCAAGATGCTGCTCCCGCGCTACCCCACGCCGGGCGGCGAGCGCGAGTCCGAGTACCTGCGGCGCCTCGCCGAGGACGGCCTGCGCCGCCGCTACGGCGACCCTCCGCCAGCCGAGGCGCGCGAGCGGCTCGAGATGGAGCTCGAGACCATCGACAGCATGGGCTTCGCGGCGTACTTCCTGATCGTGTGGGACTTCGTCGCCTTTGCCAAGGACTCAGGGATCGCGGTCGGGCCCGGGCGCGGCTCGGCCGCGGGCTCGATCGTCTCCTACGCCCTGCGGATCACCGACGTCGACCCGCTCGCCCACGGGTTGCTGTTCGAGCGCTTCCTCAACGCCGAGCGCATCTCCATGCCCGACATCGACATCGACTTCTCGGTCAAGGGCCGCGAGCGCGTCATCCAGTACGTGGCCGACAAGTACGGGCGCGATTCGGTGGCCCAGATCGCCACCTTCGGGCGCATGGCCCCGCGGTACGCGACGCGCGACGCCGCGCGCGTGCTCGGGCTCGACTACGCCGCCGGCGACCGCCTGGCCAAGCTCATCCCCGAGCCGGTCATGGGCCGCTCGCCCTCGTTCGAGGACTGCCTGCGCGGGGGCGAGGAGCTCGCGAAGGCCTACGGCGAAGACGCGCAGGCGCGCCGGGTCATCGACGTGGCGCGCGGCCTCGAGGGGATCGCGCGCAGCTCCTCGATCCACGCCGCCGCCGTGGTCATCGCCGACCGCCCGCTCACCGACATCGTCCCGCTCCAGCTCGCCGAGGACACCGACGACGAGGGCAACCGCATCCACCGCACGATCACCCAGTACTCGATGGGCCCGATCGAGGACATCGGCCTGCTCAAGATGGACTTCCTCGGGCTGCGCAACCTCGATGTGATCGAGTCGGCGCTCGACATCATCGAGCGCTCGACCGGAGATCGTCCCGACATGGCGGCGCTCCCCCTCGACGACGAGAAGACCTACGCCATGCTCGCGCGCGGCGACTCGATCGGCGTGTTCCAGTTCGAGTCCGACGGGATGCGCGAGGCGCTGCGCAAGGTCAGGCCGACCGAGTTCGAGGACCTGGTGGCGCTCGTCGCGCTCTACCGCCCGGGGGCGATGCGCCACATCGACACCTACGCGCGCAACAAGCGCGACCCCGAGCGCATCTCCTACGTCGACGAGCGCCTGCGCCCGATCACCGAGGGCACCTACTCGGTGATCCTGTACCAGGAGCAGTCGATGCGGATCGCCAAAGAGATCGCCGGCTTCTCCGGGCCCGAGGCCGACGACCTGCGCAAGGCGATCGGCAAGAAGCTCCGCGGCAAGATGGCCTCGCTGCGCGAGCGCTTCGTCGCGGGCGCGCGCGCCACCGGCACCCCGGAGGCGGTGATCAGGGAGCTGTGGGCGGCGAACGAGGCCGCCGCCGACTATTCGTTCAACAAGGCGCACGCCGCCTGTTACGCGCTGATCGCCTACCGCACGGCGTGGCTCAAGGCGAACCACCCCGCCGAGTACATGGCCGCGCTCATCTCCTCGGTCATGCAGACCAAGGACAAGGTCCCGTTCTTCGTCTCCCGCTGCGAGGAGATGGGGATCGAGGTCATGCCGCCCGACGTGAACTCCTCCGGCCACGACTTCGTCGTCCTGCGCGAGGAGGGATCGGACGGGAGCCCGCGCATCCGCTTCGGCCTCGACGCGGTCAAGAACGTCGGCGGCGCCGCGGTCGACGCGATCCTCGCCGCGCGCGAGGAGGGCGGTCCGTTCCGCTCGATCTGGGACTTCTGCGAGCGGGTCGACTGCCGCGCGGTGAACAAGCGGGCGATCGAGTCGCTCGTGCGCTGCGGGGCGCTCGACTCGACGGGGGTGACCCGCAGCGGGATGCTCGCGGTGCTCGAGCAGGCCCAGGGGGCAGGAAGCAAGGCCCAGCAGGACGCCCTGCTCGGCCAGGGGTCGATCTTCGACTTCGGCGAGCCGGAAACCCCCGCGGCCGGCGCGCCGGCGGGAGCTGCCAACGGCTTTCACCAGGAGCTCCCCGTCCCCCCTCTGCCCGACTCCCGCCGGGACCTGAACGCGTGGGAGAAGGAGACGCTCGGGCTGTTCCTCTCGAGCCACCCCCTCAAGGAGGTGCGCCCGGCGCTGAGCGCACGCGTCGACTGCGGGGTCTCCGAGCTCGCCGGCAAGCGCGACGGGGACTGGGTGACGGTCGGCGGGATGATCGCCGAGTGCAAGCGCATTCGCACGCGGCGCGGCGAGCCGATGATGTTCGCCACCCTCGACGACCTCGAGGGCCAGGTCGAGATCCTCGTGTTCAACTCCGCGTACGCCGAGAACGCCGACAAGATCGACGTCGACTCGGTGGTGCTCGTGCGCGGGCGCATCGACCACAAGGAGCAGGGCGAGACGAAGCTGGTGGTACAGGAGGTCGAGCCGTTCGAGCCCACCCCGGAGGAGATCGAGACGGCCGCCGCGCGGTCCGCGCCCTCACCGTTGCCTCGCCTGCGGCTCCAGCTCGCCGCCACCGTGCCGGCCGCGTTCCTCGACGAGCTCAAGGAGGTGGTGGGCCACTTCCCCGGCCGGCACGAGCTCGTGCTCGAGGTCGGCGAGCGGATGCTTTTGCTCGGGCCGGACTACCGGGTGGCCGACTCGAGCGCCTTCCGCGCCGACGTCTCGTCGCTCGCCGGGGGCGCGCTAACCGTCGTGTGACGCGGCCGGCCCCCGAGCCGGCGCTCAGCCGCGTCGCGTCGTGCTTCAGGCGGCGGCGGCCGCCGGACGCCGGGCCCGGGCGGCGCGCGTGCGGTCGACGTCGAGCTCGAACCACACCGCCATCCGCCCCCGGCGCCCGTGTGCCCCAGCCGGTCGCTCAGGTGGTCGACGAGGTGCAACCCCCAGCCCGAGTCCTCGTCCTGTCCCTGCTCGCGCGGGCGGGGCTCGAAGCCGGGACCGGAGTCGGCGACCTCGACGCGGACGCTCTCGGGAGAGGCGGCGACCGACGCTCGATGTCCTCGTTCGGAGGCCGACGCGGAGTGGCGCACCTAGCGTTGCTCGGCCACGGAGGCGGGCTCGCACGGCAGGCGAGTCGCGACTTTCGCCGGCACGGGGTGGGCTTCCTTGCTCACGTCGGCAGCCGCAATAGTGCCCATGATGCCCAATCCGCGCGCCGCTCATGCCGGTTCGGCGCGAGCGGGCGACGACGTGCAGCCTGCGGCGCGCTACTCCTCCCCGCCGCCCGACCGTGCGGCGAGGATCCCCGCGACGATCACGAGCGCCACGGCGGTCGCGCCGACCTTGGCGCGGTTCTCGGCGAGCTTGCGCCTCGCCACGCGGCGGCCGACCTGCCACATGATCCAGCCGAGCAGCGTGTAGCCCCCTTTGCTCATCCCGTTCCCTCCTCTCGGTGTCGTAGCCCGTACGCCATCCGGGACTGAAGGCTCCACAGCTCGATGAACCCCGGCGATGCCGCCTGGGAGAACAGCCCGCCCGACTCCCCGAAGCCGGCGAGGTCCGGATCGTAGAGAGCGTTGGGCGACGAGCGCGCGACCGGCGTCGCGCTGCCCTTGTAGAGCTTCATGGTCACCGTTCCCGTCATCTGCTCGTTCGCGCGGTCCATGAAGGCGTTAAGGTCGTCGAGCAGCGGCTCGTGCCACAGGCCGGCGTACACCAGGAAGGCCCACTCGCGGTCGAGCCCCGGCTTGAAGTTGTTCTGGTGGATCGTGCTCACGAGCTTCTCGAGCTCCCGGTGGGCGGCGAGGACGATCGCCGCGGCGGGGGCCTCGTACAGGTCGCGCACCTTGAGACCAACGATGCGGTCCTCGATGTGGTCGACGATCCCGCATCCGTGGCGGGCGCCGAGCTCGCCGGCGCGCTCGAGCAGCTCGACGAGGCCGAGCCGCTCCCCGTCGAGGGTGACCGGGCACCCGCGCTCGAACCCCACCTCCACCAGCTCGGGCTCGTCGGGGGCCTCCTCGGGCCGCGTCACGAGCTGGAACACGTCGGCGCGCGGCGCCTCCGAGAGCTCCTCGATCGGACCGCCCTCCGAGGAGCGCCCCCACAGGTTGTCGTCGATCGAGTAGGGCGGCGCCTCGGTCCCGCCCTTGACCGGGATGCCGTGCTCGCGCGCGTACGCGATCTCCTCCTCACGCCCCATCTGCCAGCCGCGCACGGGGGCAATGATCTTGAGCTCGGGGGCGAGCGCGGCGACGGTGGCCTCGATCCTGACCTGGTCGTTGCCCTTGCCCGTGCACCCGTGGGCGATCGTGTCGCAGCCCGTCTCGCGCGCCGCGTCGACCGCGAGACTGGCGATCAGCGGCCGGCCGAGCGCGGTGAACAGCGGGTATCCGCCGCCGTACAGCGCGTTCGCCTTGACCGCCGGCAGCACGTACTCGTAGGCGAACTGCTCGCGTGCGTCGACCACGCGGCAGTCGAGCGCGCCGAGGTCGAGCGCCTTGCCGCGCACGACGTCGAAGTCCTCGGCGGGCTGGCCGAGGTCGATGGTGAGCGCGACGACCTCGGCGTCGTACTCCTCCTGGATCCAGCGGAGCATGACGCTCGTGTCGAGCCCGCCCGAGTAGAGCAGGAGGACCCGCCCGACCTCCTCGGGCGCGGCCTCGTACGAGGCCGTCCTGGCGATCGGGCTGCACGGCCGGTCGGCGGCGGTGGACACGCGCCCACCCTACCGACAAGCCGGCCGCGCAGCCCCGGCTCGAGGCGTGCCTTAGGACGCGACGAGCTCGGGTGCGGGCTCGGGGCTGAGCTCGCTCACCTCGAGCACGATCGCGCCGTCCTCGGCCGCGCTCGCGCGCACCTCCGTGCCCTCGCGGAGCCTGCCGTCGAGGATCCCGCGCGTGAGCTCCTTCTCGAGCGTCCGGCGCACGTGACGTCCGAGCGGGCGCGCGCCGAACTCCTCGTCGAACCCGTCGCGGGCGAGCCGGGCGACGAGCTCGTCGTCGACCTCGAGCTCGATCTCGCGTTCGAGCCGCAGCTGCTCGGCGACGCGGTCGACCATCAGCCGCGCGATCCGCTCGACCTGCTCGGGCGTGAGGGCCCGGAAGGTTACGATCTCGTCGATGCGGTTGAGGAACTCCGGCAGGAACGCGCCCTTGGCCGCGGCGATCAGCCGCTCGGCCGCGGGCTCGGCCTGGTCGGCGGCGAACCCGACCGCGCGCCGCGCCTCGCCCGAGCCGAGGTTGGAGGTCATCACGAGCACGGTGTTCGTGAAGTCGACCGTCCGGCCCTCGCCGTCGGTCAGGCGCCCGTCGTCCATCACCTGGAGCAGGACGTTCCACACCTCGGGGTGCGCCTTCTCGACCTCGTCGAGCAGCACGACCGAGTACGGGCGCCGCCGCACGGGCTCGGTGAGCTGCCCACCGTCGCCGTAGCCGACGTACCCGGGCGGCGAGCCGATCAGCCGCGCGACCGTGTGCGGCTCGCGGTACTCGGACATGTCGATGCGCACCAGCGCCTTGTCGGTGGCGAACAGCCGCTCGGACAGCGCCTTGACGAGCTCGGTCTTGCCGACGCCGGTCGGGCCGAGGAACAGGAACGTCCCGAGCGGCCTGTCGCCCTCCGATAGCCCGACCCGGGCGCGCCGGATCGTGTCGGCGACGGCCTCCACCGCGTCGTCCTGACCCACCACCCGGCCGTGGAGGTCGTGCTCGAGCTGCTGGAGGCGCTCGCTCTCGGACTCGACGAGCTCGCCGACGGGGATGCCGGTACGGGCGGCGACCACCGCGGCGACGTCCGCCTCTGCGACCACGGCGGCGTCCGCCCGCGCGGCGGTCGCCGCCCGAGTGGTGGCATCGCGGCCTGCGGCCTCGCCCGCACCGGCCTCCGGGGCGTTCGAGGCATCGGGCGATCCACCGGAGGCCTCCGCCCCGGCGGACTCGGTCGCCGCCGCCTCGAGCTCGCGCACGCGTCGCTCGAGCTCGGCCTCGCGGTCCTTGAGCTCCCCGGCCCGCTCGTACTCCTCGGCCTGCACGGCCGCGTCCTTGTCGGCGCGGGCACGCTCGAGCTCGGCGCGCCCCCCGGCGAGCTCGGAGCGGCTCTCGCCGCCGCGCAGGCGCACGCGAGCGGCCGCCCGGTCGACCAGGTCGATCGCCTTGTCCGGCAGGTGGTACTCGGAGACGTAGCGGTCGGACAGCCGCGCCGCGGCGACGAGCGCCTCGTCGGCGATCTCGAGGCCGTGGTGCTCCTCGTAGCCCTGGCGTAGGCCGCGCAGGATCGCGAGGGTCTCCTCGACGGACGGCTCGTCGACCGTGACCGCCGAGAAGCGGCGCGCGAGCGCGGCGTCGCGCTCGATCTTGCGGTACTCGGCGAGCGTCGTCGCGCCGATCACGCGCAGCTCGCCGCGTGCGAGCAGCGGCTTGAGCATGTTGGCGGCATCCATCGCGCCCTCGGCCGCTCCCGCGCCGAGCACGGTGTGGAGCTCGTCGATGAACAGGATCACGTTGGCCTCGGGCCGCGCCGCCTCCTCGAGCACGCTCTTCAGTCGCTGCTCGAACTGCCCGCGGAACTGCGACCCCGCGAGCGCGCCCGCGAGGTCGAGCGCGACCACGCGGTGGCCGCGCAGGCTCTCCGGCACGTCGTCCTCGTGGATGCGGCGCGCCAGACCCTCGGCGATCGCGGTCTTGCCCACGCCGGCCTCGCCGATCAGCACGGCGTTGTTCTTGCGCCGGCGCGACAGGGTCTCGACCGTCTGCTCGATCTCGGCGTCGCGCCCGATGACCGGGTCGATGCGCCCCTCCGCCGCGTCGGCGGTGAGGTCACGGCCGAACTCGTCGAGGGCGGGGGTCGCCGAGCCGTCGTCGCGGCTGTTGGCTGACTGCGGCGCGGAACGGCCGCCGGCGAGCGCGCTCAGCGGGAGTCCGCCGGCCTGCATGGCCTGGCGGGCGCACCGCTCGCACAGGGTCGCGTGCGTCTGCTCGTCGCCGTTGTGAAGGTGTACGCGGATCCGTCCCGGGCGCTGACCGCAGAGGTCGCAGATGCCGGGAGAGCCGCCGAAGGCTGGGAAATCGGGCACCTCGGGTTCTCGCTCTCGTGAAGATATCTAAGTGCGGACCGCATAGATTAGCAGCGGGCCGGCATGGCAAGGTGACGCTCGTCACGCCCGCGTTGGCCTGCCGGGGGTGCGGCCTAGGCCGGTTCGACGCCCCACCGGCGGATCGCGGCGAGGCGGTAGCGTGCAGCCATGACCCCCGCGTGGCCAGCGCTCGACTACGCGGCCTGGAGCGAGACCTGCGACACGCTCCACGCCCACACCCAACTGCTCGGCAAGCTCGCGGTCGCGCTCGCTCCGCCCGAGCCGGAGCTCCAGCACGCCGCCCTGCGCCTCACCGCACGCAGGTGGGAGACCGCTCCGTTGCCGGCGCCGGACGGGTCCGGAGCGTTCGTGGCCGCCCTCGACCTCCACGCCCACGAGGCGCTGGTCGAGCACAGCGCCGGAGAGGCGCGGCGCGTCGCGCTGGTCCCGGACAGGCCCGTGGGCGAGGTGACGCGCGAAGTCCTCGAGTCGATCCGCGCGCTCGCCGGACGCGTGGAGATCGACCCCACGCCGCAGGAGGTCCCATGGAGCGTCCCGCTCGACGAGGACGACGAGCACGCGCGCTACGACCCGGCGCAGGTGGCCGAGTACTTCTCGGCGGCGACGCGCGCCGCGCTCGTGCTCGCCGAGTTGCGAGCGCCGTATCGCGGCCGCGCCACGCCGGTCAACGCCTGGTGGGGTTCGTTCGACCTCGCGGTGAACCTCTTCTCCGGCTCGCGTGCCGACCCGCCCGCGGACGACTTCATCACGCGGAACGCGATGGACGCGCAGGAGGTCGCCGTCGGGTGGTGGCCGGGCGACCGCAACTACGGGAAGGCGGCCTTCTACGCGTACGCGCATCCCGCGCCGGAAGGCTTCGCGAGCGCGACGCTCGAGCCGCCCGCGGCCCGCTGGGAGGACGCGCTCGGCGAGTACGTCCTCGACTGGGAGGACGTCTGCTCGGCGACCGACCCCCATTCGGCGGGGCTCGCCTTCGCCCGGTCGGCGTTTCGCCGGGCGTGCGTCGCCGGGGGCTGGGACGCGACGCTGCTCGGGAGCGTCGAGGGAAGGCCGCCGCCGATCGCCTGAGGGGCGCGGCGTCCCGCTGGCCCCCGGGTCGCCGACCGAGGTGGCCTCGGACGGTGGTCGCCTTCCCGGCGTGCGGGGTCCTCGGCCTCAGGCGCGCCGCGCGCGGCCGAGCACGTGCGGCGCCACCGGCGCCACGAGATAGCACGGCCGGAAGTTGAAGCGCCGGCAGCTCTCGATCTCGAAGCCGGAGCGCTCGATCGCACGCGGAGTGTCGCGGTGGGTGTGGCACCCACCGGACACGTGCGGCCACACAACGTCGGCCGCGCGCTGGAGCCCGGCGAGCGGGGAGCCCTCGGCGCGCACATGCTCGTAGAAGTGCAGCTCGCCGCCGGGTCGGATGACGCGGCGGAGCTCCGCGAGCGCCGTCGCCTGGCTCGGCACCGAGCACAGCACGAGCGAGGCGACCCCTGCGTCGACCGAGGCGTCGTCGAGCGGAAGGGCATCGGCGACCCCGTCGAGCACGGTCACCGGCACGGGGGCCTCCGCCGCTGCCTGCTCGGCGTGCTCGCGCAGGTACGGCTCGGGCTCGACCGCGACCACCTCGTCGACGGTCTCCGGATAGTGACCGAAGTTGAGTCCGTTGCCCGCACCGACCTCGACGACGCGACCGCTCAGGCCCGCGAGCAGCTCGTCGCGGTGCTCGGCCTGGCCGGCGTCCTCGGCGCGCGTGCCGATGAACGCGTACGCGCGCGCGAACAGCGGGTGACGAACGGACGCGCTCGAGCTCACGCTCGCAGCGTACTGTCGAGGCGCCGCAGCCCCTCCTCGATCTCCTCGAGGGAGATCGTGAGCGGCGGGAGGAGCCGCACCGTGACGGGCCCCGTCGCGTTTATCACGAGCCGCTGCTCGAGCAGAGCCCGGCGTACGAGCGCCGGTGCGTCGTCGGCCGCGAAGGCGAGCATGAGGCCCCGGCCGCGCACGTCTTCCAGTCCGAGCGCGCGCACGCCGGCGCGCAGCCGCTCGCCCTTCTCGGCCACCGCGGCCAGGAACCTCTCGTCGTCGACCACGTCGAGCACCGCGCCCGCCGCCGCCGCGACGAGCGGGCCGCCCGCGAACGTCGAGCCGTGGTCGCCCGGGCGGAAGACGTCGCCGAGCTCGGGCGTCGTCACGCACGCCCCGACCGGGAGACCGCCCCCGAGCCCCTTGGCCGTCGTCATGACGTCGGGCCGCACCGGCAGTCCCTCGTACGCCCACAGCGTGCCGGTCCGCCCGACGCCGCACTGGATCTCGTCGAACACGAGCACCGCGCCCGTCTGGTCGCACGCTTCGCGCGCCGCCAGCAGGACCTCCTCGGCGATCGGATGGATGCCCGACTCGCCCTGGATCGGCTCGATTAAGATCGCCGCGGCCTGGTCCCCGATCGCGTCGGCGAGTGCCTCGGGATCGTCGCGCGGGACGACGCGAAAGCCCGGCACAAGCGGCTCGAACGGCTCCTGCTTGTCGCCCGCGGGCGTCGCCGAGAGGGCGCCGAGCGTGCGCCCGTGGAAGGCGTGCTCGAGCACGACGATCTCGCCGCGCGGGCGGTGCCGCCGCACCAGCTTGATCGCGCACTCGTTCGCCTCGGCGCCCGAGTTGCAGAAGAAGACCTTCCCCCCGAGCGAGCGCTCGGCGAGGCGCCGCGCGAGGCGCGCCGCCGGCTCGTTGAGGAACAGGTTCGAGCCGTGCAGGAGCCGGCCCGCCTGGCCCGAGATCGCCTCGACGAGCGCAGGGTGGGCATGCCCGATCTGGGTCACCGAGATCCCCGCGAGCAGGTCGAGGTAGGCGACGCCGTCGGAGTCGAAGAGCCACGATCCCTCGCCGCGCTCGAAGGCGACCGGCAAGCGGCGGTAGGTCGGCATCACGTGGTCGCGATCGAGCGCCTCGATCTCGCCGGCGCCCGCCCCCGTGGCCGGCGCGGGCGCGAGGGGTGAAGCGGCCTCGCTCACCGGAAGACCTTGGTTCCGATGCCCTCGTCGGTGAAGAGCTCGAGCAGGAGCGAGTGGGCCACGCGCCCGTCGATCACGTGCGCGCTCTCGACGCCGCCGCGGACGGCGTCGCGGCACGCCTCGAGCTTCGGCCGCATCCCCCCGGCGATCGCCGCGAGCGAGCGGTCGAGGTCGTCGGCGCTCGCCTGCGAGACGAGCGTCGCCGGGTCGGGCGGCTCGGCGAGCCAGCCCTCGACGTCGGTCAGGAACACGAGCTTCTGGGCGCCCATCGCCTCGGCGACCGCGCCCGCCGCGGTGTCGGCGTTCACGTTGTAGGAGTGGCCCTCGGCGTCGGCGCCGACCGAGGCGATCACCGGGATGTAGTCGACGGCCACGTGGTTGAGCACGTCGACGTCGACGCGCTCGATATCGCCCACGAAGCCGAGGTCGCGGTCGCCGACGCTCGCCTTGCGGACGCGGAACAGCGAGCCGTCGTCGCCGCACAGTCCGATCGCCGCCTGTCCGTGGCGACCGAGCCGCAGCACGATGTCCTTGTTCTGCTTGCCGACGAGCACCATCTTCACCACCTCGACCGTCTGCTCGTCCGAGACGCGGAGGCCGTCGACGAACTCGACCTTCATGCCGAGGCGCTCCATGTAGCGGGTGATGTCGGGGCCGCCGCCGTGCACGACGATCGGGTTCATCCCCACGTACTTGAGCAGCACGACGTCGCGCGCGAACTCCTCGCGCAGCGCCGGGTCGCTCATCGCCGCGCCCCCGTACTTGATGACGATCGTGCGCCCGTGGAACTGCCGGATGTAGGGCAGCGCCTCGAGCAGCGTGGCGACATCCCGCGGGCGCGCGTCGTGGCGAGCCGGGGAGCTCACGTGGTGTAGTCGGCGTTGAGCGTCACGTACTCGTGCGTGAGGTCGGAGAAGAAGACCTCGGTCTCGCCGCCCGACCCGGGCACCGTGAGCTCGATCTCGACCTCCGTCGTCGCCACCGAGCGCTCGAGCTCGCGCCGGTTCTCGTCGGAGAGCTCGAGCGCCTGACCGGCCGAGGCCACCCTCCGTCCCTCGACATCCAGGTCGACGAGGAACGGGACGCCGGCCAACCCGAGCGCCTGACCCGCGGCCTGCAGCACCCGCCCGAAGTTCGGGTCGGCGCCGAGCAGGGCGGTCTTGACGAGCGGCGAGTCGGCGACCGCGCGCGCCACCGCGACGACGAGCTCGTCGCCGCCGCGCACGACGACGCGGCCGACCCGGGTCGCTCCCTCGCCGTCGGCGACGATCTCGAGCGCGAGCTGGCGCATGAGCGCGTCGAGCGCCTCCCCGAGGCGGAGCTCGTCCTCGGACTCCGGTTCGACGCGCACCCCCGATGCCCCGCTCGCCAGCACGTAGACCGTGTCGCTGGTCGAGAGCTGGCCGTCGACCGAGATGCGGTCGAACGAGCGCTTGACGCACACGCCGGTGAGCAGGTCGGCGGTGTGCGCTTCGAGGGCCGCGTCGGTCTCGATGAAGCAGAACATCGTGGCGAACGCGGGCGAAATCATGCCCGCCCCCTTGGCCTGGCCCGCGAGGCGCACGGCGCCCGACGGCAGCTCGACCTCGAGGCACGCGCGCTTCGACCAACGGTCAGTGGTGAGGATCGCCTCGGAGAAGCCCGACGCGTCCGGCCCCAGCCGCGCGGCGGCGCTCCCCACGCCGTCGATCAGGCGCTCGGCCGGGAGCTCGACCGCCACGCGTCCGGTCGAGGCGAGCCCGATCCGCTCCGGCGGGACGTCGAGCAGATCGGCGGCCGCGGCCTGCGACTCGCGCGCGGTGGCGAGGCCGCGCTCGCCGTCGCCCACGTTGGCGTAGGCCGCGTTCGCGAGGACCGCGCGCAGGCCGTCGAGCGCACCCTCGCGCGAGACCGCCACCGGCGCGCCGACGAGGGCGTTGCGCGTGAAGCGGGCGGCCGAGGTCGTCCCGGTCGCGTCCGAGACGAGCAGGCCGACGTCGAGGCCGTCGGCCTTGAGCCCTGCGGCCACCCCGGCGGCGCGGAAGCCGCGCGGGAGCGCGGCCGGCTCGAGCTCGCGGACGTGGCCCGGGCGCTCGACCCAGCGCGAGCGAAAGAATCCCTGCGCCGGCGCCACCGTGCTGCCCCCGGCGGTGCTCACGAGGGGACCTGCTCCGTTCGCCCGGGCGCGCGCCCGGGCGCCGCGGCGCGGGTGGCGGTGGCGCCGAGGCCCTCCGCCTCGGGCACTCCCAGCATCAGGTTCAGGTCCTGGACCGCCTGCGAGGCGGCACCCTTCCACAGGTTGTCGATCGCTGCGAACACGAGCACTCGGCCGGTCGCCGGCTCGACGGTGGCGTGGATCCGGCACAGATTCGTCTCGCGCACGTCGCGCACGCCGGGCGGGCGCTCGGCGAGCTCCACGAACGGCTCCTCGGCGTAGGCCGTGGCGAACAGCTCACCTACGTCGGCGGCGCTCAGCTCGCGGACCGGGGTGAGGTAGCACGAGGCGAGCAGTCCCTGGTCGAGCGGAAGCAGGTGCGGAGTGAAGGTGACGGGCTTCGCCTCGCCGAGCTCCTGATCGAGCTCCGCGCGGTGACGGTGGCCCTCGACCTTGTACGGGTTGACGTTCTCGGCGACGGACACGAAGTGGGTGGTGCCCGTAGCCTCGCGGCCGGCGCCCGAGACGCCCGACTTGGCGTCGACGATCGCGTCGCCCATGAGCTCGCGCAGCGGCCACAGGGCGAGCAGCGCCGCGGTCGGGTAGCAGCCGGGGCCGGCGACGAGCTCGGCGCGGCGGATCGCGTCGCGGCGGTCGAGCTCGGGCAGCCCGTACACCGCCTCGCCGAGCAGGCCGGGCGCGGCGTGCGGCCCGTAGAAGCGCTCGTAGCGATGCTGCTCGAGCCGGAAGTCGGCCGACAGGTCGACGACCTTGAGCCCGCGGGCGCGCAGCTCGCGCACCACCGGGGCCGAGGCCCCGTGCGGGTAGGCCACGAGCGCCGCCTCGGCCTGCTCGGCGACCGCGTCCGGCTCGAACGGCTCGAGCTCGAGCGCGACGTGGTGGCGCGGGTAGATCTCGTCGAGGCGCAGGCCGGCGTCCGAGCGCGCGGTCACGCACGTGAGCTCGAGCGACGGATGACGCGCGACGATCGCCGCGCACAGAGCGCCCGCGAACCCGGCGGCGCCGACGACGGCGACCCTAGGCACGGAGCGACCCCCCGATGGCGGCGAGCGACCGCTCGATCTGCGTCCGCCGCTCCGCCACCTCGTCGTCGGTGAGCGTGCGGTCGCGGGCCCGGAACTCGAGCCGCAGGGCGAGCGACTTGCGCCCCTCGCCGAGCTGGTCGCCGTGATAGACGTCGAACACCCGCGCCGAGCTCAGAAGCTCGCCCGCGCCCTCGCGTACCGCGGCCTCGACCTCGGCGGCGCTCACCGCCTCGGCGACGGTCACCGCAATGTCCTGGACGACGGCCGGGAAGCTCGTGAGATCGCGATAGCGCGGGCTCTCGGACAGTGTCGCGAGCGCGGCGAG
>Ga0126312_10000925_pt1 | contig 18575 bp, 22 predicted proteins | sample Plot104A_FD_92537 | JGI IMG/M metagenome (GOLD analysis project Ga0126312, IMG submission 92537) | Serpentine soil microbial communities from UC McLaughlin Reserve, CA, USA - Plot104A | ecosystem: Environmental > Terrestrial > Soil > Grasslands | place: USA: UC McLaughlin Reserve, Lake County... | reverse complement strand
GTCCCCGTCCTCGAGGAACGTGCGGGTCGACCCGTCGGCCAGCTCGATCGGCTCCTCGCCGTTCCAGGAGAGCTCGATCAGGCTGCCGCGCGACTGCGGCTCGGGGCCCGAGATCGTGCCGGTCGCCAGCAGATCGCCGGTGCGCAGGCTCGCGCCGCCCGAGGTCAGGTGGGCGATCTGCTGCGCGATCGACCAGTACAGGTGACGGGTATTCGAGCGCGACACCACGGTTCCGTTCAACTCCACTTCGAGCGGGATGTCGTAGGCCCAGGGCTCCTCGCAGAGGTACGGCAGCGGTTCGGGCTCCTGGGGCTCGGCGGCCACCCGGCGATCTTCGAGCTCGGAGAGCGGGACCACCCAGTGGCTCACCGAGGTGGCGAACGACTTGCCGAGGAAGGGTCCCAGGGGCTGGTACTCCCAGGCCTGGACGTCGCGGGCCGACCAGTCGTTCACGAGCACCATGCCGAAGACGTGGTCGAGCGCCCGCTCGACCGACACGGGCTCCCCCATCGCGCTCGGTGTCCCGATCACGAACCCCGCCTCGAGCTCGATGTCGAGCCGCACGCTAGGGCCGAAGGACGGCGCGTCGGCGCCGGGCGGGTGGCGCTGTCCGCACGGACGGCGGGCCGGCGTGCCGCTCGACACGACGGTCCCGGACCGTCCGTGGTATCCGACCGGCAGGTGGCGCCAGTTCGGGAGGAGCGGCTCGGCATCCGGTCGGAACATGCGACCGAGGTTCACCGCGTGGTGAAGCGACGAGTAGAAGTCCACGTAGTCGGCCACCTCGAACGGCATGGCGGGCTCGGCCTGCTCGATAGGACGCCCCTCGCCCGCCCGCTCGCCCACCTCCCGCCAGAAGTCGGGGCCGCGCGCCATGAGTGGATTGAGCGAGTCCGCGGCGAAGACCTCGTCGCCGAGCGACCGCAGGTCGAGCACCGTCTCGTCGACGCGAGCGCAGACGCCGCCGCCGCGAAGAGTCCCGAACGCGACCATGCTCAAAGGACCCCCAGCTCCAGCAGATCCTCTACCGGCTCACGCCAGCTGCAGCTCCCGAAGCCGGTGAACAGCCCCGCCCGAGTGGAAGCGATCTCCTCCGCGCTCAGCCCGGCCAGCCCGAGCGAGTCGAGATCTTCCTCCGCCAGCACCCCCTCTAGCTCCTTCGCACCAGCACCACGGGCATGCGCCAACGTGGCCGCGACGAGCAGATTCAAGAAGCCATGGTCCGCCCCGCGCCGCATCGGGTGATGGAGACCGGCCGTCGCCTTCATGACGACGCCGGCGTCGCGGCACGAGACGAGCACCAGCGCCACCAGATCGTCCGGGGGAACGACCTCGCCCCCGCAACGCAGCTTCACTCGCCCCCCGACTGCCGCGACCGCGCCGACAGCGGCGGGCACGCTGTCGCGCCAGCGCTCGCCAGGCAGCAGCTCGAAGTAGACCTCCCGGGCAAGCCCGCGCAAGGACTGGGCGAGCCGAAGGAGCTCCGCCGACCCCGGACGAGGCTCGGAGAGCTTGACCTCGACCGCCTCGATCGGCGCGGAGCCGTCCTCTATCGGGCCGTCCACCACGATGCTCAGGCCGGGCGCCTCCTCCCACGGCATCTTCTCGCGCAGCGCCGCGAGCTTCGACGCCGGGCAGACGAAGCGGGCCACCATCCACGCGTACGAGCTCTCGCGCGCGCGACGATCCTCCGCGACCGCGTCCGGGACGCTCATGCTCGCGGGAGGGAAGAGGGCCGCGTGGTCGATTAGGCCACCGAGGAGGGCGCGGCGCGCGTCGGCAGCGAGGGCGACGCTCACGCCTCGCGGGTCACCGCGCTGCCCGGCACGATGTCGTCGCGCCCGTCCTCCCAGCGCACCCAGGCTTTGTGGCCGCCGTCGTAGTCCGGTGCCCAGAGCACGAGCGTGGCGGCCTCGTCGCCGACGCGGCACCGGTCGCCGCTCTCCTCGTCGAGGCCCCGCCACAGCCGCACGAAGGCGTTGCTCTCCCACTCGTCGCCGATCGTCGTGGGGTCGGTGTGTCCCGGTCGCACCCTCGTCTCGTGCGGCAGCCCCATCAGCACCTCCATGATCGAGTGCTTCAGGTCGTCGAACCCCGTCGATCCGGGTGCCCGCACGCCGCCGACCGACCCCTTGAAGAGCGTGTCGCCGGTGAAGACCTCGCCTCCGTTCACCACGAAGTTGAGCATCCCCGCGGTGTGGCCCGGGGTATGCAGCGACTCGATCACGAGGCCGCCCACCTCCACCATCTCACCGGGCTCGATCGTGCGGTCGACGTCGAGCAGCCGCTCGGCCTCGAGCGGGTGAGCGAGGATCTCCACCCCGTGGCGCTCCTTCCAGACGTGGTTCTCCGCCACGTGGTCATGGTGATGGTGCGTCAAGAGCAATAGTCGGACGTCCAGCCCATGCCGCTCTGCCGCCTCGAGCAGTGGCCCGGACGGGCCACCCGAGTCGATCACCACAGCGGTTCCGCCGTCCTCGTCCCCAACCAGGTAGGCGTTCGAGAGCCAGTCGGATTGCATCGAGCGTTCGACGATCACGGCCGCCGAAGCTTAGTGCTGCATAGCCGCGCCTAGTATCCGGCCCCGTGCAGGCCCTGCGCGCCGAGTTTCCCGTGTTCGATCGACTCGCCTACCTGAACGCCGGCACGAACGGACCGGTGCCGCGGCGGGCGGTCGCCGCCGCGGCGGAGTCGCTTCGCCTTCAGGCGGAGCGGGGACGAGGTGGATGGGACTTCATCGGCCCCCTGATCGAGACCATGGCATCGCTGCGCGGCCGGGTTGCCGGCCTTCTCGGCTGCGAGGAGGGCGAGGTCGCCCTGACCGGCTCCACCACGGGGGGCGTGAACGCCGTGCTGTCGGCGCTCGATCTGCCCGCGGGCGACGAAGTGCTGACGAGCGACGAGGAGCACCCGGGGCTCCTCGCACCCCTCGCGGCCGCCCGCGAGCGCTCCGGGATCCGCATTCGCACCGCGCCATTCGCCGAGCTCCCCGTCCATGTCCGCCCCGAGACACGGCTCGTCGCCTGTTCGCACGTGTCGTGGCGGACGGGGCAGGTGATGGACACCGGCGCGCTGGCCGAGTCCGATGCGATCGTTCTCCTCGACGGCGCTCAGGGCCTCGGCGCCGTGCTCTTCGACGTGCGCGAGCTCGAGTGCGACTTCTACGCCGCATCGGGTCAGAAGTGGCTCTGCGGCCCGAACGGCTCCGGCTATTTGTATGCGCGCGCAGACCGGATCGCCGACCTACGGCCTCCGTGGCCCGGCTACCACGTCCTCGCGAGCGCCGAGCGGGTCCTCGACCTCGACCTTCACGCCGACGCTCGCCGGCTCGGCACCGGCCCGCCGGCATCCGATCAGCTCGCCTTCGCGCACGCGGCGCTCGACGTGCTCGAGGAGCACGGGATCGAGGCCGCGCAGCGGCGTGCGGTCGCAATGGCGGCTGCCCTGGCGGCATCGCTTGCCGAGCGTGGGCTCACCGTCGGGCCCCGCGGCGCGTCGACGCTCGTCTCGTTCGAGGCCGAGGATCCCCCGAAGGTGGTCGAGCGCCTGCGGACTGAGGAGGACATGGTGTTGCGGCATCTGCCCGGCACCCCGTACGTGCGCGCGTCGGTGGGAGCATGGACGAGCGAGGAGGAGCTCGACCGGCTCGTACGAGTGGCCGCGTAGCCGCGCCTCGGGACCGCGCGCGGCGCCCGCGGCGGTCCGCTATTTGTTGACCAGCGCGATGATCCCGAGCACTATCGCGGCGATCACCGCCGCCATAGCGACGGCGCCGACCACGCCGAACAGCGTGGCCTCGATCGGGCGGCCGTCCCTGCCGTGCTCCATCGCCCGGGTGCCGCCGAGGATCGCGAACCCGAACACGGCCGTCACGCCGATGCCGGCGACGAGCGAGACCCAGATCACCCTGACGAGGTCGCCGCTGTCGACGATCGCCCCGATCAATTCGCTCGCCGTCCTTGGCCCACGAATTCTTCGGTTACTCGCCACATCGACGCCACCTGCCCCACCACGTCACGCCTCCGCCGCCGGGGACACCGGCGTCGCCGCCTGCTGCTGAGCTCGCCGGATGAACAGGAACGCCGCCCCGATCAGTATCAGCGCCGAGACGATCACCGGCCCCGCAGCCCCCGTCCCGAAGATGCGCGTAATCCCGTAGGTGAGAGCTCCGATGCATGCCGCGGCCGGAAAAGTGAGGACCCACGCCACGACGATGTTGCCCGCCACTCCCCAACGAACCGCAGACAGCCGCTTTGCCGCACCCGATCCGATCACCGCCCCCGAGATGGTGTGCGTCGTGGAGAGCGGGAAGCCCACGTTGGAGGCCGCGAGGATCACCGTGGCGCCGGCGCCCTGCGCGGCGAACCCCTGCGCCGAGTCCATCTTGTGTATGCGGCTGCCCATGGTCTTGATGATCCGCCAGCCGCCGACATAGGTGCCTAGCGCGATCGCGGTCGCGGCGGAGGCGACCACCCAATCCGGCACCTGGATGTTGTCGTGTGAGATCGACCCGTTGGCGACGAGCGCGAGCGTGATCACGCCCATCGTCTTCTGGGCGTCGTTGGTGCCGTGCGCAAGCGCCAGCATGCCGCCGGAGAGCACCTGCCCCAGGCGGAAGCCGCCGCTCACGGGCCCTGGTCGGAGCCGCCCGACGATCCGGTAGAGCACGAGGATGGCGAGTCCTCCGACGACGAAGGCCAGTATCGGGGCCACGATCGCCGGGATCATGACCTTGCCGAGGATGCCCTCCTTGAAGTAGATCGCGTCGGCGCCGTCGGCCACGAGCACCGCGCCGACCATGCCGCCGAGGAGGGCGTGCGATGAGCTCGAAGGCAGCCCGAAGTACCAGGTGACGAGGTTCCAGGCGATCGCGCCGACGAGTCCGGCGAAGACCGCAAGCAGGCCGACCGCTGCCGGATTGACCACGTCCTGGGCCACGGTCGCGGCCACCTGGAGCGAGATGAAGGCGCCGATGAAATTGAGAATCGACGCGTAGCCGACCGCGAGGGGAGGCGCCATCGCGCGCGTGGAGATCGAGGTGGCGACCACGTTGGCGGTGTCGTGGAAGCCGTTCGTGAAGTCGAAGACGAGCGCCGTCGCGACGACGATCACGACGATGATGTCGCTCTCCACCTGGAGGCCTACCTGATCAAGAGTTCTTGATTACGACGCCCTCGAGGATGTTGGCGACGTGCTCGGTGGCGTCGATGGCCTCCTCGAGGCGCTCGAAGATGTCCTTCCACCGGATCACCACCATCGGGTCGATCCCGTTGTCGAACAGCGAGGCGATCGCCTCGCGCGTGATCCGGTCGCCGTCGTTCTCGAGCCGGTTGAGCTCGACCGTGTAGTGAGAGATGTCCTTGAAGCCGCGCAGGCGGGGCATGGCCTCGGAGATCTGGCGGGCGCACTGGTGGAGCACCTTCGCCAGCTCCTGCGACTGCGTCATCGGCGCCTCGATCTTGTAGAGGCCGAGGTAGTCGGCGACCTCTTCCGTGTAGTCGACGACGTCGTCCAGCGCCGAGGCGAGCTCGTAGATGTCCTCGCGGTCGATCGGGGTGACGAAGGTCTGGTTGAGGCGCTGGATGATGTCGTGCGTGATCCGGTCGCCCTCCTGCTCGCAGATGAGGATCTCGCGCGCGAGCTCGTTCCGCTCCGGGAAGTCGCGCAGCATCTCCTCGAGCAGCCCTGCGGCCCGGAGGATGTTGCCGCCGGCTTCCTCGAAGAGGTCGAAGAACTCCCGGTCGCGCGGCGCGATGACGCTGGACAGACGCACCCGAGCGGACGCTACCAGAGGTCCCGGTCAGCTCACGTCGAAACGAGCCTGCTCGATGCGCTGGGCGGGCAGCTCGCCGACCCGCTCCCTAACGGCCTGCGCCGACGCGCGCCAGTCGTACTCGACGCGGCGATGCTCGACGCTGTCGTCGTCGAGGACCAACGCGTAGGAGGCACGGTGGTCGCCGTCCCACGGCATGCCGACGCTCCCGGGGTTGAGGAGCTGGATGCCACCCGGGCCGACGCGCTCGAAGGCGAGGTGGGTGTGTCCGAAGACCACCCGCTCGGCCTCCACCCCGAGCAGGAGCTCGGCGTCCGTGTCGGCCGGCTCGGGGAGGAAGCTGTCCATGTCCGACTGGGGCGAGGCGTGGCAGAAGAGCGTCCCGCCGCTGGCGCTCGCCTGCGGCAGCCCCACCAGCTCGGCGACGACCTGCTCCCCCAGAAGCTCGGCACAGCGCTCGGCGATCGGCGCGATGGCGTCCGGGGTGTCGGAGCGATCGACGAGCCAGCGGTCGGCATTGCCGCGGATCCATTCGGCGTCGAGCTCGCGCAGGCGCTGGACGGTCTCGAGCGGCCACGCGCCCGCGACGGCGTAGTCGCCGCCGAGTAGGAAGCGATCGGCGGGGCAGTCGGCGAGCACCGCCTCGAGCGCGGGCAGGTTTCCGTGGACGTCGTAGAGCAGCCCGAGCACCGGCCGCAGGCTAGTACACGCTCGCGAAGATTCGCCTACCATGCGCGGTGCAACGGACGGATGCACGGACTCGACTCCGAGGGAGGAATCGGAGCCAATGAGAAGGGACACCGCACCTCGGCCGGCCGAACGCCCCCGCCGACGCGAGGAGCGCCACGAGCAGTTGCCCACCTGGCGCAACACCCGCCCCCGCGGAAACGCCGAGATCGACCGCGGCGACCTGAAGCGGAGCACCGAGCGCTTCGAGATGCTACTGGGGCGCTGAGGCGCCGGCCGTTCGAGACCCAGAAGACACCCGCTGGTCGGGTCTATACTCGGCCGCCGATCTCCCGGGCCGTTAGCTCAGCTGGGAGAGCGCCGGCTCGACAAGCCGGAGGTCGCTGGTTCGAGCCCAGCACGGCCCATCACCGGAAGCCCGCTCTAGAAGCGGGTTTCAGCGTTTCGTGGGAAGGCGGTGGGGATGTCATCGGACCTGCTCTCCGCCTCGTTTCTGCCTTTTTCTGCCAATACCGCGCCCTCGACAAGTTCGCGTAGGCGCTCGTTCTCAGCGTCGTCGCGCCTCATGCTGTGTGCGTAGACCACAAGCACGATCTTCGGATCGGCCCAGCCGCCATCGGCCATCACGCCGGGGATGCTCTCTCCCAGGGCGAACATGACGCTTGCGAACGTGCGCCGGAGCGAGTGCGGGCTGATCTTCGGAAGCGGGGCCTGCTCGGCTTCCGCGAGCCTCTCGTCGGCTCTAGCTGCCACGAGCGCCATCGTCCGGCGAACGTTGCTCTGAGAGTGCGGCCTGTTCTTCGAGGTCGGGAAGACGAGCGCGTTGGGGCGCGCGTTCCCAGCGCCCGCCTTGAGCTCCGAGAGCGCGTCTCGTAGCGCCGGTCGAATCTTGACCTTGCGCGTCCCGGCGTCTGTCTTCGAGCGACCGATGGACAGCCAGCCATCCGCAAGGTCCACGTCCTGCCAGCGGAGCGCGAGCAGTTCTCCCAGCCGCAGGCCGGCGAGGACGAGCCCGGCGAACATGGTCCGACGCGCAAGGTGCCGGCGATCCACGCGGGCCTCGCGATCCAACTCGCCGGCCGCGTCGAGAAGCGCCGCAATCTGGCGAGCGCTATCGAGGTAGCTGCGCTGAGGCTTCGAGGTCTTCAACCTGCGATTGCGCGGGTTCACCCGCACCGGGTTGCGTGGGATGAGTTCTCGCTCCTCGGCCACGTCGAGAATCTGCGCCAGTCGGGTGATGGTCTTGTTGATCGTCTCGTTTGAGGCGGGACGGCGCTTGGTCTTTTCTTTCGCCCGCTCGGCTGCGATCCAGTCTCGCTCCCTCACCATCGCCTGCCGGTAGGCGTCTACCTCCGCCACCGTGATCTGGCTCAAGCGGTGATGACGGAAGTAGGGGAGCAGGAAGCACGAGAGGTCGATCAGGTAACGCTCTGCCGTGCTCTCGCGTATCTCGTGGCGCTTGGCCTCGAACCACTCGGAGGCGAACTGGTGGAAGGTCGGCTCCTCGGACGGAGCCGCGGCGAGTTCACGGGAGGGCGGCTGCCAGGTTCCCCGCCGCACATCCGCAAGGATGTTCGCCAACTCGTCCGCCGCCCGCGAGTGATCCCAGCCGTCTGACGACGAGCCGAGCGTCACGTAGCGCCGCTGGCCGTAAGCCATGAAGCGCGCGGCGAAAGCCGTGCCGTGCTCGCCGGGAGTGGTGACGATGGAGCCTGTAGCACGGCGGCCCATCACTCATCCTCCGAGGGGAACCGGAACGGCGGCGAGTCGAGCGTCCCGATGTACTCGACCGTGAGGGGGTCCAGCGAGATATAGCTCTCCCATGCTTGGCGGTCGGGGCTCTCATCGGCCCCGTGCTCGACCCTCAGATGAACGCAAAGGGCTCGACGGCCGTCCTCGTCGCGGGTGTCGGCCGGCACGGCATACCCGCACCGAAACGGGCACTCCTGCCAGGTACTCTGATGCTGCATCAAGGGATACCTCCTTGGTGCCGGCCCCGGGAGTGCTGCCCGCGCTCGCCGGGGCATTTACATGGTGCGGCCACGGTACTCCTCATGGGGGTAACGGTCAATCGTCGTCTCGGACGGGGAGGAGCGGAGCCGAGGCCGTTCGAGGCTCGGCACGCCGGGTAGCGTAAGGGCGGCTCGGGCGCGGACTGGCCGTGTCGGGGGGGCTCTTGGGACGCGCCCGGGTCAGCGCTGAGCGGGCGCGCTCAACGTCGAAGCGAAGCCGTGGGCGCTCGCCGTTGCCCCGTCGCTCCGCGCCGAGCGCCTCGGCGTTGGCGTAGACCCACTTCCGGGACATCCCGAGCTCGGCAGCAAGCTCGCGCGCATCTACGAAACGGGGCCGCCGCTGCACGACCTCCTCGCCAGCGAGTCGGCTAGCGAGCTTCTCCACGATGGCCTCGATGTCGGCGGGGTGAAGCCGCCCGTGGGATTCCCCTGCTTCACCGCGCATTGCTCCAGATTATGCCGACGAATTAGACGCCCGCGGCCACGCTTAATAATTGTTCCATCCGACTTCGCTCTACAAGTGCAATTGCCCCGGATCGTGCGACCCGAGAAGCCTGACAGCAGATTGACTACTGCTTGACATAAGTGTCGAACGGTCAGGCTCCCGTACCTTTAAGTGGCCTGGACACGTGCGACAATGGGGCGCGTCATGAGGAGATATGAGGAGAAAATATGGTCCGCTCGCTCGCCGAGCTACTCGACCGGGACTTGTTCCCCGGTCGCCCTTTACGAACGCTGTCTCCCGCCGAGCTTGATCGCTTCCTGGCGGAGCAAGGGCAACCGGCACGGGTTCTTCTAGCCCTTCGGGACGCAACACGAGCGTACCCAAAGCATCAGAAGCGTGGTCGAAACCTCGCTGCCCAGCGTACCGCTGGTCTGGGCACTAGGGCCATGCCGAAGATAGAACGCGTGGGGGAGGTGGCCCCTAAAGCCTTCGCGGCTGCCCTTCTCCATCACATGCCAGGAGGGCCGCCCACGCCGGAGAAGATCACCGGTAACTTCGACCTCTGGCTCCAGCGCTTCCGTTGGCTTGGTCGCTTCACTGGCGTAGACCCGACCAAGCTCCATCCGAACCCAGCGCCGTGGTGGACACCGCGAGACCCGTGGCATCAGCTTTTGGTCTTCCGAGATGCACTTAGCGGGGGGAACGGGACTATGCGAGACAAGCGCGAGGGGTGGAAAGACGAGCTAGCCGAGAATCAAGATGGAGAGCGGGGAGAGTGGGAAGAGGAGTTCCGCTCGGATTACCCCGACGCCACGCGAGAACAGGTAGAAGCAGCTTGGCGGGCACATGCGACAGAGCTTGCGACGCTTGCGTTGCCGGAGCCTCCAGTTGTTGAGCCCCCCGCCCCCCATGTCCCGGAGCCGGCGGCGAGACCGTCTGACGGGACGGGCTGGAGCAAGCTGCTCTACACCCAAGGGCTCGGCGAACTACGTCCCGAGAAAGTCTCCGATCGAGAGCTTGATCGTCGTCAGGGGGCTGGCGCCGAGGGCGCGCGGGAAGAAGTCGCTTCCCTCCAGAATGAGTTTGGGTCCACGGGTATCAGCTTCGGCTATGGGCCAACGGGCCACATTGACCGCACGGGCCGGCGAAAGTCGAAGACCCAGGCGGTCAAGGTCACAGCGGGGGAAACGACCCGCTACACGGACATCAAGAACGACTTGGCGGTCATCAGGAAAATACTGAGCCGCCATCGGCCACTGGAGGAGTACGGACCGGCGCTTGCCCGGGGTCGGCGATCGCAGGAGGCGGGCGAGCTCCGGGCCGAACTATCCGGGCTTGTGGTCGAAGCCCTGGAGGGTGGGGCCAACAAGCAGGCCATCGCTGATGTGCTCGGGTGCGACCGGAAGACCGTCTCTGCGCTCGCTGGTTCCAAATAGGACGCTTTAGCTTCCGTGCAATGGGAGGGAGAACAGTAGCTCTCTCCTTCCAGGGGCGCGTGTAAGCCGCGTGGCTCACTTCGACCTGCATCGCAGGCTCGCACACCGCCCCTAGAACTTCGGCCCTTCGGGGCCATCCGGCTTGCCCGCTTGACGGGCAGGAACCACGTCACTCCTCAGCGTGGGGCTTGGGTCCGGTGCGGGTTCGTCTCCGTGTGGAGGTGGCCCGCACCCCCCTTTTCTTGAGGAACTACTAGGCAACCGTTCGAAAGGAGCGGTCTTGGTTGTCGCATACGAAAGCGCCCTCAAGGCTCGTCGCCTGGAGGAGAACCTTTCGCGCGCCGCCCTCGCTAAGAGGGTGGGCTGTGCGACGAGCACGATCCAGTTCATCGAGGAGGGCTGGAAGGGGTACTCGCCCCAGACCGGCCGGCGGATCGCGCGAGTTGTCGGCATGACGCTCGAAGAACTGACGACGTAAATCTCAACCTCGGCGGCGTGGTTTGGACTCGCCGCCACTGCCCTACTGAGGAGATGGGCGTATGAAGGAACGAAATCGAAGTGTGGACAAGTATGTCCTGCACGCAAAGCGCTACGGGGCCGAAGAAGTGTTCGAGACCGCGCAAGCGCTCGGCTGGCCTGCGAACGACCTTGGGGCGCTCGCGGCACGACTCCGCCGCGTCAATGACAAGTGGCGTCTATCGCGTGAGCAGGCACATGAGCTCGCTGTCCGGCTGGCGGCCGAAGGATGCCCGCCCGCAGATATCGCGAGAAGGTGCGGCATCTCTCGACCTACGGTCAGAAAGGCGCTTTCCGAAGCGGCATCTGCGGAAAGTCTCGAGGGAGTCCATCCCCTAGGGTCAATCGGTCCAAACTTTGCGTCGGAGGCCGCGTGAGCCGCCCAGCGCAGGACTTCGTATCAACTTGCGGGGTGAGCGGGGCGAAGCGGCTGATCCTCTGGGAACTGGCGGACGCCCACAACCAGAAGAGTGGTCGCTGCGATCCCAGCATTGAGAGGCTCTGTGAGCGGGCCGAGATAGGCAACAAGAAGCTCAGCCGCCTGCTGCGCGAGCTCGAAGCTGAAGGCTTCTTCATCCGCGAGCGCCGGCACTGGAAGCAGAACGGCTGGCGAGCCCCGGACCAGTACCACCTGGCCCTCGATGGCATCGAGTCCCTCAAGCGGAACGTCGAGGCCGGGAGGGCCTATGTGGACCCCCGGATGACCCGGAGCCTAAATGTCGCAACGACACCTAGGGAGCACAAGCCCAAGGTGTCCTCCGAGACCGTCCCTAGATGTCCTGGCGGCCCTTCCCTAGATGTCGCCAGGGACACGACTTATCAGGAAGGAAGAACCAGGAAGGAAGAAACTGCCGCTTCTACTCCTGGTACTGGTACTTCCAACCATTCTGATTATCCAGCAGACGGCGGCAGCGCGCGTACGCGCGAAGCGGCCCCGTCTGAGCATGAGGTTGGAGGAGAACTACCGCCTGGGATAAGGGCGGTTCTCGATGAGTGCCCGGCCGATTACGTCTGGTCGGCGAAGGACGTAGCGCGGCGGCTACTACAAGCATGTGGGGACGAAGGGAATGGGGCCGCTCTGGCGCTCACTCGTTACGTCGGCCAACGCCCGGTCGTCGGCCACGTCAAGGCCCAGCGCCAGGCCCTAGCAGCACTGCCTCCCACCCAGCAAGCCGTTGTCGTTGTTACTCGCCGTGGTGAGCGCGACGATGGTGTTGATGCACTGGCGCATGCAGCGGGCGCTCGCCCGGCGACTTCACGCCGAGCAGGTGATGCTTAGCAAGCAGGCGGGGGCGCTAAGTCGTCGGAGCGCCCAGACGGAGGATGCCGCACAGAAGAAGCTGGAACACCTGACGCGGCAACTGTCCGACCGGGAGGCGGCGATGGACGAGCAGGACAAGTCGCTGCGTGATCGGATCGCTGAGACGGAGAGTGCTGTGCGGGAAACGCTGGAAGCCCTGACGCACGCCGCACGCGCGGACGTCGAAGACTTGACGCGGCGGCTGGATGATCGCGAACTGGCGATGGGGATACAGCACAAGGCGCTCAACCGACAAATCGCCCAGGCGGAGAGCGCCGCGCGGCAGACCTTGGCGGAGGCGGGGAAGAGACTAGACGCGACACGGGCGCTCCAGGCGACCATCGCCGAGACGTTGAGCGACCCGAGAGTACAGCGGCTCTTGAACGAGAGGGTGTTGCCCCGATGAAGGTTTGGGCTTGCCGTAGTTGCCACAGCGCAATCGAGTTCGAGTGGGGTCGTAAGGGATGGAGTGGGCGGAGGACGTGCGAGTCCGACTGCTCCGAGGCGTTCCAGCCGGTCACGATTCGAGTCCTAGCTCAGGTGGGAGTCTGAACATGGCAAAGAAGGTCGTTCATACCGAGACAGAGATTGAGCGCGCGCTCGCGGCACTCGCCAAGAACGCCGGCAATGCGGCTCGCGCACAGCGCGAGCTCACGGCCGCCGGCCACCCTGTCGCATATCGCACGCTCGCCGACTGGAAGACCCGCTACGCCGAGCGCTACGAGGACGCTCGGAGGCGGTACTCGAAGGCGCTAGAGGAGCAGCTAGCCGAGGAGATGACGAGCGAGGCGCGCGAGAACATAGAAGCCGCTCGCCTCTCCCGCGAGCGCTACCTCGAAGACCTCAAGGCGGGCAAGGTCCCCGGCCGCGATCTGGCCGGCGCTATCCGCAACCTCGCCACGGCGAGCGGCATCGAAATCGACAAGGCCCGAGTGCTCCAAGAGAAGCCCACGGAGTACGTCGAGTACCGTCCCGGCCTCGTGACCGAGATAGACCGGATTCTCCGAGAGGCGGAGGTTGTGGACTCGACGGCGGAGGAGGTCGGGCCGACCCAGCTTGAACGCGGGGAGCGAGGAAACCGGCCGGCAACGTAGAAAGCCCATGCTCGGAGCCCATGACGACCGTTCTTCGAGTAGGGGCCGTGGGGCTCGCATTCGCGGCCCTGGTCTACGTGAGCGACAGGGCGGGCGTACCGGACGAGCTGCCCGGAGCCGCGCTTGGCTGGAACCTGCTCTTCCACCTAGTGCGGGCTGCTGCCGTCTTGGGAACCTGCGGCATCGTCCTGCTCGTGGGCTGGCGCGCGATGCACGGGGAGTTCCCAATCAAGTTCGGGAACGTCGAGTACGCGGTCAAGGAGGCCGCAGACAAGGCCGAAGAAGCTACTGAAGCCCAAGAGCGCAGGATTAGATACTTGGAGGCGGTGGTCTTTGATGTGCCGCCTCCACCGCCGCAGTAGCGGTATAGAATGGACGACGCAATGACCGAAAGGCGCAAGAACATCTCCACCACGAGGCCCGACGCGGGCGAGTCCCGAAGGAGCGCCGAGCGTCAGGCCGTTCGAGAGCAAGCTCGCCGCGAAATCCCCGCCCTTCGCAAGGTCGTGGATAAGAACCTCGCAGACTTGCGGCGAATCGCCGGGACGGGTTCCTAGCGAGCCTGCTCGGCGTCGAGCGCCTTGCACGCCACGAGGCGCTCTCGGGACCACCGCTCCCAGCACAGGGGCTTGTCCGTGAGGTCGGGGCAGCGCAACTGCTCCTCGGCGTCGTCGCGCATCCCCTCGACCCATCCGAGGACAAAGGTCCGCTCACCGCTGACCTGGCGCGGCTCATCGGAAGCTCCGAAACGCCAGCCAAGCTGATTGAGAAGCTCGACGTACTGGCGCAGCTTCCCAACGGCGCACATCACGTCCTCGTAGCAATCCGAAGGGATCGCAAGTCCCCACTTGTCGAAGAATTGGCTGCATCGTTCGTGGATGGCAGTCGCTTCGACACCTAGCTCCTCGTAGATGTCGAGCCGTAGCGCATCGAGGCACTGAGCCGGGACCTAGGCGGTAATCTTGTCCTGCATCGGAAGCACCCCTTCCGGTGAAGGGCTCCGTCAGAGGTCCGTTCCAAACCCTCGGCGGAGCTCGCTTTTACGGGTCCGACCACCGTAGCGTCACCGTTCGCGATGTTCAATAGATACTCTCTAGACATAAGTGTCAAACCCCGATGGGCTAGTTCTGGTCCCTTACCGTCAGCCGCGTTTGCTTGACTTCCTCCGAGTAGGACGCAATCGAACAGACGGAGGCAACAATGCCGGGCAAGAAGCAGCAGGACACGACGCGCATCGACACCAGACAAACAGAGCAGAAGAGCCTCGTGACCGATGTGGTAGTACCGATAGCTCAGTCAGGCGTCACCGCAGGTGTGGGGGCCTGGGTAGGCGGCAAGGTGAGTCAGGGCAAGAACCCGTCGGGTAGCGGCAAGGACAAGTAGGGCGGCTGATTACGCCGTTGCGATCGCAACGACGAGGCCGCCTACTCCCGTCGCCATCCCGACGATCAAGGCGGTAACGCTTAGCCAGGCCGGAACGCCATCCGCCTGAGTGTCGTTCGACCGGATAGACCCCCAACCCGCAAACGTCACTCCGGCCTGAGGAACGGAGACGCGCGCTCGTCCAGGCGTAAGCAGCGCGCGCAACATGGACAGCAGGAGAGCCACCCGAGGGCGGCCACGATTGCTGCCACCACCCAGAACCACGCCTCATCCCGGGAGCCGAATCCGAAGATGAGACCACTTGCCACGTACCCAAGTGCCAAGGACGCTGCGCTGATGAGCACTCCGAAGAGGAAGAGAGGCAGCAGGAGCTTGGCAAACGGCACGAGGAGCTTTGCGATGGGGATGGGCTGGGGCTGTGGCATTGAGCGCAGAGCATCGCGAGATTGCGACGGTGCTGCAAGGGGACGTAGGTCGGGCGGGGTTATGCACTTAGGTCAGGGTACCGCCGCGCCTGGGGCTAAAATCGTGGGATCACTTCCACTTGGCTCCAGCTTTGAATGCGCCTGCAATCGATCCCCGGAGTTGGACTCGGCTTGGGGGGCTTCGGCCTCGGCTTGGTGGCTTACGGCGTGGACGCGATAGGGGTCCACTTGCCCGATGGCGTCCTTATTGCGGCGATCGTTCTAGGTGTCCTGATGATCGTCGGCGGCATCGCGTTCGAAGTGATGGCGCATCGGCATACGCCTACCGATACGCCGGCAATGTTCGACATTGGCAAGCTTGGCAGGGGCATCTTTCGCCGCAACGTGGGGCCGATGTTGCGAGCCGATCGCGTAGACCGACTCACAGTGGAGGACAGTGGGAAGGCCGATGAAGCGAAGGAGGACAAAGGCAAGGGCAAACGCCGACGCTCCCCCTCTGATCGAATTCGGAGGCCACACTGACTATTTGCGCGCGGAGGGCGTCACATCGGACAGGCGCGTGGTATCCGCTGACTCAGTCGGCCGCTTCGAGAGCGAGGGCAATCGCTCGGTATCGACCCCCGAAGGCGGCACGCATATCGGACGGCTGCATGCCAATCGACCAAATCCGTACCCGGAGCGGATTCGTGGGAAGAGCATGGCGCTCATCCCTGAACTGCCTTACCGAAAGGACGACGCCGCTAAGTAGTCGTCTCAACGAGGCGTCGGTAGCGCAACGGCTCTTCGTTGAGCAGCCTAAGCACCGCGTCTCGGAAGACCACGGGTTCTCGCGGTTGTTGAACCTGAACACCACTTCATCGAGGTAGGCGGGCAGGTGCTTCGCAGACAATTGGTGGTAGGTGCCGACGATTAGCCCACTGCCGGCAGTCGCAGCGCGCACCGCGCGCCCGTGTAACTAACCGCTCGCGTCATCTGCAACTGGATAGCGGCAGAGCGGCAGGGCTTCTGCCTTTATCCCCTCCTCCCCTACTCCCCACAATCCCGCGCTATCACTGGCGCAGCGTGAGGTAGGGACTCTCGGCTTCTCTCGCCTCCGCTCGCACACCGCACGAGGTGTAGGCGACGCCGGGGAGGCCCCGCTAAGGTGCGGACGCAGTTCGGGGGATACCGCGCCCGCCCGCTTGGGCGAGCGCTCATCCGAGGCTCGGTCCCGCACCACGCGCCAGGCCAGGCGCAGAGCGGAGCCACACAGATGTGGACCATCTACTACCTCTCCTTCCTCCTCCTCATCAGCAGGGACGAGCACGAGTGCGGGCACGAGGGCCAAGAACCCGGATGTGTCCTCGAAGCTCGAATCCGTTCCGCTCTACCAGTAGAGCGAGCCCGAATCCACTTCCCCTCTACGAGCGGACGGGAGGGAGGGGAGTGGGCGAATCCTCACGTTGCGGATTTCTTCTTTCAAGCCCCGCCGCTGACATTTGAGCTCTTCAAAGGGAGGTAAGCTCATTTTCTACTACCTCCGAAAACTGGGCTTCTGTAGGCCGTTCTAAGGCCCTCTGACCTCCAAGATGACCCTAAGCTAACTCTGCCTTTACCCTCCGAGGCCGTCTACGGGCGACCGCACAAGCTCTCAGAGGGTGTTAGGTGTGGATGGAGTTTGAAATGTGCCGTCAGCGACGTAGCGCGAGGCGTGCAGCTCAGCCTCGGCCCGGCGTGGGCGCCCACGGCTTAGGTGACGAGGAAGGCTCGTCGTCTGTGGTCTGACGGTCGAGCCCCCGGGGCACATGGGCTTGTTGCGCCACATATGGAATCGTTGTACCGTCGTGGCACGGTGCGGCGACGGGAATTGAGCGGGCGTGTGAAGCGTAGGGCCAGGCGAGCGGCCTCTTATGTGGCCCGCCCGACGCGGAGGGCCTTCGGGCACACGACCAGACGGGTCCGGGGGATCTCACCACGGGACACGATGTTCAACCCGGTGAGCCCGCTGCACTACTTTGCGGTTGGGCGATCCGCTCGTGAATGCATCGACGCGTCTCTTGCCGCGGCGGGAAAAGCGGACGTTCGGCAAATCCTGGACTTCGGGTGCGGGCACGGGCGAGTGCTGCGCGTCCTACGGCGGATGTTTCCGGCCGCGCACATCACAGCCTCCGACATCGACCGCGATGGCGTTGACTTCTGTGCGCGCAGGTTCGGAGCCGTCGGCGTGTACTCGGACACCGATGCTGCCGCCGTCGCGTTCGAGGACGACTTCGACCTGATCTGGGCGGGCTCAGTCTTCACCCACATCGACAAAGAAGCGTGGAGCGCTTTTTTGAGCAGGCTCCGCGACTCGCTCGCAAGCGATGGGGTTCTCGTGTTCACGGTCGGCGGACCTTACGTAGAGCAGAAGATCCGGAGCGGCGAGAACGACTATGGGCTCGGCCAGCCAACGGCGACGTCCGCGCTCAGCGACTACGCGGCAAGCGGGTTCGGCTACGGCGACTACCCCGGCACGAACGGCTATGGAATCGCCATTGCCAGCCCTCAAGCCGGCCAACGGCTCGTTGAGCAGGCTGGACTGCGTATGGTCAACTATCAACCGAAGGGCTGGGACAACCACCAGGACGTCTATGCCTGCGTCCGAGCAGCCAACTAGCTAGTGTCGCCGACGATCCGAAGTTTCGGCCGGTTCTGCTCCGCCTTCAGGATCGCCGCCTGCCACTTCCCGGGCAGCTCCCCGAGGGGGTGTCCGCGTCGAGTAGCGCCTCGTGGAACTCCCGCCGCTGGAGCTCGCTCATCTCGCACACAGCGGAGGCTAGGCGACGACATTCCCGACGCGGCGGCTCAACCTAACCCTCGCCACATGGCGGAGGGTACGCTGCCCGACGCTCAGGCTGATCGCTCGGACCGCCACTCGTCTCCAACGGGCCGACCTCCACCCCGTTGTGCTCCATTGAGAACTCCCGCCAGTCTTTGACGGCCGACCCGAGTGCGAGCGTGGCGAATCGCAGAAGTCGCATCCCAGCCGTGCATTATCGAAAGACATCAGGGAGACCGTCGCCTGGCGCACGAACGCAATTGGCAGAACGCCCCACCTTCTGCCCAAATCCCGGGAAACCCCTGCAAATCGACCGTACTCCCGGGCGGGCGCAATCGGCCGCAAAGCCGCTAGCCAAGCGGAACTCCACCCCCTCGGGGGCATCTCGACAAGCCGGAGGTCGCTGGTTCGAGCCCAGCACGGCCCACTGGACTTGGCAGCGCGCAAGCCTCCGGGGGGAGGCCCCTCCAGCACGCAAGCCCTTCCTAAGTACTGAGCGACAGCCGAGATCGAAGGGCCGCCCAAGCGGCCCTTCTGTTCGCTATGGACAGCTCGATGTCCGCGTGACCGTGTTCGACGTTATTGGGATGCCGGGTTGGACAGGCGTGCTGAGCGAGTCGGCCGAGGTCCCTGTCGCTGAAGCGGAGTAGACGTTGTCAGCGACGCACGGCGCCTCGAAGAACTGTGCCAAGTCGGTCTGCTCGCCG
>Ga0126312_10000924_pt1 | contig 18580 bp, 16 predicted proteins | sample Plot104A_FD_92537 | JGI IMG/M metagenome (GOLD analysis project Ga0126312, IMG submission 92537) | Serpentine soil microbial communities from UC McLaughlin Reserve, CA, USA - Plot104A | ecosystem: Environmental > Terrestrial > Soil > Grasslands | place: USA: UC McLaughlin Reserve, Lake County... | reverse complement strand
CTCCGGCACCTCGTCGAACATGAACGCCAACGAGGTGATCGCGAACCTCGCCGGCGAGGGCGTCCACCCGAACGACCACGTGAACATGGGGCAGTCGTCGAACGACGTGTTCCCGTCGGCGGTGCACCTGGCCGCGGTCGACACCGTGCAGCGGGAGCTGCTCCCCGCGCTCAGTGAGCTGTCGAACTCACTGGCCCGGAAGGCGGACGAGTTCGCGGACCTCGTCAAGGCCGGGCGCACCCACATGATGGACGCGGTCCCGGTGACGCTCGGGCAGGAGCTCGGCGGGTACTCGGCGCAGATCAAGCTTGGCCATGACCGGGTGCGCGACGCGCTCGGGCGCGCGGCCCAGGTTCCGCTCGGCGGCACCGCCACGGGGACCGGGCTCAACACGCACCCGGAGTTCGCGGCGAAGGTGCTCGAGCGGCTCGGCCTGGGCTCGGCGCCGCTCGACCGCTTCGAGGCGCAGGCCAACCGCGACGGGCTGGTCGAGCTGCACGGAGCGCTGAAGGGCGTCGCCGTCTCCCTCACCAAGATCGCGCAGGACCTCGTGCTGATGGGCTCGGGGCCGCGCACCGGGTTCGCCGAGCTGCGGCTGCCGGAGCTGCAGAAGGGCTCGTCGATCATGCCCGGGAAGGTGAATCCGGTGATCCCGGAGGTGGTGCTCCAGGTCGCGGCGCAGGTGATCGGAAATGACGTGGCGGTGAGCGTCGCCGGCACCCAGGGGAACTTCGAGCTGAACGTGCGCGTGCCGATGCTGGCGCGGAACGTGTTCGACTCGATCGGGCTGCTCACCTCGGCCACGCGCATGCTCGCGGAGAAGTGCGTGGACGGGCTCGAGGCGAGCGAGGAGAACCTGCGCCGTCACGCCGAGTCGACGCCCGCGATCGCGACCGCGCTGAACCCCTACATCGGCTACGACCTCGGCACGGAGATCGTCAACGAGGCCGTGAAGTCCGCCCGCACGATCCGCGAGGTGGCGATCGAGAAGGGCGTGGACGCGGCGACGCTCGACAAGGCGCTCGACCTGCACGCGATGGCGCGCGGGTCGGACACCTCCGAATAGCGACACGTCCGCCCGTCCGGCAATCGCGTTGAGGTTGGGCATGAAATACATGCCGAAGCTCAACGCCATCCGCCGCTAGCGCAGATTCTTGGCCTTGCAGGCGTCGAGCTTCGCGCGGCGGTAGCGCACCAGCGGCTCGCGGATCGGGCAGGCGCGGGCGGCGACCCCGCCGCCGGTGCTGCCGTTCCGGGCTGCCACAGCGGACAGCAGGTACGGGCGCGGGTCGATCGGCACCGCGTTGCGGCGCAGCTCGAAGTGGAGGTGCGGACCCGTGGCGTGGCCCGTGGCGCCGACGTAGCCGAGCCGCGTGCCTCGGCTCACGCGCTCGCCTACGAACGTCGTAATCGAGGACAGGTGGGCGTACCAGGTCGTGTAGCCGAGCCGGTGGCGCACCACGACTAGGTTGCCGTAGCCGCCCGAGTTCCAGCCGGCGAACTCGGTCACGCCCACGCCCGCGGCGCCCACAAGCGTGCCGGCGGCCACCGGGAAGTCGATTCCGGTGTGGGTGCGCCCGCCGCGCCGCGGCGCGCCGAACCCGTCGCCGATCCGGCCGGGCACGGGGCGGAGCAGCCGCACCGGCCCGTTCACCACAGGGGTCGTGCCGATGGATGGGGACGCGCGCCGGAGCGCCGAGATCGTCCGAGGGCCGGCCAGCCCGTCGGCCCACAGCCCGAGCGCGCGCTGGAAGTTCCTCAGAGCGGTGTCGGTCATCGGGCCGAACACCGCGTCGATCGCGCCCGGTGGGTATCCGCGCCGGGCGAGGATGTACTGCATCGCCGCGACGTCCCAGCCGCGATCGCCGCGCTTCATCGTCCGGCTGCCGAACGCCGGGCGCCCGCGCTTGCCGAACGCGCGGCGCGTCTGGGGACCCACCACGCCGTCCGCGGCCAGGCCGCGGCGACGCTGGAAGCTCACGATCGCGACCTTGGTCAGCGGACCGCGAACGCCGTCGACCGTCGCGTTATAGAGACCTAGTCGCTTCAGTGCGACCTGGACTGCCGCGACCTTGGGGCCGGCGGCGACTGGGGCGGAAAAGACGAGCACACATCCAAGCGCAAGTGCGATCCCACCGGAGACAACCCGGATGGAGGGCACGCCCACATGCTTGGCGCAGCCGACCGGTTATCGCAACTCGTGCACAAGATCCTGCGCGTTTCTGGCGCGGATCGTACGTTAAGGGTCAGACCCCTTGAGGGTTGGTTGAGGGTTGACCTCTTTAGAGGTTGACCGCGATGTACTTAGTCTCGAGGAACTCCTCCAGGCCCTCGTGGCCGCCTTCGCGGCCGATCCCGCTCTGCTTCACGCCTCCGAAGGGAGCCCCGGCGTTCGAGACCATTCCCTGGTTCAGGCCGACCATTCCGGTCTCGAGGCCCTCGCAGACGCGGATCGCGCGCTTGATGTCGCGGGTGAAGACGTAGGCGACCAGGCCGTACTCGGTGTCGTTCGCGCGGGCGATCGCTTCCTCCTCGGACTCGAAGCCGCCGACCGGCGCCACCGGCCCGAAGATCTCCTCGTGGAACACCCGCGCGTCCTCCGGCACGTCGCCGAGGACCGTGGGCGAGACGAAGTAGCCGCGGCCGTCCGGGATTTCCCCGCCGACCACCGTCGTCGCGCCCTTCGAGAGCGCGTCCTCCACCAGCTCCATCACCTTCTCGCGCGACGGCTGGTCGATCAGCGGCCCCACCTTCACGTCCTCCTCGGTGCCGCGGCCGATCTTCAGCGCGCCCATCTTCTCCGCCAGCCGCTTCGTGAACTCCTCGCGCACCGGCTCCGCCACGTGGAAGCGGTTCGCCGAGGTGCAGGCCTCGCCGATGTTGCGCATCTTCGCGAGCAGCGCGCCGTCCACCGCGGCGTCCAGGTCCGCGTCGTCGAACACCAGGAACGGCGCGTTCCCGCCCAGCTCCATCGACACGTTGAGCACGTTCTTCGCCGATGCCTCGATCAGCGAGCGGCCCACCTCGGTCGAGCCCGTGAACGACAGCTTCCGCAGGCGCCCGTCCTCGATCAGCGGCCCGGTCGTCTTCCCGGACGACGACGTCGTGAGGATGTTCACCACGCCGCCCGGCAGGCCGGCCTCCTCGAGGATCTGGGCCAGCGCGAGCATCGACAGCGGCGTCTGCTGCGCGGGCTTCATGACGCTCGCGCAGCCCGCCGCGATCGCCGGGCCGAGCTTGCGCGTGCCCATCGCCATCGGGAAGTTCCAGGGCGTGATCATCAGCGTCGCGCCCACCGGCTGCTTCAGCACGAGCACGCGGCTCGTGCCGTTGGCGAACTGCTTGTAGTTGCCGTCGATCCGCAGTGCCTCGCCCGAGAACCAGCGGAAGAAGTCCGCCGCGTAGACGATCTCCGCCTTCGACTCCGCCACCGGCTTGCCCATCTCGAGGGTCATGAGCGTGGCGAGCTCGTCGGCGCGCTCCATCAGCAGCTCGAACGCCTTCCAGAGCACCCCGGCGCGATCGTTCGGGGCCGAATTGCCCCATTCCTGCTGGGTTTCCACGGCCGCGTCGAGCGCCGCCATCGCGTCCTCGGGCGTCCCGTCGGCCACCTCGCAGAGGGGCTCCTCGGTCGCCGGGTCGATCACCTCGAGCGTGCCGCCACCGCCGGCGTCGCGCCACTCGCCCCCGATGTAGAGCTTGTTCTGGACCTTCTCGACTACCTGCCGTTCTTCCGTGGCGATGCTCATGTCGCAACAGTCTCCGTTCCCAGTTCCTCCGATATAGCCACATCGATCGAATAGTCGATCGGCAGCACGATCAGCGACGGCACGTCGAGCGTCAGCGCGTGGCCCAGGCGCTCGCCGAAGTCGTCGGCGGACTCGCAGCGCCAGGCCTGCATCCCGAAGCCCTCGGCCAGCTTCACGAAGTCCGGGTTCGTGAAGTCGGTGCCGAAGTGGCGCCCGAACTTCTTGTCCTGCTTCCAGACAATCGAGCCGTACTGGCTGTTCTCCCAGATCACGTTCACGAACGGCGTGCCGATCCGCACCGCGGTCTCGAGCTCCTGGCAGTTCATGAGGAACCCGCCGTCGCCGTTCACCGTCACGACGTTGCGCTCCGGGTGGACGAGCTTCGCCGCCACGGCCGCCGGCACCGCGAAGCCCATCCCGGCCAGCCCGTTCGCGATGAGCACGGTGTTCGGCTCGTGGGCCGGGAACATCCGCCCGATCCAGAGCTTGTGCAGCCCGACGTCCGAGATGAGGATGTCGTCGCGCCCGAGCGCCTGGCGGATCTCCCAGAGCGCCCGCGGCGGCTGCACCGGGAAGGCGTCGTCGTCCTTCGCCTGCTCGAAGCGGCCGAGCACCACGTCGCGCAGCCGCTGCGACCCGCCCTGATGGGGCACGTGCCTGCACTCCTCGCCGAGCCGCGTGAGGATGTTGTAGATGTCGCCGATCAGCTCGACCTCGGGCAAGAAGAAGGCGTCCGTCTCGGCCGGGAGCGAGTCGATGCAGATCACCTTCTTGTCGCGCCGGGGGTTCCAGTGCTCCGGCGAGTGCTCCACCAGGTCGTAGCCGATCGCGAGCACGACGTCTGCGTCGTCGAACCCGGCCATGCTGTAGTCGCCCGACTGTAGGCCGACCGCGCCGAGCGCCTTCGGGTTGTCGGGCGGAAGGAGGCCCTTCCCCATGAAGGTCTCCGCCACCGGGATGCCGGTGGCGCGGACGAACTCCCGCAGCGCGGGCGCCGCCTTCGCGCGTATGACGCCGTTGCCGGCGAGCGCGACGGGTTGAACGGCGCCGCGCACGATCTCCGCCGCCCGCAGGAGCTCGCGCGCGGCGGGCTCGGGCTGCACGGAGCGCCGGCGCGGCAGCGGCTCTGCGTCAACCTCGGTGGCCATCACGTCCTCGGGTAGCTCGATGTGGGTGGCGCCCGGCTTCTCTGCCTCCGCGACCTTGAAGGCCTTCCGCACCACCTCGGGGATGATCGCCGCGTCCGCCACGCGCGCGTTCCACTTGGTGATCGGCCGCATCACACGCGGGACGTCCACGTACTGGTGCGATTCCTTGTGCATCCGCTCGAGGTCGCCCTGGCCGGTGAGGGCCACGAGCGGGGCGCGGTCGAGGTACGCGTCCGCGACGGCGGTCACGAGGTTGAGCGCGCCCGGTCCGAGCGTGCCCAGGCAGACGCCCGCGCGCCCGGTGAGCCGGCCCCACGCGTCGGCCATGTAGGCGCCGCCCTGCTCGTGCCGGACGGGCACGAACTCGATCGATGAGCGCGACAGCGAGTCGTTCAGGTCGAGCGTCTCCTCGCCGGGAATCCCGAAGACGTGCTTGACGCCCTCGGCCTCCAGGCACTCGACGAACACGTCGCTGGCTTTGCGCTTGGCCACGGGCTCGTGACTGTAACGTCACCGTCGTGGCACCCGTGGCTCGCTATGCGAAGAGCGGTGACCTGCACATCGCCTACGCCGTCGAGGGCGACGGGCCCATCGACCTCGTCTGGATCCCGCCTTGGATCTCGCAGGTGGAGTACCTGTGGGCGGAGCCCTCGCTCGAGCGCGTGATGGCCCGGCTGACCCAGTTCGCCCGGGTGATCACCTTCGACCGGCGCGGGTCCGGCCTGTCCGACCCCTTCTTCGGCGCACCGACGCTCGAGGAGCAGATGGACGACGTCCTGGCTGTGATGGACGCCGCGGGGTCCGAGAGCGCGGCGATCTGCGGGACGCTCGAGGGAGGTCCGATGGCGGCCCTGTTCGCCGCGACCTATCCAGACCGCACCGACGCCCTGGTCCTGTACGCCACGTTCGCCCGCGCCACCTGGGCGCCGGACTACGAGTGGGCCTGGCCGGCGGAGGAGCGGGACAGGAAGATGGACGAGCTGATCGCCCGCTGGGGTGAGGGGTTCGTGGCGGCGGGCGTGGCGCCCAGCATGATGGCCGACCCCGGCTTCATGGAGTGGGCGGGCCGGCTGGAGCGGCTCGCCGCCAGCCCGTCGACCATCCGGCGCATCATCAAGCTGATCGGCGAGTTCGACGTGCGCGGCGTGCTGCCCTCGATCCGCGTGCCCACGCTCGTGATGCACCGCGGCGGCGACAGCTTCATCAAGGTCGAGCACTCGCGCTACATCGCCTCGAAGGTCCCGGGCGCCCGCTACGTCGAGCTCGAGGGCGACGAGAACATGTTCTCGCTGGGCGACTGGGAGGCGCTGATCGGCGAGATCGAGGAGTTCCTCACGGGCACGCGCCACGAGACCGAGCCGGACAGGATGCTCGCGACCGTGCTGTTCACCGACATCTGCGATTCCACCCGACGCGCGGCGGAGATGGGCGACCGCGGCTGGCGCTTCCTCCTCGAGCGCCACGACGCGCTGTTCCGCCAGGCGCTCGAGCGCCACCGCGGGCGCGAGGTGAAGCGGACCGGCGACGGCTTCCTCGCGACCTTCGACGGCCCGGCGCGCGCGATCCGCTGCGCGGCCTCGATAGCGGAGGCGATGGGCTCGCTGGGTCTCCAGATCAGGGCCGGGCTGCACACCGGCGAGCTCGAGGTGATGGACGGCGACCTCGGCGGGCTCGCCGTGCACATCGCCTCGCGGGTGATGAGCGCCGCCGAGCCGAACGAGGTGCTCGTGTCGGGCACGGTCAAGGACCTCGTGGTCGGATCCGGCATCGACTTCGAGGATCGCGGCGAACGCGAGCTGCGCGGCGTGCCCGGAGAGTGGCGTCTGTACGCGGTCGGCTAGGCGAGTTTTCGCGGGAAACCGACGGGAAGGCGGAAAAACGACCGCTACCTTGAACCCGTAATCGAGTTCAGGAACCCATGCGCCGTACCGCCCTCGCCCTGACAGCCCTCGCCGCGTCCGCCGCCGTGCCCGCCACGGCCGGCGCCGCCGTACGCCACGTGTTCCGCGGCGGCGGCTTCGGCCACGGCATCGGCATGAGCCAGTACGGCAGCTACGGCTATGCGCTCGAGGGCGCCAAGTATCCGGGGATCCTGGCTCACTACTACAAGGGCACGCGGCTCTCGACGGCCCCGAGCCGGCCGGTGCGCGTGCTGCTCCAGCCCGAGGACCCGTACATCCGCGTGCGCGGCGCCACCTCCGTGGGCGGCCGGGCCCTGAAGCCGGGCGTGACGTACGTCGCCAAGCGCGGCGGCGCCGGGATCGTGGTGACGACTTCGCGAGGCAGGCGCGTGGGCCGCTTCGGCTCCGTCATCAGCTTCAGGAGCTCCGACCCGATGCGGCTGCTCGGCCCGGCGCTGAACTCCGTGTCGAACGGGCTCTACCGCGGCTCGATCGAGGTGCGCGTGGACCGCGGCGGGGTCACCTCCATCAACCAGCTCGACATGGACAGCTACGTCCGCGGGGTCGTGGCGGGCGAGATGCCGAGCTCCTGGCCGCTCGAAGCGCTGAAGGTGCAGGCGGTGGCGGCGCGGACCTACGCGCTGACCACGCGCAAGACCACCGGCGTCTTCGACCAGTACCCGGACACGCGCTCACAGGTGTACCGCGGCGTGACGGGGGAGAGCGTGCGCAGCGACGCCGCGGTGAGCGCCACCGCGGGCGAGATCGTGAGCTACGCCGGGGTGCCGGCCGTGACCTATTACTTCTCGACCTCCGGCGGCCACACGGAGAACGTGGAGTTCTCGTTCGTGGGGTCGCTGTCGAGGCCATGGCTCGTCGGCGTGCCGGACCCGTACGACACGCAGTCGCCATATCACCGCTGGACGGTCCGCTTCTCGGCCGCCGCGCTCGACCGCGCGCTGCGCGCCCCCGGGGCCTTCAAGCTGCTGAAGGTGCTGGAGCGCGGCGTGTCCCCGCGGGTAGTCCGCGCGCAGGTGATCGGCACGCGCGGCTCGCGGGAGGTGAACGGGCCGCAGGTGCGCTCCGCGCTCGGCCTGCGCGACACGTGGTTCACGGACTACCGCGTCGAGAGCTCGGCCGCCCGCTCGCGCTCGGCGCGGCCGGCAAGCTGGGGGCCGCGGCTGACCGAGCGCACGCTCGAGGGGCAGTTTCAGCCGGCGCCGCGGAGGCACGTGCTCGGCATCGAGCGCCGGGCCGCCGATGGCCGCTGGCACCCGGTCACGCGGACGCGGACGTCGCGCTCGGGGCGCTACCGCGTCGCACTTGAGCGGCCGGGTGTGTACCGCGTGGCGTACGGCGCGGTGAAGGGGCCGCCCGTCCGCGTGCGCTGAGCCGGGCATCGGCCCGGCCCGGCTGGGTTAGGCGCTTTATCTTGCGATTCCGCAAGGGAAAACGCCTTACCCACGATCGGTGCGCTTTGGGCGCCGATTCCTCGTCAGGCGCGGCCGGCCGCCAGGCTTCGGATCAGCTCGACCGTCTCGGTGGAGGCCTTGTCGACCGAGCCGGAGTCGAAGGGCGGCTGGGGGTCGTACTCGATGCCGAGCTGGATCGCCTGGGCGACCTCGGGGCCGGCGATCTTCGCGGCCAGCACGAGGCCCATGTCGATGCCGGACGAAACGCCCGCCGCGGTGATGACCTTGCCCTGCTCGACCACCCGCTTGCCGGTCGGGCGCGCTCCGTAGCGCTCGAGATCCTGGAGGTCGAGCCAGTGGGAGGTGGCCTCGAGGCCCTCGAGCACGCCGGCCGCGCCGAGGAGCAGCGAGCCCGTGCAGACCGAGGTCGTCCACTCGGAGGTCTCGTGGGCGCGGCGGATCCAGCCGACCAGCCGCTCGTCGTCCAGCACGTCGTTGGTTCCGGTGCCGCCCGGTACGAGCACGATCTCGGGATCGGGCAGGTCCTCGAACGCGGCCTGCGCCTCGATCCCCATCATCCGCTGGTCGTTTCTCACCACGCCCGGCTCGTGCGCGAGCCAGGTGACGCTCGCGCCGGGGAGCCGCGAGAGCACCTCGTAGGGGCCGACTGCGTCGAGGGCGGTGAAGCGGTCGTAGAGCGGGATGGCAATTCTCATGCTGCCTTTCTCCTGAATCGGGTCCTGTACTCGCCCGGGCTCACGCCCACCTGCCGGCGAAAGGCGCGGCGCATCGTCTCGACCGTGCCGAAGCCGGCCTGGCGGGCGACTGCTTCGACGGGCAGGTCGCCCGTCTCGAGCGCGATCCGGGCGCGCTCGACGCGCGCGGCCTCCACGTACGCGCCGGGCGTGAGGCCGGTCTCGCGCCGGAACGCGCGGGCGAAGTTGCGGTCGCTCATGCACGCCCGGCGCGCGAGGGCCGGCACCGTGAGGTCCTCGTCCAGGTGGTCCGGGATCCAGGCCTGGAGCTCGCGGAGCGGAGCGCGGTCGGCGGTCTGAGCTGCCAGCTGCGCGCTGAACTGGGCCTGGCCGCCGGGGCGCTGAAGGAACAGCACCAGCCATCTCGCGGCGTCCAGCGCGGTCTGTCGGCCGAGGTCCTCCTCGACCAGCGCGAGCGCGAGGTCCATCCCCGCGGTCACTCCTGCAGACGTCGCGACGTTGCCGTCGCGCACGAAGATCGGGTCGGCCTCGACCGTCACCGCGGGATAGGTGGCGGCGAGCTCGGCGCAGCTCGCCCAGTGGGTGGTCGCGCGGCGGCCGTCGAGCAGGCCGGCCCTGGCGAGGAGGAACGCGCCGGTGCAGACGGAGGTGACGCGGCGCGAGCGGCGGGCCGCCTCGGCGATCCACTCCACCAGCCGCTCGTCGTCCTCCGCGGCTCGCGTTCCGGTGCCGCCGGCGACGATGAGGGTGTCGACGGGGCCGCTCTCGAGGTCCTCCAGGCGCTCATCCGGCATCAGCGACACGGTGGAGGTCGGGAGTGGCCGTTTCTCTGTTGCCGCGACGGTGACCTCGTAGCCGGGCGGTTTCATCAGCGTGGCCGCGCGCAGCACCTCGGCTGGGCCGGTGACGTCGAGCGTCTGTACGCCCGGGTAGGTGACGATCACGACGCGTCGCATGCGCCACATCTTCCGCCTCGGCAGCGTTGGCCGCAAGGGCATTGAGAGGACGATTTCTGCCAGCTCGGCCGGCCCATGAGCTGAGGCTCATGCAGAAACGTCCCATGATGGGACGGAACTACATGACCCTCAGCTCGGCGTGAAGCGGAAGGTGACCACGTCGCCGTCGCGCATCTCGTAGTCGCGGCCCTCCACGCGCGTCAGGGCGCGCTCGCGGGCCGCGTTGTAGCCGCCGGCGCCGACCAGGGCCTCCCAGGGGGTCACCTCGGCGGCCACGAAGCCGCGCTCCATGTCGGTGTGGATCGCTCCCGCGGCGCGGCGGGCGCGGGTTCCGCGCGGGATCGCCCACGCGCGCGCCTCCTTGTCCTGGCCGCCCGTGAAGAACTGGATCAGGTCGAGCAGGGCGAAGGCCTCGCGGATCACCGTCTCGAGGCCGGACTCGGCCACGCCGAGCTCGCCGCGCATCGCCTCGGCCTCGTGGTCGTCGAGCTCGGAGAGCTCGGCGTCGAGCCGGGCGCTCACCGCGGTTGCGCGGGCGCCGCGCGCCTCGGCGTGCTCGACGAGCGCGCTCGGCGGCTCGAGCGGCTCACCCTCGGCGACGTTGGCCACGTAGAGGACGGGCTTCGACGTGAGGGCCGAGAGCCTCGTGGCCGCCCCCGGCGCATCAGCCGGCTTCGGAATGGTGCGGACGCCGCGGCCCTCCCTCAGTGCCTCGATCACCTGGGCGAGCCACCGCTCCTCCGCCACAGCAACCTTGTCCAAGGACTTCGCCTGCTTCGACACCCGCTCCAGGCGCCGCTCCGCCTGCTCCAGGTCGGCGAACAGCAGCTCGGTCTCGACCGTGTCGACGTCGGCCAGCGGGTCCACGCGCCCCTCCGGGTGCACGACCTGGGGGTCGTCGTGCGCGCGGACGACGTGCAGGATCGCGTCGGTCTCGCGGATGTTGCGGAGGAACTGGTTCCCGAGGCCCTCTCCCTGGTGCGCGCCGCGAACGAGGCCGGCGATGTCGTGGAACTGGATCGTCTCGTGCACGACCGGCCGCGCGCCCACCGTGGCGGCCACGCGGTCGAGGCGCTCGTCGGGCACGCCCACCACCGCCACGTTCGGCTCCACGGTAGTGAACGGGTAGTTCGCGGCCGGCGCCCCCGCGCGCGTGAGCGCGTTGAACAGCGAGGACTTGCCCGCGTTGGGCATGCCAACGATGCCTATCTTCATACTCGAACCCGCATGCTCGCCCCCGCGAAACTAGAGGACGGCCAGACCGTCCGGATCGGGTCGCAGCAGGTGCGCTACGTGAGGCGGAAGGCGCCCGGCGCCGCGCCCGGCGACCTCCCCATCGTGGTCCTCCACGGCTGGGGCGCCCACATCGAGGCGGTCGCCCCGATCCTCGCCGCGCTCGACGGCGCGCCCGACCTGATCGCAGTCGACCTCCCCGGCTTCGGGGAGAGCGAGCCCCCGCCCGAGGCCTGGGACGTCGACGCCTACGCGCGTTTCGTGCTCGGCTTCCTCGACGAGCTCGAGGTGCCGCGCGCCCACCTCGTCGGCCACTCCCACGGCGGCCGCGTATCGATCGCCATCGCGGCCGACCGCCCCGAGCGTGTCGGCCGGCTCCTGTTGGTGGACTCGGCCGGCCTTCGGCCGAAGCGCGGCTGGCAATACCGGCGGCGCGTCGCCGTGGCCAAGCTCGGACGCGTCGTGGCGAAGTTCGGCGGGCCGCCCGGTCGACGGCTCCAAGAGCGGCTCCGCGCCCGCGTGGCCTCGCGCGATTACCTCGAGGCGTCCGAGGCGATGCGCGGGACCTTCCGCGCCGTGATCGCCGTGGACCTGAGCGACCGACTGCCGCGCATCGGCGCGCCAACGCTGCTCGTGTGGGGCGGCCGCGACGAGGACACGCCGCTCTGGATGGCCAACCGGATGGAGGAGCTGATCCCGGACGCGGGGCTCGTGGTGCTCGAGGGCGCCGGCCACTACAGCTACGCGGACGCGCCCGGCCAGTTCGGCGCGGTGGCGCGCCGCTTCCTGTTGGAGCAGCCGCGCGCGGCGGCCGCGAAGCGAGAGCCGGCGGACGGAGCCGGCTCGTGACCGCCATCGGCCTCGTCGCCGCCGCGCTGGGCCTGCTCGTCCTCCTCGCCGGCCGCCTGCACGTCATGCTCCACCTGTTCCAGCTCGAGCACTACGAGCGGGCGCGGCTGCGCGTGTGGGTCGAGCGCCGCCGGGCGCGGTTCGATACGGCGAGCCTCGGCCTGTGCGCCGCGGTGGGTGCCGCGCTCTTCGCGGCGACGGCGACCGGCCTGGACGCGCTCGTGCTCGTGCTCGGCTTGGCGGGGGGCGCGGTCCTGGCGGCCGCCGGCGTCAAGGAGCTGCGCCGCCGCCAGACCAAGCCGCTCGTCTTCACCGCCCGGGCGCGCCGGCTGTTCGGCGTCGCGCTCGCGCCGCCGATGCTCCTGATGGCGCTCGTCGCCGTCGCGGTGATCGCCGGCGCGCCCGTATGGCGCGGGCCCGCGGTCGGCACCGTCGTCGGTGTGCTCGCGCTCGTGGCCGCGCCCGAGCTCCTGTTCCTCGCGGACAGGATCGTGCAGCCGGTCCAGGCACTTGAGAACCGCCGCTTCGTCGAGCGCGCCAGGCGCCGGCTGGCGGAGGTCGACCCGCTCACCATCGCGATCACCGGCTCCTTCGGCAAGACGACCACGAAGGCATGCGTCGCCTCGGTTGCCGAGCTGCGCGGCCCCGCCTGCGCCACTCCGGCCTCGTTCAACACCTACCTGGGCGTCGTGCGCGCGATCAACGAGGGGCTGACGGCGAAGCACAGGTCGTTCATCGCCGAGATGGGCGCCTACCGCATGGGCGACGTCGCCGAGTTGTGCGAGCTGGTCCATCCGACGATCGGCGTGCTCACCGCCATCGGCCCCGCTCACCTGGAGCGCTTCGGCTCCCTCGACGCGATCGAGCAGGCGAAGGGCGAACTCGCCGAGGCGCTCCCGCCGGACGGCGTCTTCGTCACCAGCGCCGACGACGAGCGCTGCCTCCGCGCCGCCGAGCGGACGCAGGCGCGGGTCATCCTCTTCAGCGAGGCGGGCGGAGCGAACGCCGAGCTCAGGGCGCACGACATCTCCATGGCCGAGGGGACCACACGCTTCGCGATGCGCCGCGCGACAGACTCCGGCGAGCCGGAGGAGGCGCTCGTGCGCACGCGCCTCCTGGGCCGGCACAACGTCGCCAACCTGCTCGCCGCCGCGGCCGTGGGCACGAGCCTTGACCTCTCGCTCGACGCGATCGCCCGCGCGCTGGCGCGCGTCACGCCGCCCGCCCACCGGCTCGCGCCGATCCTCAACCGCCAGGCCGGCATCGTCGTGATCGACGACGCCTACAACTCGAACCCGGTAGGCGCCGCCGCCGCGCTCGAGGTGCTCGCCTCCCACCAGGCGGAGCGCCGGCTGCTCGTGACGCCGGGAATGGTGGAGCTCGGCGAGCGCGAGGACGAGGAGAACCAGCGCTTCGGCACCCAGGCGGCGGCCGTCTGCGACCTCGTCGTCCTCGTCGGCGAGGCGCGCTCGCGGCCGATCCGGGCAGGCCTGGACGCAGCATCGTTCCCGGAGTCCCAGATCCATGTCGTCGCGAACGCCTCCGAGGCCGAGGCGCTGCTCGCGAGGACCACCCGGCGCGGCGACGTGGTGCTGTTCGAGAACGACCTGCCGGACCTCTATGCGGAGGACGCCGCCGCCGCCTGAGCGTGGCTCCGGGGGGCGGCGGTTAGACACGGCTCGGGAAGTATGTTTCCGCGCCAATGACGCAGCAGGGTCTCCGGGTCGCCGTCCTGTTCGGCGGCCCCTCGGTCGAGCACGACGTCTCCATCATCACCGCACAACAGCTGATGGCCGTGATGGAGCCGCGCCACGAGCCGATCCCGGTCTATCTCGCCCGGGACGGCCGCTGGTGGACCGGCGACGCCCTGCTCGACATCGGCTCGTTCGGCCAGGACGCGCCCGCCGGCGCGGAGCCCTGCGAGCTCCGGCTCGGCCGCGACGGCGCGCCGTTCGCCTCCCCGGGCGGCTCCCGGTTCAAGGGCGACCGCGACCTCCAGGTCGACGCCGCCATCAACTCGATCCACGGCACCGGTGGCGAGGACGGCAGCCTGCTCGGCGCGCTGGAGCTGAGCGGCATTCCGTACGTGGGTGGCGGCGTGACCGCCGCCGCGGTGTCGATGGACAAGCACCTCACGAAGCTCGTGGTCGCCGAGGCCGGCATCCGCGTGGCCCCGCACGCGCTGATCCACCGCGACGAGTTCACGCGCGACCGCCAGGCGGTCATCCAGCGCGCCGCCGAGCAGGGCTACCCCTGCTACGCCAAGCCGGCCACGCTCGGCTCGTCGATCGGCGTGGCGCGTGTGACCGGCCCCGAGGAGCTCGAGGAGGCGCTCGAGCTCTGCTTCGAGCTCGACCGGATCGCGCTCGTCGAGCCCGCGCTCGACGACTTCACCGAGGTGAACGTCGCGATCATCGGCTCGCGCAACACGGACCTGCGCGCGTCCGCGATCGAGCAGCCGGTGCGCGACGCCGAGTCGGCGCTGTCGTTCGAGGACAAATACCTGCGCGCCGGCGCCAAGGGCGGCGAGGGCAAGACGGCGGGCGGCGCCAAGGAGGGCGGCGCCTCCGAGGGGATGGCGAGCGCCGACCGGATCATCCCTGCGCCGATCTCGGACGCGGCCGCGGAGGCGCTCGTGGACGCCGCGAAGACGGCCCACCGCGCCCTCGGCCTGTTCGGGGTCGTGCGCTACGACTTCTTCCTGAAGGGCACGGACGACGCTCCCGAGGTTGTGCTCAACGAGCCCAACACCGCGCCCGGCTCGTTCGCCTACTACCTGTTCGAGCCCGCCGGGCTGCCGTTCCCGGAGCTGGCCGACCAGCTGCTCGAAATCGCCTTCGCCGAGGCCGCCGAGCGCCGCGCCACGACGCGGACGTTCGAGTCGGTCCTGATCGCCGACCATCAGAGGCGTTAGCGGTGGCGACGAGCGTGGTGGTGGCATGCGGGGGGCGCAGCCTCGAGCGGGAGGTGAGCCTCCGCTCGGGCGGCCGCGCCGCCGACGCGCTCGCGGCGCTCGGCTACGACGTGACCGTGCTCGACCCCGACGCCGGCTTCGTCCGCCGCATCCGCGAGCTCGAGCCGGACTTCGTCTTCGTGGCCATGCACGGCCGCGGCGGCGAGGACGGCACGCTCCAGGACCTGCTCGAGATCCTCGGCGTGCCCTACACCGGCTCGGACGTCCACGCCTCCGGCCGCTGCCTCGACAAGCACTCGTTCAAGCAGCTGATGCAGGCGCAGGGTCTCGACACGCCCGAGTGGCACTCGTTCAACCGCGAGGCCTTCTCTGAGTTCGGCGCGGCCGAGAGCCTCGATCAGCTCGCCGAGCAGCTCGGCTTCCCGTTCGTGCTGAAGCCGGCGCGCCAGGGCTCGTCGCTCGGCATCAAGTTCGTGGAGGCGCCGGACCAGTTCGGCCCCGCGATCGTCGGCGCGCTCAACTACGACGACCGCGTGCTGATCGAGCGCTACGTGGCCGGCCGCGAGCTCGCGGTGACTGTGCTCGGCCCCGCCGAGGCGCCCGACGTCCTGCCGATCATCGAGATCGAGACCGACGAGCCGTTCTACAGCTTCCGCGCCCACTACGACCCCGGCGCGGCGACCATGCGCGAGGCCGAGCTGCCCGAAGAGGTACGCGAGCGCGTCCAGTCCGTCGCCGCGCAGGCCTACCAGGCGGCCGGCTGCAGGGACCTCGGCCGCGTCGACCTGATCCTGGAGTCGGACAGCGTCCCCCAGATCCTCGAGATCAACACGATCCCGGGCCTCACCGAGACGGGGCCGACGCGCTACGCGGCCCAGGCGGCCGGGATGGACTTCAACGACCTGATCAAGCGCGTGATCTCCAGGGTCACGGGGTCATGAGCCGCGCCACGGCGTCACCGAGCACGGCGCCGGCCAGCACGTCGGACGGGTAGTGCACGCCGAGATACGGCCGTGACAGCGCCATCGCCGCCGCGACCGCGCGGAGCGGCGCTGCCGGCAGGCCGGCCGCCGCCAGCGCCCGCGCGCCCGCGAACGAGGTGGACGCGTGCGCCGACGGGTACGAGCGCCCCGACAGCACCGGCGTGAGCGCTGGCAGCGCCTCTTCCAGCACCGGGCGCGCCCGCCTGACCGTCTGTTTGACGACGGCGTTGAGGAAGAGCGTCACGAGCACGATCTCGATCGCGCGCACGTAGTCGTCGCGGCGGCGGGCGCTCAGCGTGCCGCCCACCGTGGCGAGCGCGTTCCAGAGCAGCCCGTTCTCGCCGGCCTGGGCGAGCCGTATGAGCGCCGTCTCGACGACGGGCGTGTGCCCGCGCGTCCGGAGCAGGCGGAGCAGCCTGAGATCCAGGGCGGCGAGCTTGCGCAAGAGCTAGAAACCGACGCGCTGGTCTTCGGTGTCGAGCCGGACGTAGACGACCTGCGAGAGGTCGATGTGGATGTCGGAGTCCTGGGCCTTGAGCTCGAACCAGCCGTCGGACCCGGAGTCCGCGAGCGCCTTGCGGAAGGCGTCGTGGACCTCCTGGGTCACGCGCACGGACAGCACCAGCCCGCCCTGGAAGCCTATGTCGATGCGTCGGGGGGTCTCAGCCATCAGCGGCCCTCCGGGGCCTCGACCAGCTCGGTGAGCACTCCGCCGGTCGACTTCGGGTCTAGGAACGCCACGCGGATGCCGCGGATGCCGATGCGCGGCCGCTCGTCGATCAGCAGCAGGCCGGCGTCGCGCACGGCGTCGAGCGTGGAGTCGATGTCGTCGATGCCGTACGCCACGTGGTGAAGGCCGGGGCCGCTCCTCGCGAGGAACTTCCCGACCGCCGTGTCCGGTCCGAGTGGCCGCAGGAGCTCCACGTGGCTCGCGCCCACGCCGAGCAGAACGGCCTCGACGCCCTGCTCCTCGACCGTCTCGCGGTGCTGGAGCGGCATGCCGAGCCGCTCGCCGTAGAGAGCGATCGCCTCGTCGAGGTCCTCGACGGCGACTCCGATGTGATCGATGCGTCCGAACACGGGCGCCGATCACAATACGGATCATGGGTGTGAACATCGAAAAACCGGACTTCGACGAGCCGCGCATGCAGGAGGGCTTCCGGGCGATGCGCGCCAGGCTCAGCCGCCAGGCGGGCGCGGAGCGGCTCGGCCTGAGCCTCTGGGAGGTGCCGCCGGGCCAGGCCGCGTACCCCTACCACGCGCACCTCACCGAGGAGGAGATCGTCGTCGTGCTCGAGGGGACGCCCAGCCTGCGCACGCCCGATGGCTGGCGCGACCTGGAGCAGGGCGAGGTGGTCGCCTTCCTCCGCGGCGAGGGCGGCGCGCATCAGCTCGTGAACCGGACCGATGACGCGGTGAGGTTCCTCGCGTTCAGCCCCAGCGGAGAGCCGGACATCGTGATGCAGCTCGACTCGGGGAAGGTCGGCGCGTTCGAGCGCCGTCCCGACGGCGGCGGCATGCGGCTCTGGTTCCGGCGCGAGGACGAGCGCGACTACTACGACGGCGAGTCGGCGCCGCCGGGCTGACCCTCGAGCGGCTTCGCGGCCGCGACGCGCGCCTTCCCGGGCTCTATCGGGACGACCCGGGAGCGGCCGTTCGAGTCGCCGCCGTCGCCCCCGCCGCGGTAGTCCGCGACCAGGCGCTGGATATCGTCGCGCTCGAGTACCTCGTTCTCGAGCAGCGTGTGCGCGAGCGCCTCGAGCAGCGGTCGGTTCTCGCTCACCATCTTCAGCGCGCGGCGGTGCGCCAGGTCGGTCAGGTACTGCTGCTCCTCGTCGACCTGCCGCCGCGTGAAGTCCGACATCGAGTAGTCGTCGGTCGGCACCTGCTTCGACATCAGCTCAGTGCCCATCCCGTACTCGGTGACCATCGAGCGGCTGATCTCGTGGACCTTGCGCAGGTCGTCGGAGGCGCCGGTGGTGATTTCGCCGAAGACGAGGTGCTCGGTCACGCGCCCGCCGAGCAGCACCACCATGTAGTCGAGGAGCTCCTCCTTCGTCTTCAGGTAGCGGTCCTCCTCGGGCAGGTTGAGCGTGTAGCCGAGGGCCTTACCGCGCGGGATGATCGAGATGCGGTGGACCTTCTCCACCGACTCGAGCAGCTCGGAGCAGAGCGCGTGGCCGGCCTCGTGGTAGGCCACGACCCGCTTCTCGTGGTCGGTGATCACACGGCGCGACTGCATGCCGGCGACGACCCGCTCCAGGGCCGACTGGAAGTCCCTCGTCCTCAGCTCCTCGCGGTGCTCGCGCCCGGCGAAGATCGCCGCCTCGTTGCAGATGTTGGCGAGGTCCGCGCCCGTCATCCCGCTCGTCTGGCGCGCCACGGCCTCCATGTCCACGTCGTCGGCCAGCGGCTTGCCGCGCGTGTGCACGGACAGGATGTTGCGCCGCCCCTTGAGATCCGGCGGCGTCACCAGGATCTGGCGGTCGAAGCGGCCCGGCCGGAGCAGCGCGGGGTCGAGCTTCTCGAGCAGGTTCGAGGCGGCGATCACGACGACGTTGTCGGCCGCGCCAAAGCCGTCGAGCTCGACCAGGAGCTGGTTGAGCGTCTGGTCCTTCTCGCCCGAGATGTCGTTGCCGCGCGTGGCCCCGACGGCGTCGAGCTCGTCGATGAAGACGATCGCCGGGGCGGCCTTGCGCGCCTGCCGGAACAGCCGCCG